>Ga0302271_10000200_pt1 | contig 55234 bp, 29 predicted proteins | sample III_Bog_N1_1_FD_198767 | JGI IMG/M metagenome (GOLD analysis project Ga0302271, IMG submission 198767) | Peat permafrost microbial communities from Stordalen Mire near Abisko, Sweden - III_Bog_N1_1 | ecosystem: Environmental > Terrestrial > Soil > Wetlands > Peat | place: Sweden: Abisko...
CAATAAGTATCCATAAAAAACATAAAGAATTGTTTTCCTCTCTTTACCCAGCTGAGACTCTTAATCCTGATAAACTCTCTCCAGATAACTTCTCTTGTAAAGTGTACACCTACAAGAAGAAATGATTGAATTTAAAATTCATATTCCCCACTTAATAAAATTTCATCAAGAAATGCCTGGGGGAAAAGAATCAAAGGATTGGTTAGGTATCACTAATCTTAACCTTTGAATTTAGCGATTATCAGAAATACATTTGAAATCTTATCATTATTCTTTCATTTTTGCATCAACATTTTTTTAAAAATATTTTTGAAAAATCCTTTGAATTTCTATTATAACTCCAACCATGATTTAAAAAAGTTCAGATTATTTCATAATTTGAGTGAGATTAATTGCAAATTATTATTCAAAAATAATAACTTTTTTTCAAATGAAAATATGAAAACGAAAGGGGAAAAAAAAATTTAAATTTAAATTTGAAATTTTACAATGGCTGTTCTTTCGAAACTGAAGTCAAATCGTCAAACTAAAATGAAAACAGATAGTGGGTAGATACATCATAGATATCTGATTTTTTCATTTGTTTATCTTGTAGATATTGTTTGTTATTTGTATTGTTTGATTTTATAGTTTGATGTTTATTTGATATTTTGATATGATATTTTCTCATTGAATATATTATTTTTCATAAAATGGCTCAATCTCATTTATCTCAAACACTTCAAGCGAAACAATTGAAGTTGCAAAGTATTTTCAATAGTCGTTATTATTAGAATCTGCTCGAGGAGGAGACAATTCATTCACAATTTTGGTGAATATCTGTTAAGATATCATGTGAATTACAGAATCATTTTTTGTCCATTTCCATATCAGCTTTTTGGTTTCCTTTCGATATTTCCTGTCTCTTTATCTCTTAATATTGACAGTTTCGCATCACAGAAGAAGATTTGAAAGTCTATTATCGAGATATAGAGAGATATCTGCAATTCTAAAAAAACATCTTGAGAATCATTTCAAATGCTGTAAGATCAGCATCTGTTTTATGAGAATATAAATGCTGAAAGGAACTTATTCTAGCTGAAATAGTGTTGGGACAAGGATTCTTTTTTAGATTCAACGTTTAAAAAAAATTTGAACTAAAAATTGATTTTATTTGAGTTTTCCAAGAAGAAAAAGGATTATTTTTTCCTTTTCTTTATTTCAAATAAATAATATAAATCAAACTTTTTGGCTTTTTCCTCATTTCCTTAGTTCAAGCAAGGCTGTAGACAAATTAATTATGAGTTACAATTAATAAGACAAGAAATGAGAGGGGAGGAAGGCTTTTTAAAAAAAAAAATCATTAATTTTAATAAATAATGTGTTATCTAATTCACCAATAAAGGTCTAACTGACAAATAGGAAATATGTACTTAAAAGTTGGGAATAATTTTCCGTTAATCAAGGTAATAAATCTGCAAAAACAGGAAATAACGAAAAAATACAAGAGAGCTAAGGAAAAAGGCAAATAAATGGCAAGCTAGTGGGATAGTTTTTTACCTATTGTGCAATCTTAGTAGTAGTGAACAAACGAGTTTTTGAAAATTCAATCCATAGACGCAAGCCATATTTGCAGCCTCTTAGATTCATTCGATATTTCCTGCAAATTCACTGAAGCATTGAAGACCTCTAGATCATATCTTATTCTCACAATTCCATCCTCCTCAGGTAAAATTTGGTTAATTTTATAACTCCTTTCTCGTGATGCAGATCTAAGAAGACAAGAAGACATTGAAGACTATCTGAAGATTCTCTTCTTTAAGTTTAAGGAATGTCCCATAGCAATTTGAAAAGAGAGTGAGCTTCAAATGATGAGAAAAAACAATAATTTTTAATTCCACTCACAAAAAAGTGTATTGAAGCCAATAAAAAAGGTTTTTTAAATTCGTCTCTTTACTCGAAGCTCACACACTCTCAAGGGAGGAGATTCAGCTCCTCAATGTCTTCGAAATTTCATTCATTAGCAAACCAAAAGAATTGTTGGATGCTTTCAAAAATGCAATAAAAGAGAGAGAGTCTTTCCAGTTGAAAAAAAGATAAAATACGTTAAAAAATAAAAATATTATCCCTACAATTAGGAGATTCAAATCAACATCAAAATAAATGCTACGCAAGTTTTATGCGGATACAAATTAAAACAAAAAATCAGAGATCTAACTGAAAATAATCTTGAGCTGCATGCTGAGATTTTTCAGATAATCTTTTTGAGTTAGAAAAGCCAATATTTTGGGCTTTTTAAAAATGAAGAGTCCATAGAAAGAAAGGAGAAAGTATTTAAAATATCAAAGTGTTTGATTTATGAAATCATAAGATTTGATAATTTTGAAGGTTCACAAATGTTGAATAAGGAAAGTAGAATAATATAAATGGAAATTGTATCATTTTCATCTCTTCGAGTCTCTGAAGAAAACAGAACCCATTTTGCTTCCTCCAAAGTCGTTTCCTTAAATAAATTTTAAATGTTTCTCAAATTCTGCTATGCTCTCTAGTTCCTTTTGTGCTTCTTCTTCTTTTTCTCTAATATTCACATCATAAATCGTTTAGAATTTGTTAAAAAATAATCAATTAAAAAACCAATATTTTGGATAATCTACAAATCAAATTTAGTCACTGATATTCTATGAGGCATTTTGGAAACCAGTGATGCATGACCAGAATCTGCAAGTATCTTGTTTCTGCTTATAAAGCTTGATCTCAATTTTGAAAAGCTACCTTTGTAGCTTGAGGTTATTGATTTTTCAAGAGATTCTAGAATCATACTTCTATTATTCACAGGTGACTTGTAACCCTTAATTTTTAGCATTTCTTATTCGTCCATTGAAGAATGAGGAGACCCAAGCATAAAGTGAGAATCTTATTAGTTCATAGAAAAAGAGCCTGAATTCAGAAGGGGAAACACATTCTTTTTCTCTCTAGTTTGATGCTATTGCCTAATCGTTAATTATTGATCAAAAGTAAAGCTAAAATATTAAGCAATCAATATGAAATAAAAAAATACTCCAATTGTTTTTCAGAAGGAATTATCTAGCCAAGTTTGAAGCTAGATAAAGATTCTGCTGTCATGTTCGGATCAATTGAAGGAAAAGAACTATCTTTATTCGCCAGGATAGACTAATTGTGTCTCCAGAGACGGGAAGGTTGGCTACTTTCTTTGACCGATTTCAAAAGGGATTTCTATGTCTCATCGAGAGTGTAATCTTTGACTCTACAAAACTTAGGCTATCTTTCCCGTGTATTTAGCCCTCCAAAGACATTCATTACATCGTTTCTCTCCACGAAATCAGAAAAGTAATCTACACAAAAAACTTAAATTAGCACCACGAAACAAATAAAAATTAAAAACTTTTTACTGGCTTTGCGATGGAAAGGAGTGGGAGAAGATTTAGATACCTCCTAATACTCATCACTAAACACTGATCGCTCATTTATCTCTAATTGAATCTTGCCGACATCCTTTCGTTTATTAGTCACCGTGCTTGTTTGTAAACAAAAATCAATTCAGAAATGAATAAAACACAACCAAATTATAAATCTGAAAGCAATTCTCTTTGCATTTTTTATATTGTTAAAACAACTGTTAAAACAAAACAAACAATTTTTTAATAGATTATTTCCTTAACTTTCCCTCTTTTGCAATTATCTTTTTCATGCTGCAATTAACAAAATATTAAAATCTACTCGATAATAGGTTAGGTTACAACTTCTTTTAAGTTAAAGATATCTTTTATCTATTCGTCTTTGAGGGGCAAGAAGATATTCGTAGTTTGTCTGTTCTTCAAGGGAGTGTTATTCCCATAACTAGGAGCACCTGCTTTGACTTGAATGAACGGATTGTTGTAGGTGTCTTTGCTGATTAATCCATGGACTGTGCGAAAATACGAAGGGCTTTCTTGGCTATTTCCGATCCTAGATTCAATAATCTTCTTTCCTTCTGGTTTTTTATGAGGAGCATTCGATAATTATCCATATTTTATGTGTAGATATGATGGCATATCAGAGGAACTTCCTCGCATTCCTCTCTCTTTGCTGTCAGGTTCAGCCATAACAATAATCAATAATTATAACTATTCTAAGAGTATTTTGTTTTTATTCTATCTTCTATGATTATTTCACTGATTAATCTCTTGAATTGCATTCTTATTTGATCTAAGATTCTCTTCAAAAACAACATTTTTACTTAAGACCTTAAAAGCACCTAAAATGATTAAATATTTATCTTGAAACTATTAATAAAACAAAACTGTTGATGTAGCATTCGCAATAGCCCCCATATTTCGAATCAGCTATTAAGGAAGTATCTTTATTTTTATTAAACTCAAAAACTAATTTTTGAGCCAGCAAATCAATAAAAAACTTGGCATAATAAATAACAAAAAGCCAAACATATTTAATATTCAAGGAAGCAACACTACCATTCCTTTAATAAGATCTTTCTTTAATTTGAAAACTGTTTTTATGCTCTCAATTTCGAGATTTAGTCTCTTAATGTTATCATCAATTTAGCAATAAAATTCAGCAGTACTATCACTAAGCTCTTCATGTTAATTCTAATTCCTTTCTTCGTTTCCTTTTAGGTTATTATGATTATTATCTTACTCATCATCCCTCAATACTTCGGGGATCATCATTGAATCAGTGTTACATTGCAATTCAGACTACTAAGGTATTATAATCTTTGTCAATTTTTTCATGTATGTTAAGTATTTTGCTTTTTATGGATCGAATAGATTCTAATATATTTCCTTATTTTTAGCTCTCTTTCCATCAAAATTGCATTCTTTACAGCAAAAATCAAATGATTATGCTTATGATTCACTACCTATATAACCTATGCATTCGAAATGAAACCATTCTTCACATTCTGCGCATTCTATTTCAAAAAAGTTAAAAATAATATCAAAAATAATGTTTTGTAATGTGAATATCCTTCCACCGTAAAAATATTAAGTACTTCCTTATCAACTTCAAAAAATCTAATGCATAGTTTACATATCATAACCTCTCCCTCGTTGTAGACTCTTTGGCAGTAACAAAAGAAGAGCTTATCTTCTTCAACTATTTCCATCTTAGTATCATTCTCAATTGGTTTCAAATCCCCTTCCTAGCAATCTCCATCCTTCTTATCTTAATCTAATTATTCCAATTTCACTAGTTTTCTCCGAGAAGGATTATGAGAATTCTTATGATATCTGTTCTCTTCTAAAAACGATTCTTGCTGATATTTTCTTTTCTTCAAATCCGCTGAAGATTCTTCTCTAGACGCATTATTGAGCCTTTCAATATCATTCAATCTTTTTTTCCTTTTTTCTTCTTTTTCTTAGCGAATCTATTCTTTTTTGAGAAGAATTTACTCTTTTCGCTGCTATCGATGGTATCTAGATGCTATTTCTTCTTGAAGTTTGTCTCTGTTTCTCTTGAGAGTATTGAATATTCCTTTGAAGATAGGTTTCTTTTATCTAATTAGCCTTTTATACATCCGATATAGATAATCAGAACTGTAGCCTTTGAATTCTATTTGATTCCAAACCTCATCAGTGCTTGCCATTTGAGTCTTTAAATGAGAATAATTCCCTTTGGAAGCACTAGAAGGATCGTAAGCTTCTTGTGGGTTTCGTCTTTCTTGATTCAAATAGGATTCTCTGTCATTCCCCTGCGTAGTTGAGTTGATTCCAAGTAAATGCTCACTAAAATACTAAAAACAAAATATATCAATTACTGATAGCATTTTAACAATCTTACATTCATAAATTCTAGATCTTCTTTTTCTTAATCTTTTAAGGCCTTGCGCTGAAGAGCCTTAGATGGTTTTAATTGTTTTTCTTTGCAATGTGCTTTGTATTCGTTGAAATATGTTTCATTGTATTTTTCAATAGATCTGCAGAATTTTGAAATTTCCTCTTTGTTCTTCTTCTCCTTTTACTCTAGGATTCTTCTCAGCTTAAGAGGAGTATGTCTCTAGCAAAATACCTAATGAGATACTTTTTCTAATGGCCGCACTTCCATTGATAATCCAGCTCTGCGTGCACACTCAGGATGAAAAGAAGCTGCACATTTTCCTTTTGCACACTGGATGCAACATCCAATTTCTTCGATTTAATGAATAGCAATAAAAAGTAAAGAAAATTTAAAATATTTTAACAAAAAGTAAGTTACTTTTCTGCTTGCAAATGGAGCATATCAGATTAAATCTCTTTTTGTCTATGATTTCAATGCCTGTAAATCGCAATGATTATTTTATATTTGGATCTGAAACTAAACATACCCTTAACAAGATTCATAGATGACCTTTCTTCGAAGTAGCACTCTTGCACCCATAATGCGCAAGTTAAATGCACCCAAATATGGCTTAGATTAACCGGTTCTTTCTTTAGTGCTTCTTCTTCCTAAATCTCCTGATTCTCTTCGATTTGAAAATCAAAATATAGCTCAATGCCCTCATCTGATTGGGCGTCTTCTCCTTTAGGTTTTTTCTTATTTTATGCTTCCCAAGCTTTCACATCTGAAATGATATTAAAAAAGAACCAGAAAGTCAAAAACTGATCTTCAAAGAATTAACCCTAAACCTTCCAAATAAAAATAGTACCAAAGACTTCTGAAGCACCATTCACCTGGTTTGAATTAGTTATGATAGTCTGAAGATACTCATGGTATGCAGGGGAAAGAGATTCAAAAAAAGTAGTCTGAAGTGGCATTTTAGATCTTTTAAGAGCACCTCCTCTTTTTGAACAAAGTGCACATCTTAGATACTGTGCACTAGGTCCAAACGATTTACAAGCATCACATATCCAATCTTCTTAGTTGGCATTTGGTATTCCATAACATTTTTGATGAACAGACAAGTTACATCGCTGATAAACGCAAATATATTTTGTTAAGGACACAATTCACTGAGAAAATAATAATTTCAAATGAAAGATACTGAGCAAAAGACGATGAGATCATTATCGGCATAGTCAGTTTCATTACAAACTTAGCAATGTGCTTCTTCAGTTTGTTTGACTAACGGGTTTGGTGTAGTTGTTTGAAGAGACTTCGATGGCTAAAATGAAGAATATGATTAATTATTTTAGTTTTAGGGAGTTATCTAAATGTCATTTATTGGTTTGTTATTAGTATTATCAGCTTATTGCTTTGATTCTAAAAATCTAATGAACTCTAATTCAATAGGATTCAATGTGAAAAGATCTACAAGCATATCTGAAAAATCAATATCTTTAGCATCGTTGACTCGCTATTCCTCTTTGAACTCTTATTTCATGGTAGTTAATATTTTTTAAAATCCTTTGGATGTTTATCTTTGTTATCTTTAATACGAGACAGTCAGTAGATTTATTAGCTTGTCTAAATCTAATTTGTTAAGTTCCTGCAGCTTAACCTCTTCAGTTTATCCTTCTAATATTTTCATATTCTGCATTGATTCCAACAAGAACATCCGATTTTAAACTATGAACAAATCGTCATCGAAATTGTAAAAATATTTATTTGTTTAGCTTAACCGCGCTTGGCTTAATTCCTAGACTGGCTCTTTTCTTAATAGATCATCTAATTCGATCTCTAACTAAGTAATTCCTCCTTCCTCACTCTTTTCGTTAGTTTAGATTTGATCATTTACAAGATCATTCTAAATACTTCCATCTTCTTTATTATCTTCATTGCTAAAACTGCGCGCTGCTGAAAATGCATTATTGTTTGTTTTGCCTGCGTTGTATTTGCAAGCACGATTAGTCAATTCAATAGGAAGTCTTTCTAATTTTTTATTGATTTCCTTTAACACAATTTCTTCATTTTAGTACACCATACTCCGAGGGAAGTATTCAGAGCATACCATGAACCAAAATGATGCGGGAGTCAAAAATTTAACTATTTTCAAATAAAAACAATTCAATGCTCTATTTCATTGTAAATCTTGATGATCAAGGATAAGTTTATCTGTAAATGAATATGTTTTACTTGGCAAGAGTTTGTTTTGAAAGGCAGATGTCTCATACCAATCGAAGTTACCTAATCCAGGAATTAAACTAGCAAAATCTTGATATCTTCGATATTGTTTTTTGTAAATATTTTAAGAATTCCTTGAGAAATCATTTTAAGAGTTTTCTTTAATATGATCAGTTAATAACGCTCGATTCTTTTCAGTGTTGTTATGCTAATGAGGTGTATTGCCTTTAAACTTATTAGACAGTTTCTTCGATATGATTGAATTGGATGCTTGCTGTGTGTTGCTCATATTTCCAGTCTATGAAAAAGATACTTGTTATGAAGAAATATTTTCATCGTGTTCATGCTCTGCATCCTAAGCACTTGAATCCAGAAATGATTGACTAAACATGTAGGAATCATCTGCATCTTTTCCATCTTCTTCTTCTTCTTTGTTAAGATCTCTTGTTTTCATCTTCTTTCTCTATTCCTGATAGCCATGCAAAATCTTAAATTTAACGTATCTTTGGAACAAATAGTAGATTGTGTTCCACTTTTTTAAGGATTTAGATGTGTTTTTAGAGAGTAACTCAAATTACACTCGCAAAATCATTTTAATTTTAGTTTTCCATACCAATTATGTAGCTCTTTCGAGGAAATTTAGTGAATGTTATTATGAAACTAGAAAATAAGTACATGCTGAGATGAATGATTTTGAAGATGAGTGGGTTTGTGAAGGTTAACAGAAGCATTTCCGTTTGCAGAGAGTGCTGCTGAACTCGAAGGATTAACGCTAGATGCTTGCTGAGGAGTGTCTTCTTCTTCACCTTCGTCTGCGAAGAGATCACTGTCGCTATCTTCGTTGATTTCTTCATCTGAATCGAATTCAAGTTTACTTATTTCTGATTTCTACTCTCTTGCCTGAAATACATTTAATAATTTAAAACCTAATTATATTAACTGGGCTGCCTCACCTCTATTTCGTCATGTGCATGAATAGGAGGACCGACTGACTGAGAACCAGCTCCATTTACTGTTGAAGATGGTTCTTTATGCTAATTATTGTTGATATGATCTAATTGAGAAAAGCATGACCTTGACTGCTCTTCTTCATTAAGAGGGAAAATATGCTCAAGATGGCTGTCTGTTTCTCCACTTGCACTGCTTATATCGCTCATTGCTAGGAGAGGTATACTCTTTATGAAGCTTAACAAAGATCAAATAAGAAGGTATGCTTGAAAATGAATTGTTTAGGTGCTTTCTTGCGTTCTTCTTGCTCCCAGCTGCTAATTATTAATACTCCCCAAACAATACAAATGTATTCATTCATAATATGAAGATATCCAATTTTATAAGGCACACTAGATATATTACATGCCAGTAGATAGAAGGATATTATCATTTTTAATTCTTAAAAGTTTCTATTTAAATTTTCATTTTAGTTCATAAAGAAATTATTTAAAATAATAGATTTTAAGGTACTCAAATTTAACTTTTCCTTTAAAAATGATTATCAAAATATTATCAAATAATACGTCAGAACTCTTAAGATTGATGTGATTTCATAATATCACTTTTGTTATCTATAAAAATCATAAATTATACTCAATTTTGAGAATTCATGTATTTTTGGGTACTTTTCAATAATGATTATCATAGTAAAAATGCTTCTGCAATGATAAACCTCATTTAGACTCTTGAAACACGTGTAGTGAGAGCTATTCCAAGAGTGAAAATCAAGACATTGCAGCAGAGGATTTATAATTATTTGCATAATTTAATTAACATTTCAAGCTCAATAATATTAAAGTAAAAAGTAAAAATCAACAATACCCAAGATGAACACCAATGATGCAGCAAGAGCAGCAGCTCAAAAGAGATCTACCTCAACACCCTCTAGCAAAGCAGCAGGTACAGTATTATTGTATGTTCAGTGATTGACATGTCACGATTGCATGAAATATGATAAGAAAGTATCATCTTGATTTTAGATAATGATTTTGATTATTTTACAATTCATTTAGTGAAGACATCAACAGCAGGTAAAACTGGTGAGAAATACTATTCCGGAGATTCAGGCATCAAAGTTTAACCTAAAACTGTGCTGATCATTTCGCTTGTTTATATGGGCATTGTACTCTTACTCCACATCTTTGGAAAACTCAGAGGATCTCCTATTACACCTGCAACTGCAACTAATGAAGGGCTTTGAAATAGAAAATACAATAATTGGGCATAAACTAATAGTAAACAAGATACTTATGTATTTATATTTTCTTCTTTTTAAGCTGTCTTCAAAGATATTCTGGGTTTAGTCTATCTATTGGTTTGCATTTCCATTATTTTATTGACTTTTAGTTTGTGATCTTGTTTTTAGTGCTTGAAAATAAACAAAACTATCTGCGAATATTTCGACTACAATCCAAATATTTTAATGGTTTTGAAGGATAAAATGTTATTATCTTGTTAAAACAATACAAATTTATACTTAGATAGATAGAATGGGCTTATTGATCTATTTAATAATTTTGAACTAAGAACATCACATACTGTTAATAAATATAAATCACTTACATTTCATGTAAACTTGCTCGCAATTTGTCCTTTTTCTGTATAACAAGAATTGCTATGATGCAGTTTCAAACACGACAATCTTGGTTAATTCTTCCTTTCATAGGGTTTGTTCCCTTGAATATTCAATTCTACCATCTGAGCTTCATGTGTACCTTTTCCTTCAGGACTTTCAAAAGAGCTCTTTTTTTGTTAATTAGCATCTGCATTATGATGATCTTACTCAATATCATCAGCTTGTCTTAATAATTTATTCAATTCTTTGATATTTATTCCATTTATTTACGGTTTTTAATTAATTATTCTACTATTATTGTTCGTTGTATTCTCAAAATAATTATTTTCTAAAAACACTGCTTGGGATTCATTTGCATCAGGGATAAAGCCATGCTATTAAAACGGAGATATTCCTTTCTGGTTATTAAACGATTTAGATGAAGAACGGTTGTTTTTATTGAAAATATCCTTGATCCTAAAGTCAAGCATATCTATGAGTTTCTTATCAATTTAACTTAACTGATTTATATCCTTGCTCATCATATCTTTGTAGACTATCGATGCTTCAGTAGCTTTTACAATCGATTTCTTTTATTAATGCAGCATTGACCATGCTTCTAACATGTTTTAAGGAGCTTAGACCATTTTTAATCCTGGGCTATTTGGTTGTTCTTTTGGATTTATGTGCACAATTGGTTTAGGCAGATATTCAAATAATTTTTGTTAGTCTTCATTAAGGAGTAGGATCTTTAATTTATCGATTTCCACAAGTTTTTATATAATATAAACGACATCGAGTCTCTCTTTTACCTAGAAAAAAAGTAAAATTAAATCATCTTAATAGCAAATTTTTGAAGAATCAAAAATATTTTAATTACCTTTTCTTTACTGAATCTAATTTGTTTTTTCTTTTCCGAATAGATTCTGTTGAAGCATTAGAGATAATACAGTATATAGTCGTAGAATCGTAACTTCAACACTTTTCCTTGAGTGAATAGCCTTTTAAAAATGTTATTCGCATTATTTGCTTTCTTTTTTCCATCGACTAATTTCTCATAATTTTTCAGAGTATCTGCAGGCGTTTCAAGTTTATTTTGATAATTATCAATTAGCTTCCTCATGGCAACAATCTTTTTCTTTTCCAAAACAGAATAAGATTTTGAATATGACCTGGTTATCGGAGCAGGCGAGTTAAATCCTTTATTTTCGTTTGAACTAAAATGGTGGTTTAACAAAGGAGGCTAAAGAGAATGTCTCATTTTGTAAGGACTTGAATATCTTTCGGGTTCATTTTCCCCTTGATTATTGATACCTTTTGCTCCATCAGAATAACCTTTTTCAGAGTAAGATGATGAAGGTCTCATTTTGTTTAGGCATTGAGTGAAAATATCGTCTTTAGGGATGGTTAGATTTTCGATTTGTATTTTTTGTTCATTTTCTGAGTTTTATTTTTCATTTTGAATTCTGTCAGTTTTGTCAATCTCATCTTAGCATAAACTAGGAGGATGCTCTGATAATAGAGAACTATTTTTGTTAATTTAATTAGTAGAATTTGAATTATTCGAACAATTTCTCAGGATGCTCTTGTTCTTTCTAATGAAATTCAACTAGGATTCGGGGGAGCTATTATGTCGACTTAAAATAGGATGAGAAGAGGTTCTTATTCCATTTTTATTCTCTTTTGTATGAGAAGGTAACTCTTTATTTTTCATTTTTTAAACATTCTCAGGGCTAAAACTGCTTTAATGGTTTACAAAAGAAGTATGACCTACTCTCAATGATAACTAAGCAGCAAATTTCGGAGAAGGTTAAACTTTCTCAACTCGATGAGTCTAGACTAATTAATGTGTCTAGAATGGTCTTTAAAGTATTTCACTTCTTCTTGGTGTCACATGGTGAGATGGGAGCGAAGGAAAAGGTTCTTATTCTTGCTCAGCAGAACTAAATTCAGAAAACGATCCTTCTTCTTCTTCTTCATTCTCAATTTCTTTTCCATCGGACTATTGATTCTGCTTCTATTCACTGTAAAATTCGTGAATGGAAGTTTCTTCTTCTTTTTGAAATTATTCAAAAGGAGGAACGCATGGAGATATCTACTGAACTTAAGAAACCCCGATTGTCTTCTCAGATATTCTCTCAAGTGAAAATTAGTGATGGATTTCTTATGAATGCGTATTTGGGATTTCCAGTGAGCTTTTCTTTTTTTATCCACTGTTGCTTCTGCAACTGGATTGTCTCACAAAAGGAAGAGAAGTCAGTACAGGGCTTTAAGAATTTTTCATTTCTGTTTTGGTTGTTGTCTCACTTATTTTATAGCGATTGCCTACATTACCTTATGTTTCTATAGATAACTATTATGTGGCTAAAGCTGCATTATGCTTGAACTTAGGTTCCTGCTCATTCTAAGTAGGAATCAATTCAATTTTAATCATAGGCTCAGGATTTGTTTATTCTCCAGCTAATACAGTAATAGAATGTAATTGATCTTTACTGGGCTACTCAAAGCCTGGATCAGCAATCGATTAACTCAAAAATCGATGTCTAATACTTGCAAAGCTTCTTTCCCTTTCCCATTTAGGAATTGGAGAAGAATTTTCATTTGAATCGATATCAGAGTCTAAATCACCTGACTTCTCCTCGAGCTCTCCTCCTTCGAAATCAAACACTTCATTCACTATTTTCGTATTCAAACTGAGTCTCACAAAAGGCCGAGTAAAAAACTCGCCTAGCACAGTCAGCATCTTCAATATCCCTCCTATGTATGCCATGTAGACTTAAATTTTGCTGTAAGAACGCTGAAAAAAATATCATAAAATTAAAAAACATTTTGAAATCTTTCAAGTAAGGAAATTACTTCATAGTGCGTTGCTTTTGAATCCAAGAGTACATTGATGACTGCAAGAGGTTTTATGGCAGAAGAGGACGTAGATTGTGAAGAAGTAGTCTTATGAAAAGAGAGTATTTACGAAGTATGATTATCTTCCCAAACTATTCCTCTATCAGTTTGTACAATAATCTTTTAGAAAAAGATATCAATTATTTGAGAAGGTTATGCTAGGTCTATTGAAAATTGATGTGATTTTGAAGATATTGGATTATTATAACTTCTTGGGGAGATAAGCTGCTCATTAAAAGAAACAAGTAGTTCTGCTGAAGAAGTTGAAAAACTTGCATCACATGCTATGCTGCTTGATGTTAGGGTGTTGTAACTACTGCAATCGAAGATAGACACCTCTAAATATTAAGTCTAGCTGTTAATGAATGAACTATATGGTTTGAGATATACAGATTTAGAGTTATCTAGGCATAATGTTGATGTATCCTCAGTGCATTGTTCTAAAGAGAATTACTATTGGGTAAATGAATCTGACGAACCATCAGAATTCACAATTTTAGCAACATAAACGAGCTAACTCATGCTGAGAGGTAGCTGAGTAACTGAATTCTAGAGTTTAAGCCTAAAATCCGTGGAGAAATCATCGAGTTTATTATTCAATAGTTGCTATTCGTTGTCCATTTCCATGTTGTACACTCGTAGGAATGGATTGTCGTACTGTGTGTACTAGTTTACATAAATAAAAATGATCAAGATTGTGATCAGGAATATCAGTAATGTCATGCAAGCTCCACAGTATGTTTTATGTACTTTTCTCTTATCCAATCGCAGTTCAACACTTCTTCCAAAGATGTCCATTTTCTTGAGCTTTGAGAAGAGTTTCATTAACTGAACCGCAACGTAGCAATGCTAACCAAGTAGCTTCTGTTTTCAGTTGTTTTTATAGTTTCCAGCAGTTCTATGAATCAAAGTATTTTTCAGAGAGATGACGCTAGTTGAATGATGGTAATTCTTATCACGAAATACTCTTGTGATGTATTATAAATTTTTGTTTTGAAATGTAATTTGATGAGGAATCTATTGTTACTGACTTTTAGGCTACTGCATGCAATCCACTAGATTTTCTTAATTTTGATAAAATGCCTCTAATCTTAATTAAAAATCATACATCACTATTGACTTGCACATACTTTCATAAGAAAAACCATCGAATGGAGATATCTAAAAGGTTTAAACATAACTGAGAAAAATAGGGCCGAAAATGTAGGTAAAAATAAAAAAAATGAAGAATTATCATTGTATTGACTATATTTTTTATAAAAATCAGTGTAAAGCTGGTTTAACAAAGTGAACATTTTATAGAATTGTAAAAACATGTGTCATTTGGTATTGCTCATGCGATTCATACTTTTAACATGCACAGATTACAATATTACAGCAAATTAATTCTGCTGCTTATTTGGGGAGATTATCATATTTCTAGATTTTCAAGAATTTTCTGACGCTTTAAATACCTCACTAGAATTTCACTCATAGTGATCAATGCTAGCCAAATTATGGGTTAATTATGTTAAACTATGAATTGAATTCTTCATAGAATTAGCCAACTCAATTTCAAGTTGAAAGCAAAAAAGATTATCTTTACCTTAGAAATATTTCTTCTTATTCTTTTTTTAAATAATTTGCTAAAACTCTGGAAATTGGGGGAGGGGATGAACAAACCAAATGGGGCTTTTCGAATATAAAAAAACCTTACATGGATAAAAGCATTTAAAAATTGATTTAAAAATAAACAAAAAAATGGATGGCTTAGATTAAATCTAACAATAAATCATCGAAAAGTACAGTTTAATTCAAAATTTAAAGTACAAAGGTTTAAAGGATTTGGATCATTTAAGCAGAAAATATTAGGAGATTTATAAAACGAACAGTTTTAAACTAAAAATCATATTATCAAATGAATGTACATAGTCTACAAGCTTAGGAAATGCATACTTTTTGGGATTTAACGAATAAATAACCTATTCAAAAAGAAAAATATCTTTAAATTGCAAAAGGAGAGTGCTTAGCATTATCCTCCATTCTTATCATCAAAGTTCATCAGTTTTGACTTCAAAATCCTTGATTTCAGTTCTCTCTTCTACCTTAATTATTTTTGTTGGTTCTGTAGCAAGAAAAAGAGTCAGTTCAAAAACTATTTTTCCTTGATAATTAAAATTCTTTACCTGATTCTTCTTCGTCTAGTTCGTCGATGTCAACTTCATATTCTTCAATAGGAGCTTCTTTGGGGATTCCTAATGCTCCATTAATGAGCGAGTAGAATCTCTTTGCGAATCCAGATGGGTCTTTGAGGGAATATCCAGAGTTAACTAGTGCTCCTTCGTAAAGAATCTGGGCATTTTCTTCTGTGTTAGCATCTGAATCTTCTTTGACTCTTTCAAGAAGTTCTTTGATTGCAGGGTGGCTAGGATTGATTTCTAAGATTTTCTTTTGATTAGCATAACGGTTATGTTGATTTGCGCATGCTTAGGCTTTAGAAATGCTATCCTCTCTATTGGGGAAATAATAACCTTCAACAATGACGCAAGGATCATCATAGATTGGGAAGATTATCTTTGCATCCCAGAAAGCAGAGAAGTTCGAAGGATAAAACTGAGCATTAAAACATAAAGTTAAAGATAAAAAATTAATGAAAATTACAAATTTCAATTGAAAGAGAGAGAGAATAATAGCTTCTAATACATATTTTGTTTTGTGATTAGACAAAGGTTTTTGTCGATTTGTGTATGCTTAAGCTTTTTTAATACTCTCCATTCTAGCAGAGTATCCATTTTCATTTGACACAATAACACAAGGGTCATCGTGGAGTCTTTGAGAGATTCTTACTTCATCCAAGTCAGCAGAAAGCAGTTTCTTCCACCAAGTAGTAAGAGGCTGAGCATTCAAACATCAAGTTAAAGATCAAATGAATGGAAATTGCAAGTTTAAATTGAAGAGAGAGAGTGAATACGATTTTCTAATACCTCAAAGACTTTCTTAATGGCTTTGTTGCGCTTACGATCGGCTTCAGTATCTTCAGGGAAAATGAAATCGCCCTTTCCAACATTAACTAACTTCTTTCCATAGTAATCATCGATGTTTTCGAATGCGAATTCATCGATGGGATCATCTAAAATAAGGACTTCATAACCTTTTTTGAGAAGTTACTAGAGAGAGGGATGAGACAGAATATGCTCTTTCGTCTCTCCTGCTATGAAGTAGATTGAGTCTTAGTTCTTTTTCGCTCTTCTGATATATTAATCGAAGGAAGTTAACTCCGTTGAGTTGTGCGAAGAGTACCATCTTGTTTAAAAACAACAATAATTAGTTATTTAAACAATCAAAAAGAGTATTAATGTCACCTGCTTTACGAAACTAGTTTATTTCTGCTAAAAGAGTCTTCGATAATTCCAAGCTTGATGCTTTTTCTAAATTCCTTCCAGAATATCTTGTATTTGTCTTTACGCTCTTGTGTCTTGGTTGCAACCTCAGCGTCTTATTCAGAAAAATGATCATCATGTTCACCTATGGCCATCTTGTAGATCAACTCATCAAGTGCTTTGCGGACAAGCATTATGCTCATGAGATCCAGTTTAATAGCTTCTTGGATATTTTCTCTGTTGACATTAAGAGGAAGATCATCTGAAAATACAACACCCTTAATGAAATTGAGGTATCTAGGCATAAGATCTTCGAATTCTTCGTTAATTAAAACTCCTCTGACATATAACTTAAGAGAGTTAGATTTGGAGCCATAGTTATCAAAGAAACCAGCAGGAGCCTTCTTGGGTATGTACAGAATTGAAGTGAATTCAGGGTCATATTCGTACTTAAAGTGAACCCAATCCAAAGGATCTTCTTATTCCTATGTGAAACTCTTGTACAATTGAATATATTCGTAATCTTAGATTTCTTCCTTTGCTTTAATCCAGATTGCTTTGTTATCGTTGACGTGTTTCCAGTCAGGGATCTTCTCCTTAATCTTCTTTGTCTTAGACTTCGATTCTTCTTCAACTTCTTTGGCCTTACCTTCTTCATCCAATTCCTCTTCTTCATCTTGGAACTTCACTCTCTTCTTCACGGAAAGTTCTCAAATTAATAGGGAAGTGAATGAATTCTGCATACTTTTTGATCAAGTCAGCAAGCTTCCTTTCATCAGCCTAATCGTATGCATCTTCTTTTAAGAAGAGAGTAACTCTAGTGCCTCTAACAAGAAGATTTTCAGTATCTTCCACAATTGTGAAAGAATTAGTAGCCCTGCTCTCCCAAGTATGCTGAATGGCTTCATCAGGATGCTTAGAGCTAACAGAGATTCTTTGGGCGATCAAGAAGGACCTGTAAAAGCCAATACCGAACTAACCAATAATGTTCACATTTTCTCCTACAACAAAAAAGAAATGTTCCTAAAATGAATCATTAAGCAAAAATCAGATTTAAGAAATGACTTTTTCATTTTTTTTCAAAATATTCTTGTGTTACCCTTGAGAGCTTCAATGAAGTTAGTTGTTCCTGATTTAGCAATGGTACCAAGATTCGAGATGAGATCGTTCTTGGTCATACCAATACCTGTATCAGTGATAGAAATTGTGTGCTTCTCAGAGTCAAAATCAACGTAAATTTCGAGGTTAGGGAGTCCTTCCATAAGTTTTGGGTTTTTAATAGCTAAGAATCTAAGCTTATCAAGAGCATCAGATGCATTCGAAATCAGTTCTCTCAAGAAAATATCCTTACGAGTATAAAGAGAGTAGATCAGGATATCCATGAGACTAGCAACTTCAATTTTGAACTAGAATTCCTGTGGTTTAGTTGTTTCAGTTGCATGAACAAGATTCGCATGATGCTGTACTATGATAAGTAGAAGAAGCAGAAGATTTCTAACTTCAACTCGCATAATACTTTTTTGTAGTTGTTTTGCAATATTACTTATTTGTTTTGATTCGATGTTCGTGTTACTCTGAATAAGTTTAATAAAAATCTCAAGAAAAAAAGCAGACCTATTCATACTTCTTTAATAGATGGCACGTGTGCTCTTCTAGTTTATTAATAAATATTTTTAACAAATCTAAAACAATAATTGAATCCACCAGTAAAAACCAAATTCATCAGTAAAACAGAAATGTAAATAAATTAATCAGTATCCGTTTGATGTTTTTCATAATTTTAAGTATTATTTCTAATTAGGATTTTTATCAATGCCATTTTACTTTAAAAACTGCCTTAAATTAAACTATTAAATTTCAGTTTAAGCTATCTTTAACTTTGCGTTTGCTTTAAAGAAGAAATTATAACAATATATAATATATCCTATTCAAAATAATTCTAGCTTTTTTAACTAAACAACTTTTTGGTTTTTCTTAATATTCTTCCTTGCTTCTCAAACATGCTAAGTTGTGAGATGCCTGAAGAGTTTGCTTTCTTTGAGAAAGAAAATATCGAAGGTATTCTTGACTCGCTGATTCACATGGTTGAATACTGCAATTTACCTCTCGATTTATCGACCTGAATCCGATGAAGGGATGTTTATGGTAGAATTTGATTTATTTTCCGCATGCTAAAGGAAGAATTGATTGAAGTTAATAATGTCTTCCTCATTCCACTCAAAGACATTATCGAGATTTAGAACGATCATCAAATCATCCAACAGGAAGAGCGTATCCGAAACAGTAAGATAATTGTTCTTCATCGTCGAATACTTCTCAATTTCCGGGTATAGGAACTAGAAAAGCATCTTGAGTATCTAAAACAGCTGAATCACGAAAGGAAGTGAATAGGAATAGCTCTCTAATCCCCAGAAATCAGAGGTTATCACATCCTTAATTTGCTGATGAATTTCGATGTCTTAGAATTTTTTCGCGATCTTATTCATGTCTTTCGAATCCAGATTTATGAACCCAATGTCACTTTGCAGGCCATGTAAGAACGATTAAGGTACTTTATCACTTTTTAAAATATATGACCAGTCTTCATCTGAAAAATCAAATTATTTCTCCTTGCTACTTAGTCTGTCGATGATCCATTTAATTCGCATTTGCTAGTACTTAAACAGTCCAAATCTAGCAATTGTCAGTAGATCCTTAATAATATGCATATTCTTCTGGAAAATAACCCTTCCATTAATTGAATAGTGCCCTATGCGCTCGAAGACTTTACGAAGAAACGCAGCTTTTCCTTTCTCAAACTCAACGCGCTTTTGCAATTTGAAGACTGTCTCCGAGATTCTCGCTTTCTCGTCGATTTGTTTCATGTAAAGAGCAGTTTGATTTTCAGCTTAGTCAAGTGCTTCTTGCTCGATTGTGTCGATATTCAAACCCTTCCAAAGTTCGACACGCTATGTGGTATCTTCACTCAGCTCATCGTAGTTAATAATATTCAATACATTAACCTATCCCGTCTCAAGAATATGTTTTTGCTTGAACATCTTTGAGTTAAATAATTCCTCCCATTCGATTCTCTTATCTTGATCAAATATCAACATTCGTTCGACAATTTATTTCAATTCCTCACTGTATGGCGGCTCATCTGGACATTTCACAGGGCTATTCTCCATCAATTCGATGAGTTTCTTTTAATTCGTTTCTTTATACGGGAACGAATTGTAGAGAATCCAATACAATGTAGCACCAAGCGAATAGATATCACATTTGTTATTGTAGTTTTAGAGCATGACTTATGGCGCAAGTGTAACAATTGTTCCTCTGAAATCTGTTTCGGGTTATTCCGTTGCTTTCTTTGCGAATCCGAAATCTGCTACCTTCCAGACATCGTTTTTAACAAGGATATTCTGCGGCTTGATATCTCGATGGATTAGATTCTTCTTCCTGAGGTATTTAAATGCTTCGATGATTTGACTGAAATAGAATCGTATTTCCATTTCAGTCAGTTTCCTTGGGTTAGGACTTTTCCGTTTAAAAAATTGCTCTAAATCACCGTGCTAGCAGAACTCCATAACCATGTAGATATTGTTTCTGTGCTTTTTGACATCGATCAACTAGACAATATTAGGATGACTTAGTTACTGCAGTGTGACAATCTCCATCTTAGCTGATTCGAGTTCAATATTGTTCTCGAAATTCTCAAGACCCTCCTTGATCTCAACTAGCTTAATAGCAACGTATTCATCTTTCAGAGTCTAACCCTCCAAGGGTACTTCCAATCCCTTGTAAACAGATCCAAACCCTCCAGCACCAAGTTCACTTCCTTCATTGTACATCCATTTACCAATGACATAATACTTCCGACCATTGAATCTCAATGTCTAAAGAGGTTTCTCTTTCTTGGACATTCCTTCTAAAATTATTCGTCCTGTGAATCTCCAATATGCTTTTTCTTCAAATTTAGATTTTATTATTTTCTTCACAATTTATGTTAAAAACTCTAATTGCAATAATCCTATTCTATTGAAAATAATTATTAAATAATAAATCAATTATTTGAAATGAAAGATTTTGTTAAGCAAAAGGTCAAAGCGACTATTCGAAGAGGGAGAAAAAATACTGCTTGGATTTTGATTGTTATTCGTTTTTTCTCTCTTTCTTTCTCTCGCTCAGATTTTTTACATTTAAATTAAAATTGAACAATTCAAATCCTTCTTTAGATTCATCAAGATACTTCTGAAAAGCAATCACTTGAGCTGAATTCATATTAATCATCAATATCCTATTTATGAATGGTACATTACCCTCTTATTTGACTGCAACCTCTCGTTTAACGAGTATTCCTCTTTAGCAGTTGAATGAAAACACCTAAGAACATACATTTAATAAAGATAAACTCAATAAAGATGTTAGTAATACAAAAGACGAAATTTCAGAGATCAAAGAGAAGTATCAAGCTATTCTTCATGAAAACGAGTAACTTCGTAGTCAAAACACATTCTTACAAGAAAAGCTTGAAATTAGTGCCTAGCGAATCAGTACTTATTAGGAAATCAATGAGAACATCAAACGAAGTTTACAAAATGCTACTCAACAAATGGCAGATTAAGATAAAATTATTGAATAATTGAGAAAAAAATGTAACGATTTGACAGCATAATAAGAGAATAAAACTGCTTCCAGGCAAAGAATCTCATCGATTGACAGCAAATAGTAGCAGAAAGCAACAGATGAAAGTAGTCTATGGAGGATTATGCCACCAGCACATCTTTAAAGTGATTTGATGGGAAATTCAAAAGATGAGTAGAATCTAAGCAAAACATCTAACAATAATGAGAGTAAAATCATTAAGGATTCTGCTAATTAACGTTAAAGGATGATAACTGATTAAGGTCCAACTGCTAGAGAAGCTACAGCCAGTGTGTGTGCTGTCGTTCAATCTGTATCAACTTCTAAAACACCTTTGACATAAAACCTTTAAGATTTTGCGAATGATTATCCTACAATAGCTCAAGGAAAAACTACTTAAATTCCTGCAACTACAGCAGCAGCAGCAGCAGCATCTTAGTAACTTCAAAAGAATTAAAACAACCCATCATTAGAGAACAAACTCCCAATAAAAGCCAGTACATCCGTGCCAGCGTTCATGCGATCTAGAAGAAACTAACAAAACTAATGCACAGTTACAAATTAACCTTCTGGAAAGAATAAAAAAACTAATAGCAGCTAAAACTAAAGAAAAAACAATAATGAAATCCCTCGAGATTCTTCAGTCTCCTCTAAAAATCCTCTTCCTACTCATCGAGATTTATCGTTAACTTCATAGAATCCAGCATTACCTCTGAGAGACAACAACTCTAGTTCTGTTATCCCAAACTACAAAAATAATACAAGAGATATTCCGCCTTCTTCGAGTGCTCTCCTTCAAAAATATTAGAGTTTCATTGATAATAATTCCTAAAACAATCTGCAATCTTCAGTGAAACAACCCTATGCAAGGAAAATCATTGAAACAGCCACCTAATCAACAATGGCTTCTTCTAAACCTCCAATTCTTAAAAAACCTGAAACTAATACTCCATGGCTTTTAAACTCACGATATGCCAGCAGTGTCAATGCTGACTATTCAACTGGAAGCTATTTGCTTGGAGATAAGTCAATTTAGATGGTATAATCAACTTCAACTAACTCTTTTTCAGACAGCAATAATCCTTAGATGATAAAATCAACAAAACCTGCTGATTCTTCTACACTGGAGACTTCTAATCACTCCAATTATTAATATTCGAAGCCATTCGATTAATCAACATAATATGCTTATGCTACCATTCCAAATTAAGATATCCCTCCACTTTTGTTTATGCATTCTTCTTCGCATAACAGATCGATTAATGAAATTATTCCTAAAGCTGGAAGCTTTATCGAAGGAGGTGAATCTACTGCACATTTTGCGAACATGAACAAGCGTAATTCGTTACTTGGGAGCAATCACTTAAGGAATAACTCTTGTCTGGAATATATTACCTATCAAAATGACCAAAATGTGAGGTAACCAGTATCAATTAGTTCGTTTAGTTAATTCAAAAGTGAGAGAGATAAATCTGAAAATGTTGATAATTCAAATACAATTTCATAACAACGAGCTATGATAATGGATTCTAGCAATCTCAACACCAGAGAAGTTGCTCAAAATGCTGTTAGGGCTGGATTAAATCAGTAAATCAATGGGAAATTAAATCTAAACTATGGAGATAATTAAACTGCTAGTTCTGGTTAATAAAACAACAATAATTTCAATCTCACAATAAGGAGCTTCTTCAAAGAGAATGATATCTCAGAGCATCTAGCTTGTATTTATCTTATTTTATGATCATATTAACAAAATATTTATTGATTTGCTGTTTCTTTTAGAAAATGAAGAAATTAATTTGAAAAAGAGAGATTCCATCCTGTATGCTTCAAGACGAGACAGTAACTGTCAATTGCCAGCATCACCTTAGAATATGTATGAGGAGTTATACATAAAAATATTTTAGGCAAATTCAATTTAATAAGATGTTTATTATTGTTGAAACAGTTAATAGTACACCCCCGTTCTCATTTCAGCTGAAGAGACACAGCAATTCAACAAAATGAATTCGCAAGATCCTATGCAAACTAGTAAAAGTGAGATCTAATAAAGTTACAATAATGTTGAGAGCAGTAATGACCATCGTAACAGTTTAAAAACACAAGAACCACATCGAAATAATCTACGCTCTAAGTACATAAGTGCGTTTGAATAAGGAGATACCCTTCCACCATAATCAGAATATTCCTAAAAAGCTACTAAACTTCTCGAAAACTTCATAGTCATATCAGCCGATGCAGAAAAAATTCGTTAATAGCTTATTCTTCTCAGTAAAAAGAATGAACTCATGTGAGAAGAAATAACTAAATTTGTGATTTACAGAATGGATTTTAATTTTTCTTTTTTGTGTCAAATCCAGAGTTCAATCGGACATAGTATTCAAGGCAATCCAATCAAAAGGACAAATAGAAATAGATCAACTCAAAGCTATTTCAACTTTTTGCTTTCCTCATGGTGCTCAAGTTACTCGCTCTCCCGCGTAAAAAAACTTCAGGTAACTCTTTGCATTTGTCAAGTTAGCTTTTAATTCTTCTTGAATATCTAGAAGTACCAAATCAGGATTAAGAAAAGGAGAATACTTTATATTTCCAGTGAAATCAGCGGAATCATTTGAAACGAAATCACATCATGATACTGCTCTAGGAGAAGCTTGTAATCCTAATAAATTCACTTATTGCATATGCGTAGCCACTAAAGAACAACTTGAAGTTATTGGCGCATAGAAATTCAGCAAGGACAATAGTACATATTCCAATGAGTTAGTGGAGATTACAACTATTTATTGTGCCATCACTAAGCTACCACTATTTGATTTTTTCCTTGAAGCAATTCAAAAGATAATAGACTCAATATACCCTTCATAAGCAAGCGATGTCTTCTCTCTGAATGTAAAATTAGTTTTTCTTCTTCTTTAGGTCAACGATTTCTTACATATTTTCTTCTCGTTTTGTTCCGTAGGGCTTTCTAAGCAGTGAACTAGCCCCAAGACTAGAAAGTTTCCTACGATAAGACAGAATCCTTGAGTTTGGATCTTAATAGCTGTTTATAATTGGAAAGAATCAAACTGCATTGCTGTCTATTCCTCCGAAAGAATAATGCTATCTTCTAGAAGGAAAATGGGGGCCGCTGAATGTTTTTTCAATGCTCAAAGCGAAAGAGTTTATATTCTTACTTTTTTCGTTTTTGATTGAAGACAACTTAGTATTCTGCTCGAGCGATGCTTCACTCCTCTCTCAAGTTATGTAAGAGATTATCAGAATGCTTATGGCATTTATTGATAACAACTTAATGTATTTGTGTTTCTAGGATGCTCTTCTTGTCTGCATTGAAACCGTTCAACTGGCCTCATCCATTCATCATGTTTCTCACAAACAATCTCATGCACATGTTTGATTCCCCATTCCCCTTGGTGTTAGGAATCAATAAGCCCTTTGAGTTTATTAAAGAGCAGCATTTGCTAGTCACTCATCCTCATTGTGTTTTCATTGATTTGGATAATTTCTTCATGAGTTCGAAGAAATAATTCATTTATGACAGCACTATTTTCTAAGGGCTAGCTTCGAGAATTGGATCTGATTTTGAAGCTATTGGAATTGCATTGAGAAAGCTGGATAGCTCTTCTGGATAAATTAGCTAGTTAACGACGTCAATACTAAGTAAAACAAGAAGTTTCTTTTAGAATTTGCTGTCGTAGATTCTTCCACCGAATCCAATTCTAGGAACGAATTCGAATGTAAACCACTCAAATTACTGAATATATTACTTAAACCAATCTGATCAAACACATATTTTAAATTGTTTTGTTTTGATGCCTAGCAGCTTGATTACGATAGAATTAAGAAGATAGCTGTCGATAACGAAGGAAACAAAGATTATTTTCTTTCCAAGTTTGTCCAAACCTAAGTGTTCTCTTATTTCATCGAGCAATTTTACTATTAGAATGGTTGATTTAGTTAGAGAGGTTGTATTTTAAATTATTGTTATTATTAAATATCTATGAGTTAATAAAATGTTAATAAAAAATGAAAGAATTGTATTATTTCTGATGAAAATTTCAAACACGAAAAAAGAAAGAAAACTCTCATCGAAATATTAGAAATCATCCATTTGTGGATATTTTAAACATGACTTGCAGAACAAGAATAGATATCTTGATTTTGTTGTATTTTCGTGAGGCATTTAAAGACAATTATTATTTAATACAAAATCTTACAAAAAATAATAATAATTGAACATTTTTCTTGATTTCGCTGATGTATTGTCTCTTTCATTTTTTATGTTTTTTAAGATGTTTCATATGCTTTTTAGCGCGATTAAATTTCTTTTGTTAGATTGAGTTTTTAGCAATTCGCTGAGTTTTAGTCTAAAGCTCTCCAAACTTCCTTTTGGTGAACTAAACCTACCTATCGATTTCTAAGATTTCGTTAGCAAGATTACTCTTTTTCTGTCCTCGAGTAATTTTAGAAGCAGCAAAGCCATTATCACCACCTTCAATGTAAGTTCCAATTTAAAAGAACTTAGGTATATTCTTCATGTCGTTTGTACGGAAATGCTATTTTGGGTTCAAATATTCCTTCAGCTTAAGAAGAACTAGCTAATTCTTTTCTTCTACACTCAAATTTGTCTTTTTCTTCATTCCACCCCATTATTCTTTGATACTTGACTTCTCCTCCAATCTCTTTTTCTTATCTGCATTGCTCTCCTTTGTTGCAGCTATCTTATCAAGTTTCTGCCCACTTAGGTTATTGAATTAGTAATTCTCAGCAAAAAATGCAGATGCATCTTTCTAATTCTCCTCTTCGAATGTAGTCTTCAATGTAAATCCACTTCCATCATCAGCAGTTGTAAGCTTATTGAATCCTGTAAAATTACAAAACTTGAATAAATGATCTTTTTCTTGATTTTGAACTCACCTAAAAGAGATTCAAGTATTTCGCTGACTTGCTTGCCCATATTTCTGCTTCTATTTTGATTCTCCCTAGATTTAATCTTTCTTTTTTTTGATTTGAGATTATCCCTACCAAGCAAGTAATGACTATCTAAGCACTTCTTATTCTTCTTCCTCTTTTTACCAGACTCATTTTAATAATTCCCTAATTTCACAAAATATCATATAAATACTAATTACTCCTTGCGATCGATCTAAACAAAACTAATTACAATCTCTCGAACTATGTCAAGCAGAGAGTCTGCTTCTATCCATTCAAAGTAGTCAGCTCCACGCAAAAGTAACTCAGAATATTCAATAATAATATCATACTTTCAATCTTTGTTTCTTTTACAGATAGTTCAAAAGCACTTTCCCTGCATGATTCATCATCTTCTTCATAGCCTAAAAAGCCATTTGCGCATAATCTAAAGGCATCTGATAACATCCTCGATCTTTCATTGTTAACTCAAAGCACGCACGTGAGTGGTATTGGCAAAAACATCCAAGAAATCGCTAGAGATAACAGTTTTTTCTGCAAAATTATCTTAAGACCGATTGAATAAAAGCCCCTTGGATTTGATAGCTTTTGCACACCCAAAAAAGGGTCTTTTCTTGAAGACCTCAACAGTAATTCCAGCCAAAAGAAGAACTTCAATTACTATGGAAGATATAGGTTCTAAAGTGCAGCTTCAAATAAAATATAATTACGCTTAAATACCGATCCTTAACGTTAAGAAAATGCATAACCCATTGAGAAACCTAAATCTGCTGTGTTTGACATGACAATCAGTGGGCTGAGCACTATTAGAAGCCTACATGAAGGTTAATAATCACATCGAAGTTGTAAATCTTCAGTTTTCACAAATTACAGTGAGAGAATCAAAACAGATAGCTCTGGAAATCCACATAATAAAGCTGGATTTAGTTATACTTTAGGGTTAAAAAGTCAGCAAAGTGAAACAGATAAATAGTCTTTTGACTTTCAGCTCATCAATCAGCAGACATTGCCTAAGAATTATTCTAATACAATAACTTTCAACGAAAAGAAAAGAGAACCATCAAAAGAAGACCATCATCACTCTTATCATCATCATCATTAGTAGTAGTAGTAGTAGTAGTAGTAGCAACTTGGTAAATAAGGTAATACAAATTCAGATATTTTACGGAATAAAAATTAATAATTAATTTAAACTAGTGTACGATGCACAAGAGCTGAAAAGACATAGAACATATCATTCCTCGAAAATCAAACGAATACCAACTATCTAGCACAATTTCGAATGGGAAAATCTTTGATTTGTATTTATTGTATTAAATTAGCTTCAGTTGGTTATAAATGTTTTGTAAACTCAGCGTACTTAATTACTCAACGTTGATCTTATTGAAAGGATGCTATTAAAAGAAAAGAATAATCTTAATTTGATCTGTAATTAATACAAACAGAGAGCGGTTAAGAGCAAGAAATGTATTACTCAACTTAATTCAGATAAGTACAAAATGGACAAACAAGTCATGCTATTTCAACAAATCTGCCACTTGCCATATCAGATTATAATTCTGGAATCTACTAAGGGGAGTATTACAAAAATCAGCGATAAGGAATAGGAGTATTTTATTGGTTTAGTGGACAGATATACATTGGTGAATGGTTTAAAGATACTATTGAAGGATAAGGCACGCTTTATTTTTCATATGGAGGAAATCTTGTAGGGTTCTTCAGCAATAATAAGGTAATTCATAAGTTCCTTTGGTTCAGGAAAATAAACAAATTCATCAAAAACTGTGGCATTTCCATACCGAAAGCAGTTATGATGAGGATATTTTGAAATGTAAAAGAAAAGAAAATGGATTGTAAATGTTGTTTTGTATTTAAATTTTGAAGGTTGAAGGAGCAGGCATTTTAACGCTTCAAGATGGCAGTAGAATCGCTGGTATGTGGAAACATGGTAGGTTGCAAGGAAACTTTGTGAGATTCGATGCTGAGAAACAAGAATGGATGGTAATTTAGAGTGAGGCATATTATTGCATAAACAAATAAGCTAACAGCAATAATAGTTATGGATTTCTCAACTGCGGATCTTAAGTACCAGGCACTCCAACAACGAAAGTAGCATCTTTGATTTACGAGAATATTAAGCAATAAATAGACACACCATTTTACCAAAAAATGACAGAGCGTGTCAGTGAAGAGACTCAAGGTACTAAATATTATGATATTATACAGAATTAATCCCCTCAGAGCTGCTAGAAAGTTAGTTTTAATGAAGTAGATAGATTCAAAATCAAAGTTTAACAGCTAGATGAAGGCATATTTTATCATGGGATTCTTCGTGGCACACGTCCAGATGGATTAGGGATAATGTTCAACATGGAAGGAAGATTCTCAGTGCGTGGAAGATTTGCAAATACAAAGTTAAATGGTCCAGGGAGAGTGGAGCTAGAGAATGGAGAGATATATGATGGTGTTTTTCGTAATGGCATAATTAACTCTGGGTTTTATTATTCCGCGAAATTCAACAGTTATATTTCAGGCACGTTCAGAGGATAAAGTGATATTTGTTTAGATTTCAAAGGTAAAGGGTATCCATACAAACTAGCGCTAGATAATAAATAAAGAGTATTCCCTAGGAAGATGAATTATAAAAATACTTCTGAAGAGCTATTCTTTCTGGTTTAAAGAGACATAAAGATGCTTAAAGTTCTTGATATTTCAAAGTACATTATAATTAATGATTCTTAGATAAATACTGACAGATAAAGAAGTCATGAGCCCGATAAATATGAGGATGATACTGAATAAGTCGAGCAAGACAGTTAAACTAATAAGTAAGATACAGAAAATTAATAGAATAATAATGAAAAAACAAGATAGCACATTACAAGTAATGACTTCGATGCAGCATTTGAGTTGTTTATCAAGGAACAACGGTTAGATAATAATGAAAGTGCCGCCTTAAGTTAACAATATTACAGTAGAGAATTTAATGATAGTTGTAAGATTGAAGAATCTAGAGAGTAGAGACAAAAGAGTTAAAGAAATAATAAAATAAGATAAATAAGTGCTTAAAAGGAATTACTAAAGCAAGTTAAGTCAAATAATAGTAGTAATAGCAGGGAGGATTAGTAAGATTAAGAGAGTCAAAAAGCATATGTGAATAAGACGTAAATTCATAAGATAAATATGGATAATCTGAGGGAAAAGAGTAGAGATCACCTAAGACGTATGTAGCTGATATCGCAAGAAATTGATAAAGAAAATAATTTTGAAAAAACTAAAGTCTAAAATAATTAATTTGCAGATTGGAATGCATCATAAGCTGCTCTTGATGAAAAAAATAATTTTTAAAGGAATATTTAGCAAAAAATAAAGAAAATTCAACAACTTCAAGAGATGATGACTGGCTCTGAAAATAATGAAGATTAAGGATATGAACATGGATAATTGGAGAAAGAGAGCATAAATCATATTTATACATCAGATTTATCTGAAGCAGAAGCTCATTCAGAATAATAACTTGAACCACCTTAAACAAAAAGTTATTCAGTTGTGCTTCCAAGATAAAAGCATCTTTCTTCCCATCCTGCAAATGGTTAAAGAGAAGGAGATTAAGATAAAATGAGCTAAGATTTTGATCAGCAAGAGATTCTTAAGAAGATTAAAGCAAATCAATAGAAACTTAAAGATGGGTAGATTTCTTTGAGCAGTTCAGGAGGTACAGCTTCTTCTCAAGAAAGAATTTCTCATGGAGCAAGAGCAGCTAATTAGTTTAAATTTTAAAAGAATTGATTTTAAAAATTATTATAATAACGAAAACAAACAAACAAATTGTAAAAATAGTGTTACAAGAACAAAATAAATGTATTTTATCATCAAATTTTACAACTCGAAAAAAATGAATAAAATTAAACATTTATTTTAAATTATTAACTATTTTTGGCATATTTCTTTGATTTGATTTGATTCGTTCAGCAAATAGACACTTAATGTGAATATTATTCTTTATTATTTCTTAACTAATCCTTCAAAAGGCTGAAATAAATAAAAAGGAAATCAAAAACTAATAGAGAAGTTAAGTTGAAAATGTCAGAAATAGCGCTACACGCAGCTCCAGCTGAGGAAATGGATAAATAAGAAGATAAAAGTGAGAAGATTGAGATTGAGTAAAAGGTAGATACTCAGAATGATCATCACCCTGCTAATGGCGATTAATCTGATAATGTTATCATCAGAGAGGAGGATCCTTCAAGTAAGTGATAAATAATTCATTCGTTGCTTATTTCCGTTGTTTCTCTTGAATAAGAATTACCTTAAGCTGATTTGGTGATTTTGCTTGAAATCTTGTCATCTTTTCATTTTTTTAAAACCCTATTTTAGCCATAATTTTCAAAAATAAATCTTTTGTTTTTTTTGTTTGAATCACAGCATTTACTGGATATGAAGATAAAACTAATTACAATGTCTTTAATGTGAAACGTGAAGGCTACTTCTTCGCAGATGAGATTAAAGTTGATGGTGAAACAATCTTCACAATTCCATTTGATTAGCAAGTCGAAGATTCAGCTGAAGTACCTAAAAGAACCTCAAGATGGGGAGATAGACCTTAAAGAAGGAAGAAAGCACAAGTTAATCTTATCTTTAATCCTCTTCAAGGAATGGCAACAGGAAATGGTATGCTTTCAATCACAGCTGATGGGTATAAGCCTGGAGATAAGATCACGCTTAGCAAAGAGGAAGAAGAGGAAGAGGAGAAATATACAAAGTAAATATTTTTACAAAAAATATCATTTAATAAGGGATAAAAGTAACAAGAAACTTGATGTTAATAAATGTTTATTTGAAAATTTAAACAGATGGGGCTCAGAATATGAGAAGACATTTCATCCTCCTTTATTGAATTTCATTCCTAACACTGTGAATGATGATGATTTAGAATACATTATTAGACTTTACAGACTAGACGAAATTCAAAATAAAATGTCTAATAAATCTAAAACAATCTTTGATGATGATGACTGCCGATCACCTTCTCCTCCTTATGTTTACAACGAGACAGGAAAGCGTATAAATACTAGAGACTAACGTGAAGCAGAATCACTCTAAAAAGAGCGCTCTAACTTAATCGAAGAATCCCTGAGAATTAATCCAACTTTTGTTCCACCACATGATTATAAAGTAACACAAAATATGGTTATTTTTGACAATTTTTCATTATATAACATCTCTCTCTCTTTTTCTTAACCACAAAAAGAACTAAAAGAAGCAAAAAAAGATATATTTACCAGAACAAAATTCAGAGTTGCTGAAGCAAAAAGTTATTGGCTAAAAAGGTGCTACACACAAAAAATTAGAAGCTGATAGTGGCTGTAAAATTAGTATTAAAGGTAAAGGCTCAACAAATGGATTAAAGCGTGTTGAAAACGATGCTAATGAGAAACTACATATTTTGATTATGGGCAACACTGATGAGTAAATGGACAAGGCTACTGAGTTAATTAATGAGATTTTAAAAGGAGAAGAAAAACCTAATCCAGAATAGCAGAATACTTAAATTGCAATCATTTCAAATTATCTTGGCTAAGAATTCTGCTCGAAATGCCATTAAACTGGACATAAACATTGGGAATGCACAAATAAGTAAATACAATCAAATATTCTCATTATTTATCATTTTACAAATAAACTTTTTTTCTAAACAATCTTTTAGGCCAGCATTCGATAAAGTTGAGCTCAAATGTGATATTTGTGGAGATAAAGGCCACGTGACTTCTGATTGCAAGTTTAAGAAAGGTAACTTTCCTTTTTAGTATTTCATTTTAAGCATAAGTTATTTTTGTTAGATTATGCACTGAGACAACAATAGATGAAAGATAAACCTGCTGAATCAGATGTTCGTTCTTAATTTGAGTAATTTATCAATGAAGTTGAAGGAGATAAAAAGCTGCTCACACAAGGATATGGATATCCAACCGCAAAGCCATAATAATCTATAACTGCAACAAGCTTTATTACGGACACAGTCACCATTGACCCTAATATGCTGATGCTCTAATCTGATGGAAGACCTTATGATTCACTACTCGAGGGATCACATTCTCACAGCAATTTTGGAGGATAACTGAATCCACCTTAGGATAAGTTTAAAGATCAAAGACCTGCATATGAATCGTTTCATTCTGCAGCACCAAGGACATTTAGAGAACCTCCTCCACTTCGATAAAATATTTCATAACCACTTCAACCGCCTGTTTATCCTCCTGAGTAACAGTTTGGTAAGTATTTTTTATCATTATCATAATCATTTTAATTTACAAACAATTTGAAATTAGGTTAACACTCCTTTGCACAACCCCCTCCAGTTATTCCTTTCTAGAATCCACCCTATTATCAGTAATAACCATACCCATACTACTAAGGAGGTTATTATCCATAGAATCCATATGGAATGCAGAACATGTATATGCCTTACATGCCTTAAATGTATCCTCCTCCTGCCGCTATGAACCACTTCCCTCATCCATCTATGCCTCCTCCTCAACTTGATTAGCCAAAACCTCCATTTAATTGAAATATCGGAGAGTTTCAACATGTTATGTATGTGTGAATTCCATCAAATATAAAAAAACAAATAAAAGAAAAAAAGATGTTTTTTATGTTGCATCCAATTAAAAATGGTTGTTCTTAGCAAATTCACAATAATTCTAATAACATATAATACAATTATTGTCTAAGATATTCTTTCTTTTTCAGGGATTAATTGTAACATTGAACGTGTTCTCAAAATTCCAAAGGAGATTCTAAACAAGTTTCTAAGATGAGGAGAAAGTTGATTTCGGAACATCATCAAGATATTCAGTTTTCCAAGATAGCTTTAGTTCTTGTGTATCTTTCGCTTCTACAATGGACAGGTAATGTCTAATTTTGGTGCAATAAATAATTGGATTTGTACTTGAAATATCAAAAACAATTTCTTTTCTCAAACTAGAGATTTCTTGAAGTAAAATTGTCCATTTTGCAGCATCTTTAAACGTAATCTCTGTTTTACTGTCAATTGCATTTTAACCTTCAATATTCTTAACTTCAGTAATCAACTCTGGGAACAGTTTATCAAAGGATAGAGACTTCAAAAGATTCCATAAATCAGCAACTGATGTCTTAACAATGTTTGTGGTATCTACATGTGAATTAGTTCCTTCCAAAAAAGGTTCTCTGCAGTACGGACACTTAGCTGTAATTTCTAGATTAAAGGACACGATATCAACAGGATCAAGATAAAGCAACATTCGCCTATTTTAAAATGAACAATTAATTAACTCTTCAGTCATTAAACTTCATAATGCATATTAAATGATAAGTTTGTTACTTCGATTGTTTAGGATTAGATGGGAAGAGTTCGTTGAGGACAAAGGAATTAATGAAATTAGCACACATTTGGCAGATAACTATGTTAGATTAACCTGGAGGGTTATTGTTTTTTGGCATGAATTCTAATGAAGAATAGGAAGTAATGATTCCTGGAGCTAGCTTATCAATCAAATCTTTCTTTAATCCATCAGTAAGGCATAGAAGACATGGGCGAGCATCTGCAGGAAAATAATCAACTGAAAGTGAATTGCAAAATGTGCCTCCTTGAAAGAGAGGTAAGTGGAGAGCTCTGCTAAGACTGCAAACTGATAAATCAAAGTAATCACCGTAATCGATTAGATTAAAGATTAATTGAGATTTCTCTGCAAATTAAACTATCTATTTCCATTCTTTAACTGCGTCTATGTTGTGTGCTTCTATAATTGTTCCACCTACATTATGAAACGCAAGATTTTCTTTAGCCTATTCAACTTTTGGTTTGCCTACATCCTTTCTAAAAAATAAAAGAAAAAGAAAATTGTTATTGTAACATAAAATTTAAAGTGATCTTACAAGGAATACATTATCTGCCTGTTAAGATTATGCTTCTCGACTACATCATTGTCGACAAGAATTAGTTTATGAATACCTAATCTTACTAACTAGATAGACACACAACTACCAAGGCCACCTGCACCTAACACAAGAGCAGTCTATTACCAGATAAACAACAAAAAAGTTAATGGATATCAATAGAAGAATCAGAAATATTGATAAACATTTTGGTTTTTTGTTGAACTCAAAAAGAAATAATAATAATAATATTCATACAGTCGCAGATAGCTTATCTTAATCCCATCCTGGAATGGCTTATTGTCTCTTGAAGATTTCGGAGACACTCTTTGTCTGAGTGTTGTGTTCTTGGTTACCTTATTCCAAACTGCTCATAGATTGTTATTGCTTTACAGGAGGGGAAATATTAGAGAAAGATATTATTTTGTTATTAATTTATTGCAATAAGTAGCAGATTTTGAAGGAAAAAGAATTATTTGATAGAGCAGAAAGGAAAAGAGATATTAAACAATCTGAGCAGAATTATTTTCTCGCCCTAAAGAATAGACTAGAAGCAGCAGCATAACAGGAATTAATTGAGGGTATTTTTCATTTTATTTTGTTGGAAAATAAACTTAAAGGAGACGCATTTTGCTGTACATAACTTAAAATAAATAAGAAAGTTGTAATTATTTGAAAAATTGAAAAAAGAAATACCCCACAGAAAGATTGATTTCACCTAATAGCCAAAGATTTCTTTTTAATGTGTGATGCAAATGAATGAATAATTAAAAAAGCTAACCTTTTACATAACTAGAAGGTTAGATAGAGGTAGAAAGAACAAATACAAACTCTGATCTAAAACAAAAACGTTAGTTTGATTGATTGAAAGCTTCTTTTCCCTAAAAAAAGAACAACACAAAGATAAAAAGCAACTATTTTGACTTTGAACTTTATTTTTTACATTTTTGTTGAAGAAAGAGAAAGCAGAGGAAATCTGTTTAGATTTACAGATGAAAGAGTATCTAAAATTTGGGTAGCTATCATCATCATAACACAGAAATGATCTAGTCGAAACATCTGATACACGCAGTAGAAAAACTGAGCGAAGAACTTTTAAAATTCCTGAAAAAGTTAAAATGGAGTTCAAATCGTTAAAGACTTAACCAAGTATTACATAATAATAGGATAATACTCATCAAAGGACATTACATCTTGATGATTAGATATAAGATGGCATCGTGTAAAGGATGAATACATCCATCATTCATCGGCAATAAATCTAGCAATCTAACATTAATAACAATGCATTGCAACATTAGTAATCACTCTCAGTGCTATCAGGACTTAAATCTCCATTTTAGATGAGAATCAGCAGAGAAGAAGGAGAAAAGCTCTCAGATCATATTATTTAATCTCTTGAAGCTGAAATTAAAGTAATTTTCACGCCTGAACTACCTTCTTCTTTGATAACTAGAGCGAGTACCTCTAAAGATGTACAAGAAAATAGTAGTAATACTCCATTAAACTCACAGATGCTAGCTACTTCGCAATTATTCTCTTCATAGAATTCATAAAATCCTATTTCATAGATGTCAAAGAGTCTATACGTCTCAAGACAATCAGGAGAACAACCTTTGTCCTTAACGAATAGACAGTTTGAAAGAGAGTCGTATAATTCTTAGTTATCTAAAGAAGAAGAGAAAAATAAACACAAAATATTAAAGCAACATTAATTTCTCGTCGAATGCCGTTCATTCAGATTTCTAACCAAACGAGGAGGGAGAATAGATTTAATGAATTAAATAGACGAAGCTTAAGACACCAGTGAAGAAGATAAGTAGAAATTCATGCGAGTGCTTACAAATAGATTAAAACTAGGGTTATTTTTCATGAGCACTTTCAGACAGCGCATAGGATAAATACAGCATTAATCTCTATATTTTTACAATCAAGAGTAAATGAACGATTATTTTCATAAGCTGCTCGGTGCTGCTAAGTTTGATGAAGAAATGAATTCAATTTTTAAAGGATTTCTGTCTTTCCTTTGGCATTTCTCGAGTGTATCAGCTGGTTCACAAGCTGTCTCATCATGCGATGTATCTCTTGCACCGAGTCCTGCATCGAGGACTTCTATTCCGGGATATATTCTTCAGCCTTCTTAGGAAACATAGATTTCTTTTATGCAGAGAAGTACTGCTATTTTTGAACATTTTAAAATGTTCTTGTATGGAATTAAGCTACCACTTCCGAGAATAGAGTATTATCCTGCGCATAAAGCAGCATTTGAAGGTAATCTACCACTGCTACGTAGAATCCTTCTGAAATAGCAATAGTAGTCTTCTCAATAAAACAGTGATTCTCAAAGTCAAACTACTGGAGAGGTTTCAAGTGTGGATTGCCTTGGGTTGAGTCCTTTATAGCTTGCAGTGTAAATGGAATCTAGAGAGGCGGTAATAGTTTGCTGTGAGAATGAATCTGACCCTCATTTGAAATCAATCCCAGGGGTGCTAAGTGCACTTGAAATGGCAATAGCTAAACAAAATGAATAGCTACTAAAACCAATATTTCTTGCTTTACAAAAGCGCAAACACTAAATTTGGGAAAATATTACTAAAAAGGAAGTTCAAAAAGCACTCTAATCTTCTCCTGATTTTTCTTGCCGCATGCGTTGGGAGTAAGAGAGTTCATTTTTATTTTCATTCTTGAAAAGGTGGACACCCTCGGATACTTATAAAATATTCAAAAGAGGTTAGTCTGTCAGAATCGATATGGGAATGGCAGGTGCTGATTTTGTTGGAACTGAAGATGGATCAGCAGAAAATATCCAAAGACTTAGTGGTAATATTAGCAATAAAGTTACTCCGAACAGCAATACCAATGCAGCTCATTAAAAACTTCTTGAAACATAAAAGAAGAGAGGAACTTAAACACCCACAAATTCTCAGCAGGGAACTTGGAGTAAAGGTGCTTGGAGTCTTCTTTTGAAGGAATCTGGATCTCTTTTGCTGATAGATCATAAAAAACTGTCTGTAACAAATGCAATGACAGATATTTCAATTTCTCGAGTTGAAAACAAACTTGATGAACTTCTTGCCTAAAAAAGAGAGACACTTTCTTGGTAAATCAAACGACTCGATTTAGTGGCAGCCAAGAACTGAAGGGGTGAGGCTGTCTCTGAATAAATTCAACAAATACAATCTAGAAAATACTAAGCTAAAGCAATACTCGCTTAGCAAGCAGTTATCTTTAATACAAATGAAACTTTTTTGAAGGGAATTCCTTTTAAAACATTTAAGACTTTCGAAGAATATTTTAACTATTCTTTCCATCATAGTATAATCCCTATTGACTATTCTTCTGGTGCATCATCTCCTATTGAATAATTCATGTCTTCTGCTTCATCTAATCCAGCTTTTGCAGCAAATCTATCTCATAAATAGAAAAACAAATCGTAATCTGCATCAAAAGTTGTAAACGCAGAAGTATGGCTAACTGAAAATACCTTAATTAAAATCAAACACATTTTGCCTATTATCTAGCTGATAGGATCAACTACATCTAACTTTCGAAATCTCCATGAGATTCTATCTAAATTAGAATACTCGCATAGCAACAATTTTCCAATAAAAATTGTGATCCCACTTTTTCTCAGCTTCAATGTCACAATTGAATTTGACTCGTTCGATTACATCCCTCCAACGCCGCATCTTTTTACACTTGATGAATAAATCAAAAGAAGACTTATTTCATAAAACTCTAAACTTATCAACCCAACTTAATAATAACCATTTTCTCATTATAATTAGAATTAATAAAAGACACTTTAAAAGCTCTACTCATCTCTCCCTCGCTTCTAAACTTCAAGTAAAAAAGATTTTATGGAAATGGATACTGTTCTTCAAGAATCAAAGATATTTTTACCTTAAATTATGATATTTATCTCTTATTTTTATCAAATAGATCTTCGAATGACAAAGGATTCGTAGTATGGTGATATTGCCGATGATTACGAAGAAAACTCCTCTGCTCTTGATGAAGCTAGTTTGAAATTTCGTAACATAATGGATGGTACTGGTGCAGAAAATAAAAACCCAGGGGAAGCAGATGAAGATTTAATTGATATTTTTTAAGATCACTGCGTTTCTGAAGAAGTTAGTCAGTAGCCCCTTAAAAATAATGATCAACCACTTTTAACTTCAAATCTTCCTAAGGACAATAACGAAAAAGTACACACTTCGCTTTTGATTCATAAGATTTAATAGTAAAAGAAATGAATACTCTCCTGCAGTCAAACAACCCAAGTGGTTTAATCAATAGATAATTTTTCCAAAAGATGCTTTATTTGCAGCTTCATTTTTTTATGTAAATAATTTTGTTTTGTTTTTTTCTATTATTATTATTATTAATTACATTTCTTGTAAAAAGAACAAACATATTTATGTTTTATTAGTGCTTAAATTCTGCACTATCTATCTATTCTGGGTGCTTATTTATTACCGCTTAAGCTAAAAGACAAAGTCTATTGACTTTTTTTAGAAAAGAGAGAGAGAGGGAAGATCTAGAAAAGAAATCAAGTAATCATATAATTCCCAAACAAAAATTAATAATAACAATTAATTTTCAAAGTAATAAATTTTACCAAGAAAGACAGAGAGTGAGACAAACATGAGTGAACAATTTCAGAAAAAAGAAAGTAAATAAAAAAAATCAGACGAAGATAGCTCTGAGGAAGAGGAAGAAAAAGATCAGTTCGAGTAAGAATCAACTCAATAAAAGCATTAGCAACATTTGGATATTTGTTTTGAAGGGATCCTACATCGAAGAAAGCAATTCACAGAGAATTTCCTCATTTTTCTAATGGACCAATACGTGCTTTGCCAATACCTCCTCATCCAAAACCTCCTGTTTCATAGAACCAATCCTCAGATCCTAATTAAATTGACATGGGCTTGCAATTTCTTTCAAGCTCTGCTCAAAGTGGCAAGGATGTGTCACCACTCTAATGGAACAGTTTCTATGATTCGATGGAGTATCTGGAAAATGTATATTTTACTTTTTTTTGTTATCTTTTAAAAATCCTACAACCATTTGTTTATCAGGGAACACCAGTGTACATTGCTGGTTCATCAGGCCCTTTGTTCTTAGCTTTGCATGGTGCTGGCGATACCGCATGCAGTTTTGCCTGTCTCGCAAAGGAAATTAAATAATTTGGAACATTTGTCTCTTTTGATTTTAGAGGTCATGGAGCAAGCAAAATCGAAAGCTCCGATGATCTCAGCATTGAAACTCTGATCTAAGATACATCTGTTGTTTACCAATTTATTAGAAATAAATACCCTGACCTATGCATCATTATCATTGGTCACAGTATGGGCGGATCAGTTGCAGCAAAATTTACTCAGTAACTCTTGGCATAAGGAGGCACAATTAAAGATGTTATTCAAGGTAAAAATGCAATAAAAAGAAGTATTAGCATTAAAAAAATCTGCGTTGTTTTATTAAAAGGGTTGATTGTAATCGATGTGGTTGAGGGCACCGCAATTGAAGCTTTACCTTTTATGCAGTCGATTGTTAGCAGCCGTCCTCCTCGATTCGATAGTTATGAGAGTGCAATCAAATGGCAGTACTCAATCATTGTTATTATTATTGTTATGAACATTTTCAAAATATATTGTGTCCATTTATAAATTTCAAAGCACTAGGACTAGTTAAGTTAGGAATGTTCAATCTGCAAGAGTATCGGTTCCACCTAAATTGAAGAAAGTAGAAATCAATGGAAAAGTAGCCTATGAATGGAGAGTTGACCTGATGAAATCTGAAAAACACTGGATGAGTTGGTTTAAAGGTCTAACTTCTTGCTTTTTATCAGTGCATATTCCTAAGTTACTTATGCTCGCTGAGAAAGAACGAATGGATAAAGATTTAACGATTGCTTAGATGCAAGGCAAATTCAAGCTCCTAGTCCTTCAAGATGTTGGACACTACATGCAAGAAGACAGCTTTAAGAAAACAGCATTCAACTTGCATCTTTTCCTCGAAAATTTCAGGATCCCTGTTGATAAGACAGATGTTGAAAAATATAAACTTGAAGGAATCGGAAAATTCCACTCAAATATCAAGCCATATTCAATGAGTTTTGGAGCTTGATAATAATGATGATGTCTATTCGTTGTAAATGCTATTGGCAAATGGATCAAAATATTTATTTTTTTTCTTCTTCAAGAGTACTTTTGTTTTAGTTATGAGATTGGACTTATCCAAAAATAGAAAAACATCTTTTGCATTCTTTGTATTTTAAAGGGAGAAAACTGATTAACCAGCTATATTACTAATACAAACCATAGCAAGTTAACAAAAATTATCAAAGGGAAGGAACAGTCAGAGAAAACGGGGTAGTATTTTGTGAAGCGGATACAAGTTAATCAAATAAATCCGTATGATTTTTTCTTCAAGGAATATCCGTCTTTGAAATTCTACATTGGGCTTAATTATCTCAAAGACTCAGAAGAAGGTTAGGATTCAGAAGCTGCAAAGGCTGCAGATGCTCTCCCTCAATAAATTACTGATTCCCATTGTTGCATTATCACCTTCCTTCTGTTGATTATTGTAAAATAAAATACTATTAAATTTCAAATATTAACATTTTTATTTTGGGGTTCTTTTTTGTTGTTGAAATCCTTTTGTTCTTTTTTAGGTTGTGACAGCAGTATTTTTAAGCTAAATGACTAGCGTCGAGGTCATTTACAACTCGATGAGCAATATTAAAACTAACTTACAAGTAGATGATAGATTGATGAGCGTAACTCGAGACAATTTAAAAGCTTATTTCAACGAAATAATTTCAATAAATCTCTTCTCTTCAACGAGATTCGAACCGAAAACAGGATTGCTGCTGCAAAACTATCAGCTAATCGGCAATGCACGGCTCAGGTTTCAACTCATGCAATTATCCAAATGCTAATCATATGCTATCATCTAGCAGTAAAAATCTTGCTTTGATTTTGACTCCTAAATCCTAGAAACAGGTGATTTGCATGATAACTCCAATTACGGTAAGGTATTTTCGGCATTGTTTCTTTGTTCTGATTTTTTTATATTCTAACAGAATTCCAGAAGTTTCAGAATGGCCCAACAGACTCATATCAGTAAATAGATCTGTCTGGAATCTATGGAACATACTCCCCTGCTGGCTATATGTAAAGCTTCAATTCTTCGATGACACGAGAAGCATTTCAACATTAGGCTTCTTTTCTAATGGAAAGCGAGGTAAATGATAGTAGAATTCGCGTGTTTGTATTCTCGGCAACGATGTACAACCCAAACAAAGACATTTGGGTGAGTATCAATCTCGTTTTTGAGAGGGATCCATTTGGGTCTATTGAACCTTACAAACCAATAATCTACTTCTTCCAGCCGAATATGTACAAATCACTTTTACTTTTGTATTTCTCCGTATCCTAATTAAAACTTTTATTCTAAGCTATGAAGGAAGTCAAGGCAACGTAATGGTGGCATTGGATGTAATTCGCCTTGTTTCAACTGTTCTACTGCTGCTATTTGTGATCCGAAGAATTATCGGTGAAAATTCATTTGGGTATGTCCTCACAATCTACGGGATACTCAACCTAGCAGTAATTGGTTTAAGTATTGCTTCACTCATCATTTCATTGCTGCACTACTCCGCGGGGTTTAACTCCAAGGATTTATTGGGTATGCAAAACAAGCAAGCAGAAGAAGCAGCTAAGCTAGATTTAGGGTCATTATCCTTAAACGATTACATAGCATTCTAAAACAAATACTACGTTGACTTGACGTACTCAGGATATCTCTACAATGTCTTGTAGACAATTCAAGCGATTCTCATATCAGTGTTAATCTTCCGTCTCATTTTCGTTTGCTCGTTTTCGAAGCATCTCCATGCAGTAGTAGAAACATGCAAGAGTGTAAGCAAGAGAGAATTTTGTTCGTTTTCAATATTACACTTCGTTCCATTCTTAACACACACCTATTTTTTCTAATCGCCCCTCTTTTCTCTCTTTTTTTAAAGGCCGGATTAGATTTGCTGAAGTACTATGTGATATTCCTGCCACTTCTAATATCCTTCGCGTTCATATTTTACCAGATTTGGGGTTAAACTGTAAAGGACTTTTCTAATCTAACGAGCTCACTCTGCTAAGTTATCCTGATGACAATTGGCTATATGAAAATAGATGAGATTTACCATGTCGATACAATTTGGTCTATCATTTACATTCTCATTTTCTACATAATGATTATCATTTTACTTTTCTCTTTTATTGTCGGTATTCTGGTTGAAAGCCATCATCTAACAATAATGAAGAAAGGATACCCCTCAATGCAAGCAAATAGGATTACAAGTTCGGCAATTTTCGCCTGGCTGCTTCAGTGGGTGCCTGAAAAGATTAAAGATGAATTCAATAATTTCTTGAAAGCCTTAAAGAATGAATCCTCTAAAGACGAGTATGCTTCTGAATAAAATTCATTCAGTGAAGAAAGAAGACCATTTATTCAAAAGGGCACCTTGAAACCTGCAGATTGAAAGAGATAGAGATTGTGAAGAGAAAAAACAAATATATATTTTGTTTGCAAATTTTATTAATTGTTATTTTGTTGGTGCGTGTTGAGTGAATTCTTTGGTTTTACTTTCTTTAAACAAAATTAAATGCTGCATTAACACATTGTGAAGAAGCTTGTATGTAGTTAACAGATTATCTGATTTAGTATTTATGCAAATAAAATGCTGTTATATGTTTGGAACTAACCAATCATACTGGTTAAATCAATTTTTCACAAATTCAATATTTTGCATTCTTTTATCTCAAAGATGCCTAAAAAGATGATAGGAATTTGGTAATTCATGAGATAATATAGAAATAGTTAAGATTTTGTATAATTTTTGATTTAAATACGATGCTATGAAAGGCACAGTGAAACAGAAACACGATTATACACATGAAGAACTGATATATAAAGTTGTTTAGTTTTTTCAGACATCAACCTTAGCAACAATTTGGGCCTTCTCGTTTCTCTTGACTCTGGTGGCGGCGTTCTTAGCTCTTCTGGCTTCTTGTTGAGCAGTAAGCTTATCAGACTTAGCCTTGTCAGCCTTGGAGACGTGGATGGCTTCAATAAGGACGGTCTTATTCTTGAAGAGATTACCCTTAGATCCAAGATAGAATTCGTGGTATCTTTTAGTTAAAAAAAAATAGAATTTAATTAGTGAGTTCAACAAAAAAAGATAATAAGGAGTTAGTTACTAGTGCTTGTCGATCTTCTTGGCGGCTCTGTACTTTCTGAGAAGTCTTCTGAGGACTCTTTGTCTTCTCACCCATAGGACCTTAGCGGGCATTCTTGCGTTTCTGGTACCTTTTCTCTTACCAGCACCAGTGTGTCTACCTATTAGGAATCATCAAAGAAAAGTTAGTATTCAGCGATAAATTTAATTTCTAAGTATTTTCTTCATTTCTGTCTTATTTTGAGTGTGTGTTCCCCTTCAATTTCAGGGAGCTCTGAATTGCATTGTATTTCATTATTATTGGGAATTTAGCTTCATTTGTATATGCTTCATACTGCTTAATAATCTTCCCGTTCTTATTCTCATATGGAGACTCCTCAATTTGAATTGGATAACAACATATGCCACATTTCCCATATTTGCGAGAGATTCAAAATTTTAGTTTAATAGACTTAAGATTTGCTTATAAAAGGCATCTTTCCATTTGGATAAAACAAGAATATTTACCCTTTCTCTTGGCTTCAAGGAAAGCTCTAGCTCTAGATCTAGAGTGAATGACAGTGGATCTCTTCATAACGAGACCGTCCTTAATCAATTTTCTGATGCTAGCTCCTGTTAAATTCAATGAACAATCAATGCCATGTCTAATTTGAAATCAACTAAAATCTTACTGGAGTTTGCCATTGAAATCTCGCTGGACTCGTTAGGGTCAAGCCAGAGTCTCTTTTGACCGCATTTAAGGACAGAGGATGCGATTCTCTTTTGAATTTTAAGACTAACCATTTCGGTGGATTTATATTATGCTGTTTTTCTATTTTGCGAAGCTCTTATTCGATTTAATTCACAATTTGCCTTTGACTATCATGCATTTAACTTTCTTCTAATTTTCTCCCCAATCTTTTTAATCCCTTTATCTTTGCCCTTCATAACCCAGTCTTTCCCAAACATGTTTTCCTTCATAAACACGTCTCTTGTTAAGATCCAGACAGCATCAAAGAAACCTAAATAAAACCTTCTTCTTTCCTGCTTAAAGTTATCCCAGTTTTATTTCAAAGATCTTCATATTTCTTGTGATTAGAGAGAGCTATTTTTAAAGATTTATTAATAAAGGCAACAGGAATTAAAAAATAAAAAATGAATTGCTTATTTGCTAGTTTATCATTAAAATGCAGCAATCCTCATATTTTTGTTAAATTAAAGCCCTCAAATGTTTAAATAAAATACCGATATTTTATTTAAGATATTTTAAAAACTGTCTTGAATTACTTCTTGAGGGATTTAGGATTAAACAAATTTAGAAAGAGGTGAAATAAAGGAGAGAGGAGCTTGAGGACTAGGAGAAATTAAGTAGATCAATCAAGGGAATTAACAAGGATATTAAACATTGACAACTCCCAACATACAGATATATCAGTAGCATCTCGTATTTTGGATATGGAAAAGAAATAAGCTGCCAGTATTGGAGAGACATTGATCTCGCATTATGCGTATAAACGAAGTGAAGCTAAACAAGGAAAAGCAAAAGAAGTTGTAGACAAATACCTAAATGAAGAAGGCTCAACTGTTGAAGCTCTCATGAAAGAGATCGCATTGGAACTTAAAAAATAGAAGCTTTCATTTGAACGCTTTTGCAAAATCTTTGCTGTAATCAAGTTCGCAATCAGCAAGAACTGCTCAATAAAAAAGGATAAGGCACCCAACAGCCGCTTTGGAGAAGCTACAATTGTTCTTGGATCTGCATATCTTTCTCCATTCTATTCATCGAAAGAAGAATCCACTAAAATTGGCAAAATCAACAATTTGCTCAACTTTACAGAAACTGCTAACATCAAGGCTAGGTTAGATAAATCAATCGCTGCAGGATAAACAGCTGTTGCAAATGTCTGTATATTCGCTCTTATTAAACGTAAATAAGCATCCACTGCAGCTTAGTCTGTGTTTCCTAAGCTACTCGATGAATATTTCATTGATTCTCGCAAAAGAGAACTAAAGCGTCTAGTTTTGACTCCACTGATTGCTCGTCTTATTGATTAGAAATCTTTAACTGAGATTTTCCTTCCTAAGACTGTCCTACTTCTTAACAGAACCGAAGACAACATAGATTCCCTTGTGGCATTATTGTCTCTTCTTCCAAACGATAAAGACTTCGATACTTCAGATTTCGCAGCTGAAATTTTACTCAATAATCTCAAGCCTTACTACTATTCTCTCAACGGACAGCAAATTCCTTCTGATGCTGCATTTTAGCTAGTCAAAAAGATAAAATCCCTCCCTGTTCTTCAAAAGATCCTCGATAGTCTTGCAGGTATTCTCTCACTTACCAACGACGAGAAAAAAAGAATGCCAGTACTTAAAATTCTTCTTGGAGCATCACTGGCTCTCCCATTCATGTAAGAAAATAAAGTTAAGTTCAATGTCTTGAAGCTAATTAATTATTTTTTGATGTGTTTAGTGAAGGCGATAAGAAACTAGCCGAATTGAAGATTGTTTAGATCCTCGGAGACAACGCGAATGCTGTTCAAACAGTTGATGACTTACAGAATTACTTTGAAATAGTCGATACTTTTTTCAAAAACTCAAGTGAAGCCTTCACATTCTCAAGCGATTATGCAGTGCTTTTAAAAAGAAAAATTGCGATTGCTATTCAAAATAAACTTGTCTATGCAGCTATTTGCAGGATTTGTTCTTAGTATATTAGAAGATATGCTAGCCTTAGGTAGAATCTCAACGAAATTAAAGAACTTGTAGATGGGATTCTTGCATCGATTTTCTTACCAAACGTTAAAGCTCCTACAAAACTGATAACTAACTCCGAGCCGTTCTTAGCAGCACTTGAGGTGGTAGCTTTTGCTGCAAATTATGAGCCACTTTCTGCAATTGCAAGTGTGGAATTAAAGAAAGTGATTAAAACAGTTATTCTATCTGACAAGATTGTCCTAAACAAGCATGAATTCCTTTCTAAAATTACACCTATCGAATCTGCTCTGTTTTTCTCTTCTCTGCTTTAAATCTCTCAAATTTCCAATTTAGACATCAGCAATGACCTATCTGCTCTCACTACATTTGGAAACTCCTTTATCCAACTCTTTTTCGGTAAGATAATCAACTCCAACATATTTTATTTATTCTTCTTAATGTTCAAAATCAATAACTGCATATGTTTTTTTCAACAGGTTCTGCAAAGAGAGGAAGCACAGATATTTTAAATGAAGAAGTCAAAAAAGGATTAAAACAATGGAAAAATATCACTGAAATACTAACACAAGGCATATTTAATTTCCTCTACTACTAATTAGAGGTTGACATTGAGCGTAGTCTAAATCGTGAGCTTCTCAGTAGTGCTATTGTATTCTTAGGCTCTTGCGTTAAGCACCTTACTGCTGAGGAACTTAAGAGCATTGTAAATGTTGAGCTTCTTCCCTGGATTATCTACCATCCCCTCACTCACCAGAGGGTCACCAAAAGATTCAGATCTGCACTTTAAGCTAACGAAGCAGAGTTGAAAGCTGCCTTCAGAGAACTTATTCCTTCAAGACATTTCTCCAACCCGTTTTTATTGATCAGTGATCAAATGCTGTAAAATCCAAGCTCATATATTAGAGTTGCTGCTCAAGGATATGCAACATTCTTAATAGAATTGGGTTATTATGAGTTCCTTGAACCATTCAAGACTACTCTTGAAATTTAAAACTACGATCTACCCAACTCAAAGTTGATTGAAGGATTCGAACTCTCAGTTGTTAAAACTTCTGATGAATATGAGCAGTTACACTTAGCTGATCGCACTTTGCTTGTTAACCTTGGATACAAAGTTGACCCTAATATTGAGCCTTCCGTAGCAGTTCAACAGGATGCCCCAAAGAAAGGAGGAGCTGGAAAAAAGCCTGCAAACAACGCAAACAACAACTAACCATCTCTTAAGAAATTCTTTGAGCCTTACTTACCTGCTTATAGGTTTTAGACTGGCCATTCATTCCTTGACGATGAAGAGCTTAAAGTAAAGAGAAAAGAAGAATTAAGAGAGAGAATGGCTCATTTTTATCGTCTTGCCTGTAATTTCTATGCAATTTTCTCCGAATCAAGTAATCCAGATATTTCAGAGTACTTCTTCAGAAATCTTAATGACAGCTTTTTCTGTAGTTCCCTCCAAAAGCACACCCACTAAAACTACAGAGCAATTCTCGCTAATGTTCTGCGTAAATACAGAAGCTAAATCAAGAGCTAAGCACTCTTCTTGGCTGACTTCACAATCACTATTGCCAGAAAAGAAAACCCAACAGAAAAAGTAATCCGTGAGTTTATTAATTTCCAATCGTTTATCAACAATAACTTGAATACAGAAGATCCTCATGAATCCTTCATCATTCCTTACATCCATAAGCTCAACTTCCACACTATCAAAGAAGATGGTTTTGACATGGACACAAAGATCAATGCTCTCGTGTTTTACAACAAGTTGCCTGCACAATACAATGACTACCTCCTAGCTCTCTATTTACCCTTCAACAACAACATCAACACTTTAGCCTCCAGCAATTTCTGCTAAATCGTGCTCGAGAAGCTGCTGCTCATCATTAAGCCAGAAGATACTTCCGTTCTATTCCACAACATTCTCAACAATGTCCCAAATGCTAAAAAATGTGTGTTATCTTCACTAATTTCTTAGTCTTCAAAGATCAACTACCATCCTTCCTTCGAAGAAATTATCAAACTGAGAATCATGCAAATTGATGTTAATGCTGATGTTAAAGCCTTTGCAACAAAGATCCTAAGCACCATCAAATACGAACTGACTTCTAATGAAATCAATCGCTTCGATTTTATTTCTTTTGTTACAGATCATTCCATTGAAAATGTCGACAAGTTCGCTGAACTCTGCCTTGAACTCATTAAGGCTCATCCAGATCTCCACAAAATCATCTTCTAAAAGGTAATTACTTTGACTAATGCTATTTCCATTTTATTTAAATTAAACTTTAATTTTTATTATTATCTGGATAACAGCTGACAGAAGCAGCAGAGGCATGTTATGACGACCACATCACTGAAGAAGCTCTGACTTTCTATCCCAAGTACATTCAGTTACACTTGGCCAACATCTAGCCAGAGTAACTCACTGCTATCTTCAACCTCTTCGTGTAGAAATATTGCAATCCTTCCCTCCATATGTTAATGGACAACTGCATGCAATGCGGTATTGAGTTAATTAAGAAATTCGGAAGTGGACACAGTGGAGCTATCGTTTAGATATTCGATAAATATCTGAAATCTAACAACCCAGAAGATGGAAATAAATAAATATCTGCTATTGTCTTCTTGGGTGTCTGCGCTCCTTTCATCAAGAACAAATAGCTACTCGAGACAGTCTCAACGAAGATCATCCTTCTCTTCAAAAACGGAAGCGAAGATCTCTAAAAAAGCTTAGCTAAGTGCCTCCCTGATTTGATGAGTTTCTTTGACAATGCTAAGGGTCTCATTGAGAAAAATATCTCGAACCTTCCATTTGAGCCAACAACCTAGCAAAGAAAGGGACAAGCATATCTCATAGCTGGTCTCATAAAGGGTCTTGGTGTTGGGTATATTGAAAAATTAAATTTATTCAAGTACATCGATGAAGATCTTGAATCCAAGAAAGACGTTCAGCAGAAAGAGTCAATCCTTCTCTTGATCACCTGCTTTATCGACATCCTTGGTAGAGTGTTTGAGCCATTTATTGTCCGAGTAATCAAGGTTTTAATGTTCTTCTTTGGAGAGACTAACGAATCTGTTAAAGACCTCGCTCTGCATGCCACTAAACTTCTCATGTCTAAATTGACTGGATATGGTAATTATTAATATCTAAAATGGATTTTTAATAACATAATTTAATAATTTAAACAAAAGGTGTGAAGATAATTCTACCTCAACTCCTTCAAGGTCTAGAAGATTCCTCTTGGAGAGCAAAGTTCAATAACATCTGGGCTTTGGGAAATATGGCTTTCTGTTCTCCTAAGCAAATGAGTCAGTGTCTCCCTTAGATAGTTCCATAACTATCCAATTGCTTATCTGACACTCATCCTAAAATCAGAGAAGTAGCAAACTCTTCTCTTACCCTGATTGGTTCATCTATTAAAAACCCTGAAATCTCAGACATTGTTGACATTCTCATCTAAGCACTTTCAGATCCTTTCGACCTCAATAAAACAGGGCTAGAGATTCTGCTCAAAACAAGATTCGTCCATTACATCGACGCTCCTGCACTTTCACTTGTCATCCCAATCGTGGATTACGCACTCACATAAAAGAGAGAATCAAGACCAAAAGAAGATGCTTGCTAGGTTGTTGGTAGTATTTCATAACTCATTAAAGAGCCAAAAGATATCATTCCTTACATGGAAATTCTCGTTGGAAGTTTGAGGAATGCTCTATCAGATAATGATAATGAGGTGAGATTGTTCGCTGCTAAAGCTACTGGCCAGCTTTGCAAGGCTTTAGGACAAGCAAATAGTGAGAAGTATTTCAGGTTTGTTAAAGATATCCTCGAGAGTAAGACATCAACTTCGATTGAGAGATCAGGAGCAGCTTAAGCACTTTCAGAGATTATGTGCATTCTAGGAATCGATTACTTCAAGTCTCAATTGCCTTTGATTTTCGAGCAAATGGGCAGCAAGAATGCATGGGTTAAAGAAGGGTAACTTATTTTTATTTTTAAATGATGTTCTTTGAGATTTCAATTCATTTTGAAATACTTTCACAGGTACATTGGTGTTTTCGTATTTGTGCCTGTAATCTTGAAAGAAAACTTCAATCCTTTCATCAAGGAAGTGCTTGAAGTAACTTCAGAGTTCGTTGCTGACGAGGAAGAGAAAGTTCGTGAAATAGCTCTCAGAGTGCTGAGAATTTTAATCTAAAACTTTGGTGAAACTCAAACGCATCTTCTCACTGGACCTGTCAATGAAGGACTCTTTTCTCACAACTGGCGCAAGCGTCTCAGCTCAGTGGTGCTCAGTTCAGAAATGCTCGAGATTCTTTAGAAAATGGTGAGAGCAGAGTTGAATTACAACGAAGAAAATAACATCAAGCGTGACGAAAATATTCTATCAGACAAACAGACACTGCTCTACGAGAACTTTATGGCAGTCTACATCTTAAGAGCTGATGAGATGGAACAGATCCGTCTCTAATCATCTTAAGTCTGGAAGAATTTCGTTGAAAATACCCCAAGAGTAATTAGCTTTTATTCAGATCATAATTTCTTAACTTGATTCTTACATTTTTCTCCAAAAAAATAGACTCTGAAATTCGGTTTAAGAATTCTCTTCGACAGGCTAATTAGTGCTATTTCAAGAGGAAAACCCGTTGAGACAATTGCTAAAACTGCAGTGTTTAACTTCTGTCAGAAATACGGTGAAAGCTTCTTCACCCAAGTTCTCAAAGTCTTTAAGGACATCATTTCTGAAAATGCAGGAAATATCTCTCTTCTGAGAGGTGCTATCCTTGTCTTATCTGAATACTGCAAGAACATCAACGGAGGATTCCTTAGAAACTTCCAAGAGGAGCTAGTTGAAATCATCAAATGCCATGTTTATACTCATGACAGCATGTTCCGTTCATCAGTTTTCTACTCCCTTCGAGTGATTTCAGAGCGTATTGGAGAAATCGGTCTTCTCAAAAATACTTTGAATGAAGTCTTCGATAAAATCAGAGATTGCTCCGAAAACGATCCTTAGTTTGAAATCTACTTAAAGATTTTCGATTAGTTATGCTAGTCTAAATCGGAAAAGATCATGCAATATATTGTGCCTTAGCTCTTCCACAGACCGATCCCCTCTCCTCTTATTGAAGTCATTACTAATAATTCAGAAGTGCTCTCTAAAATAGTCTACAAGCTCTTCAAGGGAAAGTAAACAAGTTTATTTCTTTTTGTTATCTTATTTTTACATATATTTTTTGAATGAAAAGATCTGGAATTGAGGTAATGTTCGAAGAGATCTTCAGCGAATAGAATGAATCAAAAAAGGAAGCGCTTATCTATGCAGTGAACCAATTGAGTATTAATCTTAACGAAGAAGATGGCAGATTCTTCATTTTAGACATTATTGAGAAGATCAATTAATCTATGAAAGTCTATTAAAACTCTAAAAAGCAAGAAAATCACTTGGAAATCATTCTCGCAATTCTTGGTTTCTACATGACCAACACATCAATTCATCTCAGTGAATTCAATAAGGATCTCATTAATCTAGTGAATCCTTTCATTTTCGAATACAATTGTCCTAAGATTGTCAGCCATGCAACTACTGTTCTTCACTCAATCTTTTCCATTCTAAACCGTCGCTACTTCGTTGAACTTCTACACACCTTTGCTCTTTCAGTTGAAGATTGTCTTTCAAAAGAAAAATACGAAAATATCACTGAAATTGCAGGGTTCAATTGTGGAGAATAGCCAGGAGATGGAGTCCGTGCGTTTATCGAGCTCATAACCACTTGTCTCGTCTACACACCAGAAGAATCGTTCTAAGATAGCATTGATCTTTTCAAACACGTTGTCAAATACACAACCTTCGAAAATCTAGCTGTAAAAAACATAAAATTTCTTCTTAAATCATTTTTTATTTATATTTTTCTTTGTTTAGTCTTTCAATTTCAAGCTGACTGGTCCTTTAATCCGTGTTGCGAATTATCAATTAGAAATAAATGAAAAAAAAAAGGTCTTGCAATTGTTCCTTCAATTATTCTCAAAAGGTCTCAACCTTAAACCCTTTGTGCCTCAGCTGATTTCAACCTTCGCTAAAATCTGCTAGGAGTTTGCCAGAGAAAAAGATTTCTAGAAACTAATTGCTGAAAACTTAAATGAAGTCGCACTAATTGCTCCTCGTAAAGATTTGATTCTTCATGAGCTATACTTAAGATCTAAAGAAGCTGAAGATAAACAACTCTAGAGAGAAACTTTCCTTTATCTCACTTATCGCCTTCTTAAAATCAACAACGAAGTACCTGAAGACAAAAAATTGTTTGCCAAGGCTTTCCTTGAAAAAATCTTCACTGAATGCTTGCAATCTCAAGAAGAAGCTCGCGAACTCAGCATCAGCAACATTACTTTATACGCCAAAGTTATTGGCATTCTATCATCCCAGATTCAACACCATTCTCTTGAAAAGTATCTCAAAGACTCACTCACTATTTTCAAAGGATCGAACGAATCCAAATATGTGTTTGAATACCTCTCAAACGTTCTTTGTATCTACACGAAAAATCCTACTTTTTCAACTCTTCCTGAAGATCTAGCTGGTATTATCACTTTGATTGTTGAAAAATTCGATAAGGAATACTAGTATCCTTCTGTCAATGCCCTCAAGAAGCTAATCAAAGCTAGAAATGGAGACTCTGTTAGTGCATACTTTGCTACTAACATCCCAAAGAGCATTCTCGAAATGGATATTGAAGATGATGAAGACATTGTGCACTAAGAAGACAATGAAGAAGACGACGCTGAAGAAGATGAAGACAATTGAAAAAGAATAACTTTCCAAGCAAAAAAATGGAACTAACTTCTTGTGTCTATTTAATAACATTTCATACACAAGAATAAACAAAATATCTTTAAAAACAAGAATAGGAATCAGGGATTTTCATGTTTTAAGCTTTGGGATGGAAAAGGTAATAAATTAGCCAAGAATAGTATTTGATTCCGTGTTTAAAATCAATGGATGAGAGGGCAGGCACATGAAATTAGACATGAAGGATAAAATTGTTGCTAATATCTGATCCTTAATACTAAGACTTTCCTTAAAAATTATTTCGACAATTAATGGTTAATTAATATTTTAAGGTAAAAACTTAAAACTTATCAGGAAGGTAAATCGGAGAAATCTTAAAGCAATCGCAACTTTTAAGGTAAGAAATATTAAGATTAATAGTACTAATAATTAAATGTCTGACACTTTAGATGGAGCTTAAGCTATTGTAATTGACAATGGTTCAGGAATATTTAGAGCTGGTTTGACAGGTGAAGATGCACCAACTGCTTCTTTTCCTTCTGTTTTCGGTTATCCTAAACTGTCAAATATCGTGTCTTGTCAAATTACACCCTAATATGTTGGTGATGAAGCTATAGCTAAAAAAGGATCTCTGAATCTAATATACCCTATTGAGCGTGGTATTGTGACTCACCATGATGCCATGGAGAGAATTTGGCTTCACTGCTTTTATTCCGAACTTCGGAAAGATCCTGAAGACCATCCTTGTATGCTAACCGAAGCTCCATGCAACCCTAAAGCCAATAGAGAAAAAATGGCGATATCTATGTTTGAAGTGTTTAATGTCCCATCTTTCTCTGTTCAAAACCAAGCTGTGCTCTCGCTTTACGCTTCAGGAAGAACTACAGGAATAGTTATTGCTTCAGGTGATGGAGTTACTCATACTGTTCCTATCTATGAAGGATTTTCTATGCCGCATGCTGCCGAGAGAATTGATTTAGCTGGGAGGGATCTTACTGAATATCTTATGAGAAGACTATCAGAAGCCGGACTTAAATTTTTTTAATGTTTCGAAGCGGAAATTATTAAAATTATCAAAGAATAGTTTTGTTATGTAGCACTTGACCCCAAGAAAGAAGCAGAAGAATTTAAATCTTCCCCAAATCCAAACAAGCCATATGCATTACCAGATGAAACTACTGTCATACTTCAAGATCAAGTATATCAATGCCCTGAGTTGCTCTTTAACCCATCTTTGATTGAAAAAGATTTTAGTGGAATCCATACTTTAGCCTTTAATTCTATCATGAAATGTGACGTTGATTTGCGAAGAGAACTTTACAGTAATATCGTTCTCTAAGGAGGTTCAACTATGTTTCGAGGATTTGCTGAAAGAATATCTAAAGAAATAAGTGAATTGGCTTCACCTACAGTTTCAGTTAAAGTCTATGCTCCTCCAGATAGAAAGTATACAGCATGGATTGGAGGTGTGATTCTCTCATCTTTAGCTTCTTTCTAGCCCATGTGGATCACAAAGGCAGAATACGAAGATTCAGGACCTTCCATTGTCCATAGAAAATGTTTTTGAAATTTTTAGCATAAATTAAAAATCAGCTTTATTATTAAAAAAAATACCTAAATATGTCTAATATTCTTTATTATTAACTTACTATTCTTGATTATCATTCTCCAAAAAATGCATAATTCCAAATTATATACTTGATCTTTTGGGAAACTGCTATTCAAGATATTGATTTAGGGTACAATGAAAATCATTTATCTTTCTAAAATCATCACAAATTTCCTCCTAACCAATCAATATTCAAAATAAACTTGCTACTAAAGTCTTTCCACTTGTTGAAAGGAAAGTCATTTCCATTCAAATGATTTAAAAAATAAAAAGAGAATTAATAATCCCTCAACTGCTTTATGACAAGAATGAAACAACGAGAATAAGAATGATTATTGCTTTTCAGAAGATAATTGGCATGAGTATGTTTACTCTTTTGAAATTTTAATTCTCAAGACACTTTATGATAGTCACATATGCCTTTTTCAAGAATAGAATGTTCCTGGATTCGAGTTCAAATAAGCCTACTTCCTCTGTTGTAAAAATACAGTAAATAATTAACCAAAAGTTCATTTAATAGTTTCCTCTAGAATCAAAACTATCTTCTTACAGCAATGTTAGCTCGCAATTCTGAAATATCTCTTGCATGATCCTATGCCGTTCTGTTGAGCTATTCTTACAGTGCTTCAACTCTTTGCAAAATAACCAAAATGTATCATC
>Ga0302271_10000201_pt1 | contig 55166 bp, 24 predicted proteins | sample III_Bog_N1_1_FD_198767 | JGI IMG/M metagenome (GOLD analysis project Ga0302271, IMG submission 198767) | Peat permafrost microbial communities from Stordalen Mire near Abisko, Sweden - III_Bog_N1_1 | ecosystem: Environmental > Terrestrial > Soil > Wetlands > Peat | place: Sweden: Abisko...
CATCTCGTTCATTCTGAGATGAGCGCTGATTTGCTTTTCCCACTCCCATTTTGAGCTCACGAAGTATTCGTATTAGCACTTCAAAATTTTTCTTCAATGTTTCTTCTTTAAACTCGAGTTTTACCATGCTCTCCAACTCAATTTCAGCTAAAACAGTCTCTTCGAATACTTCTCTGTATTCTAAACTGCTCTAACTCATTGTCAACTTTAGAGTGGGGGGATAAGAATTCTGAGGTTGTTAGATTTTAGGATAATTGAAATTGTTGTTATTTTTGATCAAAAATATTTGTACAGATAAATGTTTTCAAGTGATCTTTGCTTTTAAAAAGCAAATTTCTTATTTATAATAGATCCTACTATTTAACAAACTAAAAAACAGCTAAAAGAGCTAAAAACTTCTTCTTTTTGGGATGATTCATTGGTCTATAAAAACTAAAATAAAAATGAACTACGACATCGATGATTTTGATAAAAATGAATTAAATCCTTTTCTCTCTCTCCCTTTTTTTGTTTCCTTTTTTTAAAGTATTTCATTATTTCTTCTGCGTAGCCATTTTCATCAGTGAATTCTTCGAAGTTGTAAATTAAGCATTTGATCTAATTTCACCTTTTGTTCAGAAAAAATAATCACTTTATTTATCAAATTCCCAAAGCAATAAAAATATTCATTTTTTGTTACTTTTCACTGAAGGAGAATTCACAGAACTTTACGTCGGTGTCACCTTTTTCACTCCACTATTTGTTTAAGCAAACTAAGATGAAGGCATACTAGGTGTCTTGCTCCCTGCCTAAGGTTTAAAAGGAGATTATTTTGGGCTTGTCATCGAGCTAGATAAAGATTTATTAGAAGCAGGTGAATTCTTGTTGTTGGAAGCTGGAGAATTTGAGTAATTTTTGCTATTTGATTCTTTCAATTAAATCTAAATGTTATCAAGATTTGGTTCAGGTTCTTCTTATGAAGTTTATTCTTCTTTTGACTCCTCAAAATGTTTAATGATCGAACTTTTTTCGCATATCCAAGGATGATTCATAAGTTCCACAGTTGATATTCTCGTAGCTGGATCAACGTCGAGCATTTATTTTAACACGTCTTTACACTCAAGTGAGAGCCTTTTACTGATTTTACTTGGGATTGTTATCACACCTTTAATAATAAGATCTTTGATTTGAGCATTCGTGTCTGCAGCAAACGGTAATTCTCCAATGACCATACTAAAAAGGATCACACCCATAGCCCAGACATCAACTGCACTTGTTAATTTCTTAAGATTGCCTTAAAGAACTTCAGGAGCCATATATCTGAGTGATCCTGCATCTAAATTATCAGTATTCTTATTTGTAATGCATCCCGCAATTCCGAAATCAATAATCTAGTGTTTTAATATCCGAAATCAATGAACAAACCATAGAAAATACTCAATAATAATTCAACTTACTTTAATATCGTTGGATTCTTTGTTGGCTAGAAGAATATTCTCAAGTTTAAGATCTCTGTGAATCAGTTTATTTCGATGACAGTATGCCATGGCATCGACGATTTATTTGAAATAACTTTTAGCTTCTTCTTCCTCAAAAATCCCTTTTTCTTCGACTTTCGCGAGTAACTCTCCACCTTCTAGATACTCCATGATAAACACAACTTGCATGTCTGATAGAGTAAAGCAGTTTTTGATTTTAACAATGTTTTTGTGCTCGAGTGATTTCATGATTTCTGCCTCTCTAAATACCATGTCAATATCTTAAGCATTTCCTGTGGGATAGAAATCAGAAATTAATAGGAATACAACTCACACACAAAGACAAATACAATAAACAACTTTGCATTAATTAATACAACTATTATTATTATCTCACCTATCAAGCTTGTTTTGACTATTTTAATAGCTACTTTCTCCCTCGTTGTTCGATGAACCCCAAGAAGAACTTTGCCAAAACCACCTTCACCAAGTTCCTTCACCATTTCATATTCTGAGAAAGTTGATTTTGAATCAAAATCTTCTCCTGTTGATAATTACAAATTGTACAATGATTCATATTCCTGAAACAAAAATTGTTTTCCTGCAAAGTTGCTAAATAATGTACCCGCTGATGCAAATAGAGTTGATCCATTTTTAACGTACTCCAAATCATCTTCGAAAAGTTCTACGCCTTCTTGATTGAATATCCTTAAAGTCTTAAAGTATCCTGGATATTTATCGTCTAATTATCGCGCGAAATCCTTCAATCTCATTGGCTACACTATTTTGACTTAAATTGCATTTTATAATGGATTCCCATTCACGTAGACCTTCACCTATTCCATACAAACAGCGAAGTGAAGTTTAACTCAAGATGAAGAAGGGTGAGTCTTCAAATAATGCTTGAATTTACTTTCTTTTCTTTCTAAGATGCATGCTCAAAGTCATCAAAATCCCCGAACATTTCTAAGTAGGTTTGGTTTGACGCAAGTAGTAAGTTAATTCTTAAGATGAGTATAGATCTCCAAAATTGTTTGTACCTCTTTCAGATTAATTTTAGAGTCAATTTTTGCCGAAATAACCTAAATCGTTCTATCAAACAATTTTCTCTAGTTTTAGACAATCGAACTTACCCAATTTGGTTGAAATTCAAGACATCGCTAATTCTTAAAATTATTGCCTTAGAAGATCAATTAGCAACGAGTAATTCTTGAATTCCTGACAATCAAGATCTTATTCACAGCAAAAATGAAATTAATTTATTTTTATTGGTTTACAACTGCAATTATTATTCTTAATATTTTTCTAAAAATCAAATTATTGTTGGAATGAATTAAATGAAGAAAGCCATTTTTCTGATCAAATAAGGTTATTTATGAAATATTTAAGGAAAGAAAGCATACTTGAAGGAAAAATAATAATAATAAAAGGCATATGCACATTGAAAATATATAAATTGTTAATTAAATCTTGCAGAGTCTGTTTTGTTTATTTCAAAGCAAACTCAAAATTGTTGCTATTCCTATTATTCTTGCTATTTTAATTATTCCTTTTACTTTTCTTGCTGCTCTTGTTGATCTTCTAGTTATTCTTCTATTTCTTACTATTGCTCTTGATATTCTTCATCATCGTAGACGCTAATATTTTCATTGAATTTAATTAGAAACCCATCGATATCTTTGCTTGTTTGTTTAATGTGAACTGTCTCCTTGAATTAGAATTCAAATTCGTTTGGGAAGCTTTCCTCCAACAACTTTTTAGTGGCTTCACTCACCATAACTTTGCCATTCTCTCCATTCGATTCCATTTTATTTGCTATGATAACATCCACTCCATAGACATCATATCTTACAATCTCAGTTCCAACGATTCCGCCGTATAATTTGCCCTGTTTTAATAATTATTTTAAGAAACATCTTGAGATTTAAAAGTCCTACTAAAATGAAAAAAATATCCTAGAAAATTATCGTTTTTACTGTGTGCACTCCGATCCTCATTTGTAGGTTATTGTTATTGAACTAACGGACGTTATCGATGATTCTAATCATGTCGAAAGCAAATCGGATTACATTGTGAGCTTCTTAAGCAGGGTTTCTATCTTTCTTGCGTGTCAATCCGAAGCAAACATAGCAATCACCAATTGTGTAGAGTTTAAACACGTTTTATGTTAGGCAGTGGTCATCAAAGTCAGTGAACAGCTTTCTCAGCATATTAACTACAACTATCGGATCAGTTGATGAGGAGTATTTCGTGAACCCAGCAATGTCAGCAAATAAAAGTGTAACGTCATCTAGTTCCTCGCACACAAGGGGTATCTCCTTTTTCATGGAATCAAGGAATTAGGTGAGCACATGACTTGGCAAGAGATTATGCGCAAGCTGATCGAGTTCATATTTTTTAGCTTCTAGAGTCTTCATATTGTTAAAAGATCTAACTTCGTTATGCGTCTAGTAGCGCTGCACTCGCAAATGTATCACTCCTACGAGTCCTACAAAGAACGCCATTTATGAGAAAAATTCAACTCTCGAAGAATAAATAATAAACGCGATGAGCTGCAGTCCAAACGCAGCAATCTTCTCATTGAAGTAGAAGCACTTGAAAGTTGTCATAATCAGAAAAATTATCTCGATTTCCAAGCAAAACATTATTGATCCTGGAAGAACTAAACTCACAACGGAATCTATTTTATAACTAGCATAATAAGAGCTATTTTTCGCAAGGAGTGATAAATTATGCACAGTGATTTAATCCATGAAGGAATTGAACTGCAAGTTATTGAGTATTGTTAACAATAGCGCGGTGAGATATATTCCAGCTATTAGTAATCTTAACCCTTCCCATGATAGATATCCGTAGAATTTTCTGAATGTCACAGCTGAGGAAAAGAAAAGAAGGAACAGACCTGTAACGTAGCAGGTGATTAATATGGGAGAATCTGCTGAGGATGTTTATATTGAATTTTAGTTAGTTGCAAAGGCTACAATCACAACAAGCTTAATTAGGAAGTAAAATGATGATATTCCAAGCCAAGTTGTGATGGCTGTAACTTACTATTTGAGAATCTACTTTCTGAATTCGTTATTCAGCTGCTTTTGTCCCAGAGTTACCTTACTCCCAGAGCATATTCCACTTAATTTTAAATGATTCGTTCCACTGTGTGAACCACCGAGATCTTCTCTAGAAGTTAATCCGTTTTTATCACCACCATAATCTGCATGGTGAGTGTGCAATAATTGTAGTTTTTCGAGAGGTAGTTTCAATTCTTTGAGTTATACATTCTCTGGTTCTAATTCTATTTTCAATTAAAGTTATTTTTCAATGTCAATAACCGTTTGGTTCTTTGTTGGCGTTGAAGGAGACATGATTTCGTCTTCTTTCTTCTTAGGATCAGATTTAAATCGAGGCTAGACATCAACAATTGTCATGGAACTTGCTTTTCTCAACATTCTGCCTCCCTTCCTGATTGGAGAGATACTCTATTGCTCTGAGTCATTTGAAGGATTCTTTGGTTACGCAGAGGAATCTGATGAGATAATAGTTTGAGCAAAATCAGATATTCTAGTTTTAGGCTATTTGTAAGATATATCTTGATTCTTAGGTGATTCAGTTTACAATCCATTTAAAGAAATTGATTCTTTTTCAGGAGTTATTTTTAAAGTAAAATTATACATGCTGCCACCTGAGCTTCTCTTAAATTTTTAACCTATTGGGGATCTCTATTCGGCAGGGTTTTCTACAGAAGCAGGCTCAGTATTTTTCAATAATTCATTTGGAATCTTTCCGCTTTCTTCCATTGGGATAGCAGTTTTTATAGAAGATATATTCGGTAAAGGTGCTTTGAGCAAATCAATTTACTTAGAAACTACCCCATTTGATTTCTTCGAATTCACAAAGCCAGAGTCATCTTTGATATCTAGAATAAATGCATGATTAATAAATAATTGTGGATTATTGCGTTCATTTTATTTAAAATGAATTTACTTTAATTATGCTTTTTATAGGTGGGTATTGGTATTAATGGAAGCAGCAGAGGTCGCTTAGACTTTTTATCTGTGACTTAATACGTAGTCATGATACCTTTCCCTTTAGCTTCGACATCTCTTTGAGTAAATTTATACTACGATGAGCAAAGGTAGACTTTTTGATAAACTTCTTTTGAAATAGTGATCATATCTGAAATTCCAGTTGAGCAGACACGACTCGTAGTGTTTACAGTATCACCAATCAGAGAAAATTATGGCTTATGGTATCCTATAACACCTGAAATAGCTGGGCCGAGATGAATTCCTACTTTGATTATGATGTTTTTATTTGATGCAAGATACAAATGATTGCTTTTCACGATTTTTTAAAGATCAAAAGCGAAGCTAAGTGCTCTTCTCGCAGGGTCAATATTTTAAAATCTTCCTTCAGCTTTTAAGAGCCGCTCAACATCTGTGATTCCTGCTGCAGCTAAGTATGTTTTACCAACCTGTTAGAAGAATAAAAGCCACATTAACAGATTAGAACCAGAAATAATTTTTAAAATAATTTACAGTTTCAATTTTTTGAAGTCCATTCTGAGCGCAGACTCGATCGAATTGTCTGTAAAGTTTATCTAATATGCGAACTGTGTTGGTTTTTTCGTTGAATATGAGATCATCAAAGTTACAAATGTCACAGAATACAATAGTAACTTCTTCTTGTTTCTCAGCCACTCGATATTATCCTTATTTCATCGATTCAATCTTCTCACGGATGAATTTCGGTAACAAAATTGACAAAATGTCCTTGACTTTAATCGTTGCCTGCAAGAGATTATGCTCAGAAAGATAGTTTGTTCTGAGAGTCATGCTCATCTGGAAGGTCAACAGTATTTTTTAACACATTTTGCAAAATTAAAAAAAAATGAAAATTTACTGAATATTTTTGGCTGACACAAAGAGAAATAATTATGAGATAAGAAAGGTAAAAGCTGCTGCGGATAACATAAGACGATACATTGAATCCTCCGTTCTCATCACTGATGTATCCAATAGTCAGCAGAAACAGATGTAGATTCCATCTCTTCATTGTAGTTTCAGTGCTGTTACCAGAAGAAAAGAAGAAAAAGTAATGTAATTCCTTTAAGATTTATGCAATTCTAAAAATCTTACAGTAGAAGTAAAAAAGTAAATAGAACTGTTCCCTAAAGAAGTATATTATAATGAGAGAAGCGGAGACAAGAAAATGCAATAGCAATATGCAACACAAGCTCCGTTGGATAGGTGATAATTTATCTCACAGAACTCAGAAGCACGAACTTCAGAGATCGAACTAGCACAATCTGAGGCGGAAAATGAAAAAAACATTATCAAAAAAACTTCAAAACAAGTAAAACCAACTCAAGAAATAGATCGATTGAAGTTTACTGTTCCCGAAATGACTGTGATATTCGATCTAGAGTAATGTTTTGTGAGAGACAGCGCAGTGAGAAAGAAAATCGCGGTAGAAATGATTGCATACGCAATTACATAAGAACCATTGCTGGAGGAGAAATCCTTAGTGACTTTACTCAGCACTAGGATCTCATAACCAATGTCAAAGATAATGAAGTTAAACACATAGAATATTCGATTGGAGTGAGCAACTAACATTTCCCAGCGCTTCTCAAACAGCGCTTCGATTTCTTTGATCTAAAATTTCAGAGTAAACTTGGACATCTGCGTTTGATTGAGATTAATATCTTCCTGCATCAGCATTGAAGAAAGAATAATGTCCATTTCTTTATCCTTAAAGATGCTTCGAATCACTTGCACCATAATTATTTTCTTGTGTACGACTGTAAATAGCTTATTCTTGTGGATTTACTCCCCCAGGACATTGTAGCTACTTGGAATATCTTAATTTCCTCCAATGCGTTCGTTATTGCTGTTAATAATATTGTTTTTCGGTGTACTCAATGTATTTCCATTGTTACTGTGGTTGCTATGCGCAATTAGATTGTTGTTACTTTGGATTGGAATGTTAATATTACTTTATTAAAGTGGAGTGTTACTTGATTAGAGCGGGTTATTACTTGAAACTAGTCCATTACTTATCTAAAGAGTGTTGATTCCGTTATTGTTGTTGTTATTATTATTATGGAGGGTTGAATTCAATCCGTTTTTGTTTTGCAGTTGCATCTAGAGTTATGGAGATTATTGCTGTAGAGGACTAAGAAATATTTAATCTTCAAATCGAGCACTTTCTGATCGATTTCTCTCAATGAAATCAGGGTGTAACAATGGTAGAGTATTACTTTAATTTATGGTTTTTTTAATAGTCGCTGCAGTTGTTGGCTGTCCACCGATAGTAGGATGATGCATGATCGAAGTAGTCGTTGTGCCTTAGTGTTTCTCAGCGGAGTATTCTCGCTTCTGTTATCGAATATTGCTAGAGATTTGTTTAGAATGAGCGATGATGTATTTACTTAATCCAATTATTGATAGTGGTTATGGTGACAGAAAGAGGTTTTCAAGGATTGTTTTGGCTGCATAAAAACTTAAGAAAAGCAAGCTGTTAATGAAATACAAATCGACAACCATGTGACTGATTAGCGGAGATACTTCTCTGAACCCAATAGCTAGCGATTGGAAGAATAAAAATAGCAGAAAGATTATTATGTAAAGATACAGCCATCGATCTGATTTAATGAAATGTAGATCAAAGACCCTTGCAAAAGAGATTAAGTGTATGCCCCATTGCAAGAATACTACGTTCGAAGCAGCATCAAGCTGATATCCTTCGTGAAAATCAAATACTGAGCTGAAGAACAGAAATACAAGAACAGAATCGATTGTAGAACAGATTATCACTTTCAGATTTAAAATTGGTATCTACTAAGTGCTTCCATGCTGCATGAACTCAGTGAACAGTTAGTAAAAATGTCTAGATCCTACTCCTTATACTTCACTATCCGCAGTGAGTTTGACTCTCTTGCGGTGCAAATAAAAAAGGAATGTCAGTAGGAATTGAATCCCATGGAAGAAATAAGATGACTAAGCTGGATCAAACAAAGGAAGGTTGCAGGCACATGAGGCTACATTCCAGAAGATTATGCATACCGCAAGGAGATAGCTGCGATGGATTGCTAGATACATAGATTCTGCTGAAACTTCCGCATGAAAACGACTTTCCCTCAGCAAGAGATTCAAAAAAGAAACAGAGTCCTTTGTAAAAATATGGCAATGTTAGCTGATTTCTGAGTGATGCTGAGCATGCATATCACTGGCACTGCCGATAAAAACACTAACTTAATGGGAGTTATTGAGTCGTTCGACGTCGCTCAAACTCGTAACTACATTGATAACTTTTTGTTTTTATTTTCTGAATTTTTCAGTAACAACTTACCCTAAGAAAGATTTTTATTCTTTTGATAATTCGAATCCGACAATACTACCAGCAAAGAAGATGATTAATAAGAAATGATCCCAGAGATATTCGTGACTTCGGATAATATTTAAGCTATCACCGCTGATTAGTACATCATAAGAAAGATCGAGAGTGGTTGGATTCACTTTTTCTTGAGGTTGAGGTTCAGTTTCATCCATTCCGTTACGCTTACTACCTTATTAGAGGTAAGTCTAGCTATTAGTGTTGTTATATGTACCTTTTCTAGAAATATTACCACCTGGCAAGCCTTCAGCGAAGGTACTTTTTCGAATGAAATTAGGTAGATTTGCAGTATTAGGAGCTTGTTTATTTCCTTATTGATTTTCTCCTACTAAAGTTGGAGAAGGTGAAAGATTCTCCTTTGAAACCCCTTTGGAATTCTCATTGGAATTGTTTTCTTTGTTTTTCGGGAGATGCCCTGTGAATGCTTATTTTAAGATTTCCAGATGATTGCGAGTTTTGTAAAGAAGTTCATCGAAATTTGTACTTGAAAAATCAACAATAGAGGTTCCTTTTGATCTAAGGATCTTATAGTTATAGCAACTTTCAAGAGTGTTTTCTTACTTGTCTGAAGTGAGCACCCATATTTTTTACCCACAATTTCTCAGCTCTTTGACGACTTCTTTCATTTAGAGATCACATTCCTCTCGGATTCCTATATTTGTAAAAACAAAAAAAAGAATTTAAACTTTAAATTATCCAATGCATGAATTTTTCATGAAAATTACCTATGAAACCTAAAAATTCCATATTCTAGAGTTCATCATCTAGCGGTTAATTTTGATTGATCAAGTGCTGATAAATTCCCTCAGATTCTGCCACAGAACTTTCCAACCGAATTTAATTCTCAAATGCTGCAAATTGCTCTTCGGGTAAGCTTTTTTTCGAGTAAAAGATTATTTTTTCCCCATGTTATCTGATTCTATTGAGGATAGCTTCCAGTTTAGGCTTACGATCGTTAGCTATTGAATTAGATATATATGAAGGTAACGTTTAAGATGCATCTCTTACAATTAAGTACTTTGTTTCGTCTTCTTGTGCTATCACAATTGTTTTAGCGCAAGAGTTATATGTAAATCGATAAAGGATCTAAACCTTTTTCCTCCCTTCTGGGGTAGAAATTACATAGAACAGTTAATCTTAAATCATGCAAGCTAATTCAAAGATAACTGATCTTTTTTTGGTGAATTCTAAGATTTCCTCAGTATCTTGATCAAGATGAATATTGTGCACACTAGGTTCTTAGCCATCTCGATCACCTTTCGATTTCGATTCGTGGCACAGGGCCATCGCAAACAATAATTCTTGGGAAGTTCTATCAAGTGAAAGTTTATCTGTTTGTAATTTCGTTGATCCTTGTAAATTATCAAAAATACTTCTTTTTTATTGACCTAAACCTGTAGATCCAGTTGGTTTGTAATTTCCATCACTCCCTCGGAAGGATGTTGATGGAAGCATGCTTGAAATAGATAGTCGCTTCATGAATGGATCTGTGTTAAGTACCTCTTCACTGTTAGAAATACCTTAACTTCCTTAATTTTTGGATTTATCAGAAAGAAGATTGCTCCTTTATGTTGCTGAAAGAGGGAATGCTAGAGTTTAATCATGTGAATTTGAAAGTTTTATCTATTTTGGAGTTCCATCATCACTATGAAAGGGGAAATCAGACAATGTTTTCATCAAATCGAGAGTACTTTTCTCTTTTTAAGTTAGACTCTTGATTGTCTTGATTCGTACTATTTGGTGTTTCTTTTCAGGTAGGATTTCTTATGGATTTAATTCTTGTGATTCATCATGTTTCTCAAATGGTTCTGATATCTTATCCTATTTGCTTTAAAAAAACATCCAAAATAATGTAAATTATCTTTTAAAAAGCTAGCTTAAACTCAGTTTGCCTATGTATTTCTAAACTAAATATGATAAGTAGTTACTTTGATGGTGAATTATCATTTTTGATTTAAGATTTCGAATCAAAAATACCATTTACATTCAAGCGCAGTTTACTAACTTTACTTTACTTTGGAGTTCCATTTTTTTATTGTGTTTAAATTAAATTATTCTAGCTTCCTTTTATTCTGTTAGGAAACTCATCTGATTCATATCCTTATGGATCTATCTCAATATCATCAGCCAAGTATTTCTTAGACGCTTATCCTGTCTGAAATGTCTTGAAGTTACAAGAATTCTAAGTATTTTTGTTAGTTTTCTTTGAATCTCTATCTTAACTCGATTCACTTGGGGATGTATTATGATGATACTGAAAACTCTATTGCATTATCTCCCCGTTTGGAAAGATATCATTTTAATGAATAATGGTTTAGTTTAAAGTGCTTGGAATATCTTTCCAATGTGAAGTTGAAGCCTGTAGAGAGTTGCCTGCCATACTTTTTTTAGGTGAACGATGACCTGATTTGACAGACAAAGATTGATCGTGGTTGATTTGAGCTATGTCAAAGCTGGATATTGTCTACTGTTTTTATGAATATTACCTCTAAACTAACGATGAAGAATCCCCAACTTATGATCCACTTGCTTTACCTATCAAAGGTGACACAGGTGCAAAACTACCTTTCATAAATGTAAAACAATCACTATCGTTGTTGTTTCCGTGGATTGACCCATCGTTTGTTTGTTGAAAGCTATTCTATCGAGAAGGTTAATGTGATTGTCCCGCAATACTTCCAAATCTAGGACGAGGAAATCTTGGGCTTTCTCTTTTTTAATTGGAAGTTGAAATTAAGCTCCTGTTCGTAAAAGAGAAACTAATATCATTATTTTCTTCAATTTATCTATGAGTCAAAAGATAAGAATTGTTTGTTAGATCGATATTAGCAGGGATTTAAGGCTGATTGAACTGCAGATTTTAATCTGAATTGAGTTGACATATCGAAACTCTTGGTTTTGATGGATGGGTATCAATGTGTAGATGCGATGAATTGTCGATGATTTTAGGACTGTCAGTAGGTAATGAAGTATGCCGCTCACTTGATTCTTCCATAATTTTTCTTGAACTAAATTATGATTTCATGTATTCTTCTTGAATCAATGTTTTACTGTCTAATTCAAGAATTTATTGTAATTGCTTTTTCCCATTTGGTATTTTGTGATCATTTTTCAAAATATTCAGGATATGATTATTTCCATTTCCACTAGCAGTACCACTTGTCGTACCTAGATTTATCAAAGATTCTGTTTAGTTGAGCTGAAGCGCAATATCATCAGAAAAATTATCAAGCAAGGATAATTTTTTAGATCCATTTCCTCTTCCACCAAATTTATAATCTTAACTTTGATTGCTGGAAGATTTTTTGAGAAGCATGTTGGTACCTTGATTAGATGAAGGAAAATTAACCAGAGACATTTCATTAAACGTATCACCTTTAGTTCCAAATATATTCGTGGACATTCGTGTTGAAGTTCCATCGATAATGAAGGATTTATCAGATATTGATGTAACACTTCTTAATTTGGAGTTGGAGATATGAAAGGAATTAAAGATAACATGGCTATTGAGTGCTAGTGAATCGAAAGGATTTAAATTATTTAACGTGTAGATAGGCATAGAGAGTTATGCGGTACTATTAGTATTTCCTTTTTAGTATCGAAAAAGATTGTAGATTTAAATCATGCAGAATGCGAGTTGATTAAAAATATTGCAGTAAAAGGGGAAAGTGAAGATGAAGTCTATTGCAATCGGTATCATTTAGCCCTTGAAAGCTAGACTTTTAAAGCAACTCATGCTGATTCTTAGAATAATTACGATAAGGCTGAAAAAGCAGATCATTAGAATTTGCACAAAAGATTGGATATCCCATTTTTTCTGCATATGCGATGGATTTGATCTTTGTTTATCTTTTGCTTCGAATGCTTGTCGCTGAAAAGAGTAGCTATCGTTGCCGCAGAGCACAACTATTCCAAACAGCCAATCTGTATATTTAACTTATGAATATTTTTAGAGTAGATTTGCTGATGTGAATTTTTCACTGATTGGATCTTTTTTGAGACTCAGAAATCCTCTAAAATTTGAAATATCATCTGTCTTTTTTAAATCTATCTTGCCAGTTAATATCCTTCGATATTCTGTTAAATTTCCTTTTATCGAAGAGTTCTTCGATACTATTCAAAAAAGTTATGTAATTAACCACTGTAAAAGAAATATTTTTGACAAATAATAAATTATGTAATCTAATGTGAGATACTTGAAGTTACTAGAGGAGCGTATTTGATTGCATCATCAGTGGAATCATCTATAAATGATGTTTTAGCTGTACATTTTGATTCCCACATGTCTAATATTAATATATCCGCTGGACAATACTCGTCTTTGCTTAAAATAATAATATCTCCAATTTGTAAGCTGCCCCATGTAACCTTTTCTAAAATTTCAATGTTTTCTTTTCCATCGAAGGCAGCATTTTAGAATCTTATTAATTTAGAACAAAAGTTCTTATTATTGATTTCTGCATCATATGACTTCAATCGATAATAGAAATACATCTCTTTTATGAGAGTTAGCACTGTATCAAGCAGCAATGGGATTGATAGCGAGGTTAGAATATTACTTCTGATTTATTATTAGAATAAAAACATATCATTTTTTTATTTAGATTAGTAACTTTTTATGATTCAAAACAAATAAATAATTAGATTTACTAAGAATAAGCTGTTGGCAGGTTGTCATCATTTAGACATGCGCAGACGATAATGCAAATTAATAAAAATATATTTTGAACTTTCGCTAGAAACCTCATTGCTACTGTGAATCCTTGAGACCACTGTAAAAAGAAGAAAAAAGTATTTGCAAATATTGTTTTACATTTTTGGTTTGATTCATTATCTTTTTCTTACTCGAAAGCTCTTTATCTGATTTGTTTATGATCTGTATCTCTCTGTGTAGCCTTAAATGTTATCACAGTCTCCGTTCTCTAGCTCAATCTAGTTTAATAAATCAGTTCCAATGAATTAATTTGATTTTGCTTTCATGCGCATTTTCCTCAAAAGATATGAAATATGGATTAAAATTTCAAATTCTATGTTTGTATTCTAAATCAATTTTAGCGTTTTACTGATCGATCTGTTTCTTAGCTGTTGTCTTTTTCAGTGTATTTAAAGCCATATTTCTTCTCATTCCCATAGACTTCATTGAGATATTTGAGAATAACCTTTATCATCACTGAAATGAAATTCAACTGCTGTTAAAAGTCTTTCCCTTTTGCGTATGGGAATTTTAATAAAAAACTTGCTTTTTTAATTTTACTTTTTCAGATCCTTCTACTTTAATGATCAACCTCGATAATCTTAAATCTATGTTACCCCTTTCTCATTTAACATTAGTTAGAACAGTTTATTGAGATTGATTTATCACACATAGAGTACGTTTGATGAGGGATGATCTAAGTGAATATTTTGAAATAATTTGGAGGTTATTATTCTGCACCACTGATAGAAAAATCTTATTTCTTGCGATCGAAGTAATCTACAATTCAAAGTTCATATTTATTTTCTAATTGTTATTTTCAATTAGATATTTTTTTCAAAAATAAAAAATGTTTAATATAAAAATGAGGGAAATTCTTCCCAAAAAAAAAAAGAAAAAGTTGAATTTAAATGAATTACACTAAATTAAGAATAAAAAAGAATTTAATTAATAGGGAATGTTTGATAAAAAAGCCATATTCATTTTGGAGTGAAAACAAATCATTTCAAGAAATAATAACCACACAAAAAATGATTAATCAAACTGATAAGGCAGCAGAGAATTCTTCAAATGTAATCTCAGAATCACCGTCAGTGTTGAAAAGGTCAAATATTGCCTTCGCTTCCTCAGAAGGAAGGTTTTTGTCGATGACAAGCACAAGCTTGTTGAATTCTTCAAGACTAAGTTTGCCATCTTTGCTCTTGTCGAAATTTGTGAAGATCTGTCGAAGATTGAGATTATGGTTTTTAATAATTCGCTTAAGTTCTCCGATAAGCTTTTTTGCTTTTTCAGAAGAAGGATTGAACTTGCTATCCTAATCCTTGATACCATAGGCTAATTATCTGTAAAACTCCTCAAATGAGACTTAGCCATCGCCATTTAGATCAAATTTCTTAAAAACTGGATCAATTTCATAGTCTTTCATTCTTGGAGCAACTACTTTGATAAGCTTTTGAAACTCAGAGAGATCAAGAGTTCCTTATTTATCCTTATCAAAGTTTTGGAAAATCTGCTTTAGAGAGAGATTATTGTGCTTGATGATTTCCTGTAGATCAGTAATCACTTGAGTTCCTTGATCGTTGATATCACTGAAATCCCAATTATTGAAAATAGACTTGAATTCATCAAGAGAAACTGCTCCATCTTTGGAGGCATCCACCGCCTTGAAAAGATGCTCAGCTTCATAGAAAGAGAGTCTGGAATCGATATCTTAGACTAATCTATAGAATTCTTAGCTATTCAAACTTCCACCAGAGTTTTCAGCGAATTTCTTGAAAATCTATTCAGTGTTTAGATTGCGGGTCTAGACAATATGCTGCATGTTTCTGATGATAACTTTGGCTTGCTAGTCAATAACAATCTTAGGAGCTGATTATTACCCAGAAATTGATTTCAACACTGGATGTTTGAACACTTCCTCCCAACTTAATCGCTGAGTTTCGTTTAAGGTCAAGCACCTAGTAATGAAGTCCTTTGTGTTCTATCCAATTGGTTTATCATAAGGGAATCTCAAGGGACACGTTTTCATATTGCGGAGATAGCTGTTAATGTCTCTTGCAGGCCAGGGTCTATGATATTTAATTAATTTAAAATTAGTTCATGATTTTCCCACAAATAATAATCAATTTTTTTATTTCTTAAAAAGAACGCAAACTCCCCACCCTAAAACAATGATTATTTAAAAATTTATTGATAAAATTACGTTTTTCCAAAGAGCATCTCATAGAACATCATTCCAATACTCCAGAGATCTGATTTAGAGGTGTAAGGGTGATTCTCAAGTAATTAAGGAGCCATGTAGAGAGGCGTTCCAACACAGTCCTTGATAAGCTTTCTTCCAGAAATATCAGCTTTGCATGCAAAACCAAAATCCGCAACCTTAAATACTTTGTTTTTGACAAGCGTATTTTCTGGCTTGATGTCTCTGTGGATGTATCCATGGTCAACAAGTTCCTTGAAACCAACCATCAACTAATTCAAAATTTCGAGTGATTAGGCTTCAGGAAGATTGCCATTATTGTTATGGATGTATTTTCTAAGATCTCCATCAGCGCAGAGTTCTAAGATGATGTATGTAGTTTTCTATGAATAAAATGGAAAACCAAATTAAACACAAAAGACATTATTATTTTTATTTACTTTATCGTTTTCGACATGATACATGCGGACTACATTATCTGAATGAAGTTCCTTCATGACTTGAATCTCATTCTCTAGGGACTCTTTCATAAACTGATCTGTGAATTATGACATATCCATACATTTCACTGCAACAAGCTCACCAGTCTTGATATTCTTGCCTTTATAGACCTTGCCATAAGACCCTTCACCTAGGAAACCACTGTTATCCCAAACAAAATTGCCGATTTGTTTCTGCATTTACTTTTCGCTTTTTCTTTTTATTTAATTTTATTATTTTTCATAAAAGAAACGAATAATAACCAGATTCTTAACTATTTAAAGGAGCAAAAGCTGCTAATTCAAAGGCAAAATAACTTATTTTTCTGTAAAATAAAATAAAAACTCCACTTTTTGGTCCTTCTAACTAATAAGGTTTGCTTTTTACAAAAATAAGAAATAAATATTCATTTAATTGAAAATAGATTGTTTCATTCATTCTCAAAGCTGGAGGATACTTCTTCACTTGAGGACGGACTTAAATTATTTGAACCTTAGCTATTATTATCAGAACCAGATTATGATGATTTTTCTGTTTCTGAGTCTTAAACGGATAATTCCTATTCTCTACTATCTTCGACGTCTTCTTCTTTTTACTCTTCTTTATCATTTTCTGTATCACTATTATTTTCACAATTATCAAAACTATCTTCCTATCCACTTTCTGATAATTCACTGCTTTCTATTGAAGCTTCATTATAAGTTGAAATGTCAACATCTCCTGACATTTTGCGAATAATTTCACTTGAGAAAGAAGGCATCTTTTTATTTCTAAAATAGCGCTATCTGATCGGTAAGTTATGCTCGACTATGAAGTAAAGGAGCATTTTATGTTTCATGTAATCGGTAATTCTCATAAAACCTTCGTCTAAGAGGATACCTTACTCCATATATTACATAATAAATGGAATTCTGTTCTTAAAATATGTAAGGGATTTGTTTCTCGTGACACTGAGTGTGGTGCCAGATTTCAAAAGTGAAAATTGAATTTTACTATCTCGCGTAAAGAAAGAAACTCTTAGAATAAGTCTCTAATAGGCATCTATTGTTTTTTCATGGAAAAACATGACATTGTCGTCTTGTAGAATTATCACATTTTATCTACCTTTTCTTTAACGATGGTTCTTAAGGAAAGCATTATTGACTAGAGCCTGATTGATAACAGAATTATTTTAAGAATTCGAAGAATATCTGTAATTAGGAGATCCTCCTTTGCCTGATTATTAGAAATTCTTCGAAGAGCGCATTTTATCGATGGAAGAGTTTTTTTCAGAAGTCTTCATGAGTTCCAAGAAGTTAGAATTCTTTATCTTATGGACTAAAAAGTATGCTAAGTTCTTGAGCTCAGAGTAGTTTACCTTAGATGACATGTAGTTAGTTTAAAATCTATAAAAACCTTCAGCGATAAATAAATTCAGTAATTCTCTGACATTCACATTGAATTTACTAACGCTACCTTTATTAATTATCACATTCTAAACAGTGAAGCAGAAATTCGAAGTCAACGAATAAGGAATGCTCCTGAAAGATGTGAAGAAATATTAAAGTAATTAAGCACGAGAAGATAAAGCTGGATCACGATGTATCAAAAGTACTGATTCCTACAGTTCAACATCTACTTCGATGATACTCTCGTTATTCTAATCGACTCGAATATATTCATGGAACAGCTGTTCTCGTACGTTTAGACGATTGTTTCCGAAGAGTAGCACAACTTTAAAATGCTTATCATACGTCTTAAAATCACTTTTACTTAGGAAATTTTCCCATATTTTTAATTCAATGAATTTCACTAATCCCTCCGTTCTTTCCGTTATTTACCCAGTAGCAAATGCGCTATCCATTTCCTCTGTGATGGCTTACATTTTTTGCTAGGACTACAATTTCTCCATTTATCGGGGTTTCATAAAATCTGCTAAGACATTTAGATTTCTTTCGCCAACAATTTTTTGTTTATTTTTCAGGATCAGACTTTTGAGATCTCTTTTCTTTTTTTATGAAGGAGATCCACTGGAGTTCAAATCACTACTGAGATTCATTATTTTTGAATTATTTGGTGTTTGAGATTGAGTCATATTCCCTGGAATTATTTCTTTTTTTGTTTCAGATGAATTCGTCTCTTGATGAGATTGTTATGCTAATCTTTTGATAAAATTATTCACTTTTTTGACTCCTGATGATCTCTTCACTGGCGTTTCACTATTAGATTAAAAAGATGTTGTAGGAGAGCGCAGCAAGCTAATAGATCTCTTGAGAGTTTATTATAACCTTTTTGAAATCGAGGGAGAATTTGGTTAAAATAAAGTTCTAGCTTTAGTTTGCTCAATCCGTTTAGCTGATATTTATCTGATAGATGTTTAATTTGATTCTTCGGATTCTTTTCTGTTTTTAGGCGACACAAATGAAGATTTATGCTGAAATACCTTGTATTTTGGAGATCCCTTTGAGGGTGGTATCATATTTCCATTAGAATTCTCATCTGATTTTAAAGATTTCAAAGAGAAAGCACTCTCTTTTGCTGGAGAATGTTCTTAATAAAACCCCTTAGATTCAATAGAAGGCTCTGGAGATCCAGGTTAAAACGGAATAGTTTTATTTTTTTCATATGACGCTAACGAAGATTATCTAATTCCTCTGAGTGGAATGAATTTATCAGATTATATGTTCACATCGCTTAACTCTGTAGATAAAGGAATAGGAATATTTTAAATATTTTATTCAGAATCTCCTTAATTAGAATTAGGTTGCTCAGGTAATATCTCCTTTCTAATCTTCTTCTGATGTGGATTCATTTTGAATCCTGTAGATCTAGATCCTTTGCGATTTTAACTCTCAAGCATTTAAAGTAAAAGGGAAGGTTATTTATTGGGAGAACGAGGTGATCCTGCATTAGAGAAATTTCCTCCACTTAAAAGTGGTTTAACCGTTCCTTTCTTGGAAGTTGGTGATGTATTATGAGGTACATATCTCTCTTCGCTTTACGCTTGATTGCTATTTGTATCTTGATGTTGTTAGACACTGCATACTGATTTTTCATCCATTTTTTTGAAGGTATCTTCATCTTTCCAGTTGTCTACTTTTCTCATCTAAAGTGCTTACGGTGAGCGAAAAAACTTATCATCAAAAGTTGGATCGACAATATTTTAAGAAAAAGGAATAATGGAACTGCTTGGTATCCCGCTGACTTCCGTTTTCACCTCACTTGTTTCACTCTTCATTTAGCTCATATCACTTTTAGTTTTCTAACTGTTCTCAATTGATTCTTTTATGAGATTCTTTCTCTTTGGGGAAGATCCTTCTTTTGATTTTCTTTTATTTTCTGGTGAATTTACACCTTTAGTTCTTGAAGTTTCAGAAGCTATTTATTCTAATGAAGGATTAGATGGTATAATAGGAGCAATCATAGAGTGATCGGCTTATGGGTCTTCTTCGGTTTCTTTGATCTTGAGTAAAATCGATGCAAGAAATCCACCAGCTTTAGGAAGTTTAGCTGGTAAAGAAGGAGGTGGATTAGGAAGCTAAATTGATGCATCAGATTGAGTTTTAGATGATCGAGTTGAAGATGCAGATACTCGTTGCATCGATGAGTATTTCACTAATCGTTATGAAAAAGCTAAGTAGTTTTCAAATGCATTCATACTTTTATTATCGAAATAGAATTTTAGTTTAGCTGTTAGATTTGAATTGAGGAAATCATAGCTGCAATCGATAAGCTCACTATGAGAGATTTAACTAAGCAAAACACGTTGAGTCTTAGGGATATAAATCTAAAGATCCCAGCATTTTAAAATGAAATCTTTTCGAACAGTAATTACAATATATTCGTTGTTTCCTAGCCGTCTAACAAACTGCCCGATTATCCTAGATTTTATCAGAAAAGGATCAAGAAATCCTCTGTGCGATTAACCAATTTATTTTTCGTCTGAAAAATCATGCCGTGAGTTGATATTTCTAAAAACACGTAGCTCTTTTAGCATTGTTTCACCACCGTCATTTCTCCATCCGTTAGAGATGAATTTTTAACCTGCTTCATCGTTTGAATTAGAGCTCATAGCTGAATTTCTGCTTTCACCTCCTCCTGGAGATGATATTGATACTTTTTCTAATGGAATAATAAAACTGCCTCGTTGCTTTTCCATTTTACCTTTTAATTTGGCAAGCATTTCAACTTATTTTTCAAGAAACTTTGGGTCTTAAAAAATCTTATCCTCAGGTGAAGAAGCAGATTCGTTGTTGTAATTTTCATTCTATTTAGAATCCAGTTGTTGTTATGGTTCTTTTGAATCTTTTATTTATGAATCTTCAGCTTTATTTTTTACTTCTGCTTTTTAATCTTAAACAATCGGCTTAAGGGCACTGGTTTTTTATTATTCTGAGCTATTAGAACGTTAAAAAGCACCGGAAGCTTTGACAACTGAGGCTAAGAGAGACCATTTCTTCCCTTCATTTCTTGGAATCAGTGTACTACTTGGTTACTTATGAGATCTAAAATGAACTTTTGGAGATATTTCTTGTGAGTTAATCATAACTGTTCCTGCAGCTCCATCTCCTTATTTGGAGAATTTATTATATTTTAGAATACCATGCTAGGTTGAAGTAAGTGATTAAAGACTGGTTCTTTTTTCAGAATCTTCAGCCGATTCAACTTCTTCTTTAAAACTGACTTTATGCTCAGGATTTCGGATAAACTTTTCAACATTCAGCTTGTTACCATAATTCCCAGAAGTTGTCTTATCTTTCTCCTAATTGCTGGGAGGTTATATTTTATCTCTAAAATTATTCAAGCTTTAAGAATGAACTAGATTTCTTAATGATTTAATTTAAACAATATTACTCTAAAGGCTTGTTTTTCGTTCTTATTTTAGTTCTTAATCAGGAACATCTTTTTCAGTTTTCAGTTAAATTGAAGGAGATTGTATATTCATTTCAATGAGTTTTTATGAAAATGTCAAAGTTTGATCAGATTAAAGGCTCTATCTTGGTTTTTTAATTGTTTTTAGATTATTCAATTACGAATTATTGCTATTTAGTATTTTCTATTAATCTGATTCAGATTGTCTTAATGCATTTCCAACTTATTTTTCTAAAGCAGAAAATGATGAACCAATTCCATTATTAGAATTAAGTGAAATTTATGAAAATTATTATGAAGATTACTACCCTGTTTCTTCTCCAAGTTTAATTTATATGGCTTCATCAAAAAACAATGATTTTCTTCTGTTTTAACCAGACTAATCCCCACTAGATTAAACTATGTCTTTTGAGCTAATTAAACTGTTTTTTTAAAGGGAAGTGCGTGCTGGCGGAGAGACTGAACTTTGAGTTAAAAGTTTAGATAAAGTATGTGATGATTTAGAAGTAGATCTTTTAAGTTTGCTGACTTGTTTTTATCTCATTTTCATGTGTTCTTCGAAGATTCTACGGAATTCAATTTATTATCTTTTTTATCGGATTGCTTCTTTTCTAAATTAATTGAAATTTTGAAACTATTCTGGCATCATTATTATAGGATAAGATCCTAAAATACCTTTTATCATTCTTATCCGTAAGCTTATGAAACGAATTACATAAGCCATGTCAGATCTAGTTATTTCATTTTTGAATCTGTCTTGAATTTGCCCTTCAGAGTCTATCCGAAGTAAATCTTAGTATGAAAATGTGAATTTTACACGTTTTGTTTTTGATTGCAAAGGGGATATCTCAAGGAGAAAAACAAAAGTTTATTCTGAATTAATCTATGGCCTTCGTAAAGAATATGCTTAGAGAAGACAAATGCTTTTTCCAAATTAAAGAAGATGCATATAGAATGAAGCGTCTTTTCGTTCGTAGAATCTAGGTAAAAAAAAGAAGAAAAATTATTCATGGTTTTTGCAGTTTAGAAAAAGAAAAAACTGTTTACTATTCAAGTTCTTATGGATTGGTGATAAGATGTTCCTTAATTGATTTTGTAGAACTAAAAATTAGATTTTTGGAGTTCATTTCTTTGTTATTTTTGAAAAACGCCTTGCGTCCTGTGAATCCTCGGCAGTCATAGGAAAAAATCGATTTGATGATTGTTTCTGAAAATAATAATGAAGAATTCAAATCAAGGGATTCATTTCTTTCATTTGCCCATTTGACATAGCGAATCAAAATATTTTGTAGTCTATGAGGAATATAAAGGATTCTTTGCTTGAACAGGCGAACTTAGTCATAGAGTATTATTTAGAAATGTTCTAATCCAGACATTTAGTCATAGCGAAAATCTATGGTTAATCTGACTCTATTCTTGCCTCTAAAAGTGATGAACCATTCTCTCTAGTTTTTAAGAAATTCCATGACTTTCTTAGGGAAATACTTAGCAATTTATTTGGAGTCGTTCATACCAATTTCTTCATCTAAAATTAGATTTTATTTCAATAAAAACAAAAATCTTAATAAAATGGATACTTCAAAGAAATAATAAAATATTTACAATAAAGTTATGAATTTTTGAAATGGCCAGACTGAATGAGCTTAGTATCATTATTGATATTGTTGTTATCAGTCTCCGGATTGAAAACAGATCCAAAATCATTTATGTATGGTTATGGGAGAACTGTATGAACAGGTGAATGTCTAGGTGATTGATCGATATTAAAACTGTTATCTTATTGATCCTGTTAGTCTTAATGAAATATAGAGTGCGCTTCTCTTTTAGTTTTTAGTTACTCTGAGTATAACTATTCGAATTGAGGAGCTAGATTTTCCTCTAACAGTTCTAAGATCGTCGGAGATTCACTATTTGGAAACTCCTTCTATCCAAGTTAGCGAGTAACAATATTAAATAGTTAAGGTGTTTGTGATTACTCCCATCCTTATCCTGTAAATCCTTAGTTGAGTTAGATAGTATCTCTGAAAATAACTTTATTTTTATTTTTCATGCCAGAATCCATATTTGAAAATCCAGAAATGCCTGTTTATGTTTTGAAGAATTTGAGGAGCAATAGCAAAGGATTAGTTAGCCATTTTCCATTTTATAAAAAATAACTCAGCGATTATCCCATCAGCCAATCGAATTCTAGAGCAGAAAAGTAAGGTTTCATCTGTTCTTAATAAATCTCAACAGGCGAAAGAAGTCTTCTTGCTTTTAAATTTTTCGATAGTGTCCTTGCTGTCACATAAAAAAACACATTGTCTTTCATTTGAAACTCACCATTTTCTGTCCAAATAGACATAAAATTCACATCTTGTTTGATGACTAGCTTCACTTTTATGAAAAAATATTCTCCCTTTGTGCAAAAATGAAAAGTTACTTCAGATTTTTTTTAAAATGTTTATTATTGAAAATGTTACCCGAATTCTCTTAAAAAACGTGAGGATCGTAATAGGAGAAGCTTTAAGATGAATTTCAAAAAGCTTCTTGAATGCTTGAGTGCTTTCGCTCAGATAGAGATTATAATTATAATAAATTGCTTCTTGTCTAGAATGAAGATTATGTGCCCAGTATCTTGTTTTTCTGTGAACAGGAAGCTAAAATGTATGGTTGATTTTGATACTTTTATCTAAAGATTCTTCATAAAACGAAGAACTTGATAAGAACGAAGATGAAGATGATGATGAAGATGACGACATTAAATCAAATTTATTGAGACTTCCTTCATTTTAGTTCAGATCTAAGAGAATCGGCACCGAACGAAAAAATTTTTTTTTCGAATAATATTTCACAGGGAATTCCGAAAGAGCTGCTTAAACTCGTTTAAGTTACCGTTTGATATAAAACAAAGGTTACAGAAAAAACCTCTGATATGTCTCTCCTCCCATGTCTTAAACTTAAGCGAATCCTATTTCTTTATGTGAAAGTGTGAAGGAGAATCGAAGAAAAGAATTTAGTTTTGTTGATAAGCTGCTGATGAAATGCAAATCAAATGGAGAGAGAATCCGTTTTTTTCTTTTCTAGATTATGGTGAAAGCATCCAGTCTCTTTTCAATCGAAAAATACTAACTGAGTCCTCCAAATAAATCGAAGCTAATATGAGCTTTTTCATATTCTTATTGAATTGATTCAATCTTTGTTCGCGTCACAGGATCTGAGATAAATAATCCAAGTTCCTGAACAGTAGGTAAAGCAACAACTGTTTAAGCCTTTTATGATGATATTTAATTTGCTTTATTTCTCGCTTTTTCACTATCATTATCTGCGTCGTCTAAGTTACTAAGCGAATTAAGTAGTGGCTTTTAAGAAGGAACGATCTTTAAAGACTGAGAATCTGGATTAGTATTATATTCATTATTCTTAAAACTAGGGCTATTTGCATCTGAAAAATGCATAAAAGTTGTTGGATATTCTTTTTACCCAAGATCGTCTTCGATTAGTTTGTTCTCACGCATAAAGTTCTTAAAACATTTAAAAACAAATGGCCAAGCTGTGACAATACGTGGTACTACTACTTCATCAAACTTATCGATTCCAAGTTTGAGATTCACAGGAATACATACTTTGAAAATATTATCAAATCTAATAATTAAATCCGCTTCAAAGTGATTTGGGGATGATTCTTAGTCATTTAACAGCCTAGAAGTTCTTTTTTCGTCTTCAATATTTCTAGATAAATAATCTCTGTCTTAAGGAGATTTTGTACTCAAAAGATTATCATTACTAAGCGTGCTGAAACTAACTTTCTTTTTGAAATTATCATCAAAGCTTCTTTCTTCGATATTTAAAGGATATTAATGCATCATTTTGTTTTTCGGCTAAAGGATTATTCGAACTCTTTAAAAAGTACCTTTTCCATAGATTTTATAAGATATTGGAGGATAGCAGACAGTTCTATTTTCAATTTAAATGCCTTTAATAATACCTGAAATACTATTAATTAGCTTATCTCTAACTTCATATGATTTATTGGAATCTTCAATAAGTTTAAAAATTGAAATTGCCTTTCGTTTCTAATCTACATTATCGTCATCATCACGATCATCTTGAATTTTAGTATTTTAATGAAAGTAATTTTAACTTTATCCACTCATAAGTATGGATTTACGAAAAATAGCAGTCTAAAGTAAGTCTTCACCTAATAAAAGTTTCTTTGGACTAGGCAGCAAAGCAGCCCCTGAGATAGGTGTAGGCGAAATGAAGCTTTCGCGTGAAAATAATTTACTAGAGGATATTTCTGAATTCGAGCAAGCTGAAGATCGAATTGATGATCTTTGTAAGACTTCTAGGTTTTTAGGAATTTTTAATAAGAAAGTAGATCTTCTCAAGAGCACGTGAGATTAAGCTAAATTCGATGGTTCTTAATTAACATGAGAAAGTCTAGTAGTGTCTGCATCCTTTTGAAATTCTCCTCCTAGAAGTCTTCCTGGTAAGGTAGGTGCTCTTCCTCTTTACTTATGTTTGTCAAGAACTTTTTATAATTTTGAAGGTTCGACAATTTCTGAATCTCTAGGCTAAAGTGATTTAAAGTTAGATACATTTAATTCTGATGAATATGTTCTTTTGTGAGCTTATCCTAACTGTAGTCTTTTGCTTTATCGTTTTTTCTGTTTTCTGCTTCTTTAAATATTTTCAGGTGATTATTCTTCTTCAATGTCAGAAATTGATTTGTTATCAGGTGACTGTTAAATTTCATTAACAGTTGGAATTTAAGAATTCTCTGATGATATTTATATTGAATTCACACTTCCTTCAACAAAACGAATTGATTAGGATTTGTGATAATTGTTTTCTAATTTATTTCGTTCTGAGCTACCTCCTCTTAAAATAAAGCTCGTACCCTTTTTAAATAGAGAAGACACTTCTGGAGTATCTCCGAAGTCTTTCGAAAATCTTTTAAAAAATCAAACAAATAAGTGTAACAGCATCAATAATGATAATAGAATTATGCTTATTAACTAATTAAACAATTATTTTTACTTATTGTGAAGGGCAAATCTTGATTTTCTGTTTGAAGATCCTTCAATTGGGGAAACAGAGCCTTTTGACGATAATTTCATAGTATTTTTGTCTTCATTACTTTTTGATTTCGGGTCAGTTGAGACTTCTTTATTCTCTGTGGATATTTACTCTTTGAGCTTTAAGACTTAGGTTTTCCAGGATAGGATTCTTTGAGAGATTTTCATTTCTAGAGAAGATTATTTCGTTATTTCTGGTGATTCTTCACTTATTACTTCACTTGGTGATTATTTCTCAGTTGATTCTACAGCAAATTACGAGATATTAGAGCTTTGTTTGTGATTTAGAGCAGGTTTTCTGTAGGCATCTAGTGAAAATTATGAGCTTGATTTTTCAGATAATTTTATATTCAGAGATGCTGCAGTTCTTAACTGTACACATCGATCTTTTGAATTATTTTTATCATGATCTCCTTGCGGATTTTTATCAAGAATCAACGATGACTATTGCTATTCACCTTCCTCAGGTACTTTAGCACAATGAAATTATGTAAGGATCGTTTTGACTGAGAGGTTTTTCTTCCCAAAGCCTTAGACACCACCTTTAGTCAATAATTCTTGATAATTTCTCAAAAATCCAGCTTCTTTCACAGCTTATTAAATTGCTGATTATGCATTGATATTATTTTCTGGAATTATCTTTACATTACTTATTGAATGAGAAAGTGAGGAAAAATTAGCAAACTATGAGATGACATTTTATTAGGGTAATAACTCTCTACCAGATGGCATCTATTATGGAGCTACTGCTTGCATCATTGGCATTTGTTATTTAGATTATTATGAAGATGACAAAGGTAGTTTTTTAAAATTCATTGAAATATTTTGCTAATCATTTTTGGAAATTGTAAGATTAGAAGAAGATTGTAACTGATTTTAGAGTTTATCTTCAGTGGATTGAGGTAGTAAATATTAAGTTTTGAGTGGAGTCTTATTAATCTAAGGTCTTTTAGTTAAAGAAAATGATTTAGGAAGTTCAGAAGATCCAATTGAAAAATAAGGTTTTGCTGCATGGGTTTTTTCTAAAGTTAAGATATTTTAAGCTTATTGTTAAGATACTTGAAATGAACCAATTTGATGTTCAGACTTCTAAAAGCTATGCTAGTTGCTACCAAATAACGAACGAGGAGAACTCGGAAGATAGTTAAGATATTCTTAACTTGAAATCTTGGTAATTTCTTAGCTTTCTTTGTGAGAAGATAAGAATCTGCTTCTGATTGAAATAGGATGTTTGTTGCTTTTTTCTACACTGGAATTTGTACTTCTACGTTTACCCTTATTATTGAAGCGTTATGGACTGTGCTGCTATGGGCGTCTAAGTACTTTATTAGACAACGAAGGAGCCTGAAAAAATGGATGATTCTATTAGAACGATTTAGCACTGTGAAAATTTGAATTATTAAAAAAACCCTCTGAGGTATTTGAATTCTATGGAGAATACACGACTCTTTTCCCAGATAATGTATCTGCCCTTCCTAAATCTAACAGTTATGTATCGAAAAATCCAGCTAGCTTATCTAAACCTAGCTTTGGAATGTGAACTTCTTTTTTCTCTGTTGTAGGATTTAAGAAATCTTGCTGCTATTACTGTGAAATAACATCAGCAGGGCTGATAATTATGCTTGGAGAAGGACTCAAAGATTGTTATTTTTAGAATTCTTAAGTTTGAGCTACATTTGGGTTTAACTGCTCTTTAATATCATTTTCTCTGCGGCTAGTCAATGGAAGGTTAGATAAAAAATTTATTTGAATATTTTCATTTGGTTGAGTTTCCCCCATAGAATTAACTTTAAACAAATATTATTATTCGGATCGTTGATCTTATGGCTAAGAGAAGAATCTGATTTATTTGTAGAGTTATTCTTGCTGTTTTGTGAGGTTTTAAGAAGCTTAATCTGTTGAAGTTTTTCGTATTTCTTTTGTAGAACTGCATTAACGAAAAGGCGAGGTAAATTATTATAATAATTGCTATTAACTTCCTTGACTTTATTGCCTACCAAGTGAATTAACGCTTTGAAAAGAAGATTTTCTCATTCTTCTACTTCTTCTATTCGGTGTATTCGAAGTTATAAACGGTTAATGTGAGTCTTCATTATTTGGGATGGAACCTTAAGAAGGGTGTACGTTTATATTATGATTATTCAGTTCATTGGCGGAAGAAGGCATCAAAGCTTCTAACGAAATTGGTAGAAACTACTAGAAAGACAATTTCTGAACTGAGAATTTCTTGCGTGGTTTTGTTATCTCGTCAAGATAGTTGTTTATGTTTTTCTCCTAAAAATCTCCAGTTTCTTTTTTAGTAGTAACCTAACTTTCTTTATTCTTGGTTTTTCTTTCAGTCAGTTAAAAGGCAGTAGAACAATCTGTAGTGATTTGTCTGCTTGTTATTTGCCCCTCTTATTTTCCACCTGATGTTGTTGCAAGTAGATGCTAGCTGCTTTCTTCACTTTATCTTAGAATTCGGTTCGAGTTAAAGTTAAAATTAGATTATGCTGGTCCTCTTCTCCGTAAGTTCTTTTTTGATTTTATTGAGGGTTGATTATTTGGAGGTAAGACATAACTAACACCTCCATCTTGTTAGGGTTTAAAAAAATAAGCTAAATTAGTAACTCTTAGATTTTAACTTGGGGAGGTTGAAGAAAACTCCTTCTTTTTATTAGAGAGATTTCTTGGGCTTTGGCGATCTTGCTGTTGGTTGAACAATGACCCTCCTCTGTGGGCTTCATATTAGCTTTAAGATTGAGCTAAGTTTCCTTCGTCTTTAGGAGTACTTTTACTTTAATAATAATTTTCATTTGAAGAACATCTTTCTTTTTTTCTAATATTTTTGCGTAAATATTCTAAATTTAAGATTGGAGTATCTTCTGTGACTGCAGAATTGATTCCACGATTTGAAACATTTCTAATTAACTTTAATTAGATTAGTTTCTAAGCCTATCCTTTGTTGTGTTGTTGCTTCAATCTTCCAGTTTCTTACTCGCCTTGGAATTATTTTGTGCCTGATTATTAAATCTACGATTCTCCTTTCCCTTCCATTGCTGCAAGAATATTTCCCACATCATTATCTTCTAGCAAAAGATTTCTTGCATTTGTTTTACTCTCTTCAATGATTTCTTTAGTCTTTTATATCAAACCAGTGAGTTATTTAGCTGCTTCTGAAAATTAAACCCATTCTGAAGATGAAATTTAGGAGTTCCATGAATCTCTCTTTTTTTTCATTTTTGCATAAATCGAATCTCCAAACGAACTGCACTCAGCGATTCTCTACATTTTCAGTAAACATCTGCATTTCTTTGTTTAAAGGTAGAAAATCACAAGCTCATATTCTATTGTTTTTCCAGGATTCGGTAAGTAGATTTCTAAAACTGTAGGATCTTTGAGACAACTTTTTCGAATTTTTATCGATAAATTGATGTTATTTACAGCAGATTAGAATTGTTTCAATTCTATTTAAATCAAACCCATTGTGCCTAAGAGCTATCCAGCGAAGAACCGAATGAGAGTCGGGCGAGTTCGCTTAGATAATGTTTGAAAATGGATAGTAGGATCAATATTAGCACAGCTCATGATTATGCTTTAGAAATATATATTATGAATTTCTTCAAATATTGAGAATTCTTTAATTTCTATGCTCCAATGAACTTCGCACAGTAGATAAAAGAGGATCAGGCATTTTCCTCTGAAATCAGAATTGAAAATACTAAAATGTTCTTTAATATTGGATCTGCAATTTGTAATAAGAACTGATGTCTCGTTGAGATTAACCATCTAAAGTGGAACAGATTTCTATTCAATTGAAGGCAAAAGGTATTTTCTTAGTTTAAACACCTACAAAAAGAGAATAGCTAAGGAATTCTCTAGAATCTACTCCTAAACCTACAGTGATTCTGATGTGTTGTTGTTTTTAGCTATCTCTAAAATATTTGATAGTTTGTATTCGAATTATTTTTGCTAGTTGTTGAGGTACAACAATCCTGTTTCTGTCTCTTCTTTTGAAAGCTTTTTAAGCTAAACATCGAGTTCAACGATGCGTTGCATTTCTTCTGCTCTGAAATTCAGAGTTTACTGCAATTTCTTTGATACATTTCCATCGTTTGGATTGTTCATAGATTGAAATAAACCAATCTGAATAATATTCGATTTTTTTAATTATTATTAGCATCGTCTTTGAAATCTCAAGAACAAACTGTGTGAGACTGACTTTCATTTAATTAAAAATTACATTTCTTTGAAATCATAAGAAGGCCTTTCTCTTTATCTCTCTTTCTTGCTATTTTGAATACTAAACTTAATCCCTACTCCACCAAATACTAACTCATTTAAATTCACCAAATACTTTCTTTTCTATTGTATATATCTGTATCAGATTTTAAGAAAAAAAAATGAACTTTATTTAATTATTTTTTCCAATTTTTTTGGCAAGCATTTTTGTTTTTTTTACTATATATTTTACTGATTTATAAACTATTACTTCCTTATCAATTCAATCAAGTTCTTTGATAATATAATCCAGGAATTCGCATGCAGGTTTAGGGAACCAGCATGTCATTTTGAAAGGGTTATTCCCCTCCAACCAAACAACATGAGAACCCCTGTCAGTTTCCATGAGGATGATGTTGGGATTAGCGCTTGATTCGTCTCTTGGAAGTGCCTTCTCGTGAGCAATATCATCGTCATTGGCACTTAAACAAAGTAGTGGTACTTTCACGTTTAAGATCTCATTAATTGAACCTATTTTTCGATAGTAAGTATCCACAGTGGGAAATCCATAGAATTTAATTGTAATGTTAGAATCGAACTCATAGAGATTCTTAGCATTGATGGCTTTTTCCATATTGATTCCCCATTCTTCTGGTGCATGTTCGAATGAATTTTACACAGTTTTGAGCTTTTCTCCTAATATTCTAGCCAGCAATCGATCATAAATCGTTCCCTTTATGAATTTAGATGAAACATTCATGCAGAAAGGATTAGCGATAGACACAGCCGCTTGGATGATTGGATCGGTATTGAATTTACCAAGATAATTAACTATCTAATTTGCACCATAAGAATGGCCAATCGCTACAATATGCTGAAAAATGGTAACAAAAAAAGATAAAATATCAACAAAATACCTAAAAAAAAAAACGAAAAATCTAGTATTTTACCTTGAATTCAGGGTATTTTTCCTTAATGAAAAGGAATGTCCTACGAAGGTCAGCCATCAGATCAATGAATTCCTTGCTTTTCTTAAAACACAACTCCTCGCTGAGCAATCTGTAATTATACACAACTGATTTGAATCCTGTATCATATACATGATCAACTAACTAATGAATATAGCTGTCTGTTTCTCCTCCTGTAAGGCCAGGAAGTATAAACACCAACACATCTTCACGCTTAATCTTCCTTTTGCTGAGATCCTCAGTCCATGATAAGCTAAGTCCTTTGATTTAATCAGTTGGATCGATAACTTTTTCTCTACGGAATTTTAAATTCTTTTTGAGTCCCATGAAGATCTAGAAAGCTAGTAGCTGTAAAAAGCTCGATTAAAAAAGGAAAGGTGGCTGATACTTTTGAGCTTTAATCGAGGGGCATCCTTCGATGATGGCTTTATTCTTTTCATTTTGTTAATAGTAAAGTTTTGCTTTATTTTTTTTGAAGTAAGTAAACGTGACATAGGAGATGGATATCACTGCAACGCTAGCTAGAGCTTCACGGACCTCTAGTTTTCTCCACTTCGCTGTGAAGTAAATCATCGCAATTACTAATATCGGCTTGAGAGGTTCAAATTTCATAATTTATTATTTGATAATTATTCACTTTGTTTTTCAATTTTTGCGGAAAATTGTTTCTTCTGCCAATTGTTTTACACTCTTCGATTTGTGTTTTTCTTTTCTCTTAAGCTTCTTTATTACTTGGTTATGAAGTATTATTTGATGAAAACGTATTAATCTATGAATATTTATTCAATAATAGATAAAAATTGCTGAGTCATCATGAAGATGCAATGAATATCCAGATGAAGTCATGATATTACTCCTAGCTAGAATTAAAATACAATTATAATAGATTGATAAAAGAATCAATAAATCTCCATTGTAGATTTTTCAATATCTGTTCACTTGAGAAAGAAGGATATCAATTTGTATAAGAATTAAATTATCCCAAAATAGTAAAAATTTAATATTTCTGAGAATAAATATGTTATTAATTATCTTAAAAATATTAATAGAAGGATTTATCTATTTTTTTAGATGAATTATTTCTTTTAAATATCTGCATTAAATCAATTCCAATCAAAAAAACAAGTTTAATTTGTTCGATTAATAACTTTTACACCTCTTTTACTCATTTTTTTGAACCACAAAAAATCATAAACAAAAACAATAATTGTCAAGGTACAAATATTTTATTTGATTTGTCCACATATTAGCTAGTGAAAAATTTATAAGTTGTGTATTTCTACTTGAACCTTTGCGTGATACTATACACATTGTAAGGCTTATTCTTTTAACTCTTGATGCAGACATGTTTGCTTTTTCAAATTAGAAAAATAATAATTTATTAAGATTTATTATTTGGTATTTTTAACTATCTTTTTGTTTTACATTGTAACATGCTAAGGAGGAGCAAGAGAGTGATCACTATCAAAGAATCTTATTAAAGTTTCATTCTTATCAGAAACATACTGTATCCTTTTCTCTTCTTGCGTCATATCCTCTTGTTCTGTACGCTCTCTCCATCGATTCAAGAGTTTATGTTCTTTTTATTTTAAGAAATAATTTTCTTTCAAGTGCGGAGGACACATTGGAGCTTTATCTTTGAAGTTAAATTCAGGGACTTAACTTTACAGGTTATTGTAGAATCCATATCTCTCATTTTACAGTTCTAAAGCATTTTTTTAGGGTTTTTCATTTGAATAGCATTGCGAATATTATTATGAAGATCCTGTGATGCTGAGTTTGTCAAAATCAGATTCAAAATTGTTATCAACCTCTTTTCTGCTTTTTTAAGTTTAATATATCGGAGGGATAGGCCGCTAATGCGATTCCTTCATGTATTCCAGCTCATTAGTTTTACTGGCATCAATAATATTGTTAATATTTCCATTTTCATCTGTGGATTAAAGATCATCAGGTGAAAATCGCCATTCACCATCGACAATAAATTTATATAAATGCACGCCAGGAGTAAGTTTCTTTTTTAAAATACCACAAAAATATGGGTAACTTCATTTAAAGATATGAAATATGTTTATCTTTGAAAAGTAGTGTGCGTTTTGTATTAAAATTATAAAAAACGAGTAATCTTGATGATTACAACGTAGATGGAGAACTCTTAACCTTGTTTCTGTAGTTAGATGTGATTTTTCCAATTTGAAAAGGTCCCTGTGACGTACACGCTGCTCCCACAAAAATTCCACTTGAATAATGTGTTTACCACTTTCCAAAATTAGTAAATTAGCAAAAATCTAAAGGATGAAAGTGAGGAGAAGTGTGTTTCAAAAATCATTTTACATGTGCTCTATTCTTTTCTTGAAAAGTTGTTTTCAACTGCTATTTGACTGCTAATAAGGAAAGGAGAGGAAGTTCATTCAATGAAAATGAGCCAATAAAAAATAAAAGTGTTACCCTTATTGGGATTGACTGGAAAGTTAAACTGTATGATCTTTTCTTTGCTAAGATTCGCTAACTAGCTTGGAGCTTTGTGAACCCATAGTTTCAAGATAATAATGAGATGGTTTAGGATGCTAAAGATAAAGTTTTGTGCGTGGATTCTGGAGTTCAAGGTTTCACTAGTGAGAATATTTTTGAAATTGCTTCTTGCTAGGCAGTCCTGAATAGAATTTAGAGAGAGGAAATTTTAGACTTAAGTAATCCTATTAACTAAATGGCTGTTATCGATCTTGTCCACTAAGCCAAAGATATTGCTAAAACCTGAATCCTGTCGCTTTGACTAACCCCTCAAGCTAACCCTCTTGAAAATCTACTGAAACAAGAATATGCTATTAACGATTTGCAAACACGCTTGAGTCTATACTAGAATTTAGGGTCTAGATTGCTTAACAGCTGTAAATATGTGTTTTTCCTTTTTTCTTCTCTCTTCAGTTTGAAAGAAAGATAAATTTGTGGACACATAATTTAATTACTAAGTTTAATATGACGCATTTATTTCTCGAAGAATCTAAAATATTAGATGCTCTTTATTCAGCTTAAATTTAACTTTATTAACCCTAAATAGTTGCAGAATGAAATACTTTTAAGCTTAAACAGAAAGGTTGAATAATTTAAAGGGAATTAATTGAAAAAAAATTATAATTGACTTTGTTATTTTTTCCATGGCCAGTATTCATTTGGCTTATCATCAAAACGTAGAGATAATAATATTTTCAGCAGCATTTGATTGGCATAAGCAGAAGGGATTTATGAATAGAATAGAGTGAAAATCGTTTTACTAATTTTAAGGTATTTTTTGTTCAAAAAGAGTGAGATAAAGAAAGCTAGTGTACGAAGAAGAAAATGAGTGCAGGAAGCTTAGCATAATTTGGTTAGATGGGATTGAATCATTTCTCATAGATGAACACCCCTTATATCCAATAGAAGATGCCAATGAATCAAGGTTAGGGTTAATAATAATAATAATACCCTATGAATCTTAACTATGGTTAGATGGTTTACCCTGGTTAAGTTATGATGCCAATTCAACCAGGAATGGTATAAATGCCGATTGTTTAATCTGGATAAAGTTCAATGCAAATGATGCCTGGATAGATGCCCATGTTTTAGAGTTAAATCTAACCACAAGGCTAGTTCATGTAGCCAGGAGACAGCTAAATGAGAAAAGATTAAGATTTTGGATTCTAACAAATAAGAAATTCTTAAAATAGTGAAGGTATTGTTGAAGGAGGAGGTAGAAATATGAGTATTTAGCAGCAAGCACCTTTGAGTAAACCTAGTGAAGGATTCCGTTCGGAAGATAGATATGCAAAAGCCAACAAATAAAAAGATTACTCATCGATGTTGGAGCAGCAAATGGAGTTAAAAAAATAGAAATTAAATGAGCTTAAAAATTACGAATCACTTGAAATTGAACGACTAAAATAAGATAGAATGAGGAACTAACCAGCAGCTTCAATGGGATAAATAGCGAGGGATATGAGTGGGAATCTTCTTAACGCTAAAGCAAATCCAAATTATTAAGCTTAAGATTGGTTTTCACATGTAGCGCACAAAGATGAATTTGTTGGAGGGAATAATGCGCGTGTATATCAACCAAACCCAGTTTAATAAAGTGTAAGAATTCAAAATTATTAACAGAATTAGTATTTCGGAAAGGCATAGATCTGAATGTGTTCGGGTATTGAAAAGAAAAACAACAATTTTTACTTTGCTTTTTGTTCAGGTTCCTAATCTTGCAACTTACGATCAAGATCTCAAGCGATAAAGAGAATTAGAGTCAAGATTATAGACTACAAGCAAAGTAACACAAATGATGGTTAATCAAAATCAGGAGAAAATTATGAAAGCACAAGAAGCATTTTAGAAGTCTACTCCATAAGTTTATCCTCAAACATAAGAAATTCAGCTAGGAAGGGCACCTCTTTACTTTGGAGGAGAAAGTGATGCACTTAAATCACGTAAAAGACAAGAATTCTTAGAATTACAGAGAGAATAGCTTGAATAGATAGAAGAAAAGAAACGACAAAAGGAGTTAAAAGCACTTCAAGAAAAGAGAGAAAGAGAGCTTGAGGATTTAAAAATAGAAAGAGAACGCCAAGAAATCTAGCTTCGGATGGAAGGGGATTATCAGAACAATAGACGCGGACATAGAAATCTCTAAGAAACAAATTTTGATACTTCAACTGTTAGTTAATTTACACAATAACAGCCACAACAAACAGAAAGTGCTCCTATCAAAAGTGCCTTAAAGAAAAGAACTTAAACCCCTCCAGATAATAATTCATCTGACACAAATCTCCAATCTTAAGGGGATAACAACTTTGTTACATTGAACAACAATAACAATACCAAATTGAGTGTGATGAGCAATAACAATGGATATGCTGGTGGTATGAGTCGTGATGTATCAGCTGAGATTTAGAAGACAGTTCAAGAGAATGTGGGTTAGGAAATTATAAAACTTCGTAATGAAATGAATCTGCATTCTAATAGTCTTGGGGAGTAAATACTTGGGATGCGATAATAATTAATGCATGCAAATGAAAAGAGAAATTAAGCAGAAGATGGTGTTTTGAAATTATAAGAAGAGTTAAAAAAAACAAGAATAATAGATGAAATTAGAAATAGAGAGCTTTTTAATGCGTTCGCAGCAACAGAAAAGAACAAATTTAAGCCTATTGAAAGGGAACCTCCTTTGTTGTATAATATGCCGAGTCTTTATGATGAAACATAAACGAATAAAGAATTACCGACTTAGCTAAAACCTTCATAAAATATGAGAGATTCATTTATCGAAAATTATGATTTTAAGAAAGCTGCATTAGAGTAGGATGCTTAGGATCTTTTAATGGAAGCCAACAAGAGATCTATTCCAATATCAAATGATTTTTCGAGAGAACCCGAAAGAATAAATCAAGATATTGTTGGTGGTGAAAAATATTTTTATGACACCTAAGCACAAAGAGATCTTGCTAAGAGAATGTTAGAGTTGAAATCAGATGCTGCATTTGAACTTTCAGACGATTACAAGAATCGCTAAGATCTTTTTCTTGGAAAATCATAACAACTTTCTGTAGGAAATTTTGATGATTATAAAAAGGGTATTGAAAGAAATTAAAATGAATTTGATAATTTAGAAGAAGTTAATATATATTCAGACACTGGGGCATTAGATAAAATGGACGAAGCGCTATTCGATTTAGCGAAACATTCTCAGCAGGAAGTGCGATTCAAAAAAAGATATGACTAAGAAGAAAACCTTTAAGATATTGAGGATTATGTTAATTATAATTCAAAACTCATGAGACGTAATTGAAGCAGTCAAAGTGATATGATTGGTTGTCAAAATGTTGAATATTGTCCTTTCGAAATTAAAAAAACGGAAAAAAGAAAATAAAAAGAATTCATATTTCCTGTATTTTAGGTTACATGTTGTAATTCTGCTGACCTGATACTGTCGAAAAAAAAAATCACATTTGTGCAATGATAATTCAACTATTTTTACTGTGCATTTTTTGAAATATCTAATCTGAAAACTGAGGTGCAATTAGAACCGATTTTAATCGAGGACTTAATTTCATTCGAGTGCTCTTCAGATAAGATAAAAGTCAGATGCTTATTTTTTGAAACTCTGGTGGATCTTTTTATTTAATAAATTCTTTATTGAAAATGAAACCTTTTGTGAACTCTGAATAAAGTTTTTTTCCTCAGAGACAAGCACTAACATTTAGCATGGAACTTCTTTGCATTAAAACGGCAATTTGATTTCTTCAAATATTTATTTTCACAAATATTTTTCATTGTTTTATCAAGCATTTTTCACTGAAAAGTTTTTAATGTGTTCATTGGTGATTGTAATTACAAACGATATTGTAAATAAATAAAATGAAACTTTGAATTATTTAACTAGAACAGCCTTATTAGATTGTTAAATTATTGTAGAAAGAGTAAGAAAGGTTTGAGAAAATGAATTATTATTTAAATTTGCGAATTGGATTTGTTTTATCAGGGTTCTATGTGAGAAAAAGACGTGCGAGTTTTAAGAAAAGCATCCACCTCTGATTAGGTAGTATGAGCAAAGTCTTCAAAAGATATTTTTCCGTCTTTATCGAAATCTGCTTCATTAATCATTTACTGCATAGTTTAAGGTTAGAGTCTGCGACCTTCTTATGCAAACGTCTTCTCTAAATCCGAGAGATTAATATACCCGTCGCCGTCTTTATCAATAAACTGAAAGAGCTGCTTCGTTTTTCGTTAATCTAAAACAGAAGCTAGATTCATAGCTGCAAGAATGAAATCAGTATAGTGAATACGATTCTCTCCCAAAATTTCTATTTTCTTTAGTTCTACTTCTTCATTAAAAAACAGAAACTAATTGTTTTCATTTTCTTTTTCGAAATCATGATTTTCAAGGGTCCCGAGCCTTTATTGTTGGTTATCATTGTTATTGTTAAATAGATTTGGGATAATAACCTAAGTTTCTCTTGGAGAGGTTAGTGTCTTCGAACTACAATTTATCTCTCCAAAAAGTGCATTAATTCTTGCTAAGGATATTGGTATTTTTAAAGTCTAAGTTGCTGAATAAAGCTAAGATGCTGAAACATACCCTGAATCGATAAGATCGACTGATTCAAAAGCCATCTTCAGCAGATAAACATCTTTATTTTATGTCTGTAAATTATAAATAATTCTTACTAGTTCTTGCTTGAATCTTCTTGTGTATTGAAACGAAATAATATTTCTAATACAACTTGCATATTTAACAACATTCCTTCTTTTCTCTTCTTGTTAGTTACTTAAAACCTTAACAAACCAAGGATCTAACAGGGCCTATTCACTCGACAGACGCTTATCTGTCTCAACTGTTAACATTTTTTAAATTATCCCAACAGCTTCCGCAGATATTTTACCCCATTCTTCTGCTCGAAAACTCAACTATCCTTGACATATTTTGGTAAATAACTCTCTGATCGAAGAAGCTTCAAAAGCGTGATGTCCTCCAGACAGCATATAATAAGTTAGCACACCTAGACTCCATACATCACATTTTTCATCATACGGTTTTTCTTGAATCAACTCTGGAGCTACATAAAGAGGAGTGCCTACAAACGAAAATAGCTTAGTCTACCCTGGAAAATAATTGCTAATGTCTCTACTAAGTCCAAAATCTAATATTTTTACTTCTAAAGTCTTCGCATTCACCATAATATTTTGAGGTTTTAAATCCCTGTGAAGAATCTTCTTACTGTGCAAATGAGTTACAGCACTTAATAACTTATGCATTATAAACGCTACTTCTTCTTCGTCAAATTGATGTTTAGATGAAAATCTCTCAGTACAATAGCTCTATAAGTCAATACCTTCAACATATTCCATCACTATATGGAGATATTTCCTGTCATGATATGTCTCGTAGAATTTAACTAGATTAGGATGGTCAACTATTTTCATAATGTTTAACTCTCTGCGAAGTAAATATAATCGTTCTTTCGCGCCTTCTTTTTAGATTGATTTAACAGCGAATTACTTTCCATTCGAGTTCTCGGCTAAGCGTACCTTTGCAAAAGAACCTTTACCAATCACACGTAGAAATTTATAAGCTGCTTGGATATCTAATTTAGAAGATGTAGTTTATTCTTCGAAAATATCACTTCCACTGACTTAACTGACTTTTAAACTGAGTCTAGGAAGCATTTGGAGTTGCTAACCATGAATTTCAGGGCTTTTATCATTGAAAAAATCACTGCAAGTTTCATTATGCTCTTTCTTTCCACCGACTGTTTCTTGATTAGTAGCTGTCTAAATTGTCTTGGTTGGTTTAGTTTCAAGATTCTTATTAGATCCATCTGTTTTATTTGGTTTAGAACCTATATCTATGTTATGATTTTACTTTTTAGTTGTACAATTTCCCATAAAAATCCAAGAGATCTCCTCTAATAAAACGTATGGTAGATTTGTTGTTTTGTTTTGACTAAATTAGGTAACTAATGATTATTTTAGAGTAAGTAATGCTTAAGAGATCCGCTAATCTAGTGTAAAACGTAACTACTAACTTATTTGTTACTGTAATGGCTAGTTTTAAGTGAAATGCAAGGCACAAAGGAGCTATGTTTTTAATATCTTTTATTATTTTTAATATTAGTTTATCTTTTGAGTTTAGTTTCTCCAAATTGATTTTTAATAATTCTTTTTGCCTTAAATTTTTTATTACTACTCTTCTTTTGATTATAATTAAAACTCCAGAAACAAATTAACACCCTAACGCAAAGCCCTCCCTTTTGTCTGCTTCCCCTGGAATCATACTCTTCTCCTTATCATCAGTAAAACTTATCAAAATTTATTTATCCCTCTGTGTATTCTCAAACATACTTGCTTTTCTCGAAATCAAATAACCTTTTTATTACATAAATAAAGATTGAAGTTACATACATGAAATTGAACAAATTAATTAACAATTAAATTGTATTTTTTATCATGTGTTCTACGTTGAACTCTTCTAGCCAATTAATAGATTAAAAATAACAACATAAACTATAATAGATAATTTATCATTTAACTCTAAAATATTTGAAATTGGAAGATATCCATTGTAATTATTATTTGAAAGAATCAGTTTCCTTGCGATAGCTTTAATATTTTCTTTAATAAGATTTTGCCCATACCAATCCATTTTTTTAGTTTTATTATCAAATCTAAAATGCAATTGTTTTTGTTTTTCTTCATCATCGATCTCCATCTATAAAAAACAGCCAAATGAATTAACTCTCTTAAGAAATACCCAGCGGGTAGAATAATATTGCTGTTATATTATTGTAGATAAGCAACCTGTGCTAAAGCTCGCTAGCTATTTATTAGCATTCAGTTTTTTTTAGACCCATGTTTAAGGCTGGTCATATGTTTTTCTATTATTAAGTTATTTTACTAGAATGAACATTTTTCTAGTTTTATTTGAGTCTCTTTTCAGTTATTTTGATTTACAAAACTACTATTTTTTGTACTTTTCATCTCAAGAAACTGCATTATTCTATGATAATAGTCGCTTTACTTGGTTTATTTATTATTTTGTGAGGATTTGATGAAAATATTCCAATATGCAAACAATTTGATGAATTAGTCTCATATTTCATGCCCCAAAAAATACATTCAACTTTCGTAATATTTTCTCTCAACAAAAGTTAAAATTTGAACGTAAACTAAACTCAGACAAAGAATATTTAACGTATTGTTATGTTAATATATTACTAATTTTTAAAAATGAAGAAACCAATTTTGAAGCAAACCATAAGGAACAGTGAATAATTGATAAAAGAAATTAACTTTTCATTGATATCTTGAGAATCATATTCATTCAAATCATTGATTTATTTGTTTTTAATTTAATTTGCTTTCTTGGCTTGGAAGTAGCTCTCTTAACTAATATGAAGAAATGCTTCAAGTATTACCTTTAAGTTAGTTAAACCTTCCTGTGTTCTTCTTCTTCTCAAGTTTTTTATTTTGGAAAAATACTACCTCCACATGTTTTTCTCTTGATATTTAAAAAAATAGCAATAATAGAAAATGTATCGATTGGCTTATTTTCAAATTTTTTGTTTAAATTATTTGATGAATTAGTAGCTTCTGCGATGTACCCATCCAAAAAAGAATTAAGGTAATTATTCTTTGAGAAATATTTTTAAAAAAAGAAGAAAGGCTTCCTTACAACTTTTAACAAGATTCGAATGTATTCAACTTATAAACCATCCACTGGAAAAGCAGGTCATGGAAAGAAAACAAGTACTCAGAAGGGAAGAGGAAGAGAAGATACTTAAAAGGAATAAAAACCACCAAAGCCTAAACCAGAATGGAATGATGCAGTCAAAGATGAAACATAATATAAGTTATCAGCTCTGGAAATTGTAAGAGTTTTCAAACTTTTATTATCAGTAGGATGCTCCAATTATTTTGTGAAAAAAATATAGGTTCAAAAGAAAGCAAGTTTAATGAGTAAGCACAGATTAGAAGCGAAGGAATAATGGCAAGAGAGATAGATGAAATTGCAATCAGGTGTAGTCGATGCTGAGACCAAAAGAATTTACGACACAGCTAGATAAAGTAAAAATTTAAGTACCCGCGATGACGATGTGCAACGAAAGAATCTAAGTCAAATGTTGAACTTCATCCCAAAGCCGATTAGAGATTAAAAGTCAGTTGTGCAGGAAGTCAAGACAAACTTACAAGAAACAAGAAAGTTTATTCAAAAAGCAGAATAATATTAAAAAGATGAAGATCCAAATAGATTACTGAGAGTCATGGATAGAATACAAAAGAATTCTAATAAGTCAGAAGGAAGTGGTTTGAAGAGATCTAGTAGTGCTAGCAATAATAGAAATACTAATAAACAAGCAGGTGAAATGAATGTTAAATATGATTCAGGCAGTGATAACGAAGAAACTAAAGAGAATAAATAAGATATGGCAAATTATTTTACATCTCTAAATAAGATAGAGGAGACAATACGTTTCATGGAAGAAAAGATCCTTTGCGAGAAAAAGAATAATAAAACAGAAACATCAAATATAGGAAAAGCTTGTGTAGAAGAAGCAACTGATCATGGTAGATTTGAAATTAGAGAAGATAACTTAGGAAGAAGATATGATACAAAGCCTGCTAATACAAATAGTGATGATGGTAAATCAAAATAAGATGGAATATTTTAGTCTCGTAAGAATTCTCGAAATTCTGAGCATGAAGCAGTTTCATTTGTTCTTACTGAAGAAGATGAAGATCAACATGAAGTGAAGTATAACGATTACAAAGGGTTTTCCTAAAACTAACAAAGAACAAAGGAAAAGGAAAGAAACAGTGATGAAGTTGAAGTGCATGATTTTGAGTGTAATTTAATCAAAATTGATCCAAATATGTTTTTTGACGAGTACAATGATAGTATTAATAATAGAAATGATGAATTAAAATCTGATTTCTAAAGATAGTTTGAGAACACTCTGTCTATTTAGCCTCCTGTGATTGATTCTTTCAAAGCAAATTATCATAATATTGCTGCAGCAAAGTTAGATTAATTGAAAAAGGAATAAAATGTTGAGCGTAATTTAATATATCCTGATTAAATTAGAGGTTTTAAATAATAAAGAGAAGACTCTGAGGGTGAAGAAGACTATTCCTATGAGGATCGATACTAAAAAGCGTTGAATTAGAATCAATAAGTAGCTTCAGCATAGATTCGAAAAAATACTGTGGAGAATAATGGTATTTTAAAGAATGATTTCAAAAGTTAAGAAGTCAAAAAAGATAATAAAAAGGAAGTAGTGAGGTTAAAAGATCAAAATGATAAGGCTCTACCAGGAGAATAAGAAGAAGATAGTGATGATTTCTTATCGAAAAACATAGATTCTATTAAATAAATGCTCGAAGCTACTAAAAGAGATTTAGAAGGCTTAGATGCGAAAGGATCTTCATTTTCAAATTAAGACTATTCTACTTAAGCAACGACTAATTAGCTTTACTAGTTACCCATGAGAGATCCTTCAGGAATGTAAGGAAGGAAAACTTAATTGGAAGGAGGTGTCTAAGTTGTCTCTCGTCTTGGAGAACCTCTTAAAAAACAACAATAACAATAATAACAAAAAACATAATCCAATCCACTTTATTCGCATGCTGCTGATTCCGAATCATCTCAAATATTTTCTTCTCCTGCTTTAGCTACTCCTAGCATCTTCACAAGCAATCTTTTTATGGAATAAAATCCTCAAATCAACACGAATTATTCAAATCTATCTTTAAAGTAAGGATAACAGTTTCAGTAACCTACAGAAGATACACCATTCACGAGCAATCTATTCATGAATTCTCAGAAATAGTCATAATAATAGTAGAATACTATAACTAGGAACTAGGAATTTAATCTCCCGAAGAAAGGTTATGTGCATGATTATGACGATGCTCCAAGGCAGCTCAATATTGTCAAATAAGATCTTTTTAAAAAAAATATTTAGTCTTACTCTTCTTAAGCTATCAAACAAGAAGACTCTCTCAGCCTTTAAAGGCATCTTAGATGATAGAGATATTTATATTTTATATTATACCGATGGTTGTAATGTAAAATTAATGAAAATATTGTTGTGTTTTTAGAAATCTTTATGAAGGTATTGATTTTGAAGATATTAAGAAAGATTAATCCTCTGTGTATTTCAAAGTCTAAAATGTGTTATTAAACTGTGTAATTCATAGATAATAAAAAAAACAAGAATCTTAAGATTTCTTTAAATCAAACTAGAATGGATGGAGAAAGTCCAGATTATTTGAGCCAGATCATACAAACCAAAAAGGGTATTTTTCGCTCACAGATTCGTTAAAAGAAAATCAAAGCTTCTCTGTAGTCTCGCAGGGATATTCTCCTGAAAGCATCAGAATTCAAAGAACAAGGGATATATCAGTAAAATCAGAACGAATAATAATAAGATTATCTAACCTTCACAGACAATCTGCTTGTAAATCTTGAAAATAATCTATCTTAGGCACTTTTTTCATATGAATAGGCAATATTAGCAGCTGAGAGTGAAGATGAAATATCTTGGGAGGGATTAGAGAATGTGGTTTAGCAGATTCTAGAAGTTTCTTGTCAGTCTTTTAGTTGCTCTGCTTTTTAAGATTTCATCATTTCCAAAGTATTCTCGAAAGATGTTCTAAAGATAGTTCAGTTCCTCTAAAATAAGTCAATTTTTATCATTAAATCTTTAGTCATAATTGCTAGGAAGCTATTAGCTTCACAAGAAAATGAAGAAAGCAACTTACAAATTATCATTTTACTGAATTCATCTGGATTTCTAAATCTATTATTCTAAGAAATTGCTCTGAAATGCAATGAAAGTACATAAATATCTGAATTCACTCTAGAATCATCTTGTTTTATCTTAAAGCTAGCAATTTGCTTAGACAAACAAACAGCATTTAGCACTTAAATCCATAAAAATGAACGAAATAATTTAATAACTTCATTAATTTCATCAGCAACATATTCACTCAAATCCTTATCGAATTCTTCAAATGAGCTTCGTTTTCCACTAGCACTTGCGATATGCTAATTGACTGATACCGCAAGTCAAAAGGACTTTCTAGAAATTATCGCAGAACCAAACTTTCTCTTAACAGAGCTATGCGAGATTTTATTAGAATCCGAAAAAGTCAATTATATAACGGCTGAAGCAATCTTGGAAGTGTTTTTCTCCGCAAGTAACATGCTAGAAGACAATTAATTCGAGTAAATTCAAGCTCGAAAATTGATTCTCAATGCAGCATTGAACATTTTAAATCTAGACAACATAAGGAAGGGACTTAGTGTTGATGATAAGACTTATCATTCATCGAATATTTTTATTGCTTTGAGGATATTTATTGAACTTTACAGTAGTTCTTCAGATTAAACTGAGATTCTTAACTAGCTTTTAGACAGCGAACATGGAAATATTTCTGAATCAAATCTCAGTAAAATAATAAGGAATCTAACAGAATTCAAACATGATCATGATATTCTCAATGAGCTTATGAGTTTTCTTAGTATTTTAGTCATATCAGCTGCATCACATCAATCTTTACCTCAAATATCAATAATTTCATAAATTTTAGTAATGAATCCTATTTCAATATTGACTGAATCTCTCAAGTCATCGTTTCTTTATCAAGAAACCAAACTCGAAATTCTCCAAGCAATACGAAGCATACTGTCATATTCAGAAGAAGGGTACTTTGAATCTGAACAAGATCAAAAATTAGCTGAACATATTTCTATGAAAAGCGCTGTTGAAATAGTAAGAGCAGGTGATTTAAGAATCTTTGAAAAAGTATTTCAAGAATAGACTCAAAACTCTAATAGTCCAATACTTGAATTACTTGAAGAAATAAACGAACGACTGAGTTAGTTCTAAAATAAGGAAGAATAATGAATTACAAACACATAACATACACACAGAATAATGAAATTTCATAAAAAGAATGCATTTCTCGAAACCCACTTTTAAGGGTTGAATTCCCTGAATTAATGCTTCGATGGCGGATTATATACATCGTTGAAAAGGATATTATTCATCATCTTATATCCAGTGACAGCTCCTGTGTGGAATAATGGATCTCCTATGATGTATTTCTTTTGTTCCTATTTAAATATTATAATAATCAAAAATCAATTTCAAGTTTTAGTAAACCCAAAAGATATTATTAATGAAATATTTTGTTACTCTCTCGATGATTTACTCCTTGTCCTTTTCTGTCAAGTAAGGACCGCTCGTTCTGACTATTGGCTATTGATCACAAAAAATAAAATTTATTATCCTAAAATCTACAAACAATTCTTATTTCTCTTTTTACTTTTTATCTGCACTCATCAAATCCTGCATCCAGTTAATTATGTGTCTTTCTTTTTTCATTTTCAGCATGACTTAGTGATGTTCTTGTACCATTTTCATGGTCTAGATTCTTCTTGCTAGGCATGACAATATTCTCCGTCTTGATAAAAGGATTAGGATTTTTTGTAGAAACTCCAAATCCCACCGTTCCTGAAACTGATTTGAGTGTTGCTGCAGATTATGTTCTCATTTAAAGTTTTTTCATAGGACCTATCGAAGGAACTTTAATGATAGTTTGGTTTTCCATAGCTCTAATGGAACTCAATTAATTGCTCTTGCTGAGGTTCTTCTGGAAATTAGACCCTGGTGCCTAAAAAGTTTAACAAATTATTCAAAAATGCTGAGAACTAAAGTTATCTTTGAAAAGAATAAATTTTTGTTGTTGTGAAATGTTCATTTACCCATAAATTTTCTGATTAAGGAAGGCCTTCTTTAGTTAGTTTTGGATGAAGCATGAGTCTAATTTCACTATGATTTTTTATAAATACATCTCTTTCATCAACAAGATCTTATTTGATATGTTTAGTTCCTATTTCCTCTGCTTCTTCACGTTATTTTTATGTCATGTAGAAATCTTTTTTGCTTGATTATGTGAATCCTGAGAAAGCTGTTGATTTCGCACTGAGAATCCGTTTCATGAACAAATTAGATGAACTAGAGGAATTATGAATAGCTGTTGGAGGGCGTGATTTAAATTTCATTGAAGTATGATGCTCATCAAAACCTTTAGAACTGGAATTCAAGTGGCCGTTACTCATGCTGTTATTATTAAGATTATTTTCACTTTATCTTGCTGCATCTGCATTAAATTACTCGATTTCTTCAAGCTATGTGACACTATTTGGATGGAGGGCATTATTCTCAACCATCATATCTTGTTTTCCTAATTTTTTAAGTGCAAATCCAGAATGACGAAAACATGGTTCAATTTTCTTCTTCTTTTCTTCCTATTAATTGCTGTTTTTCTTTAATTTCAAAAGGGTTTCAAGAGAGCTAGGTTCTTCTTCATTCATGTTCACGATACTTTTGATAGGAATGGATCTTTGAATTCAAACACAAATAGAAATTACCATTTAGATTTTGATCAGTTATTTACAATTTGAAATGTACAAAATTAGAGGAAACCACGTCATTAAAGTTTTCTACAACTCATCAACAAAATATATTGTTATTACCTCTTTCCTTCTCTGACTTTATCAAGCTGATGTTTGATGAAATTACACAGAATTTATATTGTTTCGGGGTATTTTTTATCCAGATTAAACTAGCAAGCTAAACTATAAGAACTTGGTTCTACGATCTGCACTGTGAACTTAGAATCAGCGATGACTGTGTATGTTTTGAGCTGGTTAACAAAAGCGATTGGATGAGCATCCCATTAGTTTTTAGCAGGGATAAGAAACTCAAATTCAAGACCGACTAGAGCATAATGGTTCATGAGTGATTTCTTAATGTAGCAAATTGTTTCAGTATTTTTAGCTTCAAATATTGTGTGTTTCTGTTTATGTTGTGTATTTGGTCGATAGATCTCTGTTTTCATAACTAATTTGCCAAGTTCTTAACTCTCCTATGCTTTCTTTCTAAAATGAAGACCTGTATTATGTACAGGCTTCCATTGGTTCACTTCACTGTCCCATTTATACATATCTCCTGATACCTGGTTGGTTTCAAGATTATTAATGCAATCCCACAGAAAGTAATGACTAAAACAATAAGGAAATATTAAAATAATTTATCTACGTTATCAAGGAAAAAGTCATTTTTGCCAGTAGGATATTGTTTATTGATTGATTTGAAATTCTACACTGGATCTCCATTGTGTCCATTAACGATATTGATTGGCTAAAAGACAAAAACAAAGTTAATTTAACAGGTATTTTGTTAATATTCTTTTAGAAATGCAAGAACGAATAGCAATTGTTTTTTCTCTCACTCTTTCTAAATCAGTGGATATAAGGTAGACTATCGCTTGCATTGCGAACTGAGATGCCCATAGGATCTTATTTGTCTTCAAGCAGTTTTTTATCAGCATTACGATCTAATTTATTCATATTTTATAGAAAAATCATAAGAATCTTTTTAGCAATATTTACAGTATTCTTTCAATATGATCTCAATGTTTTTACTTAAGCAGCAGATGCCGACCATGGACGAAGGTTAGCATCCCCTTCAATAAACACCATATCTATAAAATCAAATGATTTGGCAGCTTCTTTGCTGACATAATTTCCACTCATCTCATAAAGAAAATCTCCAATGTTGTCTTTGTCACACACGAAAAATTCTGTTTCTGTGTCCATCAAGTCCTTCTAATGCAAGAAATACTAGACACAATTTCAAATAAGTAAAATGTTCGATAAGGCACACATTCCGCTAGGTTTTTCCTTACCTGTTTGATAATATCTTCAAATTCAGCGAATTGCCTTTGACCTTGTGCAGAGCGAGAATATGCATTTACAATAAGAATCTTCATATTTTTTTCAGAGTTGTTTTTGCTACTTATTTCAATTAAAAATTAGTAAAAGAACTTTATTTTCCTTCAGTTGTTTTTTTTTTTAGTTTGGACAATCCTTGGTTATTCAATGAATTCTTTGATGAAAACACAACAAGATAATAGAAGATAATTACAATATTTTCTAATTTTTCATTTTAAATATTTAACTATTCAATTCTTCAAGAAATAAAGCATATATTAACAAATTAAAATAAATATTGTTATCACTAAATAATCTCCTAAACATTTTATCATTTATTCTTATCAGATCTCTAATCTAGTATTTATTTATCATGAATTTAAGCTTTCTCTTTTCTCTCCCCTTTTTTCAGAAACTATTGAGGATTTATACTCTTCTTTACTTCATCTAAACAACAAAAATAAACAATATTTTAGCTCAAACTAAATCTAAGTTTTTCAATCTACCTTTCGATTCACCTAAGCTATTCTTAGCATTTTATGTAAAACATCTTTTGTTCACATGGAATTTACCTCCTGGATTTTTCACCTCCAAAAAAAACTTAAATAAACCATCGAAAGCATGAAATAAACATCTTTTAACTTACTTTGGTGATAGTAGCGAAAGTCGAATAGGAAGGAACTAGATCAGGAGGAAATTTTGATTTGTACAACGGTTTGGCTTCATGAAGATTTGGTTTGTTCTAGAAAATAAATTTTACACTTTCTTAGTAGGATTATGCCATTTCTTTTTGCCTTGCAAACAAGCTAGAGTATGGGAGTTTTAACCAGTTGAATTTGGAATTAAGCCAGGGAGTTTATCACTTTGCTTTTTAAAAAATAAATTGGAGATATCAGAAGGAGTCTAGTTCAGTAAGAGATAACAGGAATAGAGGAGTATTTAATTAGTAGTTCATTTTACAAGATAAAAACAAGCAAAAAATCAAAAATTAAATTATTTTCAGATAAATAGATTCTGGATCATAAAAAGGGGGGAATGAAGTGCGGTGTGTAGTTAGAAAAAATATTAAAGGAAAGAGACTTTTGATAAAATAATTAAACAAAAGAGTAGAAAGCCAAGATAAAACTAGTGTAGTTTATCACAGATACGTTAGGAGCTAGAGAGAGAGAGAGAGAAAAAGAAGAATTAGGGTATTTTCATTTTTCGGATAATAATTTTGAGACATTGTATTTTCTATTTAAAGGCAGAACACTTAAAGAAATGGGATGCTTCGTTCCAAAACCATAACCAAATGGCTCGAAACATAAAGGCAATGATTAGAATTAATTGAAAGTTGATGAACCAGAAGCGAGAGATGATTCTCATAAAGATCAAAGTCAAAAAGGTGAATAAATTTATATGGAAAATAAAAAGAAATTAGTGATTTTAAATGAAAAAAACATGCAATTTCTTGCTGGTTATCAACAAAATAGAACTTTAAATATTCTGACAGTTAGAATGGTTTTAGAAGATTCTTAAATTATAATTATTTTTAAATATATCTCTCTCTCTACAGATGGACCGAGGACAAATGCAGCATCTGACTCAAAACAAAAGAACAATAGAAGTTAGGAAGAACAACAAGATGCAGCTGAAAAACAACAACCCGCAGATGTACTATAATTTGGAGGATACGAACCTGAATAAATTAGAATAAAATGAGAATTAGAAATCGATTTGTCATGTGAAATATGTTTGAATTTCAAAAATAAACTACTATTCAACAGGCAGCTGAAGAAGACAAGAAAAGGAAAAGAGGTAACATAAAAGCTAAGAAAGTGAGAGCAGACTTTGAGGAGGAATCTCAGATTTTCGAAAACATCATCAAGAGAGATAGATCGATGACTCCAGCGGATATTCATGCCAATAAAAAATCACTTGGAAACCACTTTGTGTTCTCTCTTCTCTAAGATCAAGATAAGTAAAATATTTTATCCCAAAAATTCATTTGATTTCCTGACAAAAAATAAATATTTATTCAATTAAATTATGTTCTTGATGAACAATTAAACATCTTCAATGCAATTCCTTTTTTCATCTTGATTTCTTGAGGGATTCCCTTGACTTTTTCTAACTTTTTTCTTTGCAATTTCTCAAAAGGGAAGAAATCATACAGAAAATGTTTTACTGTGAGAATAAATCAGATTTTATCTTCAAGCAAGGTGACTAAGCATCTTCATACTTCATTATCGAGAAGGGAGAATGCGAAGTTATTATCAACGGTGAAAGTAAAAAGACTCTCCAGCATGGGGATGGTTTTGGAGAGCTTGCACTTCTTTACGGTGCACCAAGATCTGCTTCAGTTAAGGCTATCGGAATATGCGGTCTCTGGGCAATCGACAGAAATACTTTCAAGAAAGCAATCGCTGATATCGTGCACAGGGAATACAATGAGAATCGTTCTTTCATTGAAAAAATCAAGTTCTTTAGTAAAATTATCAAACAATATTTTTTTAAAACTTTCCAATTGATTTTGCAAACTCCTTTTTCATTGGATTTTACAAAAATTGCTCATTTCTCTTCATTTCCGATTTGCTTACAAAAATAGATTCAATGACAGTTGAGTAAAAAGACTCTATCGCAAGTGTCTTAATTACTTAGGTCTTCAAAAAAGGAGAAGTCATTGTGTCAGATGGAGATTAAGCTAGTTCATATTACATCATTAAAAAAGGCAAAGTTGCAATCTACAAGGGAGATAAAATGATCAGAGAAATGGAAGTTGGAGAAACCTTTGGTGAGCAAGCGCTATTTGATAATTCGAAAAGAGGTGCAACAGTTAAAGCGGTAGAAGATGATTCTCGGTGTATTGCTCTCGGTAGGGATACTATTCAAAGTGTGCTAGGAGATAAAGTCTAAGTTATTGTCTACAATAATATGATCAAGTGGGCATTTGAAGGGAATGAAACTCTTAAAAAGCTTACCAAAGTCTAGAAAGAGAAGATTGTCATCAACTAAAAGCAAACTAACTATAAAAAAGATGCGATTTGTTTCTAAGCTGGGAAACCTGTTACCAAGCTGATTTTTGTCCTTGAAGGATTGCTGTCTTATGTAACAATTCAAGAATTAGATTATTTTAAATAAATTAGCTTCTACAAAAGAAGGGTGAGATTAATTTGTTTGTTGTTGCTTCAATTCTTAGGAAGGCGGTGAGAAAGTTGCAGAGAAGGGATAGCTATTTGGTGAGTATTGGATTCATTCCAAGACTAAGGATGAAAAGTAATTATTGTTTTGTGTTTTCAAATTGATGTAATATTTTGGCTTCGTTTGATTTTAAAAAGGTTAAAGAAAAACATAGTTTTTTCAGAAGATTCGTTGTTGGCTGAAATATCATTTACAACATTCTTCGAATAGATCGGAGGTGATATTGATGCTGTTATCATTAAAAATAAGGACTCCCATGAAGTTAAGTATATGAAGAAAGCTAATTCTAAGGAGTTTGATAAGTACACTCATCTGAAGCTTGAGGATATGGTCTCAATCAAAAAATTAGGTAATTTTCAATTTCTTTTTCATTAATATTTATTGAACCAATTGCTTTACAGGTTTCGGCTAATTTGGTAGTGTGTATTTGGTGAAATCTAAATCTGACGGAAACTACTATGCTTTGAAGTGTATTTCTAAAGGCTAAGTTATCGAGTAGAGTCTTGAAAAGCATCTTCTTTAAGAGAAAAAAGTGCTCGAAAATGCATAATTTCCATTTATCATGAAATTCATCAGAACTTTCAGAGATAGTAACAACGTCTACTTTTTAGTTGAATATGTAAGAGGAATGGAGCTCTTCGATGTCATCAGAGAAATCGGTAAGAGTTTGATCACAATTATTTCAATTATTCTTAAATTTTAAAGTCTCTTAAACTACTTCTTTAATCTGATTCTATTACTTTAGGTCTGTTGAATACATATGATTCCTAAATCTACATTGGATCTCTGTTACTTTGCATTGAGTATCTCCACACAAACTCAATTATTTACAGGGACATCAAGCCTGAGAACATTATGATTGACTACAAAGTAACTTTAAAAGATTGCTCTGATTGTTTTGTAAAATAATTCTTTTTATCACAGGGGTACATGAAATTAATTGACATGGGAACAGCTAAGTTCTTAACTGGCAAAGGATCAAAGGGTGGAAAAACATTTACGATTATTGGCACACCACATTACATGGCACCTGAGATTATTACTGGAAAAGGCTATTCTTACAATGTTGATCTTTGGTCGATTGGAATATGTCTCTATGAGTTTATGTGCGGTGCAGTACCTTTTGCTGAAGATGCTGATGATCCTTATGAGATTTATGAAGAAATCATCAAGAAACCTATTGCATATCCGAGTTTCTTGAAGGATAGACAATCAAAGAATATCATGAATTAGCTGCTGAATAAAACTCCTGAACTGCGTCTTGGAGGTTCGTTTGCAGCTCTGAAAGCTAACCCTTGGTTTGACAATTTCGATTTTGTAAGAAATAAGAGAGAGTCTTATTGATAAGATGCACTTTAAGCGAGCCATATTAAAATTATATTTTATTCTTTTTCCTTTTTTTTCTATTTGAAGGATAAACTTATGGAGAGACAGTTGAGAGCTCCATATGTACCACCTAAAGATAAACTGATATCTGAATAGGAAATCAGAAAATAAGAGAATCTAGGGAAACTTGTCATGGATGAACTCAAGGTATGTTACAAAATAGTTATCATTTGTTATTGATTATGTTTTTTTGTTTTGCTTTTAAGCATGAAAATACCACTAAGTACAGAAAAGAGAACGCCAAAGATCCAAACTGGGATAAGGATTTCTGATTAGATTATTGAATCAGAAGAATTACAGTCTCATAAAATAATTTTCTTTTAACTATGTTATTCTGTTTTCTGAAAAGATTAAGTTTTTTGTGCAAGAAAGAGATCATTTTTATTTGTATTGCTTTTAAGTTAAGCATTTACATCGTAAAATCAATTTATTGAAAATAAATATTATTAATATTTCAAAACTGAAGGCATTAAAAAGAAGTGAAGAGCCTTTTAGCATCACAATTTTAGTTTAAAGCGATTGCCTCATGGTTTCATTGAGTACCTTTAGCTTTATTGTGATATTTTATTTATAAAAAAGAGCATTTTATGCATTTATTTTTGTTTTACTTTGCATTCTTTTAGAGGATTTTCCTAATCAATAAACATGCAAACTCTATTCAAAATCATTTCATCATTAACTACCTCCATTTAGAGAAAAGGGGTTCCATAATTGTATTGAAGCTGCTTGATCTTTAAAAGTACTTCTGAGATAAATTTTAATATTGATTTTTTTATGAGTTTTGCTACGATAGACATTATTTTCTAAACTCTCCTTGCTTGAAAGAAATGAAATAATTTAAAGATAAGAGATTTATCCATTTTTTGACTTTTTTAAAACATGTATCAATTCATATTACATTGTCCAAAGTAAATAATGTCAATCAAAGGTTTAAATTTGTTTATAATAGTTATTAACGCTCCCGTTTAAGCAGAATAGAGAGGGAAATTTATCATGAAATTACCTTCAATTATAAAAATCCTAAAAAAAAGAAAAATTTTCATATTATGATTCTTATTTCATTAATTTAAAATTAAATCAATAAGAACTGTCAGCAAGTCCTGTGCTGTTTAGGATATTTGGTTAAGATTGAATGTGTATTTAACTAAGAGGGAAAGATGATATCATGTGCATTTACAAATGGTTGCTAAACATTTTTTGTATGTATGATACACCACCCTTCAACCTAATCTGTCGACTAAATTAGACATTTAAGAATAGATAATAATAAATTCCAATCAAATAAGATTGTTCTTCAAAACTCGGGGATTATCTGATTAGATCATCATAATCATTATAAAAGAACAAAATTAGATAGAAATAATAAAAAAAACAATTTAAATTAGTCATTAAGTAACTAATCATTTAATAATAAGCCAATCTCTTCCTACATTCCCTATTGTCTGTTATTAGAATGTCCCAACAAGAAACAAATATCTCTTCCTATTCCACCCCAGGTAACCCTTCAATGAATTCTTCAGTTTCTACCATTGAGAGTCCGAAAAGTAGATCAAACTCAATTTAATTTTCTCTGGGGGATGGCTCAACTTCAATCTTGTTTCCTGCTTCATTCTCTGTAGAAGATATCAACAATCTTATGCAACTCGCTAATAAATTTGAGCTTGAAGAAGAGGACGACGACGAAAAGGAAAAAGAAATCTTAGATCAGATTGACCTTGATTATCTCACATTAGATCACAATCCTTCTTCAAAGATAATATGAAAGAACAAACATAAGATTCTTATTCTGAAAAGATTTCTTCGTATATTTGCCATTCTTCCCGAACCACCTCTCATTCATCCCTGAGATATCCCATAAACTAATTTTCGTATCCTCTAGAAGAGATTCCATCTAGCTGGCAGTGTTGAATAATACTTTGGACTCTATATTTCCTCCATAAGACTACCCTCCTATGACGAATATTGAAACCATATTCTCAAGCATATTAATT
>Ga0302271_10000202_pt1 | contig 55074 bp, 24 predicted proteins | sample III_Bog_N1_1_FD_198767 | JGI IMG/M metagenome (GOLD analysis project Ga0302271, IMG submission 198767) | Peat permafrost microbial communities from Stordalen Mire near Abisko, Sweden - III_Bog_N1_1 | ecosystem: Environmental > Terrestrial > Soil > Wetlands > Peat | place: Sweden: Abisko...
TTCTTGAACGAAACCAAGAAGAACCCGAACTTCAGCGAGTAAGGAATTGATGTGGAGAGGCTTCAAGGAGCCTTCGCGATGATTGCCGAGTTCGAGTATAAACTTAAAGAAATTGAAGAAACTTTCAGGAAAGAGATAGCCACTTACAAGCCCCCTGAGGAAGCCGAAGGAGCTCTCGCTGGAAATGTAGCTAAGGCACTGAGCGAGTCAACCTATGCCAACATTCAAGAACAACTAGCTGACATCAAGGGAGCTGTGTTGTTTGAAAATAACGATTTCAGATGGAACAGCATTGAAGATAAGGCAAAGCTCTTACGAGACTAGGTGAAGATTATAAAAGATGAAAACAAGGACCTTCGACAAATAATAAACACCTCTTTTGTTCGTGGTTAAGAAATCGACTTATCTGTAATCGAACTAAAAGTAAAGTTAACCTATAAATACAATAAGAAAGCTGATAAAATTGATCGAAGTAAATAAAACTGCTTAACAATTCGATTTATGTCTCAACCTTACTAAGTACAATACTATCTTGATTATGAAATTAATCCGAGCAAAAAATACACGCTCAAATTCATCATAACTTCCTTTAGCAATTATTTCTTTGTTGGACTAATGCGTAAAGACTAAACCAGTACATAATACATGTATTCCGGAAGCAGCGGACTCTTTTTCAAGAGATTTTCTAGCTTCAACCCTACAGAAGACTGGTCTAAAGTACTTCAAGGCAACTTACTTGGTGAAAATGTGAATTTTGGAGATAGTTTTGAAATGAGATTCTGCATTTAAGATTAAATCCTCGAGTTCTCAACACTTCCAGAACACGGCAATGTCGTTTCCAAGTTAGACCATGCGATATTTGATACTTTACCTGATGTTCAGTACGTCATCACTCTAAATCCTAACAATACCCTAGGAATTACTTTAGATTCCCTTGAAGAAAGCTTCTTCCTCCCATCATATTGCTGAATATATATTTCAGCCCGAAATAATTAAAAGTACTTTAAATGCAGTGTATTTCTTAGTATTTTTAAAATAATATTAATTTAGTAATAGAGAAGTGAGTTAAACACTTTGAAAATCTTTGTTTAATTATCTCAGGCATTTTAATCATTCAAATCAAATGAAATTTTATATTTTATCAATCTTTTTGCTTTGATAACTAATTATGCTAATATTCTCTCACCATTCTCACCAATATTATTACTCCAGAGATTTAGATTTAAAGAACTGAGAGTAACACACTTTAAAATTCCTTCTCCTAAATACTTTGCACCATTGTCACCAATACTATTACTCCAGAGATTTAGATTTAAAGAACTGAGAGTAATACACTTTGAAATTCCTTCTCCTAAATACTTTGCACCACTCTCACCAATTCTATTACTCCAGAGATTTAGATTTAAAGAATTGAGAGTAACACACTTTGAAATTTCTTCTCCTAAATATTTTGCACCATTGTCATCAATACTAGTACCTTAGAGCTCTAGACTTAAAGAAGTGAGAGTAGCACACTTTGAAATTCCTACTCCTAAATTCTTTGCACCACTCTCACCAATATTATTATGGCTGAGATTTAAATTTAAAGAACTGAGAGTAGCACACTTTGCAATTCCTTCTACTAAATACTCTGCTCCATTCTCACCAATACTATTAGCTCTGAGATCTAGACTTAAAGAAGTGAGAGTAATACACTTTGACATTTCTTCTCCTAAATACTTTGCACCATTCTCTTCAATACTATTATAAATGAGATTAAGATTTAAAGAAGTGAGAGTAACACACTTTGCAATTCCTTCTCCTAAATACCCTGCACCATTCTCACCAATACTATTATAAATGAGATTAAGATTTAAAGAAGTGAGAGTAACACACTTTGAAATTCCTTCTCCTAAATACTTTGCACCACTCTCACCAATACTATTCTCACTGAGTTATAGATTTAAAGAAGTAAGAGTAGCACACTTTGCCAATCCCTCTCCTAAATACTTTGCACCATTCACACCAAAACTATTATAAACGAGATTTAGATTTAAAGAATTGAGAGTAGCACACTTTGAAATTCCTTCTTCTAAATACCCTACACCATTATCACCAATACTATTACTACTAAGATTTAGATCTAAACAAGTGAGAGTAGCACAATTTGAAATTGCTTCTCCTAAATACTCTGCATCAATGTCACCAATACTATTACCACTGAGATCAAAACTTAAAGAAGTGAGAGTAATACACTTTGAAATTTCTTCTCCTAAATACTTTACTCCATTCTCTTCAATTTTATTCTCACTATGAAATAATTGGATTGAATCTATCAATTAATGAGGTGTTTATTGTAGTTTTTCCATCAGTTTTAATAGATTCTATGCGCTTATTGAAATCCTTTCAACCATAGATTCTTAGAATTGTTGAGTCTCCATTTGAATTCCATGAAACATTTGATCACGAATGGTATTCTAAGTAGATATTTTCTTTGATTCTTTCCTTTTTTTTATGATTATGATTATTTTTATTTTTTATGATTTCTTTTTTCTAATTCCCAGTTAATCAACCAAAAAAAAATTAATCTAATATCTAAAAATTATGCACTTGGGAGCAAACTCACAAGTTAACTTGTCGCCTTGGAGAAGTTTTATTTTTTTCAAGGATGCAAAAATAATATTTAATATCTCAAAAAATAAAATGAAAGAATTAATTCTATTGGGTGGTAACACAAACAACACAAATACTTGCGACTTCCCTAAGATGTCTTTAATGATTGAAAAAGCAGATTTCCTCTCAGTATTATTTACTTTTTATCCCTATCTCAGCAGCCTTCACAAAAGTGATTTTACATGTCTCAACTGACACTTCCACCAACAGTAGGCCATGTTGAATTATCTTGTTTTCATTGGATAACTACTGGCTTTTCAGCTCTGAATTTGAATTCATCTTCTTGAAATTGAATATTTGCTATTTATTTTAAAAGCTTAGTTGATGTTGTTTCCTTATTATTTTTAGATTCTTTGTGCTAGCAAGATGAGCTCAATTGCAGCTGCTACTGCTACGATCCTCCATGTGCCTCTTCACGTTGAGAATGGCAGTTATAAATCGACCTCAATGTCCCCATGCTTACCTCCGATTTCTTGATTTATTAAATTTATTTATTATTAATCTTTTTCCCTAGGGATTTCGATCGAATATCCTTACTATGATTCGTTCTAAAGTCTAGTGCCATTGAATGTGGCTAGCGATCTTAATGGAAGAGGAGATATGGATGGCTTTGATTTGCTTTGATTTTTGTGTGTTCTAGCACTCCATTGTCTGGGATTTTATTCCCAATTATGTTCTTTTAACGATGAGAACTGTCAAGCTCTGTAGATGATTTTTCTCTTTTGCTCTCAAGGGAGTGGAAGTGCTATTTATGCTTGTGATTGTGATCATGATTATGCAACTTCTTTTGAGGAATGAGAAAATCTAAAACACCAGTGGCTGTAGTAGCTATATCAGAGTGACTTTGAGACTTTGGTTGCTTTTGGTGATACATTTTCGGTTGTTAAATTGATTCTTTTACCTCATTGTTTTAGCAATCAACTACCTGGTCCTAAGTAAAACTATTTGAGATTAAAGGTTTTGCTGAAGAAAGAACTGGGGAAGAAAGCAATTTCATCACGCTAGGAGAGTTCGACAGAGGGAATAATCTAGACAAGGAAGGACGTGGCTGAATAATTGATCTGGAAGAAACACAAGAGGCTTTGCGATGAGTAGGGAATATTTGAGGACTCTACTAGAAAGATGAGTTGGTTACGAGTGTTGAGTTGGTGTTGTTGCTAATGGCAGTTTTGCTAATGAAGAAATTGGATTCCTGCAGATTCAATCGAGGAGGATGTCTGTTTCGTTCAGAATAAGGGTTAGAGGGAGATTGTAGATTTAGAGGATGTTTATGTGTTTAATTTTGATGGTGCTATTGATACTCTCTTGATTAATGAAATTGCAATTCTGAAGATCCCATTTCTTATTAATATTTTTATGATTATTTCTAAATTTGCAATGAATTAGTTTGAGGAGTATGTTAGAATGATTAAGATATGCTATTATTGTGTGTCTTCTGAGGTGTTTGAAGTAATATTTATGGAATTATTGCATTCACATAATTTTACGAGGTTAATGGATTGTTAATTGTAATCATATGTTATTCTTTTTGTTAAGTTGATGCTGATTATTTGATTTAAAATGAAGATGGATGGGTAATCCAATGAGTCTATAAAAATGAGCTTGAAATCAAATGCTAACTTGTATTGTTTGGATTTTTCGAAGCTGTGCTTAAATTCCTGAAGGTTCCACCACCAACAATGTCATCTTTGAGACCAGAATGCTTTCTAAAAGAAAAGGAACTTGCATTATGAGGTGGCCTGAATAATGAATGCTTTTTTTCCTCTGCTTTCATCTCAAGCTGTTACCTAAAAGGAAAAAAATATTTTATTTTGGATTTCTATGATTTTGGTATTTGAAATAATGATCTTACTCTTAAGCTAGTTCTTAAATGAATGCCCCATCAACTTTTGTTAGGGCTTGCTTCATCTCCTATTCCAAAGAGATTTCCTTTGTTGATTTCACCCGAAGAAGGCCATTGTTGTTAGAATTGATAATTGTGTGTTTATTGTTGTATTAAGTAAATTCATCTTCAATGCTCTCAGCTGTCTCAAAAAACAAATAAGAATTCTAAATAGTCCCATATTCTGTGTAATTATTAAAAAATTTACCATTAGAAGATTCTTTCCTTGAGATGTTCTTTTGAGAGAAACTTTCCTAGCGAGTTTATTAATTCATTTTTCTGTTAGAATCTGCATGCTCTTGTGGACTTCCAGCTTTTTCTTTTTCATTCTCACAGCTTGTCACTAGCAACGAAGACTGCCTTCTGAAGTCCCCAAAGAGATTGCTGTCTCTACGAGAATTTGGGGAACTTGCACGGTAATTACTTAGGCTTAAAGAGTTGGGATTTGTGTTGTTGATAGGGTTAGTTTTATGCGAATGAGAGCCCCTGAGCGGTGATTTCAGTGCAACGGGTGAGACTAGTGCTAGCTATTTCGTGTTGATTTATTTGTTGACGACGATCGTGTACCTGTAATTTTGCATTTTCCGTTGCTATTGCTGTTTTTATGATTTAACAGTGCTCTTGAAGAAATGGCACAGTTATCGTAAAGTTTTAGTAGCTTTACGCCATTTTTTCATCAAGGATAGTCTTGTTATTTATCTAGGAACGAAGGATGGAATCGTACCTTTTAGCTATTAAGTTTTGTTACAGCGACCGCCACATTGCAAGCACTCGCAACTGCTTCTACGGATCATTCGATGTAATGACTTGTAGGTTGTATTTTACTTGAAGTAGTCCTCTAGACCAAATACATTATCTCTTCTTGATTGCTAAGGAGAAAACATCCTTTGGTTTTTTAAGAATCCCTGCAATAGTCCATCTCGCTGATAAAAGAACTACGGGTTTTCTTTAGAATGTGAAAATTTTATATTCTTCTCTTTGTTTTGAAGATTTGAGAGCCTAATTAGTTCTTGGGTTCTATTTTCTGAATCATTATTTTTGTTAATATTCTCTTCATTATTTTCATACTCTTTTGAAGTGTTTTATTATGAATTTGTTGTATTTTCCATAACTCCTAATCCTATTTAAGTTTATTCATTTTCAATCTTCACTGCAGTCTTGTTTAGCCGATTGAAGAGCATCATCGAATGAGGGTTCTTAGAAGCTCTTTCAGACAAGTAATAATGTGAAAATGAATAATTACTGTCATTCCCAAGGAAATGCTTAGTTTGTAATAAAAACCTTCTATTCATTCTATCTTGTTCTTCTTTCAATTACTCTTTCATCTTCTATCGCTCTTACTTCAACTCTTGCTCTTTGATCTTGCTGTTGTTGTTCTGCTGAGCTTACATAGAATTCTTCTGTTTTGCTTCTTCACCAATATTGCATTTCATAGAACGACGATCCATTAAGCAACCACAGTAGCTTCTTGAGTTGTGTTAGTGTAAGTCTTAGCAATGATATTAGAGCACGTCCTTCTCTCTTGTCCTTAGTTCGATATGTTATTGACAATAAAGTTAGTGAAGATGCTAATGCACAATTTTTAGAAATAGCTCTACAACTTACAATCTTAATTAAACTATTAACTTTGTTTGCTTGAATGTGTGTGTCGTGTTAGAGCTTATTGTTTTCTTGAAATTAAACTAGCCTGACAGTGACTTAAGAATGATTAATCAGTTGATCTTGAAAAGGTCCGCGCGATTATAGACACCAAGATAAAAATGAAATTCCTCCGATAGATCAACTAGGAAAGTTATGAATAATAAGAATATTTACTGTGAAGATATTTGTAAAATAATAACAAAATAAATCTAAGTATTTGAAGAAGATATGTTATTTCTCTCTCTCTCTTGGCAATTTATTGAGATGATAGGATTAATTTATTATTAGCAGTGAGAAGGGATGCCCATGACAAATTGCAATTAATTGAAATTGCTTACTCTTGGTTATTGGGAAAGGGTGGACTTCGAAAACAAACAATTCCACAGTTTTTTATAAATTAAGAATATTGGACTTACTTGATTTTAAAAATTAAAAATTGATTATTTATGTTTTGATGAGTGGATATATTTTATGTTTTTCATTCAGACAACAACTAGCTGGGTCTTGGGTAAGAGCAGAGCCATCGTTAGCAGAGTCAAATTGAAAAATCTAAATAGAAAATGAATGGTTGAGTTAATATTTTTAGAGTGAATAATGTCCATCATTTCTAAAATATTCCCATCATCCCTCTGATATTTTTTTTTAATTTATCGATTAGATACTCGTTTGGAATTATTTCAGAGGGAACAAGACAATTAAATGAATATTAAGCTCTGAGGCTTGAAATATTCCAAGGAAGAAGCGAAATGACCAAACAAATGTAGGGTAATTTTTCCCTTTTGAGTAATAAATTATTCTCTTATCAAGTTAAGTATGAGATTGATTTAATAATATGATAAGTACAATATAAAATTGATTTTGGATTTTCATATCCTGAAATTATCTTCCTATGTGTAGTAATCCTTTTACTATTGAACTATTCCAAAAGCGTTTAAGTAGTTGAATTCACAATGAAATAACTGAAGATTATGTGTACAAGATAAGTGCATTTTAAACTTTAAATTAGGTCAAAAGGATTGGTAACAGTTGCCTGAAGGCCAACTGTAATACAAAAACAGACTATTGATATCTCATATTTCAAGTAATTTTGAAGATAACTCTCCCACTGAAAGATCTAATGTCTACACATCATCTAAAACGTCTATAAGTTATCCGTTTGGTTTAAGATCTTAAAGTTCTCCTACTCCATGAATCTCTTTGAGAAATCTAAACACTACCAAGCTTAATTCTTCTTTTGACAAATCCAGCGATCTAGGAGATGATTGCACATTTAGCTCTCTCCATTGCGCTGTGTCACTAACAAAAGTGAAATCACCTGCTATTTTAATAATATATGATTGTTGCTTTTCTGGAAATTCAAAGGTGTTTTCAGGTATGTCATTAGGCACAAATCCAAGCAATGCACATCGCTCTTTCAAAAATATTTTAAGGTTTTTTAGCAACAGTTGCTCCACTACCTTCTATTTCAGCTACATGTGCTGTGGTTTATTATGATTTAGTCTAATATGATGGAGAATAGCAATGTGTGTACTTGAAGATACTATTCTTTCAATAAGGATTCTGTGTTTCTTTCTTTGTTCCAGACTAAAAAAGCAAAATATTATCTTTTTTAATTATTTTTTGAAGCTTGTGAAAATCAAAAAGAGAGTGAGAACTATTACTATCCCCCTTTATCCTTCTTGCCACTACAATTCAGATTAATATTTTGATTAAAAATCAACGAACAAACAACACTACAAGCAAGCACGCACACACATTTTTTCTACGCAAACAAACCTACCCTCTTGATTTAAAGAATTCGATGGACACCTTGAAAAGGAATCCAACTCCTTCCTATCACATTTAGTAATTCATCCAGCAGTAGCAACTCAAACCCAGCTAAAACGAAGACAAAATTAAAAAACACCTACAAAGTTTATCTCCAGAAGACCCAGAAAGAATATTAGATCAGTTTCTCATCGATTGGCAGCCGATAAAAAGATACCCTCGGCTTGCGATCTACAACTTTGTGCTATGTAAGCAACGAAAACAAAAAAGATGCATCTTTATCGGGATATTTATTATTTTTTTCTCAGTTGTAATCTTCGGTGTCTTTGGCGTTGTCTAGTTGATATTCACACTCGATATCAAGGAGAATATGATCGATTACAAAGCAAAATGCAAATCCAACGGATCAAATTTAGGCACGAATTGTGTGATAAATGATTTTACTATTAAAAATGATATGGATGGACCTGTGTATGTGTATTATCAAATGACGAACTTCTTCTAAGCTTCTCCGGAATTCTCCAGTTCAAAAAGTGTAGATTAACTGCAAGGTGCTGATATAACTGCAAAATAAGCCATGAGTGATTGTGGGAATAAATACTACACGAATTAATAAATGGGGAAGACAATCTCCATAAAAGGCACAGCTCTCAATCCAGATGATGTAGCTATACCTTGTGGCTTGTATGCATACACGCTCTTTAATGGTAGGGAAAGATATAAATCCATAATACAGTATATATAAAAGGAGGAATAGAAAAAGGGAAGATAAAAGGATCATAATGTGTTATCGACTGATAAGTTAGATTGAAGTGATAACATATGGTTATTTTTTTATTTGTGGCTATTTAGACAGTTTTTCAATGACTGGAGTTGTGATTGATGATTCCGATATTGCTTGGACGATTGATGTCGATGAGAATTATGTAATGAGGGAGGCTCTTAAGAACAAAGCTTGGATAGATCTCAAGGATTGTAAAACCAATAATATCTTAGCTTAAAAATGAATCATTTTTTATTTTAACTAAACTGTTTGTGAAAATACATTGAAAGTATTTGCAAAAATTATCTTTTTTAACTTTTAACAGAGCATTTCATGGTATGGATGCGACCTTCTCCAGCTTCGACATTCAGGAAGTATTACGGGAAAATCGAGGCAGGGCTCAAAGCAGGCAAATACACACTCAACATTAAAAATTGTAAGAAAACACTCTTTTTAAGATAATATGCATTTTTTAAAACATTAAAAATCACATTTTATAATCTTTGATTTGAGTTCCTTTTTTTTGCTTTTTTTCATTGCAGAATATGATGCAGATTACTACAAAACCTCCGTTTCATTTGTAGTGACAACGCTGAACGCATTTGGTCAAAGGAACATTCTCGGTAGTTGTTTGCTGATCGCTATTTCAGCTGTGTTTCTGGTAGCATCGATATTTTGCATTGTAAAATACTTCGAAGCCAAAGATAAATATTGAATAATATCTAATTATTTATCTCTGCTCTCTCTCTTTCTCTTTTTCTCTTGATTAAAATCATTTTTTGTTCGATAAAGTCTTTAGTTAGCTCTTCTATTCTCAGTTGTATGTGTGCATTTGTTTTTGTGTTAATTCAATAAAATCTTTGTAAATCAACACTACAACCACATAACTCTTTTGTTTGAAGATTTTAATCGATTATTTTTGGTTTAAGAAACATCTGAGATTAACACAGATTGGAAGAAAAAAAAATAAGATGAAGAAGAGTTAGAGAAGTTATTGAATGCGATCTGTGCTGTTATCTCTGCGATTCTTCCAGTCAACTGACGAACATGAATCTTGTTTTGGAGGCTAAGAAGTTAACAAACAATCATAAAATTCTTGTGTTAAGGTTTAAAAATGACTGTATAAATAAAAAATTCTAAAAATTTCATGAACTTACCTCCTAAAAGTACAAAACTGTAAAATGATGGTGTCTCCCCTCCAAAACAGGCCAGTCCTCACTAACTCTCAATGTCATCTTTCTTCGGATGTGGCTTCTGCTGAGTTATCCTTAGTACGCCTCCTTCTCCGTTGCCCAGTGGTTTTTTCTCTAAGCCTAGTTTTACAGTGCCAGGAGAAACATGTTTTGTCATATGAGAAGGCCAAGAGGAAGAAGAATAAATGGCATTTTTACTGCCTTCATCTAAATCCTCTTCTTCATCACTAACTGTGATTAATAAAAATGGTTTATATGCGCTGTTTTCAGTTGATTCCCCTCCCATCAGCACGCTCCCTAGCAGTGAGGGACTAGGAAAAATAATTCCCCTCAACCGCTAAAGTTCTACTTATTTTTATTGTTGCTGGAAAATTAACTGCCATACCTTTGGTTTCTAGATCTTTGTTGTGTTAGTTGCTTATTTGATCTCCACCTCCTTCTTTCTGTGTCTTCTAACTCTGCGTAAATGCTGTTCCACCTGTTGCACCTGTTGCTCCTGTTCTAAATTCTTCTTTCATGTTCTTTTCTTTATTCATATTGGCCATCTCGTAAATATTTATTTGATCTGTAGTTCGGGACTTGTCTGCAAGTCCTTTTCCTGTTCCATTTTGATTTTTCTACGGAATTTGATCATTCAAGGCTTCTTCTTGTCGATGGGAGTTGATTTTCGCTGGAGGAGGAGGGCTATCGTTTTGGAATGAATTAAGCATGATTTAGCTTTCCTCCGCGAGTTATTTGTCCATAAAACTAGCTAGATTGCTCTCTAACTCGACTGCACTTCCTTCCAGTACCCATTTGTTTTTCTCTTGATTCTTATGAGGCTGTGATTTCATAAGTTTCCTTAATGCCTTTTCTTTCGTTTTATTCTCAAACAATTACTTGCCATTGTAGACACCGAGATCCACAGCGAAGATCGCAGCCACAACGAAGAAAATTATCAAGTAAAAATGTGGAGTCTAGACGAGATAATTTGGAGTCTCATAGACATTGCTGGAAGATAACTGCCCAGTTATGAAAAACGCTGCAATGTACAATCCAATACTAGTCGCGTAGAATGCAAAATAGTTGATTGCTGTCCAATATTTTGTGTTGATTGCTAGTTTTAGGTCTGCAATCTAAACAATAATAGAAACATACGGATAAACAAAGGGCGAAAAGAATATTTTTAACATATTTGTTGTGTTGGATTGCTTACAAGAACAACTGATGTGAAGATGATTAAGGAGAATGACCACTGATCGGATGTAAACCCATCATCTTCATAGATATGATCGCCTACAGACCAATAACTAATGAAGAATATTATCAATCCATGAAGGAATCCTTGAACTATCCATTCTAAGAAGATATTAGTGGAGAACAGCAAGTGCTTTTGACCGATATAGTAGAGATTTGGTAGCCTTTCTCTGATGTATTGTTTTCGCTTAGCGACAAGTTTTTCAATTCGCTTTTTCTCGATGCCATCGGATTAATTGAGTACATTTTTGTTGAGCTAGAGATACAGATAATTGACATCTTAGTCGAAGATAGCACGAATAACGAGTGGCAAAGCAGTGAAAATCAAGTTGTATAAGGAAATGTAATAGTCATCGAAGATACTCTATGCAGAAAATCCAGAGAAAAATGCGAAAAATAACTGAGGGATCGTAAAAAGCCTAATTTTTAATTAAAAAAAAACCAAAACATTACAAGAAGATCTTGCAAAAATAATATATTTTGTCAAAGATTTTTTGATATTATTGATAAGAGAGAAACTTTTACATGTTTTTGTAGAAGAAATAAACGATCATTTCAGAGATTCTGATGTATGACCATCTTCCATGGACGAATAAGAGTCTCCAGAGACATTTGAATTACCCGAAAGCGAAATCACTACTCTGAACAGCTCGCATACCCTCATTTCCGTAGATTCCACATCCTAAAAAGGTCAACAACATTAATTGACAAAAACTACAAAAAATATCATATTTCTTACCAATATGAGCAGCTTGAATCATATTGACATCATTAGCTCCATCTCCTATCGCTAAGGTGATCTTATTAAGTCCTTCCCTGATTGCTCTGACGACTTAGGCTTTTTGAACTGGAGATACTCTGCAGCAGACAACACTTTCACATTCCTTGGTGATTTAGACGAACTTCTTTTTGATATCCTCATTCCCTTCAGCGAAAATGATTTTTAAGCAATCTCCTTCAATGAGGAAGCACTTTCTAATCTTGCTTTCCTTTAATTGCTTGAATCTTCTCCAGAGAACTTCCGTCATCATCTTTCGGACAACCTTTGGATTCTTATCAGACATGACTAATAATTCGAAATCAGCTAGAATTAACTTGCAACTTTTTGCAATGTTCTCAGCGGTTTCTAGTTTATCACCAGTTAACATCCAAACTTTGATGTCTAGTTTAAACAAAAAGGGGGAGATAAATCATAATAGCAATAAACAAACATATCTATTACTGGCTCTAAGCAAATCATGGATTGTTTCAGGTACATCATCTTGCAGTTTATCTTCCACTGCAGTAGCACCAAGCAAGAAGAATCCTCTTTCAACTTCATCAGCTAGTTTTTCTGTAAATAATAAAAATCCAAGTTTAAAATTAATTTTCTTCTTTCTTTTGAGTTGAATTTCTCAGTTGTATCTTTACCTAAGTCCTCTTTGCGATTAGGTGAGTTAGATAGATCATTATATTGGCTTGTGAATCTATCAACTTCATCTTTGGACATAATCTTCATGCCAATAAGCAAAGTACGAAGTCCAACAATTGAGAATTCTGTCAGTTTTTTGTCGGCATTTTCTAAGTACGGCTGAGGGATTTTCGAGTCTAGACGCTCTTTGATGACGTTGTCTGCACCTTTAACGAACATCTTGTAGACTCCGTTGTCTTCTAGAATTAAAGTATTTCTCTTTCTTGCACTGGAGAACTCAAATACATTTATTTTTGTCACTTCCTTAGGAACTTGCTGTTATCCATCATTAATAACACTCATTTACAACTTATTGCTTGTTTTCCCAATGAATGCAAATCCCATGTGATACGCAGCATCAACTAATGTGATTTCATCTGGTGAAGGACCTTGATAATAAAGCGTTTTATCTTCGGGATCTTTATTTTTTTCCACAATACATTCATGAGTGAATCCAAGCACATTGAAGTACTCCTTGATCAAGTCAAGCTGGGTTGGAAGAGAATAACTTACCTTGCCTAAAAATAACAAAGACATTAAGAAAAAATCAAATATTTGATGAAAAAAATTCAATTCTAATTGTTTCAATTGTTACCATCTTGCGATTTAAGGATGAGACCGATCGAAGGGTTGTCCTCTTTGTGAGCTTACTTCGAGAGGAGCTATGATAAAATGTCATCTTGAAAAACAAATTCAGACAATGAATGTTTTTGTTTCTTTTATGGTTTGTGAACATTATTATTCTAGGCCTTGCTGTTTGCTGCTTTCTCCCCATACAGAGTGTTCCCAATGATAGCCATTTTGAACTGCATTTAATTTTATGTAAGTGTGCCTGTTTTATCAGAGAAGATGTACTCAACTTGTCCTAGTTCTTCATTGATTGTTGAGGTCATGGCTTTAGGCATTTTTTCATTGTGCTCAGAATACATTTCTGTTTTTGAGAAGAAAAAATCACAAAAAGGTTAGAATTATTTGTGGATTAAGCAGTTTCATTTATTAAATAAATACTCCCACAATTGAAAAAATTGGATTATCAAAATCGAAAGGAAAATACGAAATCAAAACCAGTAGAAAATAAATTTAAAAAGTAAAAAAAGTATTCTGGGAGAATCGGATAAACTTGAAATTGATGGTAACTAACAATCTTAGAGCGATTATGGTAGCTCAGCTCAACGAATACTATTTATATTTTTCTTTGAATAAAGTCATTATTTTAGTTTGTTCGTTTTTCAAATTAAAACACCAGAAGAATAGTGGGGGAATAGGATAAATTGAAGCATATCAATAATTTAAAAATTGCAACTTTAAATTGCTAAATCTAAAAATATCCAAGAAAATATTTAAAAAAGTATAATTATTTTGTTAGATTGATAGGATACCTGTGTCGTTGGAGATAAAATAAGCTTGGAGTACTTTCACCATTTCTAGCGAGACTATGAGGGAAATGGGGATCATGGTGTTGAAGAGAATAAAATATGAGAAATAAACTAGTGTGGATTATCCTGAAGTTGACATCGAGTCCTTGTCCAAGTAGAGATAAGGATATAAATCTCTTGTTCTGTTTCTGTCCATCCAATAAAATGAGCAGCAACTCATGATGAATGCGCAGGTCAGCTAAAACCCTAGAATGCACAGGATATATGTGTTCATAGTGTTCTCCATGGCACTCGATTTAGGTTTGCCTTCTTCTGCGTTTCTCATAATCTTTGTGTCCATTCCTGTGTAGACTACAACAGCGTAGATCGTTTCTGTATTTCTTAAAAACGCTCCTCTGGGTACAAATTAATTTTAATCAGCGGGGATCTCCTTCATAGAGACACCGCTGTCACTCATGTTGAACCCAATGCTTCCAGTGAAGCTATTTGGATCCATATCAGGACTTTTACCAGATATTTGAAGTTTAAAATTCGTTGATCGATTTCGAAACGTTTTTTTATCTTGAATCTGAACAATATTATCAGCTTCAATTGTTGAGAAATATCCTGCCGTTTCTGTCAGCGCTGATTTTGGTTTGAGATTCTTCTCCCCGTCGAGTGCGCCTGTTTCAATGTAGCACACACCTTCGAGATTACTGCCTAGAACGAGTAAATCCGCTGGGAAACAATCATCCTAGGATACTTTTAAAATATCACCGACTCTGATATCAGCCCAAGCTATTTCTTGTTCTGATCTGTCTAGCATGATTCGCGTTGCTTTCGCTAGATAGTTTTGTTCTTTATCACTTTTGTGTCGTGCGTAATCCTCGAAACCTTCTCTAGTCATGGACACAGCGAGCACGAAAATCAAAGGAGCAACTGCGACATACGCACTTAGAGGAGAAATAGCTGGAATACACTGCAACACTGCAGTGCATAAGAAATAAATATTCGCATATCGCTTGAACTGCAACAACAAACTCATCGGAAAAAATGATATCAGCGAGTATCTCGATGTGCTAATGAAATTCGTTGGAAACTCACTCAGCATATTCACTGACGTATTCGTATGTTCCAGTTTTTCATGATGCTTGATTATCTCCTCGAATGCCACAAACCTTCTATCCTTATTGAAGAATCTAGTGCTTCTTCCAAAAATGCTTGCCATATCTTTTCCTTCTAGTATTCAATATATTTTTTCCTAAAGCGCTTCTTACCTCTCTCACTCGAGCTAGAACTAAATTCACTACCACACTATGAGCGAAACAACTACTACCAACCACTGGGAGAGAGAAAGTGCTTTCGAGATTCCTTAGATTAATTGTTTTGTTTCTTTAAATTTATTTTGACTTTTTTGTTTTAATTTTTAGTATGTGTTGTGTGTGTGGGTGGGTGTGTGGGAGTATGTGCTCCCCCCTATTCAAGATAGGTCATGAATAATTAATTATGCTTCACTCCAATTACTTACACTCTATCTCTCACAGCTACTGACTCACTCTGGTAATTCCAAGCCTATCCATGATACCTACTTTACACACTAAAACTCCCCAGCTGTAAAAGTGTACAAATAAATTATTCCCAAATGAATAATACCTTGGGTATTGTTCCGAAAGGTTTCAAGTGTTTTTTGTTATGCTCTGAACGCTGTTTATTAGTCGTTTATTTACTCAATCATTTCTCCACTTGACATGAAAGACTGACCAGTCGTTAAAGCAATTCAGTTTAATTAAATAACTTTGTTTTCAAAAAAGTATTTTATGTAATAGCAAGAGAGAAAGTGAGAAAAGATATGAAGATATTATCTTGTCTGAACGGGCAAAATTAATTAATTTCAATTCTATTTCACTCCTTTTGTGGATCCATTGATTGATGATTCTGATTCCTTCGTTGAATCGTAAAAAGTGAAATTAAAAATTGATTTTTTTTTTATTCTCTCCCAACTAAAAAAAGTAACTTCACGCAGTAAATCTCAGCTGAGAGTTCAATTCAATAAAATCTTGTATTTTTTTTCTTTTTAGCATCCCAAAGTGATTTGTGTGATATTTATTTCATTTCAATATTCATTTATTTTAAATTCAGAAGCAGTGTAAACAATGCTACTAAATGTATTTGTTTCAATGAGTGGAACTAATCAGTGAAAGAATTTAAGTCTTTCTAGAATAAAATTATTGCTTAAGTTCGGCAATGAGTATTAGAAGAAAAAAAATGAAATAGAAAATGATGATTCAAGTAGGCAGGAATTATTTGTAAGTGCTAATTAATTAGCAGGTAAATCTCTCTCTTTCTCGTCTATTCTAAAATTCTTGTTGGAGATAAATTAAAGCAACAATTATAATTAGGTTTTCTTCTTCTTCTTCTTTTCAAAACTAACAGTGATATGAAAGCTTTTTATCATTTTTATTGTTTTCTTTGATTTCTTCTAAAAGGTCAATGCTGATTTTCAGTGAGATTACCTTTTGGAGTTTCAATATGATTATTTAAGTTAAAGAATGAGCAAAAAGAATCACTTTAGATGATAAAATAATACAATAAATTAGAATTATGAAAGCTCTGTATGGTAGTAGTTTAAGATAAAAAGTAAAAATAACTAACTCTGTGATCTAATTCGTGATGATAAGTATTCTATGCATTAAGTATCTTAGCTTAAGAGTAGTATGGATCAGTCCTAGCTTAATCGAGTCATTTGCTTTGTTTGTCTTCAGTCAAGTATTTTTGCCTTATTAAAGATATTAATCACAATTACACTTTGATTAATCTGAGTGGCTAGATGATACATTTTCTAACAAATAACTTTAATAAATATTTCGAGCTGCTGGAGCAAGTAGAAGTAGAATCTACACTAACATTTTTAATTCAATAAACGCTATGATCAATAGCTTGTTTTAAGATTATTTTGAGCGGATGATGTTATTCTAAAAAGAGTAAATAAACGGATTTTGCTTGAATTTCACATCTTTTTAAAACTTCTTATTGTCGCACACAACAAATCCTATCTCAGTAATGTTTCTACTATCCTTTCCTATCAAGTAAAATAACCCCCATTTTATATTATTAATTTCTAATTGAAAGCTATCCAACATAACAATAGTTCTCTACAAGCATAAAAACATATAATTTTGCAAAAAATTCTTAAGTCTATTATTCCCTTTACAATTTAAAATTTTCCCTTTCATTTAGATCAATCCATCAATAAATCGTCTGTTTCTTTCCTTTCAATCCTCTTCATCATATCTCTCTCTCTCAGCAACACGCATTGCTGTTTCCATCTTTATTCTGTCCTTCATTCGTTGGGCTATTACTCTACTGTTAACTTCTGAGCTTCGTATTCTTCAAAGTCTCTCCTTTTTTGATACTTGATGCCTATATTTCTGACCCATTCATGTTACCATTTTCAGGCACTAATGATCTCTTACTCAGCAGTTAGTAAATCTCTAAAGGTAGGTTTCAATTAGCTTCTTTCAATCAAGAGTAATTATAGTTATTATTTTACCTGTGATAATTCTTTGGAATGTCAATTCGATGTTCGACGAATCCAACGCTGATGTTTCAATAAACGCAATACCATTCTATTCCGCAAACTACGTTGCATCTTCTGCTTTGACTTATCGCAAATGCTTAAGATCCGATTTATTCCCAACAAGCATAACAACAATATGTGGCTGCGCATGGTCTCTAATCTCATCGAGCCATTTTTGTACATTCACGAATGTAGAATGTTTGGTAATATCGTAAATCAGTAATGCACCAACTGCACCTCGATAATATGCACTGGTAATAGCAACATATCTTTCTTATCCCGCTGTGTCCCAGATTTAAGCTTTGATGAGCTTATTATCAGCTAGAATCGATCTTGTCGCGAACTCCACACCGATAGTTGTCTTTTAGTCTTGAATGAACTCGTTTTTCGTAAATCTTGATAGAATGTTAGATTTCCCAACACCAGAATCACCTAATGAAAAAGAGATTTGAGCAGATTAAAAACAATCAGTCATACCTATCAGCACAATCTTAAAGATGTAATCGTGTTCGCTATCATCCTTTGACATGGATTTCTGCTTCTTGTTAGGTTATTTCGTTTAAATTAATTATTGTTCTTGTGATGTTTTTTTAAGAGTTCTTTCTTTTTTCCAGATTTAGGTAATTAAAGCTATCAAAAGAAAGGTTCTTTTTATTGTTGAGAATAGTTCTTCGTATTTGGTAATTTAAAAGAATATTCGATGGAATTAAAAGCGAAAGCGTATTATCCTGTTCTCAACAAAATTATTAACAGAAGCTGAATAAAAATTACTTGCAAATTGTTAAACTGCTTTATTTTAGGTAAACATTCATCAAAAAGGTTGTTGATTTTAGCAATTCAAATCAGAGAACAACACACGCAAGTTTCAATCCCAAAAAAATAAGATTTCAATTTGAAAACAAATACAAAATCAAAATTAATTTCATACTGCAATTCTTAAAAATATCTCACACTTTTTCTTCAAAAGAAGGATCAGATCGGCACTGGCGCATCTTTTAATTCAAGATAAACAAAATCAAAATTAGATCAGAAGTCTCAAGAATAATACAAATAATTAAAAAAGGGAGAAATTGTTTGTCTTTTTTGGTTAAAAGATTGCACAAAGAACACGAGAGGAACTAACAAAAAACAAGAAGAAGAAGATACACATTTAAAACAAAGACACAAATCGGCTAACTTGCATAGATATCACAAGAGGGAAGCATAATGCAAGCAGTAGCAGAAAAGCTGTTTCTATCTGAGTTCTCAGGCGATTAAGTTATTCAGTAGCTATCAAGTCTTTTTCCAAGACTTCGCTCTGAGTAATAATAGCTCGATTTGCTTGACTTCCTCCTCGATCAGATCTTCTCAAATGACAGCGATGTATCATCCATTTATCCTTTGTTCTTTTACTAAAGCCAAATCACAGCATAATTCAAATCTGATCATCATTTTCTAATCAGCGTTTTTCATTGAAAATCACTGTCAATTTTGAATCAATTTTTCCAAAACTTCCTTGCAAAACACTAATTCCTTTTGATAATTTTAACATCTTTAGACCTTCACGCACCGCAATCTAAAGCTACTAGAGTTCACACTTGAAAAGAAGCGGATTCTGTCAAAAGACGTCGATGGGTTTGCTTCCATGACAACAACCCAGATTCTCTTAGAAAAAACTAAAAATACAACTGAAATCGAAGTCTTGATAATATGTTTCTCGTAAATCCTTCAATAACTTTAAGCAATACAACCTTAGTTAGATATGAAGAAACTGAAGCAAATCGAAAACATGCTACGCGCACGACTTTATAAGTTTCTCAACACTGCAGATTAGTTCATAGTTTGGAAAAACTAATACATTGTGAAATTTCAGCAAGAAAAAGAGACTCAATTGTTCGGGAAATCATGCACAGATAAGAGACTCAACAGTGTAAATCTACTAGAGTTCAACTACAATGAATAGATCTATCGGATCAAGCTCATTTTTAGATTCATGCAAGCATACAAGACGCTGTTCCCACTGACAATCGATTTCTCAGAAGTAACATTCATTTATCAAAAAGAAGAATTGCAAAAAAGCATACAAATCACTCTGTTTTAGTTGATTTTCTTGATGCGTTTCTAATTATTTCTTGCAAATCTGCTTGATTTAGATTTTATTCTTGTGGAGCATGAATGTTCGATGCGATAATGACAAGCCGCTACTGCAGGAAATGCTTAGTGAGTTATTTACTTTGGCTGCAAGTAAAGACAATATTCTCAGAAGACCTTTCTTCATTTCTTTGGAGTTGCTGAGATTGGATTACAAAGGGATTCAAAACTCAAAGGAGTCCTTCGATTGTAGGGCAGGTTTGAATCTATTCCTGAAGATGTTTGATAGTGAACGTATTGGATTACTCACAAAAGAGTGTCTCCCTCAGTTTCTTCTTTCCCACGCAGATTCTTGGCATTTTCTCTTCAAGAACTTGTTCATGATGTCGACAGATTAAGTTGTTTCCACCGCATTGCTTGCCCTCACAAGATTTATGATCTGCAATAAAATCTTCGCGCCACTTTAAAAGGTAAGAAAATTCAAAGGAAAGCAATAATATTATGACATTACTTACCTTTTTTTAAAATAAACTGTGAAAATACAATAAATTTTGTGATTTTGTGTGTGATATCCCCTTGTAGATTCTCGATTGCTTCATCGCTGGTCTCTACACTTATGTGAAATTCCCTTAATGCAGCTAAGGAGCTATGGATTTACTAACAGTGTATTTGGTCGGCTCTAGCTGTTAATCGAAGACATTCTAGAAGCATTCCCAGCGAATTCAACAGATTTTACTTGATAAGTTGATTTAAACGGAAACTCACAAGCAACTCTTGTAGCTAGCGTAGTGTTTTGGGAAGAAATATCAAGAAAATGGCAGTAATACGGAGACTACTGCTTTTAATGAGTTTGTCTTCTCGTATAAAGATAACGAAGGAATTAATTGGCTATCTGAAGATTAAATCAGTGAGCAACTCAAAAGATATGACTGGATGAGTGGCGATTTCAAAGGCGTTAAAGATCCTGCGGAGAAGAGCAATAACTTAGCTTCAAATCCAGAGAAGCAGTAACAGGATTAATAAAATAGCAATGGCTCTACAGGCAATACTAATGCTGTTCATAACACCACAGTTGACAATTCCTCTAAACTCAAAGGACTGCAGAATCTTGGGAACAGTAAAACATTTATTTCTTTACATTCAAATATATTTAAATATTTCTATGATTTCTGAAACAATTCATTACATTTTCAAACACTATTTCAAATTTATCCTCTTTTATTTTCATTTTTTTTTATTCCTTTACATTTCTCCAACCCCCTCCAATCCTCCCCTCCATTCTTCCCTAATTTATGAAATCATATGGATGTATTATCTCTTATTGATGTTGCATTGAAGCCTGCTATATGAACAGTTATCTGTAGGCGTTGTACATGACAAGGGAGTTTCGTTATCGCGTGCTTCAAATTAATCTTTCCGAAGTCTACAGTGTAAAGCAGTCTGCAACGGAGAAGCCCAGTGTGGTAACTACTGTGCCATCAACAAACAATGTTAATTCTAATTAGACACCACAAACAGAAGCAACATAACAGATCATTGAGCGAACCGCTAGACTGAATTAAGTAAGCACTGTGTTCTAGCTTCAGAAGGTATTCGCTCTTCTTTTCAAGAGCAAGAGAGACAGCGTGAATCCAAAGTTGTTTAAGAACATCCTACCAGATTAGTTTAGGTTTTCGCATTCACAGCACGATGCATCGGAATTTGGGCGAATGTTTTTAGATTAACTAGAAAGATCAGTCAAAAATACGAACGATAAGGTACAAACACAACAGAGACATACTTTAAGTGTTTATATGACATCATTTGGATATCTCTTATTCTCTCTCTTTATTTCTTGTTTAGAAAATGCTAGATGACTACTTCATCGGTCAATACAGCCATGTGATAACCTGCATGAATTGCAAGAGTTAATCCCGCAACAGTGAGAAATTCTTGGATATCTCGCTGAGTTTCAGGGAAGGTTAAAACACTGTTGCAAAGCTAAGTGATCTAATCGACGATCATTTTAAACCGGAGGTATTCGAAGGTGATAACAAGTATGAGTGTGGCAGCTGTGGTGGAAAGTAAGAAGCTAAGAAAGAGAGTAAACTAGCTCATTTGCCGAAATATGTTATTGTGACATTGAATCGATTTCATTATGATCTCAAAACATCCAGAAGGATAAAGTTATTGTAGAAAGTAGAGATTCAAGAGATTATTGATTTAAAGGAGTATTTAGATATCTAAGGAGATGTTTAGGTTAATAATGACACAGAAGAGGCAGCTGATAGCATGAAGCTGATCAGAAAAAGCAATGAGAATGGTGGAAGTTCTGTTTAAGAAACAAGAACTGTAGATGATATGGTTCTTGATGGTTCTTAGACTATTAACTAGAGTGAACGGATGGAGGAGCCATAAGCTGATCATGAAATTGAAATTGAAAAATAGCCAAAGAGGGATATGCATAAGCAGATAGAAGAAACAGAGCAAACAACAGAAACGAATATGAGCGAATAAATTAATGAAAAAGACAGCAATAGAATGGAGGAAGAAAAAGAATAAGTTGTAAGTCAAGAAGAAGACAAGAGTATTAGTAAAACAGAGTACGAGCTCTATGCCATGGTTGTACATAGGGTAAGCAAAGGAACAGATTATTAATAAGAAAAATAAGGAGAATTGTTGTCATTTAACTGCATTTATTTTTGCTGTTTTTGGTTTAAAAATGATTCTAAATTTCTCTTGTTTATAGGGTTAATCAGCAGAATCTGGACATTACTTCTCTTATGCGAGAGATGACAATGCCAAAGATGGATCTAAATAATGGCAATTGTTCGATGATTCGATTGTCTCCAGTGAAGAAAGCCTAAATAAGATATTCTAGTCGTTTTCAGCAACAACTAGTACCAGCTCAGCAGTATCCTCCAGCACTCCGTATTTACTCTTCTACTAACAGCGAGTTCATGCAAGGGATCTAGATAAAAGATACGCCATTGAGACATTTAATCTTAGGTACAAAGAAAGAAAATCATTGATAGTTGATGGGTTTTATTAATGTAATTGTACTTTGTTTGGTGTAGTGATCGATTAAAAATTTCAGTGGAGATCGATGAAGCGAATATGATGAAGGAGATGGAGACAGGCAACAAAGTAGCTAGCATGATCAATTAAATTAAATTATAGCAGACAGCTTAGTAGATATTCTAGCCGTTTTAGCGACGCAACAATGAAGATGAAGATGGAGATCTTGGTGGTGGTAGTCTTGGTGGATTTGGTGCAGGATTTGGAAACCAAGGAGGTGGACCGATTTGCTGATAAATCAAGGAAAGAGACAAAAGATGCATTTGCTTTTTTAATAAAAAGAGTTCAACTATTTTTGGGGGAGGTCGCAAACAAGAGATTCGAATAAAATTAATAGCATGATAAAGCTTGCTCGATTTAAGAAACATAAGCAGTAAGGTATCAGAATTAATGTTGTAGATAGTTAAATGTAGATTTTAATAAATCGAGATATGTGCAAGGAGATATATATTTCCTCAGAATTTTATATGTTTATCCATGCAATCACAGGATGAAAATATCTGTGTGTGAATATGAGAATGAGATTCTTGAAATTATTAGGATATGATAGCGGATATTTTTAGTACAGGCATCTTAAAAGCATTATTGCTTTGGAATAGCCTTTTTATGTGTCTGCTTGAAATTGAAAAAGTGAAATTTGAAAAAAGAGGGAGGGAGAATTGATATTCAAAATCAAGAATCAAATAGTAAGAGATCGGAGAAGAACAGCTTATTCTCTTCAAAACCTAGCTGAATTTAGAATAGAACAAGCAGTTCATAGTTAAGATCTTAAAAACTGTAACTGCTCTGGTTTTAACCTTGAAAAACCAAATAATCATGTTTGCATAGAAGTACGAAAGAGTCAAAACTTAAATATGTTATTTATCTTTTGCTTAGTCTAATTTTAATTGTTTCTATTTGTGATACCGCTGTTTGATCAAGAAGTGTAAAGTGCTAAGATTCATTAGGAAAGAAAGAATTTACATATTGCTGGGAGGTGTAAATTATTAGTATTTATGGGCAAATCGGATTATACAGGAAGTGCGTGGGGTTGTGTGTTTGTGATGATGATGATGTCTACTTTAATTATGCGTTGGTGTGAGGGAAAGCTAAAAACGGAGGGTAATAATAGTTGCTAAGTTTTGTTTTTTGAAAATCACTGGTTGTTGATTCGCAAAAAGAACTTAATAAATATTGAATTAGAACCTAATAAAGAGTGAGGGAAGAGAGAGTTTGGTTGGATGAGTGATTAGGTGTGAGATTAATTGAGAAGAAGCACATAAGTAATAATCAAAAAAGAATAAGCAGAAAATTAAAGAATATCGGTTCATCAAAAAGCAAAACAATTTAGTGTACTTAGAAAAGAAAAAAAAGGAGGAAATTCAAGTGGAGACAAATATTGCTATTAGAATTGTTTAGAAGAAACTTAGTATTGAAAGATGGATAGGAATAAGAAGGACACTAGTGGTGGATTCCCTAATCGAACCCCAGCATCTTAACCGTCTCAGTTTCACTCGGCATGGGAGCCTGGTTCAGACAGTATTGGATTATTTGTATGAAAAAATTATTGATTTTTGTTTGTTTTAAAAACAGATCATCATCCAAATCGAGAGCTTCTTTTTCGTCCTTCACAAAGTCTAGGTAGAGCACACCCACCGCTAATCAATTTAACCTTTAGGATTGTTTTGGCAGGATTGTTTTAGATTTTTTTGCTTAATTATTTAAATATATTTCTTTTTGCGCAAATAGATGAATCAATCGGTCTAGCACTGAATAAGACATTTGGAGGAAACAGTGTGAATTCTACATTCTATCATTGGGATCAAGATGAGTCATTCCTGCTGACTGATCTTGATATCAGGAGACATCAGCTACAATAGCAGTAGTAGCAACAAAACAACAATGTTAATCTCAATGAAAACACCACACATAACAATAACAACAACGAATCCCATAAGGAATTGTTAGCTTCTCTGTTGCATCAGACTCACAAAGTTAACCGTACAAACAATTCTAACTTCCCAACTGCGACTACAACCATCGTGAATATCCCTGAATCATTCACTCCTCCTCGTAGCAATTTTGGAAGAGATTCACAGTTTGGTGCTCATTTCGATGTCCATAACAACAACAACAATATTAACAAACTTGGTGAGACTGTGATTTCAGAGTATGTCAGTGAAGATGGGCATTGCTAAAGCTAATACTAACAATACTCTCCAGTTAAGGAAAAATTATGTAGCAAGCTCTTACCGTGTGTCTTAGAAACCTGCGTGAAAGATGAGAACTGTTCCAACAACGAGGCAGAACATAAGGAATAATTTAAGACACATCAAGACATTCAGTTGTTACAGATTCTTAAGGAACATGAGCTGCAAAAACCAGTAAGTTCAAAGAAAATATTTAAATAATGTTCTCTTGAGGGATAAGGGATCAGAAAAACAATCAAAACTTTTGTTAATCTTATTTTGAACAAAACCTATTATTATTATAATTCTTTTTTAGATTTGTTTAAATGCTATTGTCGTCGGAGCCTAAGGGCTTGGTAAATCTACTTTCATCGACGCCTTCCTCAACAGAGTAGCTTATTTTAATTAAAAATATATTATAATTGTTGAAAGAGACTAAAATTTAAATTATCTTTGGATTTTAATTAATACGCACTATTATAATTTCTCATTCTCTCTCTCTCTCTCTTCCTTTCACTCTCTAAATTTAAATATTCCCGCTCAGAAATTTAAGGAAACAGATGTAATCCGATCTAAAACTACAGAAATCATTGAAAGACGTGGAACTCGCAAAGAAGGCAAGATTACACTTTAGCTCAACTTTGCAGACACTCCAGGGTATCAAGATGACACTACAGACGAAGAAAAATAAGCATGGCTAGATATGCTTGTTGGATTCATTGTTTCAAAGGTAGATTTCATTCAGGGGGAATTATTATTTGGAATTAATTTTTGTGGTTTTAATAATAATAATTTTTCTTTTAGTTTGAGACCTATCATTAGAGCGAAGAATAGTCTCTCGAATCAAACGAAGCACCACCTATGCACTATGAGAAAGATCCAAGAGTATTATTAAATTTCTTGTTGCGTATTTTTACTTTTAAACCCATTTTTAATGCAATTTTCATTGGTTTTTCTTTTAGATCCATGTTTGCTTGTTTTTCTTGAACGGACCAAGAATCCAAGAGAGAGACCTTTAGATTATGCTCAAACTATAGGATTACGTGAGCATCATTCCTGTCTTAGCCAAGGGTGATTCCTACACTCCAGAAGAAGTTCAAGCGATAAAATAACAAATCATTAAGAACGCCCATGATCGAGGAATTTAATGGTTCGATTGTGAGACACCTTTGAGGAACTCTCCAGCAGGTTTAGCGAAGATAAGAGATGGCCCATTAGGTCCTGCACCACCTTTTCTGATGATCTCCTCGGTTCAGAAGATTTAAATGCCTAACAGCACTGTATAATATGCAAGGTTAGAATTAAGATATTTTTGATTTTGACAACAAAAAGCAGATAAATAATAGGAAATGCTAATTGAATAACTTGTATTTTCCATTCTTTACAAAAATAGGAAATATCCTTGGGGAATCTGTCGCATCGAAGATCCTGAACATTCTGATTTCTTGCTGTTATATTAACTACTGATTGGATATTTCCTTCCTGATCTTCAAAAACTCACAGATTATTATTTCAGGAAATACTTACGAGACGAGAAGAAAAGACTCAAATAACTGAAACTAGCTGAGAGATAGCATAAAAAGCAGCAGAATCTAGTTGGAGGGATTCTCACTGCGATTGGATTAAGTGCATTCTTTGGTTACTTAACGATCAAAACAAAATGATACTTCTATAATTCAATAATTTACTCACAGGTTTCCTAAAAACTAGTTCTTTTGTTTCATTCTCTCTCGCTCTCTCGCTCTCTCCTTCTCTCTACTAATATAATAATGTTCCTTCAATTTCCATACTCTATATAATACTTGTCGCTTACATATTACTATTATAATTGTCAATCATTCGTTCAAAAACAATACATAATTTCCTTCATTCTTTTGCCTAGCCTTTGCTCAAATAAATCAGAATGACAAATGAGCCATGGAAAACTTCAACCCTTTGCTGAAAAAAGATATTTTATCTGCATTTTGGAATCTACTCAATTAATAATGATTTGTTATCAAATTAATGCTCTCTTGCTAGTTCATATCAACACACACAATAAGTATGATTATTTTTGTTATCAATATCCACATCAAATATTGAAGAATATGTAAGTAATTATATAATACAACAACATTGCTCTGACAATAAATAGATTCAATAAAACATTTATTTATTGGATTCTCTTGATGAATGGTCAACAGCATACAAAGTAGATGGTCGAATTAAATAATTAAAATAACGCTTCTTGCTTTAAATGGAAAAAGGAAAATATATGATATTAAAGAAGGGATTGATTCAAATTGGCTTAAATGCTAGAGAAGTAAATCACCTAAATTTCAAGATGTTACTGCTAATATTATGGTTGTTATGTTAGTTGCTAATAGTATTGTTGTTTGTTGACTACAGGAGAGGTTTGCTAGATCGATTAGTAGGATATTATCTTTATTAAGATCCTAATCCTACTTACAATGACTATGAAACCTATGAGGATTATTGTAATGTTTCTCCTCTATTTTGGTTTTAATCCTATGGAATTGACACATTTTATTGAGGCTGTTACAATTATTATGAAGAACCAACAATAAGTGCCTCTGTGGCCGTGGCTGTGATTCCTCCAGTTATCCTCTACTATGTTGGGGTAAACTATGAAGAATTACCAAGTTAATACTGCTAAGTTGATAGTTTGAGATGACCAAATGGTGAGATAAGATTGTTTGGGGACATTGATGACGAAGATATCGATGGTGACGATTCTTCATTAAAATTAAGTTTTTTGGCAACTTGATTGAGCATCTCCTCTCTCGATTCGTCTGATCTTGCTACAGATCTTCTTGGTTTTTTGGGAGGATCAAACCAACCAGCCTTTTTCTCCAATCTCTCGAGTCTTTCTTATTCTCCTGTGGGAGGGGTGGTATAAGTATTATCCGCTTAAGCTTAGGGGCTAGCGCATGTCCATTTTTTGGATGATCGCTCGACACTAGCAACTCCACCGTTCATCAAGTATATCTCTATTTGTCTCTCTTTCTTATCAGAACTTTACTATTAATCTTAGTATTAATAATCTTCTTCTTTTTATAATTATAATTATCGCTTTGTCTGCCAATCTTAATCTTTATCTTTTTTATTCATTATTTTTATTGCCTTTATAAGTTATATCCATAAATTTAATTAATTACTCCCTTCTCTTTCTTTCTTCCCTCCCCACTCGCACTCGTATTTCCATTAATTATTCCTGCAAGGAAATAATGTTCTTTTACTTTAAAAATTAATTACAAAGAATTTCACAACATTTTTCTAATCAGTATTAAAAAAAATGTAATTTTTTGTTTGCGCATTTGTGCTAATTTGAGAAGGCAGATGGTAGTCTGAAACCTTCTTTTGGATCAGCAGATACGGAGATAAATTGAAAAGAAAGACATGAAAATACCTATTTTAAGTCTCACAATTCGGACAATTCGGAGCATTTCTCTAATTCTTTTACATAATTGTAACATAAAACCTTCATTGATCCAAGAATTTGGGAAGGAGAGAGAGAAAGAGTATTTTAATAACTTAAAACAGACTCCAATTAGCAATCAAGATAAATAAATTATTTTTGCCTAGAACAAAGGGGAAAAATAAAATGAGTATAAAACTAAGGGTATTCTTTGTTATGAGCTTACCAGCTCTTCTCATGATCCTCATTCAATTTTCAGCTCTCACAGTCACTTATCAAGTATCCCTTGATCTTATTTCGAAGTACAGTGATGACTTATATCTAGACTAGCAAATCTAAATGAGTTAGCTGCTCACAGCATACAGTCTTGAATTCAACAAAGTATTCTAGAGTTTTTCATAGAATCTGCAGATCATCAATCGTTTCGAGTCTAAAATTCTACAAGGTGAAGTAAATCTCTCACCAGTGTTTATCAAGCCGAAACTCAGCAAGGAGAAGTTCTATCTCAGAACTGATAACCCACAACTTCAAGAAATTGCCTTGAGAAACAGCAATCTTGCATCTAGTTGGTAAGAATTAAAAAAGCACATACAGTAGAAAAAAAAACGAATTAAAATACTGAGGGAAACGAATTAAAATACTGAGGGAAACATAATTAAAGTAGAACTAAACATAATTTACATAAAAACTGGTTAATGTTTGTAATTGAAAACCTAGGACTACAGCTACGATTATCGACGAAGCTTACCTAAACGCTGCTTCCAAAAAGAATCTCTAATTAGCAGGCACTCATGAGTTTATTTCTAAAGCAATCAAACTCGAAAACAATAATATTGTTAATTCTAGAAATATTACTATCAGCATAATTTATGAAGGATTTGTGAGTGATGGCATGTTTTCTTCAGTAAACTGTGGCACGGGGACGACTTATAAAACTTACGTTCCTCCGATCGGTTGCAGCTACACGGGGCCTTATAAATTTGATTCTCGGTGCCGCCAGTGGTTTTTAGAGCCTATTCATAGAACTAGGATAACTCCAATTGAGCCGTAGTTATTCTATGATACTCCTAACTCCCAATAGTTGGCTTCGAATTTATGTAAAAGGTAATGCTATTACAAGAATAACTCAGATGGGAGTGGTATCACACCATCAAACTGTGGATATTCTGTGAATTGTATAACTATGAAACTGCCATATATAAAGAATTTCTTTGATATTGCGAATTTCAAGAGTTCTAAGACAATCATGATTGATCCAAGATCTTAAAAGATTGTTTACAATTCATATGCACCTCTCACTAATCAAACTACGTACCTAAGTAATGTCACAAAGGATATATTCCCTCGAGATTCGAGAACCTCAGATGAGTTTCTAGCAGCTATTTAGGATCAAATTCAGCGACAAATTTCTGACACAGAACTAATAGACGAAGAAGATCTAAACAGCAGTGAGAGTTGTGAGTTTAACTGGTAAACGATTTCTGAGTCCGTTGGGTTGCATTCAGTAGATTACAAAAAATATTCTTAGTTAGTGAGATAAATCAATTACAACGATCCATAATTTATTAAAGCCTAAAATCATGCTAAATCGTTTGTTTTCAAAGCCATCGATGGAGAGGAAGTATTCGTAGCTGTAAATTCAATAGTAATCATCGAAAAGCTGTACACAACAGGAGAAAGTGGAGTGGAAGACTTGAAAATGAAGGGTCTGTTTGAATTACAGGATTTGTTTTTTGTAATCAATATTTTACCAAAGACTTTTCTCACAACTTGGACTGATAAACTCATCAAGTAGATCCAGCATTATCTGCTATACTTTGGTATTGCAGCGGGGTGTCTAAGTGTTTTCTTCTTGTGTATTACTGGATTAATCAGCTATAAAGTCTGTAGAATGATCGAAATACCCATAATTCACATGACTGATTTACTGAATATTTTCTCCAAAGAAGGTGGAGCTATTGTACTAGATCTAATCGAATAATCAGATTTTTTTGAAGAAGAAGACATATTTCTGTCACTTGATTTGAAAATCCTCTTTGAAAGCTTGATCGATATATTTCGAACTGTTCATCTAGCAATTTAAGACATCTTCACAATCGATAACAGTTATTCTCTTATTCAGCTAAATTATTAGATAAATTTCTTTAAGTAATTCAAAAATAAACGTGTTCTAGGGATTTGTTTCAATAATATAGGTAATATTCACTTTTAGAATTAGAGGTATTTGGAATCAATGGAGAATTATCAATAAGCTTTGATATTTGGGTATTATGAAAAGAATCTTTATGAGGAGAAGAAGAAATAAATTGATGGTATTGAGGAGAAAGCAGATAGAAAAACTCCAAGTATTGAAAGGAGAAGTGTGCTGGGAAAGGATATTTCGCTATTACAAGCTCTAAAGAAAAAACTAAGTTTTGCTTAAAAATCTGAAGTTCTAAAAATAGATCCAACAAATTGCTCAAATACCTTAGCTGAAGATGTTATCTAGAAGGTGATTTTCGATAGGAAACTCAATTTCTCGATGGCTCTTTACATGCATAATATTGACCAAGAAATGCAAGAGAATAATCACTACAGCTGTCAATCTCTGAAATCTAGTAAAAAGAATACATCAACCTTGTAAGATTGGGAGGACTACGAAAGAATATTATTGGAATTGATAGAAATGAATGAATCATTTACTGATATTTCCTATGGCAGAAGTGTAATTCTGTTTTCTTAACTGTCGCTGTGTTATTTGAAAATGAACTAATTTGACAAGTCAGTTTAATTCTAATCATAAGCGATAGATAATTATGAATAATCGCTTATGCTTGAAGATATTAGATTGAAAAATACTAAAGGAGAAGAATTGATTCTTAGCCTAAGTTAAAATACGAAATTATTCACTCACCACATCGACATGTAAGAAGAAGAACTGCCAGTTGACAGTTATTCTTTGACTGAAGATAGAAAGCAAAGTGACATTCTGGAATAGTTTTCAATACATAGAACAAATAGTGAAGAGAAAAGAGGCACTTACTTTGTTCCAGAAAATTTAGAAAAATAACCTATTTCAATTTCCAAATTATTATAAACTCGGCAGACACAAATAAAAAACAGCAAAGTTTCGTATTTCTTGAAAAATAGCGCTTCCGCCTTGGAGATGAATTAACAATAATAAGCAGCTTACCAATCTGAAATACTACAACGCATGTCTTTGAATTGCAGTAAATCTATTTTAGCTAGCAATACACTTGCCAAAATATCTCAATCAGACAATTTTAAAGATGATCAAGTCCATACTGAAAATAGAGGTCTTCCAATGAAAGAAAACTACACCATTCAGGAAACTAATAAAAGAGAATCAAAAGATAATCAAAAACACATAGCCAATCGTGTGGTTAGTAAAAGTATTTCTTCTACTTGTTCTAAACCTCGATTAGCACGCCCTAGCTAAAAGCTTAGAGGAAACACCACACACATTTAAAAGACCATTTAATTCGTCTCAAACTAGACTAATATAGATCATACAGCACCTCTTCCTCCTAAAAAATAAACTAAACGACTACAATACTTGCATACAAGAGCAGTTTCCCATTCTGCTTAGTATAATTAACCATCCCAGAAAAGTTAAAGTAACATCATGAGCCCTTCTTTTACAGGACAAGACAATCACAAACGATAAACGGTTACTTCTAGGAGTATTCGTGGTAAATCAATGATCAATAAAAATCTTTTGAAAGAAGATCTAGAGTAGATTTAACGTTACGAGCTTCCTAGCGATGTGCTGTTGTTCTCAGTCGGCTTGCAAGAAGCGAGAATCCTAATATCAGAGAAGAAACAATGGCAAGCAGCTGTTGTTCTCACAGAACTCTTAGAAAAAACAAAATTCTATCTTCCTTTTGATAGATTGAAATGTCTGAGTATTCTCTAGGAAATCTTAGTTTGTTTCTCGTTGAATGTAAGTTCTTTAAATAAAATGGTAAAAAGGTTTGACAGCAATATAGGATTTAGTGTTGCATCAATCATAGCAGTGAGCAAACAGTATCACCAAGCAGCTAACACTTGTCTTTACCTAGTGAATGAAGTCCTCACAAAAGAAGAAAACGATGACTATTCCTTGATGATTTATTCGAATAATAGTTTCCAACAAGTGATTCCATCTCTCTCAATTAAGTAGCTCAAAGCAACTGGAGAGTTTTTTGATTTAATTATTTAGGCTTTGTCTGAGGATTAGCTCTCTGCTTCAATGGACTTATCTGGTATTAGTAGCAGAAGCCAGCCAAAAAATCATCAAAGCAACATCAATTCCCTTAAAAATTCTAAGGAAAACTAATTAGATTGTATGCAACATCATTTTATCATCAATAAAAAGATAGAGCTACCAATGGGATAAGACTCCGTGCTGAATGAGTAATCAATCACTCTGAATCAGACTAATACTATTGGTAAGTAGCTTCCAAGGAAGATGGTTGAGTTAAACATGAAAAAATAATTTAATTAAGTGGAACTACAGCAAGGAAATATCCAAAACGATTAGCCAAGAGAAGATATTGGAAGTTTCTCACTTGCAGAAACTTAGCGATTCTAGATTGACTCACCTGATCAAATAAATTCTTCATATGGTAGAATCTTGAGTTATCGTGCGGAAAGTTCATAGATTCCTTCATCTTTTTCGATAAATACTCAACGAGATCCTGTGAAAATTACCGAGAATGGCTTTGATGTTGCTATTGGATCGAATTAATTACTTGTCTCTCCTCGTTCATGGAACAATAGCCAACTTTCGATAATTGAAGGAAAATCCAAGAGAGGGTAACTTAAGAATAGTAAGTTTTTTTTGGATAAATTAGGAGTATCACCGATCATGGATTTAAAGTAGTAGAAATAATCATAGTTAGCTTGCGATAATAATCAAGAAAATACATTAAGCAATAGTCCCAGCGAAGACAATATTATTTGTTCTTCAAGATCATATTAAAATAGGCAAAACAGTGTATTTTACAATTGTTCAAATTCTGAAGAAAACCAAATCGGTTTTGATGGGAATTAGTTGTCTCAAAGCAGCTTGCAGAAAGATCTTTAATATCCTGTAAAACAGTAAAGACTTACTTATTTTTCCGGTTTGAGTCTCCAAAGCAAGGAATAAAGGGAAAAGAAACTAACTACAATAAGATAGAACGAAGAATAATATCCAGCTGAAGACATTAATAGAGCTCGAGAATAAAACGATGTTGAAGAGCTTACCCCATCGAATAATGATGCTAGATAAGAAATCGAAACGAACAATCTAGGTCATTTAACCAAACAAAAAGCGTAATTCAAACTAGGAAAAACATCAATGGAAAGTCCTCTTCTTGATTTTTTACAAGATAGTCCATTAGCAGCAGACAAATAATAGCAAAGATGCAAACTAAATTCAGTATCTTCGTCTTTTCCTTCTCCTCTCAAGGTAACACCAGTAGCTTAAGAAAACATACATTTTGGCAGCATCTCAAAGGATAATATAAATCTCGTGTTTCATTTCTCACTTCGAAAGTCAATCCTCAGCTATTTGAACAAAGATTTTGAGAAATTATCTCGATAAAAGCGCATGACGGAATTGAATTTATTCAGTAAATCGAAGAAATTCATTCTGTTTATCACAGACATAGCAGGAATAACAGAAAACAAAGCTTATTCTATGCTAGCTGAGTTGCTTTATGCGACACAAATCTAACTGCTTGTGTTATAGCTACACCATGATGAATAAATGAATGAGAAAAATGAGATCAGTGACAAAATTATCAATAACAAATCAGTAATTAAATATTTCTACATACAAGAAAAGTTGCTCTAGTACATTCGAAATAAACGAGAGCCAATGAAGAACTTTGGAGTACCACTGCTTGTTGAACATTTCTCAGTCTGAGGAGAAATAGCAGCTTGCTTCAAAAAAGAAAAAGAAGAGATAAAATAAGAGAAAATACTCTCCTTATTATTCAATAATTCTTTAAAACCTCTCCATTCTCTTTTCTAATTTTCCGTAAAATTTTTGGTTTATTTTAAAATTGTATTTTTTGTGGTCTTCGCTTAAACTCAAATGATGATGACACACCCAAAAACAAAAAGCCTTATATCAGGTTAATTTAGAAGATGATTAAGTTGGTAGACTAATCCTTTTGTGTAATAGATAGCTCGATGACAAAATGCACTTAGAATTAATTCCAATAATTGGAATCTGAAATAACTCATGTATGACATACTATTTTTAGGTGCTTGAAAGAAAATCTTTAATCAATCATTGGTGGGGGAAGTAGAGATTTCTAAGAGATTTACTAGAGATTTGGCGGAACATGAATGAAACGAATATTATAGGGAAACATTATCTAAAATCTTTTTGAAGAATTAATCAGTGCAAAAATATTAAAAATATCAAGGAGGAGACTGATTTCGAATATGAGTAGTAGTAATTCTATTGTCAGAGGATGGATTCTCATGATTTTATCTACGCTATCAGCTGTAAGACACATAATCTTAAATGGCATGAAACAAGGATTTAGAATATGTCTGCGATATTGATCTTGCCTCATTAATTGAGTTTTTTGTAGTCAAGCAATGATTACTTGAAGAAAGTGAGTTTAACAGGTGGTGCAGGTGTTTCGGAGAGTGTCAGTTTAACAACTTTTACAGCAGTTATCCAACTCATTCCAGCTTGCTATTTCTTAGATGCGTTTCCACATGTCTCATCGCTAACTTGGACGTTGCTATTTCAGATAGTTCTCTCATCTTTAGCTAAGATTGCGTAAATTTATTATTAAAAAACAGGAGATTTAAAAGAATTAAAAAAGGGAAAAAAACAAATGGAGATTTCAAGTGTTTGATAATAGATAATGTCAACATAATCTTATTTAACTTTTTTTTGCAGTGCTTAGGTTTGCTATTGTCAATCTGTCAAGCTGTAAGACTCATAGAATGTTTCGAAAATAACAACACAAAAAAATAAAGAAAAAAACGATGAATTTTGAAATTATTATTTCTTTTTTGAGTGCAGTGCTCCTTTATCGACAAGCATCCCATATTTAGCATGGAACTCAGTGTTTCTATTGCTCACTGGGTATCTCATCTTTGGAGAGCACTCCAATCTCATAGTAAGAGAATTATTAATAAAATAAATGCGTTTTCATAGAAAATATTAAAATGGTCGCATATGGAGTTGTAATCGATATTTGTTAATTATTAACCTATCTTTAGGGTATCTTCGGATGTGCTTTGATTGTTGGAGGAGCATATATCAAAAAGACTCGTGATCCTGACGCTACAAGAAATGTCTCTAGGTTTTCATTTCTCGGGAAGTAGTTCTCCCTCTCTTCTGCTTCTTTTATGATGCTCGTTAGTCTTCTGTGGTACAAAACAAAAAAAAGAAATATTTTAAATTAATCAGCCTAAAATGATAATAAACTTGGCGTTTTTATGATGTGTTGTACATTGCATTTAATTAATATCATTGTCTAGGACTTACACAACAGCTTAGGAGAAGCAGATTCTTTTGAATACTGATATTTCACCTGTGTTTCTGTTGACGAGCTAGAAAGTTGTTATGTGCATACCGCTTATGTTCAATAATCTTCAAAAGTACATAACACACATTTTTCATATTGATTTTTGAAGAATGACACCATCAAAAACTTAACGCTTTTCAACAAAATCAAGGAAAAACATTAGATAATTTAAAGAAGCAGCGAAGCAACATTACATAGTATTCTTCGCGATGGGATTACTGGAATCCTTATCAGCTCTGTTTCACTTCATGGGAATGAAACATATTTTTATTGGACTAGTTACTGCATTCAAAAGAGCAGGTACAATCATTATCTCCACTGCTCTTGGACACTTTCTGCTCAATGAGAAAATCACTAAGTAAGAAACGAAAATAGCTAAAGGGAAGTGAGAAGATGTTGGTTAAAGTTTTTTTGAATCTCTTTTGTTTTGGTTTTTGATAGGGCTGCGTTGTTTTCAACTCTGGTAATGGCTGCAGGTATCCTCTTGATTGTCTTTGGGAAATGAGAGCAAAAAAATGGGAGAAAATTTTCTTTTTTGGAAATAACTAAACTAACCTTATTATATGTAAATTGCCTTATTGGAAAAAATAATTTGTATTATTGAGATGTTTCGTCTGTGTTTCTTATTCGATTTAGTGTGTCTGTTGTGAGTGTTTGTATTATTGAAATTAAACGGCATGTTTAATGCAACAGAAACAGGCAGTTGTGTATGTTAAGAGTAATGATATATGTATTCATGTTTGTGATAATAATCCTGTTAATTATAGAAGATTCTTAAACAACACTTTAAAAGCAGCAGATACCTACTATTTTTGAATTAATTCAAGCTGTAAAGAGATATCATATTTTCATAGCATTTATGTTTGTTTTGGTGTTTTTGAAAAAATATCAAAAATATATTAATAATTGTAATTATGGCTACATAAGGTTATAACATCACATAGAATACCTTTTATTATCAATATCCTTGAGCAATTATTAAATACAGCACTAATTAATGATCAACCCTCAAAATATTTTTATCGAGCCAATTCGGTAACTAACACATCTCCTAGGTTACTTACATTTGAAGAGAATAAACAATTTCTTTAATTATTAAAAATAAAAACTGGATTCAATTCAGGGAGACGAAATAATCTATCTGTTGGTGGGGTTACGAGGAGAATTATAAATTACGACCATTTAGTTCTTTTTTCTGAGATTAATCTTATTTGATTATGTGTGAAAGGATCAATTGATTCTTAAAGACGAAGAGGAAGAAGTGCTAGCAAAGATGTAAAAGCCTTCTCCTTCTTTGGCTGATGGGAAGAGTGAATAACATCGTCTTTTAGTGTCGAAATACCGAAGCCATCTAAATGGAGATTGGAGTGATGGATACAGCACAGAAAAGGAGCTAAGTAAAGAAACATATTAGCTGGGTTTTGTATTAGGATTACAAGATCATTTTAAATGAGATTGTTAGGATATTTTTTTTATTGAACCATTTTGTTTTTGCTGTTAGTTCGATAGGCATCAGAGATGATATCTACAGGCGATGAGCCTTTATGGAGTATGCAAAGAACTTCATTAGAGGAGGTGATAATTGCAATGAGTGATTAACGAAATTAGATGGATAGATTGCTTGATAAGATCAGCAAAGCAATAAACAAGAAACAACAGAATCATTTTCCAGGGAGAGATAGATAAATGGAAAAATTAGTTTCTGATGATCTCCCTGATAATCTACCAGCTAAAAAAGGACATCTAGCTGAGTAGTTAGCGGATAAAATGAAGTAAATGGCTGATGTGAATGAGCGGTTCATCGAACAGCAGTTGAAAGATATAAAGTAACTTGATTACGAATTGAAAAAATAAGAAGAAAAAGATCCAAATGAGAGAACAGCTGCCTTAGATGAGTAGATTAATGAATTATAGTTGCAAATTGAGAAGGAATTGCATGGGATAACTCAACTAAATGCAAAAAATATCCAAATAAATGAGACATAACCTACTACTTAACTTCCACCATTAGATGATTCTCAGAAGAAGATTCTCTAGGAAACTGAATCAAATCTTGCTCGAGCTAAGGGATTAAACTAAAAGCTTCAAGAAAGAACTCTACGTGTGGAATCTGACATACTTTCAACTCAAATGGAGCTCATGCAGTTAAAGGAATACCAGGAACCGTCACATGATTTATAAAACTACTAAACTAGTAACTCCTCTGTATCCCCCAAGAGCACCTCGAAGAGATCAAAATCTCCTAATTTAGTGAAATAAATTACTCACAGTGTTAGTATAACCAAGCGATATGCTGAGAAGTTCTCTCGCAAAGAAATCCTGGAGAAATAAATATCAGGAAATGAACACTAGACTACAGTAAATCTCAAGCGATATGAAAAATTAATTGGTTATTTACAGTCGAAAGCGCACTAGAATAGTGGTCTAATCGAACAATTCAAAACCGCCATGGATAACGCTAGATTACATCTTCTGAGAGTATCATAATTAGCAGCTGCATTGGATGAATTATCTTTCAAAACAACATTTCCATAAGAATTCAAATCACTTCAAGCATATAAAGCAAATCATAACCTGAATGGTACGATGTCGTACTGGGAGTTAAAAACACATTCACCGTCATAATAACAAGCCCTGTTATCGATGAGTTTTCGAAGTGATGACGAGGATGATGATTAATTTGATAATCAATCTAATAGACTTTTAGAGAAATCGGATTCAAAAAGGAGATCTTTGCATCTTCATAGAAAAAATGATCTGCATGGTTAATAGTAGATCGTGCATGGTGATCAAAATGAGGTGATTAAACGATAATAGTCTGTCTTAGAACAACTGTAGCTTTAGTTGCTCGATTAAACAAAATAATCAGATCTCTTACAGTTGTAGCTTCAAATGTAGCAGCATTCGTAAAAACAATACTAGACTGTTTCGTCTGATTCAGAGAAGCATTAGAAACTAGATTTCTACGGTGGTACTCTACCAAAAGATTAATAGCACAGTGAATATGAAAGTTTTAGAAAGAGTAACTTGAAATTGCCGAAATTAGGCGATGAAAGGGAGGCATATCATTCACTCGAGTAACAACAGCATAGAAGGGATAATTAATCGTAATTAAGATAATAGTAGTTTAAATAGCAATCTAGAGGATATTCATAGGATATAGAAGACTCTAGATTTCATTCAGCTTCTGTAGCAAACCATCACTTGTTGCAGCATAAAATACAACCATCCAGACATGAATAATCTTAAAATAGATCGTAATCAGTTGTATAACAACCTGCTTAGCGAAGACATCTTCGGATAAACACACATCTAGAAGCAAACGAATTGTATGATTTCAACCCAAAATAGTAGAATACTACTCCTCATCTCTAATCAACTTTTGTGTACAACAATCAGAATAACCCAGCATTATCTCGTAGTAGCAATTCTTACAATACTAATAACATCCAGTAATTGAATACTATTTCGAGTCTGAACAACGACGATGGGATGAGCAGATAATAAGAATTATCGAGCAATTGTGATGAGAATAACGATGACAATACAAGTTCGTAGATGGATATTTTTCGAAGGAGAAGCTCGTCGTAGAAGAGAATGCTCAGACGCAAGAATAATAATGGTGATTTTCACAATAATGAAATTGATTCTACGCTTAGCTTAATTGATGCTAGCAGCTCGCCAGTAAAGTAATAAGAATTAACCAGGAACAGCAATGAGTACAATGCAGTTTTAGATATTATTCCAAATGGCATAGCGCCAGGAATGATAAACAGCAATAACGATAAATCTTTAGTTCTGCAAGGCCTACCTGGTACAAGAAGTTCCTTTTCAAGTATTGTATGGTAAGCTACTGAGAAGAAGAAGCAGTAGAACTATTGTGATGACAATGAGTCATAAGAAACTAGGAATAATAAAGGGTAAGTTTGGTCAGATAACAGAAAAATAACAGATATGAATGACACTCTATAGCTGTCGAAGTACATGGACAGGGGATTGAATGAGCAGGCATTGAGTTATAAGCCAACAGGGAAGAATTCGTCGTTGGGTACGTTGAATTAGAGTTATGGAGTGGTTACTAGGGTATCTCCTGAAAGAGTTGATTAGAAGTTAAACAGGATTAGCATAACTTCGCTGTAGTAAGCACATCTGGAACAAAACCAAGGTACAGATTGATAAGAAGCTCTGTATTTTGCTAAATTGAGGGGGATTGTTTGTATGTGCTTGTTTGTTGCTAACTTAGTTTGTTTTTGCTGAGAAGAGAAGTAACATGATCAGAATAGAAGTTTTAGTAGGTTAGGGTAGTAGCAATAAGAAGTGAGAATCAGAGAAAACCCAGGAGACAAGGATAGGAATGAGAATAATGCTTTAGATGTTGGGAGATCAGTTGAGATTTCAAGGAAGCTGCTTGAATCATCGTCATCGGGCAATCACAAAGATAATAATATTGCAAATAACCACCGTTTAATGAAGTAAGATAACCATTTAACAAAACAAAAAGAAAGCAAATGAAGATTGATGTTTTGTTTTTGATTTATTAGGTCCACATTGAGTCCATTTATCGAGAAGAGATATATTGAGGGGAAAGGCAATGGGATGAAGAATCTCAAAAGTTATGCTGCTTTCAATGAGAATGGTAGGGGATTAAGAAGAAAAATGAATTATAGATCTTCATAAGGGGTTGCAAGTGGTGAGACTGATGATTCAGGGTAGAGAATGGAGGGTGAGAGGTATCAAAGGAATAAAGATAATAGTAGCATGGCATTTAACCAGCAAGAGAGCTAATATGATGATGATGGAAGAGATGAAAGATAGGAAATACTTAAGCAGCTAGCAGAAGAAAGAAGTGAAAAGGGCAAGCTCAAAGAAATACTTAAAAGAGAGGAAAATGAAAAGGAAATGTTGATTTAGTAATTATAGCAATAGCAAAGGGGATAGTCATAGGAAGATGAGTAGTTTTCTTAATAGAATGAAACAGAATTAGCATCGAAAGATAGAAGAATTAATAGAGGTAAAGTGACTTGGAAAGACTCAGAAAGAGGGAGTTATTTGAATCATAGTAAACAGCTCAGAGACTTCGATGAAGGTTCAGAGCTGAGATATGCTAGCCGTTCAAGAGGATAAGCAGATTCTTATGAAAAGAAAGGATAAGGTGATTAGGAATTGTAGAAGCAACAGTTACATCATTACGGTAGCAACCTTAGTCCAAAGAGCAGTTTAAAATGGAGGAGATCATAGTAACTGTTGGAGAATTAATAGTCACCAATATCATAAAACAATTAAGCGCAGAAAAGCAGTGAAATAAGGAAGAGAAGTAGTTATGGGTTCAAGTAAGCATCTTCTTCGTAGTAAGTAAGTGAGTTCGTGAGTTTCTTGGATGCTTAAAGAGCACTACAGGGGTAAAGCAAGGAGGAGGAAGAGTATTGTAGGTATGATACTAATTAAAATGATGTGTAAAAGAGTCCACTGAGGAATAGAATGGAGAAGAAATAAGTTAATTTTAAGTAATTAGATTGATTTAGTTGGTAATAGAAAAACAGACAAGGAGGAAATGCAGATTATTTATTATGGCAAAAATTTGCATTTTTATTGGTAGAAAATCCAAAGAATTCTGCTAGAATTAAGTAGTTCTTTCTTTGTATTGCAAGCTATTTCTCGATTTACTAATATCTTCTCAAGGTGTTATTAGCACCTTTTTCAGAGCCAGCAACCATTAACTTTGATGAAGACAATTCTTTTGATCTTGGCAATATTTGCTGTCCTCTTGTCTAAATTCTTCTTCTTGAAAGTTCCTTGAATAAATGAACTGATTCGATTGAAACTCTCTCTCTCTCTTCAATGTGTGTTAGATCATTACTACAAACTCAACTAATAGATAGTTCTGGTGATTTAAGAGTTTTTCTTTTGAATCTAAAATAGAAACATACAATAAATATGTGTGTATTTTAGTCTCTTAGCATTTTCTTGTTTTTCCGGTTCATTTTTATTTATTCTATCTTCACTAAGAGAGTTTCCTCACATCCAATTCATTTTTGAACTTTTCTAGATTTGTTTTGTTGAAATCATAGCATTTATTAATCCTTGTGCGATTTCTTCTACCTCCTTTCGAAGTGAATCAGTTCAAGAGATAAATCCCAATCGATTCGATTTAATTTCAAATCGCACAAATGAAAAAACGATACAACCAAACTAGAGCAGTGTCTGCAGGACATAATAAGCTGACGAACATAGATTCGAATAACAAAACAACTAAAATTGATCCTTTAGCGTCGTTATTCGAACAAAAAGAAACTACAATCAGAGCATTGCAACATAAGTTTATCAAGAAAGTGCAGGAATTGGCTGAGATAAAGTCAAGTAGGTAGTCTCTTCATATTAAAGTTATTGATTGTGAGAATAATGATGCTGCTACTCAAAATAGCAATATTTTATATATGACAAGATTTTCTAATCCACAAAGTTGTCAGAATAGATTAGAAGCAACAACAATAATAATCGATCCAACTGCTAGTCACAGTAGCTGCAGTTCTAAAAATCAATCTAGATATTATTCTACTTCTTAGGGTTATTCGAAATCAATATTGTAAGAGTAGCTACTCCTAGATAACTCTATTTCGAACTTATCCAGGAAACCCTTCTTCAGTTCAAGTGCAACTGATCCGTTGATAAATGGAATGTCTCTCCATCCTCCGTAGTCTTCGATTTCCTTTGAGGAGAATATCGATTTACTCTCATCATAATGCTAAACCTTCAGCAATACAAGCAGTCAAAATTAAAGCTCGATGCATAATAATTCAAATTAGAAATATTATGATCATTCAAAATAAGAATATCAAAGGTAATTCGAATAGCACTAACCTACTAACTGTGCGCATAATAAATCAAAACAAGGATCCTTTTATCATGTTCAGAAAGATCACTCAAATGTAGGTGGTTATTAAGAAAGTCATTTCAACAATAACAGCAGGAGGATGTTTAATGCAAATGATAGCCTGCTTTATTCATATCCTTCAGCTGGAGAAAGATAGTTATTTCAAAGGAGCTAAATAGATTTCTGTGACTAGTAATGCTCCTTATCCAAATCAAGTGGTAAATGCAAGCAAATTTAGAGGAGAATACCAGCATTCAGAAATCTAGATAATTGTCATAAATCTCTAGATAATTGCAAATATCAACATAATCATTAGGACACAACCAGTGAAAATGCCAATAATTTATTAATAGTAAACAGCTTAGGTTATCAGGAACAGCTGGATGGATAACAAGTAGAAGAAGAAACGGAATTTCCATAATAGTACCTGTCTGCTAGTGTTTCTAAAGCATCAAACATCAATAACTACATTTAACCACATAGTTTCTGCTAAAGGGTTAATACTTATGAATCTGGTACATAGTCGCCTGCTTTGTAGCAAGAATTCTATTAGCAACAAGACTATTAATCATTGTACAAACTGTAGCAAGATTTCTTAGCTGATTTGGAAGCGAAAGTGACTCAAAAGCAAGCAGAACTAGAAGATCTAGCTGATAAGTTCAATGCACTAGAGAATGAATTCTAACTCAAATAAGCCTAATTGCTGAGAGTCTCATAGGAATTGGTGTTAAAACAAGGTGAAATAGCTTAAGCGCTTTAATCGTCTCTAATTTTATCATCGAATTCGCAGATTCTTCTTGCGAGGGAATCAGAAGTATTAAAGAAACAAAATGAATTGCTAATTCTAGAGGAGAATCTTAAATCTTCCTTTGAATTGAAACGAGCTGAGTTAGCTACTAGAGAATAGCAACTCAATGATAAAGAGGAGAAACTCAAAGATGAAAGATTGAAGTAATAGTCTACAAGTGAAGATTTGTAGGTTTTATCAAAGGAACTAGAGAATCATGCAGTGGAGTAGAATCATAAAGACAGGGAGTTGGATAGTAAGTAGAAAGAGATTATGGAGAAGGTGAGAATGTAAGCGAATTAAAAGAAAGAATTGGATGAGAAGAATATCGAATTAGAGAGGGAGTAATAGCAATTGAAGAGGAAGATGATCGCAGTGGATAAAAGAGAGAGATAGTTGTAAGAAAGATAGAAGTAATTAATAGAAAATGAAGAAATACTTAGATAAAAAGAAAGAAATATTGTTAGAAATGCTACAGATATCATACAGAAACAGAGGTTATGGAACTCCTAAGACGATAGGATTGATTTTAAGCTCGAGGATGATGATAACATACTAGCAGCAAGATCGTTTTAGGATCATAACAAAGAAAACGAATCGAAGTATTGTAATATTTTAAATAAATTGAATGGCTCTGATAATGTGCTAGTAGCTCTTAGCCTTCATAGAAAGCCTCCTTCGGTTCCTCTACACAAGCGCAAACTAAGTTTCGATGATGGGGCAAGCTCCAAAACAGAAAATAACACTCATTCTGCTACTCATACTCCTTAGACTTCCACTGTGAGATCGTTTAAGAACTTCATGAAAAAGATCTGATGGAAGAAAATCAAAATATGAAGGAGAAGACCTTAGAACTAAGATAATAAGATAATCTTATCTATTATCTTGTGTGGATTTGGATAAGATTTACGAGAAATCTGTTCGAGTGTTATTGTTGCCGTTATGTTAAAGGAGATGCACTAGAAGAGATAATGCAATTCTCAAAATCGAGTGTGAGAGAGAGGAAAAGCAATAAAACAACTATAAAATAAGAATTTACAAAATTGGGTTGTCTTAGTTTGAATTCCAGTGAGAGATGTGTATGTGTATGTGTGAGTGTCTAATCAAAAAGATCTTATTAATAAGGTAGTAATTTACACAACTTTTCACGCACACATTTGATTTCAAGTTTATATTAGTCATACACACAAACAGGGAGAGAGAAAGAGACAGTGGTAATACATATTTCCAATCATTGAATAGCAGCATCCTCGTGAATCCATTAAATCCTCTCTCGATGAATCCAACTCCTGTGAGAGTGTTCCCATTGCAACAGGCGATAATCAGTCGAAGAGTAAACTCTCCTGGTTAATTTATCTCCGACAACATTCCGCAAAGATAAGGGCATTTATTAGTTGATCGTTACAGTCGTCCTACCAGTAATTCTATTGACATCCGTAGACGATCTCGTAGCTCAAATATCCTTCGAAAGCAAGCACATCAATAGCAGCAGTGTATATCACTGGATTAGCAATCTTCTCTCAATGGATCGAACAATTTATCAGGGAATAGTATTAACACTAACAACTCTAACAACATGAGTAGCTATTCAAGCATCACTAAGAAAGGTAACACCGTCGATTCCGTTGTTTAGAATTACATCAACAACAAGACTACGCATAATAGCAGCAACACTAATGCGCTAGATAGTCTTCAATCTGCTCTGCACAATTATTCAGGACTTTCATAATTAAAACCATCGAGCAGTTCTCACAAGAGAACGCAAAGTAACGCTGTCGTCTTGAACTCGCAGCAATATGCGTAACATTCAGGAATAGTTGCGACGATGCTCTCACAAATGTAGAACAACTAATCCTCGTTTATTCACCGCAACAACAACACGGGGAGTAGCATTATTCCAACAAGACCGTCATAGTCCATGCTAGTTTAAGCTGGATCACCACCGCAGAACAGGTATTCCTCAATAGCAACCAGAAGTAACATAAAAACATTTAAAATTATTATAATTTTCTTGTGTTACTTTCAGTGTGATAGTAATGATATTTCATTATATTTTTTGAAACACACAGATGTTAAATCCAAAGCGTATGAAGGTATCATAAGCAGATTGGAGAACAAGAAGGATAACAATGATAAACTACCGCAGTTAGAAGCCATGATAGAAACATCACAACAACAATAGCAATAATAATTCTAGCTGAATTCTCCATTTGTATCTTCAGGAACAGGATAACTGAGTTGCAATAGTAAAACCAACAACTCTAACAACTAAATAAAGAATCTAAATAGCGTTTCTTTACAAGCAAATAGTCTCAATAATCTCATCAGCAATCCCAGTAATTAACCTAAACAATATTAACTGCAGTAATAGTAGTAATCCCAGTCAGTTAAATCACGTTTCTTCGATGGTAACACAGAAGAACCACTGCTTAAGACACCTCTAGATAAAAAGCAATCATCGTTTCTTAGAATTAACCATAATAACAGTAAATCCTCTGATTAATTCGCTTAACCTCCATTGATAAATACATTCATGGATAATACTAATAATAATAATAATAATAATACATCTACACATGCATCAGCAGCTCAGATATCTCAATAGTAATAATAGCAATACCCAGTGGATATGCTTGGAAAGTATGCTAATCCATATGGTAAATCAACAAATAATTTCTTCAGTGAACAATAATAATAATAATAACCAGATAATTCCAAATCTAAATCAATCGATATTGAAAGAAAAAACAGTAAAAAGACAATAATATCAAGCAGCACAGGAGTATCCCGTCCTGGAACATAATCAACTACTACTCTTCAAGAATACTCCATATCTAATCTTATTAATATTGCCAAGAATAACAACAACAACAGCAATAATACCACTCAAACAAATACCATAACACCTAATAACCATCTCAAATTAGCTAAAACGAATAATTACATAATCCCACAAAAAAGCTAAATCAACAGTAATAGTCATTCTCATATTTGGAACAATCACCCTTCCAGCAATAACAGCAATAACAACTCAATTTCCGCAGTAAACTCAACATCTCCTAGAATATCCCTACCTTTCACCAACATATCAGTCCAAACATAACCAGGTGCATTGCCAGGGAAACCAATTAAAACTAACCAAGACAGCTACATCATTGAAACACAGATCTTCGGTGATAACTCAAAGTCCTTACTAAGTGTATGCGATGGTCATGGTGCAAATGGTCATTTTGCATCTTAGTATGTTAAAAAAGTACTTTGCAATAACATCATGACGTTTTTGAATAGCAACACTTAGACAATTAAACAATCCTTGATTTCGGGGTTTCTGAGAACGGCATCAGGTCTGCTGAGCAGTGGAATCGACGTGATGTTCTCAGGATCAACATGTGTAGCTGTGTATATTACACCTTAGAATATATGGTGTGCTAATCTTGGTGATTCTAGAGCGATATTAATTAAAGAAAATACTTAAACTACCAAGAATAGTTTTAATCCATCTTCATCACCTTTTTCAACATCAACAACTAACAATCAAAGGAATAATTCAATTTCGAGGAGCTCTTGGACATGTTAGGCATTGTCTATCGATCATAAGCCTGATTTACCTTCTGAGAAACAACGTATCTTGCGTTGTAACGGTAGGGTAGATTCGTATAAAGACAATGAAAACAGAAATCCAGTTGGTCCAGCTAGAGTTTGGTTGAAGAATGAGAACATCCCTGGATTAGCGATGTCAAGATCCTTCGGTGACTACATAGCTAGCACAGTGGGAGTGATTTCGGAGCCTGAAGTGCTGCAGTTCGATGTGTCGTAAGAAGATAGAATTCTTGTCGTAGCTAGCGATGGAGTATGGGAGTTCCTATCCAATAAATAAGTTATGGAGATGATTAAGCCTTTCTATACTAGTAACAATTGCTAAGCTGCTTGCGAGAAAGTAGTTAAAGAAGCAACGGCTGCGTGGAAGAGAGAAGATGATGTGATTGATGATATCACTGTGATCATTGCTTTTCTCAATAGAAATTGAAAAAGAAAGTGATTGTCAAATAATTAATGTGTTGTTTTATATTTTTTTCCTTGTTTCAAAAAAGATATTCCGAAAATAAAGAAATTACAAAAGCTCCCTTCAATGGGATACTAAATCCATTTCGGTCTTTCATATGAACTTCAGGATCTGCATGGTTCCTTTAATTTAGAGGGAATCAAAAATCTCTGTGTGGGGTAAACTGAAAATATTATTTACAGAGAAGTACATTGGTAACTCATAGGGGGGAGAAATCAAAATTAGATGCAGTGAGGGGACAAAGGAAAGGAATTAGAAGAACACACACGAGAAAGAGGCTTAAAGGGGAGGGAATAAAGAAATAAATAAAAAGCAGAATAAAACAGAGTTTGTATATTTTTGTAGCGCCAGCTTTCTTGAAGATGAACAATTACTTCTCAGCTATTACCCTCCTCGGATTGAGAGATCAGAACCTACCTCCTTTCAAGTAATTGCCAAATGCATACAGATACTTGATGTTTAGTTGAGACTATTATTCTTGTTTATTAACGATTTGTTCTTGCTGCTTTGGATTTTGCTCCTCTTAGGGATGCAAGACTCTAGAGATACAAATCGATCAAGAAAATGATTGATCTCATCGAAACAGCTACTAAGCTTGCTCCCCCCATGCCTATTGAGTTATTCACACTTGATCCTACTGACCGTAAGTTTGCTTGGGTTGATTTATCGGTTAGAGTTAAATATGGTGAAAATAATTAAATTAACTCGTTTTTGGACATAAAACAGCTGAATGGGATGATGACATGACCTACCCTTCTATTCAGCACCACACTGCTTTGTTCAAGTCATCAGCACTCGCTTTCAACTTGGTAAGTTATTTAAAAACACAAAATTAGCTTCTTTGCGAGTTGTTTGGTTAATATCTATCGGTTGGGTGAATGAGTAGATAGTAAAGTGAATTAACAGAGGAAAGTGATTGAGATATTTCTGAATATTTTAAAAAGATCTTTAAAAACAAACATAAAAATATCACGATTTGAACTAACATATTTGTTTATTCAGTTCTTGTACGCTTACAACTACAACAATTTCACCGCTAACATCAGATTCCGCACTCTTCGTTATCTCTTCCCTGTAGTCTCCTTGGCTATCTTCGGTAACATCTACTGGTAAACTCAAAAAGCTGAGAGCATAATTGTTAAAGAATTTTCATGAAAAAAAAGCTATTATTTTTGATAAATTCTTCAATTTTGTTTTTCTTCTAAAGGGATTACCGCAGTCAACTCGTGAAGGTCAATCTCTTCGATGAGTACATCTAACTCAGAGCACAAGAGCTTGTTAAGCAAAACGAGTATCTCCTTGATCTCCCAGGTAATAAATACCATTTCATATTTGCTTTTACCTTCTTTTTATTTCACTGAATCTAATTGTTTTTTTTTTATAATTAGACGTGAAGAGATACGTCTGGTGGTACGAGGACCTTAAGGAGACTCTTGCTAGAGTCCACAGACAAGCTAACGATCACAAGGCTAGTGATTTCAAGGATTCTGAGATCATCCTCTAAGATTTCATCAGAAGATACACCAAAAACGGCAATACTTTCCCTATTGTCAACAAAATTCACCCATACTTCTGAGAGAACATTAAAGGGATGAGAACTAGATTGTGAATCGTATTTCTTATAAAAAGAACTAAGCAATTTATGTGAATGCTGCATCAATGTGTTTGCTTGTTGTTGCACTTTCTCTCAAGGAATGACAATAATAACACTAATAAGTTCAACTATTTTAAGATAATTGTAGTAGTTTTAATGAGAAATAGTTTATTCCCTCCTCTTTGTAATTTTCATTATCTTTTCTCTTTCCCTCACCCAAAGCTACCAACAATTCCAACCTTTTAAACTTAGTTTGTTTCTTTCCCAAAATGCTGAGAAGTGATTCTCCAATTAATATCAGACCACAAGAGAAAGAAAGAAAGAGAGAGAGAGAGAGAATTTATTTTCGCTGAACAAAAGTGTTGAAACATACTGTGAAACATTGATTTTCTCTTTTTAAACCAAGAATAAACTAATTCTAGCCATCAGAAACATCTTCTCAGCAACAAGTTGATTAGTTCTTCTTATTATCAGCAAGATTATTGCCTGCTCTGATCTTGGTTTTTCCTACGTCTGTTGGGATTTTTGTGGTTGTGGTAGCAGTGTTTTTCTGAACTCTGCTCTTGATTTCTGTCGCCAAAGTGATGAACGCAGTTTCAACGTTATTCGAGCTGAGAGCGGATGTCTCGATGAATTTAATCCCAAGAGAATCAGCGAGTTCTTTCCCCTCCTCGAAGGTGACTTGACGTTTGCTCTCAAGATCAGCTTTGTTGCCGACGAGTAGCTTAATGACATTCTCATTAGCGTTTTTGTCAGCTTCAGCAAGCCAATTATCGATATCCTTGAAAGTCTACTTGTCAGTGATGTCGTAGACAAGGATAATCCCATGAGCTCCTTTGTAGTATGAGGATGTAATAGTCTTGAATCGTTCCTAGCCAGCTGTGTCCCAGATCTGCATCTTCACTGCTTTGCCTTACTAAAATGAATAATTTTGATGTGAAATCGTTATGTAATTTGAGAAAAGTGATAAACAAAAAGTAAAAATATCTAAGTAGATTCAATCCACTTTATCCATCCCAACTGTCTCTCAACTTTCCAGCTCAAAACTCTTACGATATCGAAAGTCCTGATCTTGAAATCGACACCAATCGTTGGAAGGAAACAGTCATTGAAGATGTTATCTGAGAATCTGAGAAGCAGGGAGGATTTTCCTACAGCTGAGTTTCCAATCAAAAGCAGCTTGAACAGGTAGTCGTAATCTTACTGTAGACTCATAATCTTATGCCGTCAAAAGAAAAAATGGGTTGATTTGGCAGTTTTTCCAAAAAGCAAGCACTCCAAAATGACATACATACAATACAAGAAACCTACTGAGCAAATCGAATTTGTTTTAACTTACTTGTTGTTTTGTTTGATTTCGAAGTTGTCGAGGGATTGTTTCTTTTTTTATTTACTTTTTTTGATGTTGTCTTCCCCCTCTCCAAACTAGACTCTTTCTTAACCCTTTGGCTTTTTTTCAAAATTCTCCTTCGCAAGAAATCAACAGGCATCTTCTTTTTTTCTTCACTTTCTCATTATTTATCCACTCCCATCTCTATTTTTCCTTCTTTTCCTCATTTTGATTTAGTGCTTCATTTTCCATAATCATTTTTGAATTATTCATCCTGGAAATGTTTCTGAATTGCTTAAGAGAACCTCTATTTCATTTTTTTTCTTCTGTATTCCTCTTACTTTCTATTGATTTTTAGTTGCTTTTTAGGATTTTTCACTTGAAACAGTTTAAAAACAACATTAATCCTTCTCACAACTGTTTGAATGTATAAATACTCTTCTTTGTTATAAGAAACAACTAATGTATTCCATCTCTTTACTTTTCAAAAAAGAATTTGTTTTTGAGAAATGGCTATTCTATAGCATAATCTCTATTGAAACTTGTCCTCTATGTAAAAATAAAAGCCAATTTCTAGATTAGAAAAGCCATAAGTCCATTAAAATTATACTTTGATAAAAATATAAATCAATCATAATATATTAATTCAAAGATAATCCGCTCAGGGGGAATCAGTATTTCGTTTTTGAAAAAGATTCCCTAAGAGATCATCATCATCACATATTAAAACTCAGATAAACTTTTAAATACACTCAAGTATGTACATACATACCAATTTTAGTCTATTTATTGTTCAAAATATTTTCAATTTTTTTATGAATTCAGTAATATTTCCTGTATGCTTGTTGTTTTCATGCCATCAAATTGACTGACCTAATAATCACTGCTTTTCCTCTTTATCATGCATTTCGATTCCATTCAAATATCTCAATTATTAGATTGAATAACATATGACGATGATTCATCTGATTTCATCGTCTAAACAAGATGCTCATCAGCATGCAGAAGTCTCTCTCTCTTTTCATTTTGAATCCTTAATTCTTCTTCTTTCCTCTTCAAATCTTAATTGATTAAACTGAAGAACAGACACCCTAATGCTTGCAATCCTATACCGATGCTTATTGAAATCACTACGTTAAGTTTACTAGTCAAGGTTATTGCATAGGAACTTACAGAAATCTACAAAAAATGAAGTCAAAAAATCATTAAAAAATATTAATTTTTTGTAATATTATATTTCGCTTACTAAGACAGCTCCCATGACTTATCCTGATGATATGATGAGTCCTGAGCTGAACGGCTCAGACACAGGGAATGTGATTTCACAAGCGAAATCCATAGAAATAGGGATCAAAGCAGTTGTGAAGAATCCCATGAGAAAACAAGCAGGCAAAATGCACAAGAGGTTCTCGAAGTAGAGTAATCCCATCAACATACCACCAAATCCTGCAGAAGTTATGCTACAATAGACTAATACTTTCTTGTAAGCACTCGTTTTTTCAACAATCTTAGTCATAACAAAGGATCCAACCAATCCAGAGACTAAAAACAACGCACCGAAGTAACTTGAGGTGTCCTAAAACAAACAAATGAAAAAACTTCTGATGTTTTATTTTCAAAAAAGAATTGTATTCGATTCATTATCCCCCATTTATTGTTCTGACAAAAGCTATCTCTCTTCTTACACTTGAGAATCCGAATTAATCTAGATAGAAGTTGATAACAGTGGAAAGACAGTTGATATTCCCAAGAGAAAACCCAAATCCTATGAGTAAATATATAAAATCTCTGTTATTCATTGTGCTTGAAACTGCTTCTTTAAATGTCATTTTCTCAGTATTAGCTGCATGGCTTGGTGGAGTTGGTGGTTTCTCTCTAAAGAAAATCACACAAGGTGTGACAGATGCTGTTATAACAATTGCCTACCAGAATAGCAGATTTTTCACTTGGTCTCGAGTATCAGCTGAGAAATCGTTGTCAACGAAAAAACTAGGAAACAAAAACCCAATTAATGTGCCTATCGTGTTGATTAGTGCTAAGAGAGCTGTCGCTAGTGGTCTCTTTATTTTTAATTTTTAACAAAAATGAAATGAATTTGGTTATTTAAGCAGAAATATGCAATATTTTAAACTCAAAGAGTAGTACTTAATGAGGTTTAAACCAAACGCCTGCAATTTTAGAAGGTGCATTAAGAATAAAAGGTTATCCAATCGCTCCAAGGAGTTGCCCAAGTATTACCCACCAGAAACTATCATTGATAAAGATTCGAACCCATGCCCCGATAGTTGTTAATACACAACCTATCCATATCTGATGAGTTTGATTATTTATAAAAAAGGGGAATTAGAATGAGGTGATAAAATAATACAAAAAAAGAGTTAAAATTGTATGGAATGTTGTATTTACTCCATATTTGAGGGCTATTTAGAGGATATAGTTTGATGGGAAGTTAATAAAAATGTAGACAACCATGTAGACCATTGATGCCATTGTCACAACAAATTGAGATTTATCATATGCCTACAATTTGTTCAGGCATAAGTTCATCTAAAATCAACCGTAGAGCCAACATACCTATTCGATTTGGGTAGAGATAGGAGAGAATGTAATCCATCCAACTGCATTCATCATGCTTGGCATGAAATAGAGCACCATAACGACCCATCTACGCAACAACAAAAAAATATTGTAGATAGGTCAAAAAAAGAAGCATTCTCTTTGGTCCTCTAGGCTCATAAAGAACTAGAAGAACTTCTATTGTATTTCTCCTCCATACCTGTAAGGATAGTCAATAAACTAATCTCCATCTTCTTCCTCTTCCGCGAGCAAGGATTGCTTCTATTTTGGTCCAAAACTCGATCGCATTGCAACCCTTTCTGTCTGCTTCTTTTCGAATCAAAAATCTACAATTTCAAGCCAAAGTTGGGGTGTATCTTTCAAATAGCGTAATTTCATACAGATCTACTGTGCTTTTGAAACCTTTTTTTTCTACGATCAAGCAAGCACTTATTAGTTTATTTATCAAATTACTCTCTTACATCGAGTTTGCAAATTAAATCGTTTCGGGGAGCATAATTCTGCATCTAACCTTAGCAATCAACGGCTCTCCATGATTTTTAATAAAATTTGCAAACTTTTGCATAACAAAAATTTATCTCAACAAACAAGAATATTTTATTCGATTATTCGCACAGTTTGAGCATCTCAATAGATTTCTACTAAGAATCAATTGCGAAATAATAGATTAAATTGAATTTCTAAACTTCAAAAATCCTTTCTTTAATAACTTTCTCCGGGCATTGATTTATCGAACTTAACAAATACCTCTGCAAACTATTTAATACTTCTTAGATATTTCAGGCTCAAAATAAGCCAAAACTATGAGCTTTCACAAAACAAAAATCTTAACGCATTAAAAATCATCTAAAAAGTGCTATTCTCAATATACAGTAAGCTAATTTAATTACTGTCTCAAACTTGGGATTTCTCTTACTGCACATTAACAGATCAATATCCAAAAGATGAAATAAATGGATAAATTATGGTTATTTTTGAAGAATTTGCTTGATTTTCACAATATTATTACACTATTTGCACATGCCGTATTTAAAACTCAAACATATGCATGAATAAAATAAAACCTCTAACATTTGATATATTCTTATTTCTTTTCCCCCTAGTCGCTCTTCCTTATATCCTTTCATGCTTGGAAATCATCATCATTTGTTTCTAGCATGGAGTTGGTATATTTTTTAGCATACAACCAGCTGCAGAAATTCTAAGTGATCTTGATAATCTAATTATTCAGATTTCCAATCGTTATCAATCTAAACTCACTTGTCACGGATTAATACTTCGTCAAGTACTAAGGTAGAATATCAGTGATAAACTCATTGGATATCTCCAACACATGTTACGCACTGTTGTACTCGCAGAATTCAGGAAAACGATTATTATTATTAACGTTATTGTTGTCTATTTACTCTACCCTTGCTTACACATTTATCCCAAGATCTTATAGTATCTTCCATCCATATTCATTAAGTGCCTTGCGGAAAAGGCAGCAATAGAATACAATCTCCTTCAACGCATAGTCCTTAAGATGTTTTCCTATGGAATATATAAACAATCCAAAGACTTAATTGCATTTTGTTGATACCACACCATTATTGTTATCTTCATCTGCTCCGTCTAGTTATTCTTCATCAATGTATCCCTCATTGTTGAAGATTTAACTCATTGCATCTTAAATCACCGTATAATCTGTTGGATCTTCGAAGATATTCACTGGAAAAGCAGCTCGCATGTCAGCCAAGCTATTTGAGGAGTTCTCTGAGAGTATAATAGACACATCCTTGTTTAGCGCTGAGAAAATATACAGCACGAGTTCTTCAATGACATTTAAAGAATCATTCGAATCAGTCGACATGTTATCGTTGTCCTACTCGAAATTATTGTTCATACCCTTTTTGTGGATGGATATTCAAAAGAGGAATCAAGATTGGAAGATTTCTCAAAAACAACAATATAAACACCAATATTACAGCTGACTATGCGGATGTAGTTGTTGGACGACCTCTTTGTCCTCGTGTCTTTTCTGGTTTCTTTGTGTCTTCAGGTTGCTGAAAAAGTTATTGCACAAAAAGCATATTTTGTTAATGATCTTGCACTCAATAA
>Ga0302271_10000203_pt1 | contig 55052 bp, 24 predicted proteins | sample III_Bog_N1_1_FD_198767 | JGI IMG/M metagenome (GOLD analysis project Ga0302271, IMG submission 198767) | Peat permafrost microbial communities from Stordalen Mire near Abisko, Sweden - III_Bog_N1_1 | ecosystem: Environmental > Terrestrial > Soil > Wetlands > Peat | place: Sweden: Abisko...
AGAATAATTGAAGGAAGAAGGAGAGGAGGAGAAGTAAGTCAAGCAAGAATAAGAATAGGCATAATAGAAGAATAATGAATAATAATAATAATAATAATGTGGATTCTTTAATCTTGTTGATGATGGTTCGCTAATAACCTCGATGAATGTTGCAAGTGCAGATAAAGTCTAAGGATAGCTACTGTAATAGCTGTTATAGTCTGATTTCTCAGGGAATCTTCTTCTTGCATCACCATAACGGGATATAATAGAATCTTAAGAACAAACTGAGAATAATGCTACCCATGATGCTGGTATTGGAAATTATGATTAAGTAGTAACCACAGAGATGAAGAACAACGATTCTAAGAGTAATATTAGCAATCATCGTAGCTGCTTGTTGGAGCAGCTCAGAAACTTGCATGCTTAGACTAGAAGTGAGAAAGAAGGAAGAGATCAAAAAGAAGAAGAAGAAGAACCTATCATACAAGCTGCTTAATTACTTTGCATACCAAATTCAAATCTTATTGAATCTTCTGAGGCTGCAGAAATCAAGGTGTAAGTGAATAAACCATTCGAAGAGGAAGTAGAAGTAGAAGTAAGTTCAGGGAGAGGAAATGTAGTAAATAAAGAAGAAACTAAGGGAAAAGGAGAAGATAAGGATCATTTGACAGAAGGTATTGACTCATAAAGTGCTAATAATAATGAAGGAAACGATTTGGTTAAACTCTAATAATTGATATCGGAGAAGACAAGTGAGATACGAACATAGATCGAGAACATTTAGTAGACTACTCGCATCATTGGCTATGCGGTAGACAATCATGCAGATGGCAATCGAACTGATGAGATAAATGATAACAACATGCAAACTAATTAAAATGAATGCGCTAATATTCCTGATATTGCATTCTTGCAATTGGAGAATCTAATCGATCACAAAATGCAAGCACTCATGGCGAAGTTAGCATCACATGCAGGAGGAGGAGGGGGAGCTGTCAGGGATGTGGGAAAGTAGAAACAGGATGAGATGGTAGTTAGTAATGTTAGTTATGATCAAGAAAAAAGGAATAAAACAGAAAGGAATAATAATTAAGAAGATAAAGAATAAAAAGATAAAATGTAAGAATAATAATAATAATAACAGGATGCAGAGGACAAGAGCGAGGAGGAAAATATTAAATAGATTAGGACACACGACGGTTTTAGAGAAGATGATAAGAAAATGCGATTAAAAGAGGAAGAAGAAGAAGAAAACGATGGTGTTGATAATGATAATCAAAGAGAAAAATTAGAAGATCAAGCTAATGATGGTGATGAGAATAATGATGAAGAGGATCAATCACCTGGATTGATTAATGTGTATTCAGCACATAGATTGGAATTAGAGGAGTTAATAATACAACAAAAATAGAATTAGGAATCTGATTAAGTAGGTGAAAGAAGAATAGCTATTGAGGATGATGATAGTAAGAAGAAGAATGCATCAATTGGTATATCGAAATCTGCTTCGAGTCATACGAGAGTTCGTTTTTCAAATTCGTTTCCTCACAAAAATCAAGACAACAATCTCAGTGAAAACTAAGAAGATCAATAAGAATCGTAAGGAATCGCACCAGGAGATGATGAGGATGATACAGATAAGAAAGCTACCAGCGATTAACAACATCATAACCATCACCGTCATCACCACTACAGCATTACTCACAAGCAACCTGCTTCCTTGTTAGATCCTCCTGTGAAACCTCATAATTCTATTGAAAATAAACAATACTATTCGTTTAAGTTTGGGAAACAAAATGCATAGCTGCATATCTCAAGGTTTGCTTAGTCAGCTAGTCTATCTTGCTTGCCTAAGATGCCTGCAGGAACATCTCCAAGGTTAATTGTCTCATCTACGAAAGAAATCAAGCAACCGATGCATTATTTCACTGCTGTATCGAGAAAACTCAAAACCACATAATCGGAGAATAACAATAGTAATAGTTAGGTAACGAATTCAACGAAGTCAGTTACTCCAATACCGTTTAGTTCTATTGCTCTTTTTAAAAGGAATCATAATAATAATCAGAATAGTTCTTCGTCGAGTATCAGTAATGTATCAGCAACACAACCTATCAAAAATAAATTAGATCACGTCGAAAAGATAACTAAACACAGCAGCAGTAGCTCAAACAAATTGATTTAGAAATCAGCTGCGATTAATCTCTCGAGGATATCTGAAAGATCATATATGCCAACGATGAATAGTCTCAATAATGGGTAAAGTAGTATGCGAAATAGTTATGGTAATGCTACTACTTAAGAAACTAAAACGATTATGCTTCTGTAGTAAACGAGCTCAAGTGGGAAAATTAAAGGGAAAGACATCATCAAAGAATAATAATAATAGGTTATAACAAGTAATAACAGCAACAACAGCACAAGTAGAATCAAGAGTAGCAGTAGTAATCACAGTACAGGTGATACTTCCAAGAAGAGATTAGCTTAACTTTAACAATAGATTCTCGAAATTGAAAATTAAATAAAAGATCTAAACGAAGAGCATTCAGAAGTACCTAATAATGACGATAACCTACCAGTAGATTCTGTTAATGAATAGCTTAATAAGATATAAACTGAAGAGTCCTTGTATTCATAAGCGTCACCAATCTAAACAAACTTTTAAAATCACTTAGATGATGCAGAAAATAAAAATAAAATGAATAATGATAACAATAATAACACTCATTCTGTGCATTCGTAGATGAGCTCGTCTAGTAAATAGCTTCATTAGTATCCTAAACAAATGCCCAACAGCCCTCCTGGCAGCTCATATAAGCAAACAAGAGTCAATCGGCTTTATTACATGGGCATGCTTCAAGATCAGAGAAAGTAAAAGATTCAATGATAAAAATAATAATAAGTGAAACCTAAGATTAACTTTTCTCTCTCTTTCTTTCTCTTTCTCCCTGTTGAGAGCCATCATATTTGAGGTTTTTCTCTGTTTTTATTTATTTTTCTGTTTTTTTTAGGAAAGAAATCCGCTTACGAATCTAATCTGAAGATAAGATCAAAGAAGATAGGCAATGTCCCTTTTCTCCAACGCTCTACACTTCCAAAGAATCCAGGAAGACAGTGTAAGTGTTTACACATGCAAACATGCTTTTCATACAAGCAATCTTTAAATTATCTTAACTACTTTTAGCAAACTTTATTGTATTTATTGCGATTATTTTCCCTTTATTCCTAGACCTGATGATTTCCAGCAGAGACAGTAACAATGGCTACAAGGTAAAGAGCAACATCAGACGAAGTTACGAGAATCTTAATCTGCTGAATCCTTCAGAGAATGCACCTTCAAGCCTGAATTATTCCCTCGCATTGATGCTAGCAAAGATAGTACCTTCGTTGAGCATTTTTACCTGGAAATATCCAAACTCAAACAGAAGAAACGTCTGTAAGGCATTCACTCTCAAAGCCCACTGTCTAAGAGCGTAAAGAGATAACGAAATAAATATTGTTGGATTGACTTTTTTTGTTTGTTTGTTTGTTGATTAACAACAAAAACAGAGTGGATTTCAGTCTAGTTATAGTTCCAAAAAATTCTACCTGCCACCAAGCACACTTCAAAGCGCTTCTTCATATCATTTTAGAGCAGCATCTAGTACCAATAATTAATATTCAAAGAGTTAACAGCAATCAGGGTTTAATTCGGTACGTCAGCGTCTTTCTTTCAACAAGGATATTCAACCTGAATCAAGATGAACGGGAGTTCCTTTCCTAAAAGAAATTAATAACTTCAATGATAATAACTGAATTAGCTGTGGAAGATATTGAAGGGCAATTGGCATCTTATAAGACAGTCTTTACAATCTTAAAATTACCAATATTTAGAAATTAATATTTCCCTTTAGTTTGCACAAAGTAGCTTATCTCTTTCTTTTTCTATTTTCTCAATAATTTATTTTTGAAATGAATTAATTATTAAACTCTGAATAGAAAATGCCAACTGTTTTCATTTTTTTGATCTAAAATAGTTCTTCGAAATTAGATTCCAATTTCGACCATCTTTTACATTGACAGGGATGAAAAAGAGCTAATTTCAAAATTAAATTTGTGGGAAATCATGTAATCTAAGTATTATTGTTTTCAAGATGAGCAGGTATGATAAATGTATGTTATATTATCCACAGAATTCAAAGTTATTGTACGATTTAAGTAGAGTGATTTCTGACCTGAATTAATCTTGAAGATTTGATTAATTAAGTTGATATCAATATTTCTAAAAATAATTAAGGAATTTACTGAGAAAAGAAGCAGTAGTCTTATCCAATCAATCATTAACTAATCTCTTTCTTTTTCGAAGCAACAAATCAGCAGAATTCAGTAGAAGAAGAAAAAGGAGAAAATATGCTTCCAAGAAGAGGAAAACTAAGCTAAATATGTAAGAAGCAATCGTTCAACTTTACATTCCTAATCTCTCTCTTTCTTTTAAAAATCTTGAATACCCCTAGCTTCCTGAAAGACATATCGTACAATCTAATTCTTTTTTCATTTTGTTTTTTAGATCCTGCAAACAGCGCAGCAGAAAGCAAAAATAACCTTCAGTTAAATAACAACTACAATAACAATTTCGGGAATGAATTGCAAGTCCTGAAAGGTGGAAGTGATAGGACAATCGCGATCTCAAACAACAATTAGCCTGTTGGTAGTGCTGCTGTTGCTTCTAAGCCTGCTATCTCTGAGATCTCACCTGAGCCTGAACCAATCTCCGATCCAACAAAGAACGAATATCTTAAACCTATTTTGTTTCCATTCGGATCAGAACCCAGGTATCAAAGTGTCTAAAAAGGATATGATCCTTATTAAATCCCACCTGACTATCAACTTGCACTCAAGCATCGCGTAAACAAACAAACAATCTACCATACTAACAAAACAAAATTTCGTTTTGAAATTAAAAAACAGAGTTACTTTGAATAATTAAAATCTAACACTAAAACCACTAAAGATACTTTTAATGGCGCTTTTTAGCTAACAGAGACAACTCCGTTTCTGTTTTATCTTTTTAGATTTCTTTTTAAATATATTTGATCTAAAAGTTCATTTTTTCATTCATTCTTTTTTCTTTTCACCATTAGGCTGCCATGAAAATAGGCCCATAAATCAACAATAACAATAATGATGTCTGCATATGCTGCACAAGAAGTTTATCACGAAAAGAGTTATCCCTTGGATGCTCGCTAGGTGAACTTTCCCACTTAGGTCCTGGCTATCCATTATATTTTGGGTTTATGAAATTCTAATTTTACTTGATTTTAACACTACTTATAACTTCTGGTGGGTTTAACTTAATCACTAATATACTCTACGGCGATCAATGTGGAAAAATAGTAAATCTCGATTATATATGTGTCGACGATTGGATAACTCAACTATCTGTTGGTAGCAAGAAAGACGAAAGTGATTTACTGAAAATCTAAGATATATTGAATATGGCTAGTGTCATTGTATTAGTAGGTGTATTCTAACTGTTCAGAAGACACATCAGAGATACCGATTCAAAAGTTGATAAATTAGATATCTCACCTGAAGATTACACAATATTATGTACAAATATCCCTAATAATGTACCGAATACTAACGCAGGGGATGCTCCTAATGCTATGACATCCACTGTAGCGACGTAGGATTTAGACACAAGGTTGTAGTATTTTCTTTAGAATAAACTGATGTAAAATAAGAAAATTGAGATTATTAAAGTGAATCTAGCGTTTAATTTACAGCAAGTTAATGATCTCAAAGAACAAAAATTAGCATTGATTTAGAAACAAAAAGATGCATTAGAGTATCGGTATGCTTATGGTGAATACAAAGCGAACCATTCAGGCGTGAAAATCGAAAACGCATTGCATTAAATCGACAAAGAAATCAACGCTCTTTTGGATAAATTTTCAGCTGCAAAAGGGATATCCTTCATGGCAGAAAACTTCACTGGTTGGGCATTCGTCTCACTTTAATCAGCAGTAGGTATAACACATGCAAGCACCTTAGCAAACCCTTCATATTATCTAAACCTTTTTAATGTTTGAACTTTTTAGACAAAGACGAAATCATTAAACGTTATTCCAGAAGGGATTATGTAGGTCTTGGTCGATATTTAGACTGTTCAGGTACCAAAATACGAATCTTAAGTGCTCCATCTCCAACGGATGTATTTTGGGAGAATGTCCACGTGAAATTAGTCTGGCTTCGAGTGGCTGGTTCATATTTAATCATAATTGGTCTGTTAGTCGGATGTTTCTTTGGCGTGCAAGGTTTGCTGTTGCTCTAAAAAAGAATCAGTGAAGACAAAATCGTGCTAGTGTATGACGTTAATTTCTCCGTGCAGCTCTCAGCTATCTTCCTCTCGCTGATCATCAGTGCAGCGAATATATTCTTCACACAAATCTGCTATATTCTCACTGATTTAGAACGATAACCAAGTAGAACATTATACTATTCCTCTGCTATTAAAAAAGTTGTTCTCTGTTAGTTTGCTCTCTCTGCTGTTCTGCTCTTTGTAAACTAGCTGTTCTTCTTGGATACCAGCCAATCTTCATTCAACAAGATGTTTGGATAAACTGGATTAATTTACAATATTGTCTATGTCGTTATTCTGAACTCCCTCTCAACGCTATTTCTCGAGCTGCTCAATATCAATGGGATTTTCAAATACTTGCAGCAATAGATTTTCATTCGATATCACACGATGGAGAACCGTAATCTGAACTGTAAAGTATCACCTTCATTTAGCTTAACTCAGCAGGAACTCAATGAGCTGTTTGTTGATCCAGAGTTTTAAATTATTAATAGATACGCTACGTTAGTCAAAACTGTATTTCTAACTGCTTTTTACTCACCGATTCTTCCAGCTATCCTTCCTTTTATAGCTTGCATGCTGATACTCAATTATTGGCTTGATAAAGTAACAAAACACCATATGTATCATCAACCTCATACTAAATCACTTTTTATTTTTCTTTTAAAAGTTCAACCTCCTCAAGAGAAGATCTGTGAAATACAACCTCAGCTCTTAGATCGCTATCGAAATGACTGAGCTCCTTGAATACACTCTTATTTTATACTGCGTAAGTCACTTTAACGAGAGTTCATTTCATTTTCTAAATCCGATTATGTTCCTTATTTTATTTATTTGTCCTCCCCCCCACAAACTAGGCTGGGAATATTCTCTTCTATGTTGTAGTGATGGGAAAAACTGACATCAGCTCTGTTAGTGTTTATCAGTATATCTCAATAGGAATTGGCATCTTTCATGCTGCATTTCCTATGCAGTGGCTTAACTAACAGATATTTAAAGTTAAATTTGCACCACCTAACTCAGAGACATTCCAAGAAGCGTCTCATCTTTTTATCACAGTAAAACAAGAATACTTTAGAATATATTATCTTTTTTAGGAGTAATTGTTTCAACAATTGAATATTCCTTTAGGATTATGATAGAGAGAATCCAGCATCAAGTGCGCAGGCTAAAAAGGAAGTGCTTTAAAAAGTTAAAAATGAAAAAGAAGATGAAGAAGATAATGATGCCAAAGACAAGAAGGAAATAATCGCATTACAGTAGCAATAATAAGTAAACAAAATATATTTCTTACAGACATTTTGTGATTATTTAAGCATTTTTGCTGTTTTTTTTCATTTTAAGAACGGTTCTTTTGCTCTGAATGAGAGTCGACAAGGAATTGAATTAGAAGAATAGCTGATGAAGAGAAATTCTCCTAATACACACACATATGTACCTTCGAGTGCAAATTCTAAGCTCAGATGACACGAATTCGAGTTGTTTTACTGAATAATCAGAAATTAAGTGCATCGCTTAGCTCGTTCTTAAAGAGAGAGATAGGACTGAAATGAAAATGAGAAATTTCAACAAAAAATGCTAAAAATTACAAGTCAACATAATTAATTTTGATTTGTGTGTCACTACACTTGAAAATTTGTTGTTTTTTCGATATTCCCTGGAATAGCTATGTATTGATCTTTGACTATTTCAATGATACACTAAGATTTTGTGAGAGAGAGGAGAAATATTTCAAAGCTAAAGGGGAGGGAAAAACAAATCTTGAAAAGTAATTTATTGCACAGAAATATCTTTAGATTTTTGAAAGAGAAGCTAGTAAAGGATAATAATAATAATTATTAAGAGTATTAGTAAATATATCGATATAAAAGTAAAGACTCATATCCAATGAAGGAAGGAGACGATAACGCTATGGATGAAGAAGTCACTCTAAATCAAGAAAATGAATAACAACCTGAGAAAGATGAGCAGGAGGTTCAAGAAAAGCAGAATGAACAGGAGCAGCAACACGATTAGGAGATTGTTTAACCTAGTGGGGAACCAACGTTAGAAGAGATGATTAAAAATGAAAAAAAAACAATCCGAGAACGCATTCAAAAAGCGAAAGCTATCGTCAAGCCAGTTGAAGGAAGTAAGAGATTAAAAAAATACAATTGTTTGGGATACTTTATAGTATATATTAAGGTATTTTTAGTAGAAAGATTCACCATTTTCTTGGCTGAAATCTTCACTGAAAAATTGTTTGTGTGTGTTGACCATTTATTACTGGGTAGTCTCTAGTTTTTGTTTTCAATTTAAAAGTTATTTTGAAATTTATTCCAAAAACAAAGAAAACTTCAACACACGATAGGACATCAACTTCGAAGACGAAGAGCTCACTCTCCGTCCTGAAGTCGTAAAACTTGCTTGCTTTTCATACTTCATTGATTTTTTTTTGTTTTCCCCCCTTTTTTTGAATTTTGTTATTTGTTATTTTATTACCAACAGTTGCATGTTTATGGCGTTGATTTCTTGAGCACATAAGACATCATGAATTACTTCGATCGCTTTGAACCTACAAAAATAGAATGGCTCAACGATTCTTCCTGCAATGTGGTTTTCAAAAATGAAGAAGTCGTCGAGAATGCTGTCAAAGCATTAGCACTGACAATTCAAGACGCTGAGCTCTCTGAAGAATGGAAGAAAGGATTACCATACAAAGAAAAGAACATTGAATTCTCATTGTACTTTAGATTGGCGACTTCAAAGGTGAGAGCAAATTAATTTTTAAAGAAGTAAATGTTTTATTTAACTTATTCGTTGATTTTGTTTTCTAGGATGTAAAAGGTTAAGCTGTTTCAGGGAAGGAATCATAATATTATAAATACATGAGACAAAGGATGCAAGGTTAAAGGGAATCTAGATAAAACAAATCAAATTATTCAGATAGATACTCTAAAGTGAAGAGTAATAATAACAATAACAGAATAGATCGTGATTCAAGAGGAGGAAATAGATATAATGATAGTTAAACTAGGAATAGGAATAATAACAGATACGATAAATCGGATAATAGAAATAATAATAAGAATAGTAATAAAAGAAAGTATGATGATAGTGATGATGAAGGAGACAATAAGGAAAAGGAAATTGGTTAAGGTGAGATTGCTGATAAGGAAAATGATCAAGAAAAATAACATAAATCACCTGTTGAGAATAGATCTGATGAGAAAAATGGAAAAGAAAGTCCATCTGAGAAAGAAAGAGAAAGGGAAAGAAGTAGGTCATAGAAAAGAAAGCAAAGCAGTGATTCAGATGAAGATGATGACTTAAGGTGATTGGAGATTAGCTTAGTTAAAAAATAGATCTTTTAATGAGCTCTTCATATAAGATATTACAAATAATTTCTATTATTTGTGATGATTTTTGAAGTAATTGTATGTTGTGTTAACACTCATCAAAAGCATAATAAATCCCTTTTTTTTGTTGTGTTCATCTGGGTTAATTCAATCTCTTTATCAAATGATTTTCTTGTTTTTGTTCCAATAAATTTCTCCTATTTTTTCACTGCCCAAGATTTCTTCCGTTTTGAATCAAAAAATAATTTACAAAAGCAACTTTAAATTCCAAGTTCAATTGTTTTTCGTTATTTTTTTCAAGAAATGAGTACCTCCTCAAAATCATCGATTAATAAAGTTCAACAATTCAAAAAACCACCTTCCAGTGAAAGACCTTAACGACTCTAAGTGAATAACACCAATGGTCTGAACACTAATTAACAATCTGCTTCATCACAGTAGTAGTAGTCTTAACAAAAACAATCTCCATAGCCTCCCTCATAAATGACAACGAACACAAGATTTCTTCCACCACCAACATAAAGTAGTGGAATGAGACCGTTACTTATTTCAGGTGTACCTGGTGATGGATTGTGGTGTTAAGTTAAAGATGACAGTAGCAGTAGATATGCTGCTATGGCTGAGAAATTTATTGAGAAAAAAACAAAATAAGCGGAATCGAAAGTAGAAAGTGCTTTAGTTGAAGTTCTAGAAAAGGAATGCGCAGATCTAGGAAGAGAAGCGATGCGAGATAAAGGAAGGATTACAGAATAGAATATTGAAATCGCTTAGATGAAGAAAGTCATCGATAATTTAAGCATTGTAAGGAGAAAATGGAAAAGCAAAATTGGTTGTCTTTGAGTTTTGAGAGGATTTATTTGATTTTTTGTTTTTGAATTGCATACTAGCAAACCTAAGAACAAAGCACTGAAATCATGCATTTGAGGAATTCAAAGCGTAATCTGGAAGAACAACTTGAAAAAACAAAAGAAGGATATAATTACTTAAAAAGAGACATCAATAAAGCATAGTCTGATTCAAATTCGGAGTCTTAAAAAGCTGATGATTTGAGATCGATTTATGTTGAGCTCAAGAAGTAATTCGAAGAATATAAGGCTTCCATGGCAGCAAGAGTCAAGGATCTAGAGGAGAATTTAGAAGAAGCATTAGAAGAAAATGATGAAATTAAGGGGAATCTGTAGTTGAAGAATGAAATTGCAGAGAGGATCGATCTTGAAAGTATGCAAGTTTGAATTTATTTTCAGTGTTAATTTTACATGAAAAAAGCAGAGTAATCTCCATATTTTTTCTTGAAGGACTGAAGCTATTCGAAGCGAAAGATGAAAAAACCTAACAAGATTCTGAGAAACGCCTTGAAAAAATGTCTAAACTAGTAGAAGAAAACACAATTTTGACTGATAAACTTAATGAAAGTGAAAATTACAGGAGAAAATTCAAAGAAAAGAACGCATTACTTGAGAAACAGTTGAAGACAGTTTAAAATGAGCGTGATAAGATTGAGACTGTTTACTTGGAAGCAAAGAAAAGAAACAATGATCTTTCTGTGCTGAAATCTTCAAACAATAAGATCCTTGATGAAAGAATTAAGAGTCTCTCCAAAGAAAATGAAGAGCTCCTCAATTAAAACAAGACTCTCACAAATCAACTTAATAGAGTTAAGAAACTGTATCAAAATGCAACTAATTAGCAAGATGATCAAGAGGAATAAGAAGAATTAGAAGAAGTTGCTGCTAAACCATTTTTATTTGGGCCTATCGATAATGGAAGGTTCTGAGAGGGGAGGGAGTTAAATAGAAATATGGAGATTGTTAAAGAAAAAACAACTGTTTATCCAATATGTTAATAAATGCATTTACCTATTTTGTATTATTTATGGTTATTTGATTGGATTACTATCTTTGTTTTTTGATTTTTTTACTCGAACAAGAATTGTAAATAATAATCAAAAAATACATATTTTTAGTTAAGAAAAAGAGAGATAGAGATACTAACCTTACAATGAGTTTAGAAGATCGTCCTCCGCATGACCTCTAAAATATCCAACTCGATGATGAAGATAACGCTCATAAGGACACAATTGACATAGAATTAAGTGAAACTCATAATAATATATTAAAAAAGCCGCAAGATCTAGAAGATTAGAAACCCACTCTACATAGCGTACGCATCATACGTGATTATGGAGAATCATATCCAAGAAATTTTGGAAAATATTGCGTGCTTCGTTTTAAAGATAATGAACCTCAAATTGCGATCGGACCACATTGTAACAAACATAAGGATAATGATTTAACAATCAATGAATCCCTGCAATGCTGATGTTATTTTTTGAATGTTGATTTCTCAAAATAGGGCCATTATTTCTGTTGGCATATGTCGCAATTTGTTTCGGATCCTATGCATTAATTCAGCAATCTTTCAAACATTTTACAATATTATTCTAGATAATTTCTATACTCTCTGTTTCAGCTGTTCTTTCGTCATATTTGATTACTGCAGTTGCCAACCCAGGGATAGCATCTGCGAGGTTTCCAATACTTAATGAATATGATGTCAGTCATTTCAAAAGGTAAGAAAGAATTTAGATTTTCTTGGATTTTATTAGTTTTTACGAGAATGATTCAGATGGTAACTATTTTATGATTTTATTCTCTTTTTTTGTAGATATTGCAAGACATGTTAGATCATCAGACCACCTGGAACTCAGCATTGCGAAGATTGCGATGTATGTATTGATAGCTTAGACCATCATTGTCCTTGGACTGGAAAATGCATAGGATCAGGAAATATCAAAAGTTTCTCTGGTTTCATAATATCAATGTTGTTTTTTATGATTTATTCGATCATTCTTGTATTTAGCGTAGCGTGATTTTTAGGGAACTTTGACTATTAAAAGTAAATGACAGTAGCTGGTCATATACCATGTCTTGATAGTATTATTATTCTTATTTATTATCCTTAAAAGCCAGCCATCAAAAAAGCAGTTTTTGTGTTTCTGTGAGGATTTAATGTGGTGTTAAAAACCTCCCACAAAAAAAATTAAAACTATTTTTTGAGTTTTTTCTTAAATTCCTAAAGAGTGTGACTTTCCCTAAGCAATAGTATAACCTTCTTCAGCTCAAAACAGTTCACGAAAGATGAACTATGCTTCATGTAAAACACTAAATGTATTGATTTACAAGATGTCTTGAATTTGATTTTTTAGCTAGAGACAGATTGACTTTAAGCAGAGCAGGCTAGAATGCAGTGAATTCTTCATTGGGTTTTCCAAAAGGTATCATTCATTTGACATAATATCTCATGAATAATGCAATGAAATCGAGTGAATATTGTGTTTGATTTGGAAGGACAGTCAAATATGTAAGAATATGTGATGCAGTCAGCAGTGTATGGAACAGAAGAAGAAAAACTAAATGAATTATCTGCTTTCCAAAAGAATCTACAACTCTATGGTATTATAACCTTCAACACAACTCATGATAATAAGTCTAATTATTTGGTTAAACACTCACAACATGTTACTAACTCTTTGTCTCTGTCAATCTAGGAAAAGGTTACAAAGATGAAAAAGGCAATTTTTAGCTTCAATCAGTTTAGGAATACTACAACGATAGGGATTAAAAACTCAAAGGCAGTGTCTTAAGTGATGTAACTGGAATCAGATAAGAGTACATCAGGAGAGGAGGATAGAATCCAGAATTCCTAAATAACTTAACTAACATAGAGGAATACATGAATGGGCATTAAAAAGCGGGTAACAATATCAACAATCCAAGTGCACTGATGGCGCAACGAGGAAGCGAGGAATTATCTAAATCTAATACATATAATCATGCCGATGCGATCCAAGTCAGTTCCCTTTAGGAATCATTCAAGCATGAGCTACTGAATTTCTCAATTTTACATAATGAAAATCAAATGAATCTTCCAGCGCATTAACGCAGATTGCTAGGATCATTAGATAATTCATCGATTGCTGGTAGTTAACCTCCTGAAAAAGGACTCATGGGATTGCTAAACGTCTAAGAAAGTGAATTACTTGTTGATATGAGTAAACTGCAACCGGACACATTCGAATACGAATAAATCTAAGATAAATACAAGAAAATCAAAGTACTCAAGTAAAATCTCGCATAAACTATGATTGCTAATAGTGTAACTCATTCGTTAAGTGGTTATCCTATATCTGACACGCAAGGTTTAATGCGTTAAAAAATGCTCAACGACTAGAGTCTCCAGGCGACAGTCTCCGGTGGGTACACAAAAATCGAAGGTTTTGTACTTCGAATCGATTATGCATCGTTTATCCCACCACATTTCGATGAAGTTAAAGCTGTTTATGGGATTTTTAAGAAATCAGCAAGTTTTGATCCATATCTTTCGACTTATTTGCATAATGCAGAGTATGAAACTACTTTAGCTTCGAAATGTATGTTTCTGGAAAAAAAACGAATCACTAATGTCATACCGAGTTATGATTAGATTCTTTATTTTGAGCTCAGAGCAAACGAGAAAGGACCTCTTAATAGGAAGCTGATTTTGAGGGTAGAATTTAAGATATTTGCAGAAATGTTTTGGTTATTAATTATTTGTTTTTTTTGGTGAATAATCTACAAAGTCCTGGACAATGCATGAAATCTTCGACATCAATAAATAACTTGTTCCTGGTCGATTTCGACTTCCCTTTTACAATAAGAACTTAAACCCTCATCTTCTGGAAGCTACTGGGTTGCCTTCGATTGAATTTAGCTCTTTGTTTATTAGAGTATGCCTACCAGATGATCCTATTTTAGATAATGAGTCGTATGTTTTTGTTGAAAACGAATATAAAACTCCTTCTTATCATCAAAGAAGTTAGTTAGATCTTCAAAAAACACCAAATATGTCTTAACCATTAGATCCAGCGTTTCTAAGAGCTGCAAGAGAAGAAAAAGCAAAAGCGCGAGAAGAAGAACTTAACAGAATCATATAACTTTAGAAAAATGTAGATTCAGGAGTAGTATAATTAAAACCTTAGAAAAATAAAGATTCTGGAGCTTCAGGAGTGTAGATAACGAACCCTACAGAGAGAACAATAACAGTAAAGTTATTTGAATTAATAAGCTAATCTTTTTTTGTGGTTTACCTTCACGAATAACTAATTTATCGTATTTTGTATTTTTCAGTAAAAGAGTGGAACAATTGCTCCTAGTAGACTAACTCCAAGTTAGAGGGTAATGACAGCAAGTTAAATTGGCTCATCTAAGCGAATCCCAACATAATAAGTATCAATTGTATCTTCAGCTATCCCCTCTGAATAAAGTTAAGTATATCTCCTCGATGGTGTTCTTATCCAAGTTGTCTCAGTGGAAAAAAATAAAATTGAAAAGCAAGGATGCAAGTTAGAGCTGAAGATATTCGATAACAATACATTACTCTTAGATTCTTCAGAGAAGCCATGTGAGAATACCTTACAGCTTTCTTTGGAGAAAGGGATCACCCATATTGGTTATGAGAAGAAGTTTGATGTTTAAGTCAAGCAGATTCTAGCGAAATATAAGAAATTGCAGCTAGAAAAGATGTTTGTGTATATTAATTTTCTAGATAAAGACAACACCTCTGTTGGATGGATCGTTGCTCCGTTATTCAAAGTAAAATCTTTGTTTTTAGGGATAGTCATAAAATTATGGATAGATTCCCTTGAAAGATTTGAGATTTTTTAACTAAAAAATAGTATGAATTTATTGCTAATTTTTGTTGAATCATTCTTTCAGACAAGTTTCAAAGGATCTCAACTGAACAATGGTAGATTCATCGAATATCTATTTAAACCTCCTGCTAAGAAACCACCTTTTTCAAGGGTTAATCTAAAATCAGATATGATTTTAGAATTTATTATCCATGATCCTGATCTTCTAGATACAGAAGTCAATGTCTTCAATAACACTGCACCACCTAAGTAAACACAATAACATAATTCTTCACTCTTAGAAGAAATATTAAATGGTTTTTTATCATTTTCTTTAAATTCTCTTTGTTTTTGTAAAGATCAGCTACAACAAATCCAAAACCAACAGAATCAAATAATTCTATCCGAGCAAAGTCATCCAAACTTACTCACAGCACTCGTAGCTTTCACTCTGAAGCTTAATCTCCAGGAATCGTTACGGACATTAACATAAATCCACAAGATAAAATAACTAGCGTTGATGGACCTAGAAATGCATTAATTTTAGAAATAATTTAAGTCAAAAACTACACTAATAGACTCAGTGTTTCCTTTGATTTAGTCATTATTAAAGGTAACGAAATGGTCAACGATGAGTTTGGATATTCCACGATTTACCATTGTGAAGAACTTGTCTCACCATTAGCCAATTAAGATTTCGTAAAAAACAAAACAAAAAATATTTTAAAAAATAAAATTACTAATCATAACTTCATTTTAAACTCTTGATTTCTTCGATAGATTCTGCTCTCATCAATAATCAAAGTTCCTTTGGATTTAGAACGAGTTTGGCAGAAAAAATTACCTAAATATGAAACTTGTCATGTTCTATTTAAAATCCTTGAAATCGATAAAGATGACAATGAAAACATTCTAGGATGGTTTGCACATCCGTTATTCAAAAACGGCAAACCAAACACAGGGAAATTCCTAGAAGGTATATATGATAGCCCAATGCAGACAGAAGTCCCATTGGTTAAAGCTAAAATAAAACTCAGAAAGGAAAAACTTTAATACAATGTCAATCTGCAGAAACTGCAAGCACCTGAATACAACAAACTTTGTGTAATATTTTACAAACAAATTATGCTAAAAATATGTTGTTTGTTTGCTATTTTTCTACTATTTTTGTTTATTTGCATTTCTTTCATCAGAGAATATCAGAGGATCCTGCTGTCGATGCAAAATCTTCTTAATAAGTCAGTTAAAAATCAATCAATGTTAACCTTAGAAGCGACGATGATCCTAAAGAAAAATACAACGCTCTACTAATTGAAGTTAAAAACTTAGAAAAACCAATTAATCTTCAAGTTCGATCTGCACTTGTTGAAGGTGATCACTTCTTAGTCGACGATGTGAACGATGAAGCTACTTTCCAAGGGGATTTAAAAGAAAGTGATAAAAACAACATAATGTTCATGGAGGAGTATAACTTCGATGTGAATATCACAAAACTCGCTGAAAGAGATAAAAACACCCTCAATCAAATATTTTTGGTGTTCTATTTTTTAACTGCAGAAAACGAACCGAAATATTGGTATTTCTTCTCGGTTTTTAAGGAAAATTCCTAACCGAAGTTTGATACTTTCTAAGCAAAACTATATTTAGCTCCTTTCTAGAGAGTTGACAGTATCGACAAGAAAAAACTCAAAGAAAGTAAAGCTGTAATAAGATTTGCAACTTTCAAAGGACTTCCTAATTCATCAGCACCATGAAGGAAAAAATTTAGACAATCAAAAGAGGATTTAAATGTTAAATTTTCATTTTTAAAGTGATTTTTTTTGAATATTGTCATATTTTTGTTTAAGTTCTGTGTGTTATGGAACAATCAAAAGCTAAAATAATCAAATAAAATTATGAACAAAATTATGGGTCATATGGAGAAAATGATAATAATAAGTGCTGTTTTGTGTTTCAAAGATTAAGCCACTACTTTTCCTAGTTTTAATCCTTTCATTCCTAATAAATAACCTAATATCTCAAGTGCAGCTCGTCTCAATGGAAGTTTGCTTCTCAGTCATTTCAATTGACGATGGATTTGTAGAAAGTGTATTATCCATCATATCCTCACCGGATTTAGGAGATTCAAAGATAGTATCATATTTCTGTAATTTAATGAAATAGTTTGATCGTTAATCTGGAATCTAATCACACAGAACTTCTATGAGATTGCTTTCTTCTTCAAAATCAGATTTGAACCCAGCTGGAAATTTCTTATCACCTTGGATATAGGTTAGATTATAATGACTTTGCTTTCTATCAATCATCCCGTTACACATGTCAAAAAGCACCAAGCCTAGGTTAAACAAATCACCACTGCTGTCGAAGCAACTTCGGATCTCAGGAGGTCTTAAAAAGTTGAAAACAAAAAAATTCATCATTTTTAGGGTTATAGAACAATTTTAGATCATTTATCTATGAATTTGAAAGGCATTTCTTAAAAAATTTGAGAATTAACACTCCCTAATGTATGAAGCCTTTAATAATAAGACTATTACTGATAGCAAACTGTTCCGTATGACGAAGAGGGTGTTTTATGCAGAAGTAATTATCCTTATTTGTTCTCCGCGCAGATCAGTTTACTAAACCCAAAATCACCAATCTTACATAGAGAATTCAAACTATCCACAAACACATTCTCTGGTTTAATATCTCGATGTACATACCCGCTGTAATGGATAAAGCAAACAGCGCTGAGGATTTATTTGAAGAATGTATGAATTAGCTTTCTTCTCAGGAAAATATCTGAAATATTTGCGATAATTTGCTTCGTGAAGGAAAACATATTGTGCGTGTTCCCTAGCTCACCAATGTGCTCCATCAGAATGTACATGCTAATTTATTAGTTGCTGCTGCTGTTGTTAAAGCTGGGGTTTTCTGAATCAGACGATTAGTTCAATCCTGTGGGATTAGTATTACTTTTATTACAATAATTATCACATTCTAGCCACCAATCATATGCTCTGACGATATGAGGATGGGATAGTTTCATCATATTTGAGGCTTCCCTGATGTATTTGAGGTTTTGAATCCCTTTGATAGTGGTTAATTGCTTCATTGGTAGATCATCCTTTCTTCTTTTAACTACAAATACATTCCCATCTATTTTATGCTAGACAATCAGTATTTATCCATAACCTCCAGTCATTTCTCTTTGCTGAGGGATATTTAACACATAGAAACTCTTATTAAGCCTACCATTGTCGAAAATTTATTCCTTTTCATTGTTGCAGGGGAAAAAATTAAGTATAAACTAACCTTGCTTGTTTGTTTTGTTTCCTTGTTTTTGTTCTAATTCTCTCAACTAATCTAAGCTGAGGCTTAGTTAGCAAGTGCATCTTCCTTCTTTTACGACTTTTTTCAATTATTCGATCTTCACATTGGTAGAAAGCTACAAAGATTCATACAAATAAGCTTAGATCACATCTTCGAAATCCATCGAAGTTGCATCGGCAGGGCCTATGACGATGCAAATTACTTTAGTCAGATCATCGCCTAATGGGTCCATATTTTCTAGTTATTTGTTGTGAGTTTCTTATGTGTAAAAGTGTTTATTCTTAGAATATTTTTGTTATTTAGTTTGTTTGCTTTTTTTAGTTGTCTTCTTTACCCGCCTCCGTGAGGTTTCTAACATTTAATACTCTTTTCTGATAAATTCCACTTGAGCGTCTAATTAATTAGATGAGTACTTTTTGTTTTTATTTGAAGATTGTTTGAAACATTTTGTAATACTTTCTCTGATTCTTTTCTTAGAATTTTAAGCATTCTCATATTCTAGCTTTATTTTTAAATCTTTAGGAGAAAATGTTATCTCATGAAAGTGTCTCTTTCTATTTCTTAACCTCTTAGGAGCAGCCTTTAATAAAGTGGCTTTGAGAGTCAAAAAACAAAAAACAGAAGAGAGTTGATCTCAAGTACCTCCAATTTTTTTTTGAATTAAAAGATGTAGAAAAGAATCAATTAAGGCAACTTTTAAATCAAGATTCCTCAAGCCATTGAATTTCAATAAGCAAAGCTTGTATGGATATGAATCTTCCTGGAAATTTAAGAGTTCAAAAATGCAGAATTGCTGTTGATTTAACCAAAAAAAGTTATTGTAACAATAACTTTTTGGATAATGATAAACCATATTTTGTTAAAATCACAACACTTTTCAGCCATTGAATTCAGCAAGCTAAAGATAAAATCTCTTATAACTAATTTCTTCTGATCTTAGAAAAGAAATATTGTGAGATCAAATGATAATTATTTCTTACTATTTGTTTGATTTTACATGCTAGAAGAATAAGGATATTGCTATAATTCAATTTATTAAAAAATACTTTTAAAACATAAATCTTGTCGTTTTTTCGGCTAGAATTCTCTTATTAAAACAATTTTTTAATGAATGACTAAACTTCTTTATTTTTAAGAAAAAGAAGAAAGATATTGTGTTCTTTCCTTATCTTAGATTACTCTAAAGCAGAATTGAATCTCAATAAACTAACTAATGAGATACTATTCTAAATAAATTAATTAATCAATTTCTTGATATACAAAGAAGAAAAATTCAAGGTGCTATAAAAAAATCAAAACATCCTCTTGAATTAGCTTTAATAAACAATGTAATAAGCTGTTTAAGAGAACAGAAGAACGCAAGAATGGCTATAAAACAAAAAAGAATGAACTTAAATACTTTCATGTGAAATTTTAAACATAAAAAGTTAATACTTTCAATTTAAAAAAAGATCATTTACAATAACTTATAAAAGAAATCCTCCCTAACCGCTCTCAATTTCGAATACTCTTTCAATTTATCTATCAAAATATCAAGATGAATACAACTTGAATTTAGCAATTTATCTATCTTTTATTTGTATGGTTATTTTTATTATTTCCCCGAGTGTAATAATAATCAATCGGAGAGCTAAATCAAAAAATAAAATACAAGAAACTTGGTAAGTTCCGTTTCGCACAGATTGGGAAAGAAAACATAGCAAATTAATTAATTTGTCACCACAAAAAATGGGTTCTTTTTTAGAATGCAAAAAATAGATGAAAGTCTCGGCTGAAACTTCGTGAAAATGTGTGAAAAACAAACATGAATAAATATGAGAAGAAGATGTAGGAATTATTCTAATAAAAAGCTTCTTACTTTAGCTCCTTCAAGAGTTTAAAATATTACAAAACCCCCCTATTGTGGAATACATACCTCACTTTCCCTCTTAATTCCCTTAATAAAATGATAATTTTTTATTCAAGGTCATATTTAAAGTTACAAGCTCAAAAATCAATAACGAAAAGCAGTAAATGCTGTGCTTAAAAGGAAGGCAGTAAGAACTTACTAAAAAACTTGCACGATAACCAGTGGTTTCAGCCATCTATTTAATGATTAATTGTTACTCCTAGAAAAACTACTGCCAGCTTAACTTAAATCTTTTGAGTGCTTGAATAAGAAATTGTAAACTAACTTTCAGAGAGAATTTCCTGCCTGACTCATATTCGTCATGATGTCCTTTACTCGTAGTTTATAGTCACTGCTTTGACAGATGCAAGATGAGTTTTTAAAACTTTATTTTAGTTAAATAGTTTAACAATGTCTGGAAGTGCTTCAGAGAATAGATTATCAACGTAAATGCATATTTTTGTAATAGTTGATAGGAAGATATGATAATAATATGAAAAATTATAAAGCAAGATTCCAGATCCGATTAGAGACGAACAAAATCTTTTTTTTAATATCAAAAAATACACTTATTTCATATTTATTATCGCCCTTATGGGAAATATTATGAAGATTGTTATGAATATAATGTGAAAGATATGTTTGCCAGATTCCTGTGATTTTAAAGCAATAATCTTCCCGAATGTCAAAATCAATAACTTCTTAAAACTCCAAGAAAGAAAGAATCAAAATAAAAAACAGTTTAAATGATGTTGCTGATAAGCACGATATTCATATGAAACCTATCTAGCTTTTGAAACTGCTCAGGGATGTTTATTAATCATGATTACTGAAACTTTATGAGAGAAACAAAGAAAGAATAAGTTGATCCACAAATAAATAAGAAAAGATAATCAGTAATTTTTGGTTTTTAATGTTGAATTTCAGGGAATTGAAGAGAGAGATATAATTTAAATGAGGTTATGTTTAATACAGTGGAACTCTCTGATATCTCAAAATAACTGAAGATGCTGGGTGGGAAGAAGAGAATGATTAGAAAGAACTTTAAAAAATGTCATAGAAATTTTGAATTATTGTTGAATATTTTTCAAGGACATTTTCAAGAGACAATATTCTTTGATCGATCACATATTCTTCAAGAATGAAAAATTGAATACAATATAAAAATTAGCTCTTTAATTTGTATATATTTATAAAAAAAATCTTTGAGATTATTGTAATAACTATCTATTATTTGACATTACAAGACATTTCTCAAGTAAGGAAAAAGTCAAGAAAAATTACTTGAATTAGGAGAAAATTATTAGAAATGTTGATTACATTAATCTGCATTGAATGTATCAGAAGCTAATAGGAATAGTTAATTTATTCACAAAACTGAAATCAAATTTGGTGGGTAGGAAAAAAAAGGAGGGGAAAAGTGATTTATTTGCAATATTCAAGCTCATTTTGGAATGACTATCAACAAAGGAAATTCATTATTAGCCAATAGATTTTTTATTAATGAGGAAAAGAATGAGAACATTCATATGTTTCAAACTGGATAGTTGATGGATATTAATGATTGAAGTTTTTCATCTTTTGGATTAAGCTAATAATCAAAGATTGAGAATAAAATCTTAATTTTATGCTGGAAGTTTTTAGCTTTTCTCATGTTATGCTGGAGACAAAAGGAAGGGAAAAAAAGGCAGGTTGGAGAAAGTTCAGTGGAGAGTAAAAAAATAGTAACATTAAATGCACTGAAAATGAAGTCAGTGTTTCTTAAATTACGTGTGTTAATAAGTAGACGTATGATAATGGTCTTAGTGGTCATAATTTAATAATAAATAATAATACGAGGATTTGAATTGTTTTTCCTTATTTATTTACCCTAAATTCAGCTAAAATAATAGCACAGTTCTAGCTTTCAAAAATTGATTTGAATGCAAAAAAAATTCCAAAAATAGTTAAACATGCTATTTTTTTAATTTAAACTCACTATTCCTTGGCTAATACTAAACATGAACGTGCAATACTTCAATTGAGAAGTTAGTAAGTTAGATATTGACTGTATTGTCAAGAAAATCCAAATAATATTAATAACTCTTAATTGAGTGGTAGGCATTTAATATTTTGATTAATCCTCCCCTCGTCTTTAGATCCTTAATTTTAGCCAGCGGCTTGCTGGAAGATATTTGAAAAATTGTTCATGCGTTCGTAATTTTTTCAGTGCAATTTAATATCAAAATAGTAGCCAGCTGGATAAATAACATAGAAATAAACCGAAAAGGGGGAGAAAGGTAAAATAGCAATACATCTTGTTTGTGTCTACTACTAAAAATGGAAAAGATAGAACCAATCGAGAAGAAATAAACTCTTAGATTCAAAAAGTGGAGAAACTGTAACATTCGATAGCGGGAAGAAGCTAATTTTGAATTATTATAAAAGGAGTCAGAGATTGTGATAAGTTGGTATAAATATATGATAATTTGACGTAATATAAAGAGGGTAAATGATGTTTTATTTGATAATTATGAAGGTTTAATAATTTCCAGAGATGATTACAAGATTTTTCGTTATAAATTGTAATTTAATTTCTGCAAATATTCATTGCTTTTTGGATTTTTAAAAAAAATTCATTCGAAAAAGCAAGATGGCTTGGTAAAATGAAAGAGTCTTCCATTATTTATTTTAGGATTGCTAGATTCTCCGTTGGTTAAGAAATGGTTGTTACAACATTTTTAGCTTCTAATTGGATTACAGCTTAGACAAAGTAATTACAAATATATTATATTTTTACATTCAAATGATTGACTGCCTGTTGATTGGGAAACAGATATTAGTAACCTCAAGGATAATATCCTCCAATCAAATAATCAGCCTTTTTTGGTGTTAATTAGATGAGTCAGAAACACAGCAGAAATCGATATTTAGATGGGGGGGAGATTTTGCTCGTTCAAATTAGCAATCAGAGACTCCCAATTTATATAATTGTTAGCTCTCATCAAAGAATCGTTTACTTGAAAATCTCAGAAGTATCTCCTAACTTAATAGCAACGTAATAATCTTATTCACTAGAAAAATCTAAATAGAACATCCTTTTTGTACAGTCAAATAACTAAAAATCTCTCCGTGGATTTGTAGACATCAAACTTTTAAACAATTTTCTGAATAAAGCCAACTAATTAGTGGTAATAGTACTCCTTTGCGTTTCTTGAAGTAACGTCTGAATATAGTTAATCATACAATAGTAAGATTTTCGTATTTTTATTAAAAAGAAGATAAAATCCTAAATTCAAAAATAAATAACTTGTGGGAACAGAAGCCAAAAATAAACAAGAAGAAGAAGTTCAAGAAAATCAACAAGTTAAGCATAATTATAATAATAGACAGAGAAAAGTTCAAAATAACTTCAAAAAACACCTCCCCTCTCGCAAAAACTATTACTTAGTTGTTTAATTTCATACTCTTTTCCAGAAGAAATCCTAGTTTCAAAGCGGGAATATATCCATCAATCAAAATTACTTTTTGAATATTAGAAAATCAATTTCATAACTAATAACACGCACACACGCACACATATGGGCCAATGTTCTTGCACTGATAAGCCATCTTCTAGAAGAATCTCAATTAAGAAGATGATGCGCAATACATTGCAATAGTTCTTCGAGAAAACGGAATATTTAGTTGAATCATGTGAGCTACTCCTCGACGCTTTTGAGCATATAAAAACAGAATTATTTGAGATTCTAAGCATTTCGAATATTGCTAACATGCAGACTGATAGAATCGATTAAAACCGATCGACTATTTCGTATTCTCTTCTACATCTCAGCTTAGCTTCCGTTCCTTAATTTCTCATGAAAACAGATCTCATCCCAGAATAAGAGGAATAACTTCTCAAGATTGCAGAGAAATTCAGAGAATCTTATAAATGTGCTAAAGCCCTTCGAAACAGCTGCTGCAAAGCACTTCAAAGATAAGAAATTGGATGGCAAAACTATGAAATATTCTCATCTGCTTAACCTAATTCCCCTCAAAAATGCCATAAAGATAACAACGAGGAAGCAGCTTCACCTAGTAAAAGTTAGAGTTCTAAATTCGATAACGTCTACTATCTTCGACGCGATCTTTCCGCTCGAAAACTGCTCTTAGTTATTCAAAACGTTGATGAGCTACTAGCTGCATGCGATTTTGAAGGTCTATTAGATGCTCTGAAAACAAAACTTGAATATAAATATAAAATATTCTTTGCTATGAATTGTTCCAGTGAACAAGGTAACTAAGTAGGAGTAATAGACCTACAAATCTAAGAGCAAAAGAAGTTCTAAAATTAGCAAGAAAAACTCACAGAAATCGTCAAAGATCTCTCAACAAGTTAAGTCTTTTGAGAAGAATCAAAAATCAAGCAATCTCTTAGAAATTACTTACTACACCCAAAATCGATTTCAATAATAATTTTACAAGATGTATTCTACTAACAAAACATATAATTCTCCTTCCATTTTACTAATGTACATTACACATACACACATGCATTTTAACCCTCTTTGAATTGTCCCTCCTCCATTTATTGTAATTCTTCCCAAATATTCCTTTTTGTTTCTTTTTTACCAATAACAAGTTTTACATATTGCGCTGTCTAGTTCGACATTCCTTAACTTAATTGATTTGATGCCCCCTAACGCTCATTTCAAACCTCTCTTACGGGAATAGATAAATGATCATTGATTCGGTTTGTTTTTAAATTATCTATTACACATTTCATAGGTTTTGAAGGCTGGCTGGGTATATAGCTTACAAATAATTGTTATTTTTATGCTAATTATTGCTCTATTACTGTCTCCTTCTGACAATAATACTTAGATTTAATTAACAAAAAGTGGAAATCATTCCCCCCCACCATATTGCTATTCTTGATTTATTTCTAAAGGGAGTATTTTTTGTAAGCATCATTTCAGTGTTACATTGATTGAATCATAAATTCTTATGTTTTTTAATAATGAGATCAAATTGAAACCAAAGGATTTATTTGAGTGAAAAGAAGTGAATCTTTAAACGATTCCTAGTGAATTATTTAAATTTAATATTAAAAGCAAAAGTTTCATATATTTGTTAGAATGCATCAACAAACTGAGGTAATATTACAGTTAAAACTAATATATTTCTAGGATAATGTTTGTATTAGCATAATCATATCTTTTTATCTTAGAATAATCATGATTTACTACACTTGTTTGAATGAATAAACTGATTTGCTGCTGTATTTCATAAGATGGTACATCAGTCTAAAGAAAAATGAGCATCTCATTCATTGCAAACACCACAGTAACTGAACAAATCAAATCAAATATGAAGCGAACTTTAAAAATGATAACATGAACCTCAGTTTGCTACAAAAAACTCAAAGAAAAAAGTTAAGGAAATAATTGTTTTGATCAAAATCAAGGGAACGATCTTGTACACAAGCATACATAGATTTTTTGAGCTTAACAATATCATTTCGGTAGCTGGAAGCATTAAGGAATCTAATGTTTTGGTTTGTGAGTTAACAATAAGTTAGTAAATACAATAATATAAATAAGTTCAACTTGAAATAAGAATGATAAAATCATATTTAAAGACACAAATTATTTCATGCTTTTTCTGATGATTTGAATTTAAAATATAAGGTCTCTGCAAAAACGAGTAAAACAAGAGGAAGATCTTTTTGTACCCAAGACATAGCATGGTAGACAAAGGATAGATAATGAATGTCAGAGATTGAAACTTTAATGCTATTTTTGTTAAATTAAGAAAACAATTGAATGTGTATTATTTTAAATAAAACATTCGCAAAAGGTTTTGTTTTATCTTTCCCAATTCCTTTAAGATTCATGAGTCATTTTAGATTTCTTTGACGTCAATTAGTTCGATTTCAGGACATACATTAAGTAATAATCACTGTAGATGGCAGTAATAGGATTTTCCCCAACGCATACACATGAATTTCAAAACAAGCCTTGAACAAATTAAATTCTTTTGAATTTTACCGCTGCCAAAGTTCTTTTAAAATCCTGAGATTTTTAGCAAATTAATTTGCTGATATTAACTTTTTGAAAGAAATATTTGAATTAATGATAAACAGAAAACTTATTTGATGATATTATTCAGTTTTATTTGAATTCTTATCTAATCATCCCCCATTTCAAGGATATTTGAATATACCTATCAGATAATGTGCTCTATTGAGAAAAGAAATAATGATTATTTTTACAAATTGACTCAACTCAGATCAGAAAGGAAGAGAGGGAGGGAAAGAATCAAAAGGACTTTTTGATCTATTTGAGTTTAAAATCTGATGGAATGATTGGTTTAAAAGAGCGGCGATAAAAAGAGAGGGTATTATCAACAGGAATCATTTGACATAGCAGCAAAAAACAAAAATTTAAAAGAAAAGGAAAGAAAAAAAGATTAAACCATCAAAACGTCAATTTTGATAGAAAGAAAGGATAGAAGAAACTTGAGTAAAATAAAACACGCCCTCAATAGAGTAGAGTGAACGCTAACATTTGAAGGTTATACCCAAGCAGAAATGAATGCAAAAAGCATAGATAATCTTGCTATGAAGGAACTAGAGTAGAAAATGAAAGAAGCCTTCACTAATCTCAAGGAATCAATTTGCGAGATAGAAAAAGCTTGGATAAATAAGGCAGGCATTTCTTAAGAAGGTAGAAAACAACTGGAAGAAAGAAGAGAAGATAGAATCCCAGTGAGAAAAGGGAATTCATGGAATCAGATGGATTTTAAGGACCAAGAATAACTAGGAAATATGATATTAGATGATCTAGAGAAAACAAGAGAGAGATTGAGATGCACAATGCAGAAGCTAGGGTCATTGCATGAAATCGAAAACAAAGAACTGCAAACGGAAGAAATAGAGAATCTATAAATTGATTTTGATGAAGAATCCTTCGATTTCATTGGTGAAGAAAGTGAAAGAAACAATGGAGGAGGTGTCCATGAAGATGAAGATACATACATATGTAAAGATAAAGGTAATAATGTGAAATTAGAGACAATTGCTGCAACACAAGAAGATACTACTACTGCTGCTGTTGCTGCTCCAGCTGCTCCAGCTGAAACAACAACAATATATCCTATTAATACTCCAGCTTTAAACCCTCCTCTTGAATAATAGAACCAAAAAATTCATCAGATTTAAGAGATAAGATAAGCTCGGGAAGTAAATTAGCAGGATCAAGAATAGTTAGCTAAAATAATAGAAACTGCTTCTCAGTTATGTCCATAATAGCTACCTCCATCTTTATCTAATAAGCCAACTTAGTTGTAGTATCAGATGCTTCTGCAGCAATAACAAAGGCAGTTTTAATTGTTAAATCAATAATTCTAGTAGCAGTAGAAAACAAGCTAGAACAATGGGATGTCAGAAAATAACTAAGAAGAACCCTTAGACACAATCGATGAGGAGTGTCCAAGCAAAGAGATATTTTAACTTGAGCGGAATTACTCATTGTAAATTAAAAGTCTAGGTTTCATGGCTTAGGTACTGCAATGTAACAGCGGAGAATGCTTTGTATTTGCTAAGTATGGTGATTTTAATACGCTGCGTGGTCCATTTAGCAAGCAAGGAGCGATTTTGCTCTTCGAAGAAAGAGTTGGTTTGTAGAGAGCATAACTTTCAAATAAAGTTAATAATTAAACTCAATAGAACAAATGAAAAAAAAAAGGGGTAATTATTCTGTTGGGGAGGGGTGGAGTTTAAGGAGTAGGTAAGTAGAACACTACTGAGGAATCAACTAATCAATTCGCATCCTCCTCCTCCTCCAAAAGAAGAACTTAATTTGATCTAGTCCCCTTATGATTAATATAACTATTAACATTAAACCTTTATTTATTATAAGTATTTATGAATTCTTTGGTTGTTGATATGACATACAAAGAGAGAGAGACCTAATCTATGTTGTAGAGCTATGGGTTAACTTATTAATTAATTTACTTCTAAAACTCTCTTGTATTGGATTCAACCCATTTTAATGTACTTCTTTTTTATCTTTTTATCTTCGTTTCTTATTTGCTTTCATTTATTTTTAGTTATTACAAGATATTTATTTTTGTTAAGGAGTTTTGTAGTGGACACAGAATCCCAAAAAGAAGCCAACAAAACGGATTTACATCCCTCCTTTAATCTTTTTTAAAAATAATTCAAAGGTGATTTTGATTTGATTAATAAATTTCAATGATAGGAGTAATCTGAATGTTAATTTTAAAAAACTATCAAATTTTTTTAATGGATAAGACTTTACTTAATGTTTAAACTGTTTTGGTTCTACTCGATTTCAAACCAAGACAGCAAAGAATCAAATTTAAGGTAATTTCTCAACCCCACAAATTCATCTGTATGTATCAGTGTAGAAGTGTGTCAATAATCTATGAGTAATGCTTCATCATATAATTAATTTTTATCGATGTTCAAATTCTTCCCTCTAAAACATTTATTGTAACTTAAAATTATTGTTTATTATTTTTCTTGATTATTATTTATTGTTCCTATGAATTTCCATTTTAATTTAGATGAAAACTAGCAAAATAGTTTTTTTTAAAATAATTGGTTTACAAAAGGTTACAATAATATAAAAACAACACCAAAGATATTATAAAAAAGCCATCATTATTAGTGATGTATTTAGTAAGATAAAATAATATTGATTGTTTAATTTAAATTCATTAGTGAGTGTTAGTATTTCTCTGGATACTAAGATGCAGCAAATTAAGCAGAAATTAGAGTTGATTCTTAGTCAGTTAATTAAAAAGTAGTATCACACTTTTTTTTTAGAGTAGTCTTCAAGATTTTTAATAATCGCTTACTGTGAGAATTACTTGCGATGAACAATCAGCTTATCGAGGTATCGTTTGCCTAAATGAGGTAATTGCAGTTTAAAAAGATAAAGAGCTAGATCCTTCACAACTTCAGTAAACTCTTAGGTAGTTTCGCCGAGGGCTTTGAGTTTATTTTCAAGAAAAGAATCACAAAGTGGCAATATATCATCTTCCGAGACATTCTTCTTAGCTAGCATGTGTAGTAAATCTTCTAGAGAAGATGTTGCAGAGGATGATTGAGAAGAGGAATCCGTTGTGGAAGAATAATTTAAGTTATTAAAATGTGTAGAAAATGTAGAAGATTTATTAGTGTTATAATTATTATTAATTGTCGGTGAGTTGGATAGAGATAAGTAATTGATGGCAAAGGATTATTTGGGCGAAGATAATTAGCTGTGATTACGATACAGTTGTTATGATACGTGTTCATTCTAATATCGATTGGTTTGATCAATGACTGTTTAGGATATTTTCTTACTATTTTAGTTTCTTTTTATGATTTCCCTTGGCTATAATTGAGAGTTCTAGCGAGCAATAATCGAGTTTCTGATATTAGAAGTTTTAGCTTTAGGAGAATCCCTTGGAGAGCATGAAATATTGTTTTTAATACAATGAGTAGCAAAATTTAAGCTTGCAGAAGTACTATTGGAGGAAATGGCTATTCTTTCACTGATAGAAGTATTCTATTTTGAAATGTTTATATTTACATAATCATTGGAAACTCTCCTTTGATCTATATTATTCACACATTTTTATCTGACCAAAACTTATGTTGAAGGCCTATTAGATCGAATTTTTCTCTTCGTTTCTGTAGAGTTCATTTTTATCTTAGAGAGTTACTCTTCTACAGAAAAACTCTCCATTCCTGTTTCTTCATTTAAAACAGCCTCCTGACCTTCTTTTTCAAAGTCAATCCAGGTCCTTCCTGGTGTTTTAGAGTCTTTCACTGCGCAAGTGCCCATTGTAGTAATAATATATTTACTTAATCTTACTAATTCTTTTCTCCTATTTTTATTTTAATAAAACCTAAATCAACGCTGATTTGTTCAAAAAGGGAAGATAAATATAAATTAATTCCTCGTTTAACTCTCTTCGATCAGCTAGAAAACCCAAAAAATAATCATTCACAAAAAAAACTACACTGGATATTGATAATCTATGTGTATTGTTCTTTTACAAATAATTTAAAAAAAGTAAACAAATTGATTTTTTACATATCAAATCTCAATAAATTAACTTGTTTATTCTGTAAAATATATTTGAAGTATCCGTACGTCTATCTATCCTTTATTGCCTTACTACAGCGAAAGTTACAGAAGAATTAAATAATTTCAAATTGATTATTTCTGTTTTATTTTTTCTTCTCTAGTTAAACATTACTTCTATCCCTCTTTACAAGAGAATTCAAAAAATCTCTTAATATTTAAGTCATTTAAATGATTCAAAGTAGGGTACATATTCTCTAAAACATCATGAAATTTTTTATGGAATGGTAATGGCTACTTCTGCATTCCAAATAGGATTGTAGATTAATCGAAGGGCAATCAGTCTGACTATGATATCTTTAGTTTTCTTTGAGCAGGGGAGTTACTCGAAATTACTAATTAAAGATTCAATAAAATTGGAGAGGGTATATTCAGAAGGAGATTTCTTCTTACTCTTCTTTTGAATATTCATTATAATACAAAATTAATTAATATCTTGATAGAACAGACAGATCAATAATAATCAAAAGAAAATGTTAATTATTCATTTTGAGAGAGGGATTTGATGAATCATCCATCATCGATTGGTATTCAGAAAAAACAATAACCAACTCAACAAATACATTGATTTACATTATTAAAATCAGCATACTTTTGGGCATTCAAACTACTATTCTTAGATTTTTATTATCAAAGATCTGTTTTTTTTGTTGTTGATAATAATTGTGGAGAATTGTGTATTCCCCTGATCTAATGGGATAAATGAACAATAATGATTGAATGGATAGGAATCACACTATTTGCTCCTGCTTTTTCAGTTTGTTAGCTTGACATCTTTGAGCAGTTATTGATATTTTTCTTTATGTTTTGCTATGAATTCCTCTGTTGGTTAAGGAATATTAACTCGATGACTGTTTTTCAGGCAATAAAGTGCAATAAAACTTATGGGATCTTATGGTCTTTCTTTGTCAACAAGCTAAAAGGCCTATTTAAATAAGAGTAGTAGCATTAGGAATGGATGTTCCTTTCAATAATTGATAGATTTCAGAAGCATTTATTAATTATTTGTTGTTGTTGTTGTTACAGGATAAAGAAGTGGCAAGACAGTTTTCCTGAGATATTCTGCTTTGGAACATTCTAAAAGTGCTTCAAAAGGTGATTAAACAGCTTGAATTACTTCCTCTTCTGATATCCCATTCTTCATGCGTTCCACCTGAATAAAGTAAATATCATATTAGTTCCTCAAGAAATTCCTCTTGATTTCTCTCTTCAATAATTTACTTCTTCATCTCTTTTCTTTTCACAAATATCAATTTGTTTTAGTAGATAATCTGGATCTCTAACAAGATCGATCAGACTGATAGGTACGATGTATTTATTCATTGCTTTCTTCAGTGGAATAGCCTACCCAGTTAAGGTATCTCTTACATCGATTATGCAATCATCATCTCTGAAAAAAATAAGTTTATTTTATTTAGTACAGTTTTTTCACTATTTCTAAATGTTTTTCCATAATTCTTATTTACTCTGTCACGCAATCATCGAAGAAGATATTTAGAACATCGAAATCTTGCTGATCAATCAATAAAGGCTTAGCATAAGAGTTCTTTTTACTATGACTCTCCCACCATTCAAAATCATGGTTTAAGACCAATGTTTTCTAGGGAAAAAATCAAATAAATTGGCATTTTGAACAAATTTGCTTTTTAAAACAAAACTTCCTTACATCTTAGCTAGCAGTATCTATGAAGCTGTAGATTTAAGAGGAACCTTTAAGCAGTGAAATAGAATCCTCCTCTAGCTCTTTTTCATATTCATCTTCAAGTTATTTTGCTTTGGAGACTCTTTTTAATGTACCCATTACTAAAACCATATCTTTGACTTCTTCACTGTAGCGGTACATCATTCCAATGTTTCTCTCTTATATGATACAGTTTTTAGTCCCTTTTTGTCCATCTAATCGAGCACTAATCGTGTTGTTCTTTCCATTATAACAAGGATGCTCACCTCGACAAAAACTAACCGATCAAATAACAATACTAATATTTCAACAAATTCATAGTTATCCATTTTGCTATTACGTATTGAATTCTGCAATGATATCATAAAGATCATCTGCAAATGAATGAAAGAGAATCTAGAAATCTCTCTTGAGTTTTTAGAGCTGCATAATCATGCGGAAGAACCCTGGTAAAATCTAATATTTCCCGTCTTGATAAAATGACAAATATTTATTCGCAGAAGCGAACAAGAATTCTGAGCTATTCTTGTATTTGTTTCCGCTGCTGTTTGGGACACTCCCTGTGGCATTACCAGCACTGTTGTTACTTGCATTCATGGTGATATCTCCCTTTGTTTTAGCCTAGGATTTTCAAAAATGTCCAGATATTTTTAAACCATATTTTTAAATCTAAAAAATAATTCATTTTTTTCTCCATACAAGTTGTTGTTTGATATCTTCCCAGACAGCTGTTGGGAGACACGTATTCTTGAGGAGTCTATCATATTCTGGTTTTAGTTTCATTCCTGGACTGCTTGATCGGCAGAAAGAATTGAAACACTCCTGTCTTTTCTTACTTTTTTAGGTACAATAAAGCATACAAATTTAAAATTATCCATAATAATAGCCAAAAGAATCAATGAATTTAAATAATCTAAAACAATAATTCTCACTTGACTTGCGAATTGAACTTTTTCATTTCCTCCTAGTTTGGCTCCTGATCCTTTGTCTTCTCTGGGTGTTAAGATGCAACATATTCACTGATATTTCAAAGCAACAATAAGCACTAAAAACTTCTCACTACATCAATTTAATCGTTTATTCTAAGCTAAATCTATCTAAAATGTACTAATAACTGATGAGCCCTTCCTGCTCAGGCTTGAGAGTTGAAAAATGAGAATGACCTATTTTGTTTTAGAAAAAGAATCCAATTAGTTTTCCAAACACACTCAAAAGCAATCAATCTGAATTCAATAATTTTACATAGTTTCCATGATGAGTCACTTTCTTCCACCTTTCCCCAAGCGTATTTGCTCAACAACAGATTCAACTATGCAAAACAAACAAATCCATTTAGATATCTTCCTCTCCTTTAAAAGTGCCATCAATTTAAACTCCTCCCAATATCATCTGTTTTTTCAAGCTCTTAAAACAAATTTATCTATTTCCATACAGCTTCTTCTTTGGAGAGTTTCAGCCTTGTATCTGCAAGAACTAATGTTTTATTAATATCAAAATGAAGCACAAGTCTCTTTTGCTTCGAGTTAAAGCTGTTTTCGCTATCCATAATATATTCACTCTATCTTTCCTTAGATTCGCTGCTCCTTGCCTTAATTAATCTTTATTTAGAAGTTACAATCTTTTGATTGCTATCCAAACTAGATTGAATTATCAATAATATAAAGTACCCAAACCTCCAGCAAACTAAAACCCTAATTTTTCAAATATTGACTCCATTCATTAAAATTATGATTCTTTTAAGCAATATAGATTTGTTTTTTTCAATTGGAAATCCTGAAAATTAGAAGGAAAATCCTTTTTTTTCTTCTTGTCTTTCATGTTGTTGCAAAATGATACAAATAATTCAAATCCAATTTTTGGTTTGCCTTGGAAATTGACAATTTTTACTAAATAAAAGTTAAAACACCTCCCCACAACGAAAATCAAAAAAAGATCAGAAAAAACTCCACAGGTGATATAAATTAATTTCTAATTTAGTGGAGAATTAACAAAAATTCATTTATTTATTTTGATAGAGTAGTTTGCTTCTAAGAATAAGTTTTCTCAATATGGGTGATCCAGTGACTGGTATTATGGTAGGCTCCGTGGTCTTCGTGGTGGTTGGAATAATTGCATACTGCGTGATAGACAGCTATGTCAAGAAGAGCTTCACAGATAGTGGAGAAAGCTCTTTTGGACAATAATTGAGTTCCAAGCGCACGCTCTATTTCGAAAACAGAGGGTAAGCATGAAAATACATTAATACTTATAAAATTTATCACCTAAATATTATCCTGTGGTGCTTCATTTTCGGAGAGATTTTTCTGGGCTATCCTTACTCATTGGCACTACGCAATATCCCCTTTCAAATATGCATATTTTTCTCATATTTTTGTTCTTCAAACAAAACAATAGCACTTTGATAACATCTATTATCGTCGCAATCATTGGAATGTGGCTTATGTGGGTAACTTGCTACATGCACTAGATGTATCCTCTCATAACTCCTATTTTACACGAGCACTGAAAGAGCTTGTAAACTTGTAAACCAACAGAAGATCTCTCATCATAACTCCTACTCAAATCTCAAAGCTTGTGATTTCTTCATTGTTCTTCTTTTGTGTTTTTCATTGGTTTTGCATTCATTTTCTTATGGAGAATCACTTAGAAATATCAGCACACTTTCATACACACAAAAGCAATACAATTTCAATTCACTTAACATTTCTTTATCATGCTTTCCTAAAAGGAAACATAATGCATAAATATCTTATGGTGCTATCTGTTAGGACAAACAGACACTTAACATATTAGAAAAAAGAAAAAAACAAAAACGAACAAACTCTTAAGAGTTCAAAACAAAAAAAGCAAGCAATCAATCAAACTATTTATCAGCAAATTAACTCAATCCATATTGTAAGTTGAGGAGAATTTTGTCCTAAGATTGCTATTACTTTTGCTCATACGTTATTCATGTAAAAATGCTTATTTGCATTATTTGAGTTCTTGAGACATTCTTAGAATTCTAGGATCATTCTCCTGCTTCTTTGAGTTATTTTCCTCAGGTCTAGCTGTTTTAAGATAATGTTTGCCTTCTTCTCTGGGTGAACAGAACCTCTTTTTCTCATAATTTTATCGCATTGTAGCGAAAAATTCTTTTTAAGTGAAACTCTTGATGCCTTGAGATTTTACTTATTTGTCGATCATGGATTTCTTGAGGAGAGCATTGACATAGCAATCAAGTAATGGACGCTCGTTAGATTGGGCTTCTTGTAAGGATCCATACGTTTGATCTTTGTTTTAGATTTCTTTGATTTGTTTTTGAAAATTGATAGGCAATTTTTTGTCTTTTGAGTTGTGTGCATCAAAGGGATCTCTCCCAGCAGTAATAGAAAAAATAGGAGGAATAAGATTGATTGCCGATGGTGTTACTGCTGCTGGTGTTGCAGCACTGGAAGATGCTGCAGTCATAAAATCTTTTGAAGTTGATTTGTTGAATTGAAATGGTGTAGATGTAAACGAAGGATTCTGCTGAAAGTGTGATAAATTCAAATGGAGAGTTGGAGTTCGAATAGTCGTCGAGGAATTAGGCGAATTATCTGAAATTTGAAAATGATTCTTCAGTTTAGATCCAGGTAAGTTACTTGTGTTTGGCTTCGGAGATGTCGGCGACAGTGGAGATGAAACAAGAAATCTTCTTGAAGAATTTCCTCCGGCCTGAACTTCTAAACTAGGTGGCTCACACATCCCAATAAGCTTAGTATTACTTGAATTAGTTGTTTGTGATGTGTAATTGTTGTTCATGATTGGAGTACCAGGGTTAGTTGCATTGATCCTAGCAAGATCATTATATTTTTTAGTTGAGAATGACAGAGGAGTTACGACAGCTGGGAGATTCTCCGATTATCTTCTCCTAAGCAATCCAGAACTTTTATATGTCTCATTCTCAGGGGTTAGCATAGCGCTCCACTTCTTTGTTAAAGTTTTTCTATTTGTTCTATCGCCTCGAGAGTTATCACCTAAAACTGCATCATCTTAAAGATTTGAGATTACATTCTATTATGGATGGAGTTACTGATAAAAACGATTATCGCTGCTATTGTTAGGTAATTATTATTGACTGTTTCTTGGTTAAATGTCAGGGATTTTAGTGTGACTGCTGTTGGTAGTATTTGCGTTGAGAATATAATGTGTGAAGTCTAACTATTGCTGTTTTTGAATATCAGATGATCTAAGAACATCAGTAGATTCCCTGTAAATTCCTATTTAATTTGATTTAAACCGTGAATGCGTATTGCTGCCGCTTTCGAGAGCTGTTGGAGTGGAACTCTACGGACTAAGGAGTTGATTCACAATGGGGGAGGATGCATCTGATTATGTTTGGTTTGTATTGTTGAACCCAAGAATATCTCGAATATGCTATTTTTCTTCAAATCTTAGGAGTCTGCTATCGAGCTTAGTTTAACTTTCTGTTCGTAGGTCATTAGCTAGCCATTTATCTTGCATTGCATTGAAAAAAGCTTATTTATCTACACAATAAAGTAACGCAGTTGATGAGACACAAATTACTTTATTTTATCTTTTTTGTGTTTTCGAAGCGATTTCTTCTGTACCGAAAGAGCATCCAGGAGTTAAAACAGCTGTTCTCTGGAGTTCTACTTCCCTACGAGAAATCCTACGCTGCAAATGAACTTCAACGTTATCTTTCACTTATGCTTAAGATTCTTCTTTAGGACGAGTTAATATCTTTTTGAGAATAATAATTAAAATCAAAACACAAATTATTAGAAAATACACCAAAATTCAATTCCCCTCTGCTTACTTCAAATTCACCTTCCTTCACGAAGTATATTTTATCTGATAAATCACCTATTGAATATATAACCTAATTGCAAGTACATTGCATTCTCTTATTGTTTCTCAGAAGATTAGTGATCTACGCTTTTGTCCATCCCTTGAGAAACGGAAAGGAATGAAAAAACTCTATGTCATCCTCATAGATAGATGCATGATATTTGTCTACAAAAAATCATGTTTAAAATCAAATATTTTGGTTTGTTAAATTCAATTGCTTTACGCAAATTAAATCATTTTTTGTGTTACCAACAATTGAATTGTAGATATCAACGTGAATTGCGATAAGTGTACAGTCTTCTTGACATACTATCGTTGCTGTCCTACAAGCCCATTCGAAAAAGGAAATTTATGTAATAAGATAATTACGTAAAAAAGAAGAGCATCTTGTTTGAAATTACAAACAAATTCTCTTTTTCTTTCTATGATTTTTCTCAAAATATCTTCACTTTTCTCTCTCTTGCATATTGTTAACATCATACCTTGGTACACTGGATCGAAGTGCAACCTCTCCAAACGTTGTATCAGTTCCAAGCACAGCGACTATTCTCATTCTCGGTCCAATTTCCACCATCATAAGTCTAAATGCTTCTCTATCTGATTCTTCCTTCACATATTTTGATTCTAAAGAAGCTAAGTTTTCTTGATAATTCTCTTCTTCGTTGATCGGTGTAATAACGAAGACACTTCCCTTTTAAATCACATAGAACTTTCTTCCGAAATCACCTTGACAAAAGCAAGAGTAAGTTAGCTATTTGATGTATTGATATCTTATTTTTTGTTTTGATTTTTGAAATGAATGTTTCACCATAATTAAAGACAATCGAGAACTTCTTGAAATGTTGTAAATGAGCTTCGTTTACAAGTTAATAGAATTTCTGCTCACTCAGTTGCTTCTAGATTTCAGTGAAGAAAGTGAGACCTTCTATGTCTTTTTCACTCACGTGGTCAGTTCGGAGGGGTTTTTTCATTCTTTTTGAAGTGCTCCCTAAAGGAATGTCAACTTCTGACATATGGTAGGGTATTCGAACTTAATTTTTGAGTAAATTCTAAGAAGATAAAGGTTTAGAGTCGAGAATAGTGTGGGAATATGCGGTTTAAAGATTCTTGCGTAGGTATTTGTCGTTGAGGTTATCACTTCAATTCAAGAAGAGTATTCAATAAATTTTCAATTTTTTAATATAAATCTGCACCAAAAAGTCTGTGATTCATCTCTGAGTGTTTTCCTTATCTTATCTTAAGCAACCTAACCTTACAATATTCAATCAAGTTCAGCATTTTTCTAGCTGCAAATTGTAAGGCATTACTGAACACTAATAAAAGACTCTTCTTATGATATTTTAGATGAAAATCCCATTTTTTTTCTTCTTTTTTTATTTACTCGCATTGATCAAATTTCTTTAAAATCTGCACTTCATTACCCTTCAAATAAATCACTTTAAGAACATATAGACAAACGAGCAATAACATCTATCATTTTCACTAGGAAAGCAACATCCAAAAATGCAAAAATAATACTTTTCACTTTTTTATTCTTCTCATTTTCAATTGATGGAAAAGCTATTTGTGTTTTATCTCAAGCCATTACTAGCTATTCCTGCTGCTGGAGCATTTTAATCATCTTCTTCAGAGACAAGTCGATTTCTTCCCTACTTATGTGATTGTTCTTCATTTTCTATTCGTTTATCTCTCACAGTTTTGTATGCTATTGCAGCCACAAAAAATCCAAAATATAGCTGCAAAAAACAAAAAAAGATGAATTTTTAATAAAATATTCCCAAAAAAAAAGAAATAATATTTTTGCATCATTAAGAAGGAATTCCACCAGAATAGAAGTACTGGAATCAAAGAAGAAGTAAAAAACAAAAAGTAAATTACTCCTGCTGCTATGAAAAGAGAATTCTATGTCATATCGCGAGTTTCTCTGATTTTCCAATCAATAAACTTTGTCCCTGAAGCTACCACGATTCCTAAAATAGTCTGGTGTGTTGAGTTTTTTTCAAATGAAATCTTTTGATCAGCATTGAATTTAAAAATAATGCAAAAGTGTTTTTGTGATTATTTTACTAAAAACACAGTTCCAATACAGGAGATAATCGCACAGAATTCAGCGCCTGTTTAAACCAATCAATAAATTAGGTAGGTAATAGCATGATCTCAATAGGAATCTTATTAAACTAACTTACAGCCCATTTTTATTAAAATTTCAGTTCTTTTCGATCTTAGTCTTCAGTCCTGTTTTGATCACCTTTTTAAAGCAAAATTTGTTTATCTTGGAATTTGTTTTGAATCAAAAAGAACAAAAAAAGTACACAAAGGAGTTGCTTCTAATTTTTGATATTCTCCCCCTCTTCCCTCCTCAAGTCTTTAATTGTTTTTTTTTTCTTTTTCTATTTCCCTAAAAAATCCAATCACTTTTTAAATTTACTAAGGAGTTAAAAAATTCAAAACTGCCATTGCTATCAATGAGAAAAGGAAGTAAGATGAGGAGGAGTGTTTTTATTTGTTAAAGGTACATAGGATAATAATACAAATGTTCAATCCAAGAATCTACTATTAAATCAAAATTAGCTAGTATTACTTTTAGAACAACCAAAAAACGGCAAAATAGCAGAAGATTTTTTCAAAAAATATCCCTTCAGAAAATTGTTATCTTATCAGAAATAATAAAAATAATTTCTGTTTTTCAAAGATATTTCATCTCAAAAATCATTAAATTGGTAGAATAACTACCCTGAGAAGAAGACACTACTCACCCTGAATCCTTGTTAAATGAAACAACAAAAGGATAAGAGACTGTTTCCAGCGCAACTGTAAAAATGGTTAAAGCCTTCATAGGGTTAGGTATTTTAACACTTCCGTCATGGTTTCAAGCAGTGGCTTTGGCTTGGAGGTTTATTATTCTTTTTTATATGTCGTAGTTTAATCATGTATTTGAATCTCAAACCCATGGATGTAGCAGATAAAAGGGAGTCTAATGCTAGAAGCATAACTGAATTCAGCGTAGAATGTCTGCGCTAAAAAAGTGAATTCTGGGTGAATTGTTTTTTATTTGCAATCTAAGCTGGAAAATGTGTAGCATATGTGATATTTTTCTCAACATACTTCAAAGTGAGTTTGTGCTTCTTTACTGACAACGATAGGACTAACCCTCTTTGCGAATCTAGAATCCCTAGCATTGTATTATCGTTGATCTTAGTTGGTCCATCCATTTTTATTAGGAATATAAGCAAATTGAAAGATTGGTGTTTATTTGCGAATGGATTGATTTTAGTTAGTCTAATGGTAATCTTGGTTTCTTGCTTGTTGAAGATAAATGGTTTAGATATTACAAGTGGTAATGTTGAGGTAATCAGATGGACTTACATTGGAAAAGCACTTGGGGTGTTTGTTTTCACCTTTGAAGGAGCCACATTGTTTTTTGAAATAAGATAATAAAAAGGATGGTTTTTGTATGATAAAATTCAATTTTGATATTGTTGAAATCTTTAGGAATTCAATGAAGGATCAAAGAGAGTTCAAGTAAGTTGTAAGATACACGCTAAGCGGTGGAATGGTAGCATATGCTGCAATTGGATTGACAGGATATTTAGCATTTGGATCAAAAGTGCAAGATGTTATTCTTTTCAATTTTCCTATGGACAATCCAATTTATGTATATTCACCTAAATATTCTATTGCATTGCGATTATATTATCATATCCGTTGCAGATGTTTCCAATCGTTAGTGTCATGGAGGTTAAACTAATTGAAGGTTTAAAGCTGAAAATGAAATGTTGCATTTCTGATAAAGAACAAGATGAATGGACGATTGAAGAAAAAAGCAATAAATGATAGATAGATAGATAGGACAAGCATTTGCTAGATAAAAATGGAGAATCAGATAAAGTAAAATAATCCATTTAGCAAATCAAAGAGAATCAAGAATCGTCAGAGATCCAATAAGATGAAAAACATCTGAATTAGGAAATAGTAAATAAGAAATAGAATTCTAATAATAACATTATTAAGAACACAAATTATGAAGAAAATGAAATTGATGTAGAACTGAAGGCTCTTGATTCTAATACTCTGAAGAAATTCAAGGCATAGAGCATATTACTCCGTTTGACGAGTTTGTTAGTTGTGTTTCTAATCGCAACAACGTTCAGTAGATTAACAGTATTCTTAAATTTTATTAGATCGATTGCTGGAACATTCTTTTGTTTCATTCTGCCTGTGGTGATTTACGAAAAGAATATGCCGAATGTATCTAAAAATGTAATTTTATTTCATAGAGTGATTATGATACTTGGGATCGTTTTTGGATTAGTAGGGATAGCTTCCACGTTAGATTCAATTTTTTGATGATCTTTTGCTGTTTAGATCTTTCAAATGGTCATAAGATACTTCACTGAGATAAGAGAGAGAGAGGAGGATGGATATTGGAGAATTGGAATTTGAATTTACATATGATAACAGTAGGGAAATAGGCAAAATAATCCTACTTTTATCTCAATATTTATGATTGTAAACGACTTTCTTATCAAGATCTCAAAATAATAAAAATCAAGAGTTCTCTTGTTTACACTAGAATTATTTGCGTACTATTGGGATTATTTAGTTATTTTCGCTTATTTATCTCATGTGTAATCAACTAAACAAGATTTAAGTAAGCAAAAATTGTTTCAAAATCAAACCAAAATAAATTTATCTTTTTTGCCAAAATTGTGGTTTTTCAGGGAGTTTATTAAATTCTTTCATATGGGGAGTATCAGCAGTATCAAGGTAAAACTCACAGAAAGAGGGAGAGAATTAGACATATTACACAGAGATAAGATAAGAGATACTATTTTTTATTTTTTTATCTTTTTAGCATTCTACTTGCTAGAATTCTCGCAAAGTTTTAAGTTCACCAAGGGAATTACTTCTTTGAGTATGGAGAAGGAATCTTTGTGTTAGAGATCATCATGATATAGTTATCCAAAGGAGAACATAGGATTAAGATAAAATGGTTGTTGTATCAAGGGAAGGGTGAAATATTGTCGCATTTGTGGCTAGTAAATCAGATATTTTTGGGTTAATAAATAAACAAAAAGTAAAAATTCTTCAGCTGAGAAAGAATTTTTTAGAACTTCAAGGAAAAACTAAGAATTATCAATAATTTATCACAAAAATAATCATAAATAGCATAAGAAATCAGTGGTATTCATTGAAAACAAACAATTTAGTTTATTACAAAGGAAGCCACCAATAAACTGGAAATGGAACAAGAGTTTAACGACGTCAAGCAGCATTAATAATAGCAGCAGCATCAACATTAGCAATACCAAGGATAAGATCACCAATCGTATTAGTTCTAGCAATTATTGAATTAGTCGAAATCCTAACAACAATAATTTTAGTCCAACACAGCAAATGCTAGCGCATAATAAGACTACGATGAGCGTTAATACTTCGAAGACTAAAACAACGAGGAAGAATTACGTAGATTATTTCAAAATCCTCCTCGTCCTAATAATAAAATCACCATCGAAGATTTTAACTTAGTCAAAGTTATTGGCAAAGGCTCCTATGCAAAAGTAGTTTTAGTCAAAAAGAAGGATGATGGATAGGTTTACGCTATCAAGATGCTGAAGAAATCATACATCGAGTAGAAAAAGCAAGTTGAACATATCAAGACGGAGAGAAATATTCTTGTCAACGCAGATCACCCGTTCATCATCAAAATGCATTATTCCTTCTAGAACGAAAGGAAATTGTTTTTCGTGTTAGATTACTGCCAAGGTGGAGAACTCTTTAATCTCCTAAGCAAGAAGAGACGCTTCGATGAATTACTCACGAAGTTCTACTCAGCTTAGATCGTACTCGCACTTGAGTACCTTCACAGTCATGACATCATCTACAGAGAGTAAAATGAATGAAAGAGCAAAATAGTTTATTTTTCCATGGAGATTTTAATTATTTTTTTAAATTGGTTTTGTCTTTCATCAGCTTGAAACCTGAGAATGTACTCATTGACAGATTTGGATACTTGAAAATCACTGATTTTGGATTATCCAAGCGGTTTAGCAATAACTAAAAGAATACTTCAATCTGTGGAACTCCTGAATATCTAGCACCTGAAGTTCTACTCAAAACAGGTCATGGAAAACCTGTCGATTGGTGGACACTTGGATGCTTGATTTACGAGCTACTTACAGGTCTACCACCTTTCTATTCAGATGATAGAAAGAAGCTCTTTGATTCAATCAAATCGCAGAGTTACCCTCCTTTGCCTGAATAAATCAAAGTCACTCCAGAATGTCATGATCTTGTTGCTAGATTGCTCTGCAAAGACCCAACTTAACGACTAGGAGCAAATGGAGCTATTGAGATTAAACAACATCCTTTCTTTGTGAATGTTAATTGGGATCATTTACTGAATCGACTCGTAAAAGCACCTTTTGTACCCAAAGTTAAAGACGCAACAGACACATCACATATCGATCCAGAATTCACTAGCATGCAGTTTGAGTCATACAATAATGGAATCAACTCCACAGAAAACACAAACACTTCACTCTACACTGGTAAGCATTCATATGAATTTTTACTGAAAAAGCCTAGAACAATTTTAAATCATTTCTTAGCCTTGATAAAATATCATTTTTTTTTTAATTAATGTTATTTTTTTGGGATAATTCAGGGTTCTCATACTAAGGAGATGCAACGAAGATTTGATCTGCAAATAAACTCTTTTTTAACCCTATTCTTTACTCACAAAACTACTCTCTATCTCTCTAAACCCCCCTCTGTTTATTTGTTAAAGCAAAATTGCTTTATTATCAACAAAACTTTTGATCTTAAAACCATTTTCTTTTCTTTTCTCAACAATTCCCTAAATCCTCAATATTCTTGAACCCTCCCCATTAGCCTTCTTTCTTTTTTCACTGTCAATTTCTCGTATTAACCACATAAAAAATTTCCAAAAATATAAAAAGAATCACCTAAAATCTTTGTTAAATAAGGAAGATATACTAAAATCAATCATATTTCCCCTCCTCCTTCAATTCTGCTAAATTCCAACATGTGGTTTGTAAAGTGAATGTAACCTTGCTAAAGACTAATCCTATTTCTATATTATAGCATCCATTCCTTCAGGCTAGGGGAGTAATTGCTCCTTATCTTTGAAAGCTTTCCTCAATGCTTGTAGTTCCTCTTCCTTGCATCTGAGCAAGTAGAAAATTTCCATAATAACTTTTTCATTATACGCATCCTTCTATTTTAATTTATCGATTTATCTCTCAAATTCACTAAATTTGCTTTGCTTCTTTAAGCTTTCCTATTTACTAATCGAGAGCTCTTTCCTTTATTCGTCGTTCAACTGCATAATCGCGTGCTTTTCTAAATTCATTTATCTAATTTCTTCTTCTAAATCTGCTATTTTCTTCTCAAAATACTCAGTACTATTGTTGTTGTTCCCATTAATGATAACTTCACTTTTATTCCCATTCATCTAACTACCATTTTAATTCACACTTACTATTTACTTCTATTCATTAAATTAACTGTTTAAAGTATTTATTTAATCTTACAGATTCTTCGTTTAAATCGCATACGTTTTCATCTTATTATCCAATTAGGTCTATAGATCTGCTGAAATCATCTCTGATTAATTAGCTTTCTCAGTTAGCTAAAGAATATCCTTAGCTTAACTCATTATTTACGACTAAATTAACTGCAAAAAATCACTTACATTCGATGTCACATCTAAATAATTAACCAACGAAAAACTAGCTAATTCCTAAGGTAAACTCAGTAATCTGCTCTTTTATCTAAGTATTTCCATGATTTCGTTCTCTTTCACACTAGAAAGAATGCTAGTTGGTAGTATCTCGCTAGTATCGTGTAGAATATTCATATTTGTACTCACATATCCCTATGGATTGTTGTTTGCACTTATTTATCCATTTCCACTGAATGAATTTTACGGATAATTCTATTGCTACTATTATTACCTCTACTACTTCTACTGTTGTTACTCCTATTAATCGTACTGTTCTTTCTACTATTACTGTATTTAATAATATGAACTTTTAAACTTCTCTTGATGATTTGGTGAATAATTCGTATTTTAACTTGGTGAATAATTATTCAAATAAACCTAGTTTGAACTTGGTGATGAACTCAAGAATATCTCCTAAGGTGCTGTGAACCTCATTTAGCTTTCGATCTACTACATAAATGAGTTTTACGTATTTGGCTAGGCGAATGTTTAAAAGCTATTATTATTATTATTCACGGTATTCGCTTACGGTGATCCAAACGATTAATTTCTATTATGTTCGAAGTTCTAAGGACTCGGAGATTAACTTTTCTCTAATTCCCTTCTCTTTTTAATTTCCCCTACTAATGCCATAGATTCTTCTAAGATTCTTCTTTTTTTCGCTTCTTCTTGCTAAGTTAATTATTCTTATTCTTCCTATGTTAATTTATCTTAATATTCTTACATCAATCGATCATCTTCTTCTTATTTTTTTCTCATTTTCTCTTCTTTCTCCCTTCGCAATCTCTCTTCTTATTCTCTTCTCAATCTATCTTCTTCTTCTTTTCTTAATCGCTACTCTTTTTCCCTTGCCAATCTGTTCATAATTTCCTATTACATTCTTTTTCTGAATTGTAAATATCTAACGTATTTTTAAATCTTTTTCACCATATCTTCTCTTTTCTACTCTTCTCTTTACAGTCTCGCTATGATCTCCTATTGCATTCTCTTTCTGAACTACTTATATCTAATTTATCTCTATAAAAATATTGTCAATTAAATCTTCTTTTTCTCACTTAATCTCCTTTCCAATTCATCTCGACAATCATTGCTGAAGAATACTTTCGATTTTCCAACGAAGAAATATCGATTGTTGTTAGTTTTATTATGCGAAGGACTCGAAGGAATCTAATTCCCAGCAGCAATCTACCTGCAAGATTCCTTGATTTACATAGCATCTAATTTTCTCTAACTATTTTTATTAATCCCTATTAATTACCCATATCTGTCTACGAACTCACTTTACATCTATCTTAAACTATACCCTTCTCTTCTTATTTTTACAGTCTCCATCAACCCAGCACATTCAACTTACCTTCTAACTTACTCCAAATCAAAACTATTAGGTTATTTCTAGGCATTTGGTTTAATGCATCGTACATAGAAATTCGTGCTGGCATCTAATTCGCCTTGGAGTTGCAGTAATTGTGCTTAAAATTTCTTTGAAACACTACCTTTTATGCTAGTATTAGTGCTTGTATTTGAGCTTACATTCCCATTCACTTGTAGTATCAGAGATTACTGAATAATATAATTCTAAGATTCTTGTAAAAGCTCTAAAATTGTTCGATTTGGAGCATCTTTATTTTTATCTACAAATCCTGAAATTTTATATTCAACTTTACCTGCAAAATGACTAATAATAAAGGAGGAATTTGTGCAGCTAATAAGACTAGATTGCATACTGAACTGTTTCTTGACTTACCCTAAGAATGCATCGTCTTGCCCATTTGGTATGATACATTAATCGTTAAGTAATCTAAAAATTGACAAATTATTTGCATCGATTAGATTTGACACACCCTAAAACGATTTATTGAAATTCACTTCCACCCATTAGACACCTTCTGTCTTGTATTCTAACTATTCAGCTAAAAACACGCTGTCATTGAATGCGCATTGCAGTTTTTCATTAGCATAATTGATGCAAAGTTGCTCGAATGAATTGGTTTCAAAAATCTCAAATCCAAAAATATCCAGAATATTTATCCTTGGAAATTGAGCTCCAGATTGCAGATCACCAAGAAGAGCCTTATTCACTTTGGATATTATCCAATCGAAAGTGTTTCCGTAGAGGATTTTGCATAGACTTTCAATATTCTAGCGGGCCTAGAAAGAAAAAAGAAAAAAAGATTTATTGTGTAATTCTTCAACAACAAAAACGATTAGAAATTCTTTCAAATTCATTGATTACTTGCTGCTGTGTTTAATTCTTCTGGATAGGTAGCTGCGTGTATGCATCGATAATCGAAGGATTGCATATTGCTAATCTAAGAACTTGCGTGCTAGGTAATCCAAGTAGATTTGTAGCATATCCTAAATATGCATTGTTTGCTGGAATATCAGCTGCATCTTAATCTCCAATTATCCCTCCAGCCATGTTTCCAAGTTACAAAATCGCCGATATTATCGAAAGTAACTTCTCAATTTCATCAGACGAGAAACCCATAAGAGCTAATGAGTCAAGAACTGCATTGAAAGTCTATTTATCTTTTAGTTCACTAAGAATATCACCTTATTTCAAATACTCATAATCCTAAACATTTCCTGATAGATAATAATTGCTGCGTTGTTCTTCGCTGGATCCTCGTATCAAGTAGTAAAATATATGATAATTTCGTTCAATCTATCCTCTGACACTAGTCACTCTGCTCCTCTCCAAGAGATAGCTTTGAATTTACGCATTATGAATTCTTGAATCATTTCCAATCGATAAATTGATAAATTTCCCAAAACGACTGGAATTATCATTTCTTGCTGTTTTAGCATTTCCAAACGCTTCAAGAATCACATTATTATCGACTACTTACTGTTCTATTCTGCCTCTGCTTTGTGCTTATCCACCTTCATTCTGTGATGATGATAAGAATCTTAAAATTATTTTTGTAGCCTCAGTCTTTCCAGATCCACTCTCTCCTGATATTACAATCGATTAATTTTTGTTGTATCTCATTAAGTTGGTAAGTGCAGCCTTGGACATGGGGAATAAATGGGCTTTTTAAACTAAAACAGTTTGATTATTCACATCGTAGATTTGCAGATTTTAAAATGGATTTATTGATATCAGAATCCCTTCACCGATGGATGTGTAGATTAAATTTTAGTTGTAGCGATCACGCAGACTTGTTATGAGGATATCCTCAGTTAATTCGCCTAGTTAAAGTAAATCAGAATTGATCATTGCTAAAGAGACTAACGAAGGAAAGCACTTTATTGTTAACTGCGATGAGCTTGAGTTTAGTTTTTTGTTTAACAATCAAATTAATAGTTAAAAGTGGTTATTCTTTCTTTTTGATTATTTTGGAATTTCCAAAGAGTCTGAATACAATCTTAGTCTTATCAAATCATACTCATAATTCAATATTTCTGTTATTTCTTATATTAAAAATAACAATAAATTTGTGGTATTCGCATGAAATTATTGATTTGTTATGAGATAGATATCTTTTTCAAAAATATTCACTCAATCCTTGATAATTTCTTATTTTTTCTTAAACTAAAATATCCAATTCGATGATTTGAGAAATTTATCTACAAATTGAGAAAAAAATAAGCTGTTCTAAAGCTCTCATTTTATTTTTGTGTGTTCAAAGTCAAATAAAGGAGAAACAACCCATGCTTAAAATAATAATGTGAAAGAGTAGGAAGCATTTTTTCCCTTTATTTTAGTGTATTTTTGTTTTTTGCTTTTTTAGATTCGTTTTTTTAATGCTATGAATCAAGTTATTTTCATTTTTCTGCACACTTATTTAGCTAGGGAAGATTAAGTTTGATAGATTGTTTCCCTATCCTTCATAAAATGTTGTGAAAGTATTTTTGCTAGATTATTCCATTGAAAGTTGCTCAATAAGCCGAATTGTTTCAGGAAACTATTTTTATAAATTTATGCAGATATTACAAGTTTAAAATCCTATGAACTGAAGGAAAGATTTCAGTATTTATTTATTGTTGCTATTCTTCTTATCAAGCAGTTGTCAGTGCGTCCTTTGGATTTGCGAATAGCAGCTTATGTAATGGTTAGAAGAATTTCATGTTGAGGAGAAGATATGCTGCAAAATGGCCAAATCCAAATAGCAATCCAGTGAGGAAAGGCTATCCAAAGAGGAAGTTGAAAAGTGAGACAATTCCCTTGTGTTATTTTTGAGTGAAGAAGAAGTAATCCATAGTTTATCTGCGGAGTATTTCAAAGCTATGTTTGTTATGTCGTTTTTATCAAGAGATCTATGACTCTGCGAGATTTGAAGATAATTTTCTTTTAATATTTGAACCTTTCTTACAAAATATTAGACTTCTTCTTCTTCTTTTTCTTGAGTTTTATTATTTGATTGTTAACTCTGATTCCTTCAAGATTATTCTTTAAAGAAAGCGAATTATTTTAGATATTTTATTTAGAAAAAAATAATAAAAATATCAAATAACAATGCTTTAGCTTGGAGGATCATTAGGCAGATAAAAAATGGAAAGAGAAAAGGCAAAGGATAAATAATTTGATTTTTAGAGTAGTTAGTTATCTTATTATTTTTATAAACTTAATTTCAAGAAAAAGGAGAAAACCATTAATAATTGAAATTCATTTCCTAATAATTAATATAATCTCCCCTTCTCTCCAAAAGAATGACCTTTCCAACAATTATGGCATACTTTTGACTGCTCATATTATCACAATCTCCAGCTATTATCATTGGGCTTTCAAAATGTTAGCTGATCTCAAATATTTAGAAGTATCCATGACCCTTCTCTAACTACTTATTTCAAACTCTACATTTTCCCTTCGAATTAACATATCGAATTATCATTCATCAAGAAGTGCTAATTGATCATCTCATCCATCCAAATCCATTAGAGTAACAGTAATAAAAATAATCCCTTTTTGTCATAACTTTTGTTTTATTATCAAAAATACTATTCGAAACATTATTATTCTCATGATTTTTGTCTATTATTCTTTTTCTTCAGCTATTCGTTCTCAAATCAATGTCTAAAATCACCCTCCCCCTAACCTCCTTTTGAATCTAATTGAATTTGAAATCTCATAATTATTTTTTTTTCCCATCCATTTGTTCACCCATTTTATCTCTAAATCATCCTTTCAAACAAAACTTCATCTTCATTATCATTGATTTTTATCTTAAATTTCCCCTTATCATCAAGAAACCACATTCTATAACCAGAACTTTTAAGTAATCCTCCGATAACCTCACCCACACAATTTTTACAAGATCAAAATATTTCCACCTGGACAACACAACATTTAAATAGATTGTGATCACAAAGAATAATACCAATCAAAGCACAATTTGATTCAAATTCACTTTCTACAAGCTTCAAAACTTAGATCGTTTAAAATGAATCAACTTCAAACAAACTTGTGCTGTTTCGGTGGTTGATCATCCCAATCGACAGATAAATCATTGCCAATGAGCAGATAAATCGTCACCAATAAGAAAAACCCTTAAAAAAACAAAATTGCTCTAATTTGAGCCCATTTTGTTTGTTTTTTTTGTCTTTTTAATGGGGAGAGTAACACCGATCAAGAAACAAAAAAACCTTGATTTCTGTGATAGAAAGCAAAATATTCTTCATCCCTTTGCTTTGATTGGCTATCGACTCCTTGAATTGTTAAGCTCTTTAACTTGATGCATTTTAATAATTCAATCTATCTCCTTTTCTATTGATTTTGAGATTATGCATTACAGTTCCTGACAATTTCATATTAATAACTAACCATAAATTTTCCTTTTTTCCCTTAAAATTTAAGTTTTTATTACTGTAACTCAGCCATTCATCTCTCAAGTTACATTCTAGAATCACTATTTCAATATAGGAAATACTTCAAACCTAACTATTATATTCATCAATGCAAAATAAGTACATATTATTTGCTCATTTTATTATTTCGCTAACCTAAACATTACTGTTAATCAATCCCTTTTGAGCTGTAGAGTAGGTATTTTTACTGGTCCAAATGCTCCGGAAATCAAAACAAGCAAAAAATATCTTGCTTTAATTTACAGTTATTGATCCAATAATTCTTTTAGTTTTTTTTCTTCTTTGCCATCTTTTGATTTCAACTTAAGTAAACATAAGTAGTTACTTTTTTGAAGATTACTTTAGATTCTTTGCTTTTGAACTGCTTAGATATTACTTTATTTTTGATATTTTTCTACTTTTTTTCTTACAAATTATGATCTATTTTGTTTTTGCCTTCTTTCTGGTGAAATTCAATAAAAAAGAATGACACTAAAACAAACAAAGAGTGAGTGCTAATTGTCATATTAATTAGTATTTTGTGAAGAATCAAAATGCCGTTTACAATATGTGTAGAGAAAATAAATAGGAGAAATGAATGACAATACAAGGTTATTGTGTAAGATAAAAAATAAATAGAGAGATCTCGTTGTAATTCGAGGAGTTGTGAGTTGGGTGTATTGAAAATAATATTAAGAGTGCGTTAGTAAGGCAGCAAAGATAGAGAAAGAATCCAGAGAGGAAGACTGTTTTCAGTCCCTTAGTGTTTTTGTGTATGTGTGAGTTCTTCATAGATAAGAAAGATCAGAAGGAGCAAGGAAGTAAAGTAAAGGTGATTAATTTGTGAGAGGGAAAGGAACAATCATTTCTCTATCTGAGTGTTCAGACAATGATCTTCGAATAATGGCTTCTTTTCCTGGGCTCATTAATAGAACTCTTGTCTTTGGTAATAATCCTTATAATTACTGTGTGTTGTAGATGATTACAATTTCTTCATCGTCAAAAAGGAACACTTCCTCTAAGACACTGAATTATTCTGATTCTGTGTAAAATAAATGCACACCTTGTCCACTCATAAGGCTGATCTTTTAGAGCAACGGAGAAATGTTCTCGGAGATAGGAGCCATTTATGGAGAATTCATGAACTGTTCTTCATCTAAAATATTCGAGGAATTATTTGATGATGATCCATTATTTGTGCTGTTATCATCACCAAAGATGTCTTCTTCGTTGTTAGCAGCGTTATTTTGATTGTTCTCTTTAACTTAATTAGATTGGAGATCAAGTAAATCGATACTTTCATTTAAACATCCAAAGACATTCAAAGACTCCACACTGAAGTCGAAATCAAGTTCCTCGAAGATTTCATCTTCCAAATTGCCATTTTAATCGATGTAGAACTATTATTAAGGTTAAGAATAGATTTGATTTAAGTCTTATTGTTGATGAGAAGCGAATTTTTAGAAGTTAATTTAATATGGGTATTGCTGGTTATCACAGTGAAAATATTCTTAGTTGTTATTGTTATTATTCTCGTAGCAAAGATTAGCAACATTATTGAAGTTATTCAATACAACTTGATTATTGAATCCTTGTTGAAAGTACATTTATCGGTTTTAACAAACGAATTTGCTATGTTTTTGAAAATGAACTATTATTAGATTGAATTCCACCAAGTGAGTTTTTGATTCGTTGATTTTTAGAATGTACTGAATGTTAATGGGGTTAATTAATTATAAATAAATAGAAGTCGAAAGAGATTTGATTTGAAATCAGGCTGGATGGCTTCTCCTTTCTTTATATTTTTTAAGAGATTTCCCAGGTTCTACTGCAAATTAAAATTATTCATTATTAATCCTGTAATCGATTGAAGAGGAGTAATCCCACATAAAAAATAGAACCACCACAAGATTGCCTCAATTTTTCCCTTTTTTTTAATTACCTCCCTCACCCCGTCGAATTACAGATAACCACGCGTATCCATTTCAAAAAAGAATTATTAGGCTTTATTTATTCTTTTTCTGCAATCCCAACGAAAATGCATGGATAATCACTCGTTTATTGTTTAATTTTCTATTTATATGTTCATCTCGGCTGATTTCCTTTTTTTGATGGAATTCTGGTTTTGTTTTAACTTAAACTGGGATTTTTTCCATAACTGCAAACAGCTTACAGAGGATGTATTTTTTTCTTTACTTTTCTTACAACTGATCTTTCTTTAATCATTATAAAGTGTCTCACTCACTCTCTAATGTCCTTCAGGTAGAAATTTATATTTTTTCTATTACGATCATTCTCAATTATCCTTACTCCTTCTTACTAGACAACTTTTTAACCTCGAAAGTGTTCTCGAATGACTAATGACGAGTGTTCCCTTCCCAATAAATTGATTCTCAATCGCTAAGTAACTTACTCCAAGATTTTTTTAATAACTCTTCCCCTTTTTTGTTTTTTTTCTTCTCTTTACATAATAATGTAGCTTATTCTGTCTTTTATTAATGATTTCCAAGGTATTTATTTCAAAATAATGTAATATTCCCTTTCTTAAGAAGTAAATTTTGCTTGATACAATTTTTTAAATTTCAGCATTCAACAGGGAAACAACATTAATTTTAAGTTAATTAATGTGGGTTCTAGCAAACAGTTAGTTCACCTTTTATGAGCAAAAACATAACACCCAAACAATAAAGTACTTAGTTGTGTTTAAAAAAAACAAAATGAAAAAAGATATAATAATCCTGTGGCAACTGAATCAAGCAAACTAAAAATAAATTAAACCCCCTTGAAATGATAAAATTAATCATCGAATTTACTCTCTAAGCGTGATTACTCCATTCTCATTAAGTTCAAATGGACTGTAACGCATATTTCTTCCACCTGATTTAAAAATTCACTCTTCCGAAAATGCTGAATTCCTCTTGAAGTTAGTCTATTTCAAAGACAAATTTATTCTGCACGATTAGAACGTTTGTTTCTACAAAGGTATCAAGAGAAACCAATATGAAAACATCTAGCTTAAATCAACCCATAACGTAATTCATTACTTATTTCATTTAATTTTCCTGTGGTTACTAATTCAAACATTTCTGAACATTTTTTTCATTCTCAAATTAAAAACAATTGTTTGATATCTTCCATGCCAACTAAGATGAGGATACGTCTATGAAAATCAGCTATGAAACAGATGAAATGTCCAGAAAAATACAAAACTTTTTCCGAGGGAAAGATTCATAACAAAATAATTATTCATCATGTGGGATTCTTGTTACTCAATCGCTGGTGATATTATATAATCAATGTTTGTTGCCTTTATCGAAAGCTTTTACAATTGATATTATTCGACTGTTTATAACCCTTTTCCCCCGTTCTGAACCGAATTGCTCTGAATACTTTGCAATTTCATATCATGATTTACAGTATTTTTTAGAACAATTTTTATAAAAATCCCAGAATATTTCTTCATGAATTTGAATCGAAAATCTTGTATTGATAGTAATAACTAGAGAAAAGGAAAGATAAGTGTGAGCTAAGCCAAAGTAAATAGAAATATTGATAAAATCATGATAATATTATGGATTTTTAACTAAAAAAAATAACATGAACAAAATCAATAATATTGATAAATACCTTTTTTGGTGAAAAGAGACAAATTAAACTTAGTATCGTATCCTTTCTCAGCTAGGAGAATCATCTAGTCCTTGAACTAAATTCTTCAAGAAAAAATATTTGCCTTTATATTGTCTTATTCAAATTGCTCTACGTGTATCCTTAATTCTCAAGAACAATTTCTATTTCAGCATACCTTTTGAGCTAAGCATTTTTAACCTTTTTCATTTCCTACACCTAATGATCAATGACGCAATATCAACGAAAAAAAGTGTATTTTATCCGTTTAAAATCAGAAAAGAGTGGTGGGGATTTTAAGGCAATCAAAAAAAAATTTCTTTATTATATCCGACAGTTCTTTTTTTACAACTGATGTCTAGTTTGCTTTCATCTTAATTTCTACTGCGATTTCTGATGATATCTGGTTTTTTTGTGATGATCAGGGGAGTTTTATCAGAGTTATTATTTTTCCTTCTTTTTTCCTTGTATTAATGGAAATAGATTTTCTTCTGATGTTTTAGTTTCATAAACTATTCTTTAGAGTTTTTGGCAAGGAATGTCAAAGATATTTATTTTTGAGTGAATAATATTAAGAAATTAGTCGAATCAAGATTGTCAAAAATGAGAAAGTGAGTTTTTGTTATCTTAAGATTACTTTTCTATTCATATTTAAAATCTATCTTTATAAAGAGCGAACAAAGATAAAGGAATCATTATTAATAATTCATTCATTCATTTCGATC
>Ga0302271_10000205_pt1 | contig 54649 bp, 20 predicted proteins | sample III_Bog_N1_1_FD_198767 | JGI IMG/M metagenome (GOLD analysis project Ga0302271, IMG submission 198767) | Peat permafrost microbial communities from Stordalen Mire near Abisko, Sweden - III_Bog_N1_1 | ecosystem: Environmental > Terrestrial > Soil > Wetlands > Peat | place: Sweden: Abisko...
GGTTAGTCATGCTAAACCTAAGAATTAGATGGCTCAAATTCAGAATATTATGACTGTAGATATGTATTTTCTCTACTATTATTCGAGAAGAATGACTTATGGATGGATACGTATCTTCTCGCGAAGACTGGTGGTAAGCTTTTTTGGAAGTGTGCAAGATAAATCATAGATTTTTAATTGATTGGATGGTTTTTAATTTTTTTTTTTTTTGATGATTCTGCTCAGCTTAGAGGGCTTTATTTGGAATATTTATTCGTTTACTTTATGAATTCTTATGGATTTTAAATGAAAATCCATGGGTAATTATTTTATGCAATTAACTTCGTTTTGTATTTACTTTATGAGAAATGTTGTGTGATTGTTAGTTTTGTTTCAATACATACTAAGGGAGTGCCTGAAGTTAATTTGAGAGTAAAAAGATTAATAGAAGATTTATTTAATTTATAAGAGCGCATAATCAGACATAAACACTACCAGAGAATGAGTTTATTTATTGGTAATATCAGTAGAAATGTAGAACAAAAAACAATGGAAGCTACATTGAATTCATTCGGACCCTGCAAGATCGAATTCAGGGTGGATAACTCCCACCCCTCTTATGTTCTTCTCGTTCTTAGTTGTGGACTGTGATTAATAATCTTAAAATTGAATGTTTTCCAAAGGGTTAAGGGGAGGAATATTATTAATAAAAGAACTCTTAATAATTTTGTAGTAATTAGAAGGAAAAGAAGAGGGAATTAATGCTTAGAAAAGAGAAAATAAATATTAAAGAAAAGAATCATTAGAAATGATAAAGACAAAGTAAAAAATAATAAGAAAGACATGAGAAAAAGGGAGATAAAATGAGTTTAAAATATGATTTAATATTTTTTAAATAAATAAAGTTCAAAATATTGTTTTTATTTAAAATATTTGTTTGTTTTTTTAAGCAACAATTCAAAGAATAATCTAGATTTAGTTATTGTTAATTCATATTTCTGGTTTTTTCAGTTTAGAACTTTCACTAAGCGACTAGGTGTAATAATTAACTAAAAACGTCCGTTATGCTTCAATTCTGCAAAAGATTTGAGATAAGACAAACAAAATACATACATTCGTTTAAACAGAGTATCCCAAGCGAGACAAAATAATTATCATCTCTATTTTGTTAATAAATCTTAATATGAAAAAATATTTATTTTTTCAATGTGTTTTAGTATCTTAATTTGAAAATCTGCATTTTTAATCAGTTTATCAATACAAGAGTGAGAGGTTGATTAGTTCTTGTTGTAATTTGAAAGAAAGTGAAAGAAATAAAAAATATCAAGTTCTCTTAAGATTTCAAAAGAAACCACAAACTATTTCTCAGACAAGTACAAAAGCTCAAATAGACTTACAATATCTTCGTGAAGTTCTTAAGGATGTCTCAAAAAGTTGCAATGATTAATCTGAACCAGAACTTTGGCAATCAAGTAGCTTACACGCCATAATATATAAACGCCATCAGCGATTCACCGAAAGATTTCTAACAGACAAATGAAGGAATTTCCGCGAGTGTCGTGAGAGTCTGTGGAAGCCAAAGAACAAATCAGATTTCAACAATTAACTCCCCAGGATCATAGATCTAACCTGCAAACATTCCAACAGCAAGTATAGCATTGAATCCAACTGTGCCAACGCCTTCACCAAATTTCCCTACTATCCCATCGATCGAGCATACTGATGATAACTCACATTAATATCCAATTAACCCAGAAATGTAACTGCATAATCAGCTTCTCGAAGAATAAGTATTGCATGAATAATAGAATTTGACAAGTTCACAGCATCCTGTTTCTTAACGACCAAGTAAGGACATTCAAGAAGAAAAAGGGAAGGGAGGGAGGTGAAATTAATTTAACGAGATTTTAATTGATTGTTTTATTTGAACAACAAAAATAAAAATATTATTTAATTTCGTTTTGTTTCTCCACATTCAAAATTATCCTAGCTTTGAGATTGACTATTTTTTTGAAAGTCAAAGAGAAACAAAAGACCTTTGATTATTCTGTGTCTTCAAGCTTATTTTAAATTCTTTGTTTGATTTTATTTGATTTTGAAAAATAATCTCAAGTTAGAACCATTTATTGACTTAATTTTTATTATTTTTTAGCTTCATTGAGCTCTTTGATGAATGGAAAAAGTCCAAAAGAGTTCGCATTAATGTAAGTCTATGGATAATCTGCAGGAAAAAACAATTTCAAAGCTAATCCTAACCCGAATAAATCCATGTAATCAGGATCTCTCTCAGGTCATTTGTTTCATGAAGAAAATTCTAGAACATAATAATTCACTAGTCCTTTATAGTAGAACCATTCAGTTGAGAGCGCTGGGAGATATGGTAGCTAATAAGATGTAGCTCCTTCCAAGTACACAGTATGCAGCTAAGCATTGATGAAGAAATTAATCGAAACTGGAAATATTGGAAGAAATGTAGAGAGAATTTAATCTCAGCCTGATAGGAAGATGCTACTTTCAGAAGATGAAATGCACTAGCTCGAGAAGGAAAACAAAGCAGTCGAGACAAATGAAGAGTTAAGCAAAAGAGAGAAAGACATGGTAAATAGACTTTACTATGATATTCAGGGAAATTAAGTCAAAGAATAAGCGAAAAAGTTTTATTCAGAGCAAGAAATGATTGAATGTACATTCTCACCAAGACTGTATCGCTCAAATTTCCATTCAATGCAAGGGTAAACTCTAGAATCAGTGTAGTACTCTAAACGTGAACCAACATTCTTCGAGTAATCTCAGAAGATGTAGAGTTTATATGAGCATCATAGGGAAGTGCTCAAGGATGCTTTGGATAATGAATCCAAATAATAAGTCTAAGACAAACCTAAACTCTCCAAGAAACAAAAAAAAGTAGCTAGCATTGCGCTTGAGAAGAAGGGGCTCAAGAATGTTAATGTTGTAGATCGTTTGTATATGGAGAAGAAAGAGGTTGAACCTTAATAAGATCCGTTTTCTCATAAGCCTTAGATATCAACTCTATTGCATTCGAAACCTAGAACTCAGAAAGTCGATGATTTCTTGTATTAGGATGCTAAAAGAAGGAGAGAAGTAAGAAAATTATCATATTAACAATCATAAATAATAAGGAATTCTATTTGTTGTTTTTTTCAATATTTAATACCTTTTTTTTATAAAAGGAAGAGAAACTTGCAGCTCAAAATTCGAAGAATTCTACGAAAAGTGTAGTCCTTCCAGGAGCTTCAACTCATTAAAAGAAAAAACAGCAAAAGGCTATTGCTTCTAAATTCGATAAAGAATTCTAGAATGCAGTTGCTAATATGGCTTTCACTAAAGATCCGAGCAGACATAGTCTCCCAGAGACAATTTCATATCTTGAAGCAATAGAAATTCTTTAAAATCTGCATTTCATTGGAGTACAAAACCACGAAGAGAACTAGCAAGCTTCAACTTAAGTTCAGCGAATCTGGAATCAATTATCAGGAAATAATGATAAGCCAAGAGTGCTTGTAAGAAATCTAGAAGTTTTCCTATTTGCAGTTCAAAATATTAAAGCAGATCAAGATATGATTCCTTTTGTAACTTGCGATCAACTGTAACAAGAATCACAGCCAATTAATCAAAAATCAACTTAACTCAATCCTGATAACTCATCTCCTAGAGTCAACAATCCTGGTATGTCAAAGTATGATACTTCTGCTACAGGTGCTCCAAACAAAGCTATTTCAACTGATTCTAAGAAATTACCAATTGGCTCATTTGACTAAAACGATAATCTCTATTATTCTGATGATTAAGTCGCAACTATCCATCGTATATTTAAAGACGTTGGTGACAGTCGTCTTGCTGCTGAGAAAAGACCTCCTTAAGCTAGATCTGCCAGGACTGCTGAGATTCCTCCAACATTCGCTCCAGAGATATCAGAAGCTTCAAGAAGGCTCGCTCAAGAGAAGAGGTAAATTTAGAGATTAAAAAATAAAAATAAACTTTTTAATATTGTTTTTGGCAAAAAATTTAGGGATCGTGTGATAAATGATCTCAAAAATAACGAAGGATTTGATGGAACACCCTTAGATATGAATGAGATTCTAATTTACTAATAGCAGCTAACACGCTACTAAAACGAAGAGATGAAAGCTAAGCTAGAAGACGAAAAGATGCATGAATGCACGTTCCATCCATAAACAAAAGATTTCAGCAAAGTTGAAAAGTACTTCTCGCCTCGATTTTAACAGAATAACTTCGAAGAAGAAATGCAGGGAAGAATTGGAAACGATCGAAAAGGAGCATCTTCCACAAAGCCACTTGGTATTCACAGAACAATCGAGCTTTACTCTCTCGCAAAGCCTCAAAACTAACGAAGAGATAGAGATAAAGGTGATATTGAGTACGAGAAGGAATGTGATGAATGCACTTTTGCACCTGATATTTCTCACATTAAACTTGTGAATTTCAATGCGAGCATGAGCAGCTAGCTTTAATCCGTTACAAGCAACCCTCACAATAGGAGTAAATTACTCCCTTCACAGCAGAAAGATATTCAAAAGAATATTGAAAGAATAAAATCAGCTAGGGTTTCTTCGAAGGTTTCATAATCTTTATCTGACTCTGGAACTACAATTTCCTCAAAAAAACGAGAATCTATTGAGAGACTTGTGAATATTAGCTTGCAAAATGAGAAGCACACTCATATCCGTCCTGAGGGAAGATTCCTTTCTGCTTCTCCACATTCTCATAGCTAATCATATCATCCTCATCGCAAGGTTGTTTAGTCTTCACCTAAACCAAGTCTGCTTTTCCCTTAAGATAGTAACCATGATTACAATTAATCTGGGGAAGATTCTGCAAGAAATGCCAGGCCTACAGGTGAGCAGCCAGATGTAGCGGAGTATTTCCTGAAACAGCCTGCACAAGGTGGAGATAAGGAAAAGCAAGCTCCTCAAGGTGGCAATTCCAAGACCATGGAAGAAGACAGAGTTCCTCTGCTATTCGTGGATGTTAACATTGAAGATGGAAAGACTGCCAGAATTATCGTCTACGAGGGTGAGAAGTCCGAAGACCTTGCAAATAAATTTGCTTAAGAACACAGTAAGATTTTTACAAAGATGTAGGTTTTGTTCTAATTATTTCTGTTTTCTCCTTAGATTTGGACTCAGTCATGACTGGAAGACTCAAAGATCTCTTGGATTAACAAATCAATAGTTTATTAACTAAAATTGATGAGGAAGTAGGCAGTGATCACGAAGAAGAAGAGGGTGAAAGTGGAGAAGACGAATAAGGAAATTTCCATCATCGTAGACATAAAAAATAAAGAAATCCAGATGACCATGGAGTAGAATCTTCATCAGCATTGCCTAACCATCTTGCACATAGCAATGTCGACGCTGAAAAAAATATCTCTACCCACTAACACGAAGAAGATCACGAAGGCAGCCACTCAGTTTACACAGAAGAAAACATTGACGTAGCTCCTTAGACTGTTCCGGCTGTTGCTCAGTCTTCTCCTAGTCCATAAAACAGCCATGCTACTATTGATCCGTAAGATGTCATGAACATGCACATGCGAGCTCTTGCAACCACATTCCTGAACTTTTCTGAGAATTAAGAAAAACAAAATGAACTGCCTCCTTCTGATGGTAAAAGTGATGCATTCGCACTTTACAAAGCTCCTACACCGAAATCTAATCCAATTCTCAATCCTCTTACAGCTGATACCGCTGATACTCATTAATCAGGGAATTTCTAAGTAAATTCTAACTCTTACAGCACTACATCAGGGCTAAACAACACCTACAATGGCGTAGGAGTTAATCCATAAGTAAACACCTATGGGAACACCTCAGCAACTATCAACACCTATGGAGCAATAAACTCAAACATCTATGGAGCCTACCCATAAGGTTCATACGGAGCAAGTAATCCTTCTACTTATGGAGTTAATCCATCTTCCTCATCGTATGGAAGCACATCTCTATATCCTACTTCAGTTAATACCTAAAATGGAGGAATTGGGTCTACCAATGCATATTAATTTAATTCTTCTTCCACTGGTAATAACACTTACAACAACCTTCCTGTTACGAGCACTTATGGAGCTAATACACTCACTAACTACGGAATCATTCAAGGTGAATAAAACACTGGTTTTGCTATAAAACCCGTGACTTTCGAAGATAAATCATTATCACAAAAAGTTGCAACTCCAATCTAAGGATCTTCCTACTCGACACCATATGTGCCTTCATATTCCCAAGAGAATAGAGTAACTGCTGGAGTGCAACCATCTTTCTAAACCCGCAGTGAAATTGAAGAAATGCAAATGAAAGCCCTTGCAATGACTTACAATAATTTCTCTAAAGATGAGAGTAAATTCAACAGTCCAACCTATCAATGATTGAAATCGTCTAAGAAGACAATACCTTAAGATTTCCATCAGACAATCTTCAAATTATTTGCAAATAAAAAATGAACATTTCATTATTATTTTTTTATTAATTCAAAAAGAATAAATAATCATTTATCAAGTTAATTTTTGTTTTCCACAAAAAAAAGCAATTTTTTTTAATTATTTTGAATTCCAATCTTATTTTTTGTTTAATCATGCTAATGGGATGAATAATTGTTCTTAATTTTTTAAAGCTACCCCTTGTCAGCCTAAGCCCATGATTCTTATTTTTGCTGGACCAATAAATTTTAAATTTATTCATTCATTTTTTAATGTTGTATTGACTGCAAATACTTATTTTCTTATCTCTTTCAAGATATTTCTAAAACTAAAGGAAAAAAACCACTATCTATTCCAGCGATTCATGCTTAATGAACCCTTTTATTTGCCAGAATTTTTATGATATCAGCTAATGAACTCAGCAAATTAAAATAAAAAATAAACTTCTTTTTTTTAAATTTTATGGTTGTTTATCCATTCAGAGTGCATTATTATATAATTATATTTTCAAAGAAATTGTCTAAGAATATTAAGGAATTGGTTGAGGAAATTGAAAGGAAGCGATAGAAATAAACAAATAATCAATCAAAGTGAAATCACTGATTTTAATTGAAAATAAGCAATCAAAGAAATATTTTTTGATTATTTTGTTTGAGTTGAGAAATAAAGCAATTAGAAATAGAATCTAGCGAGATTAAAGATTAAGCACTGATTTATATCTACATAAGCAAGAAGAGAATATCGAAAAAACACTTCACCATCAGCGAACTAAGGCAGCTTAAAATATTTTTGAATTCCAGCTAATCTCCTCAAAATATTTCAAACAAGCATCGAAAGTCGAAAAAAAGGGAAGAACGATTTGTTTTCTGAGATCAATTTTAAGCTCTCCAAACACTAAACATGATTACAAACATAGCAAATCAAGTTCCCGTGTATTAGCCACTGCAGCAAAATTCATTAGCTGCTTCCTATGGCTTAGCTTAACCGACTTAGGTATCAAGAAACAAAGGAAACTATGTGCAAACTTCACCGATTTTGCAAAGCAGAAATATCTACAATACATAATCCCCTACATACATCCCAATGTCTCCTCCTCCTATCAACAGTGTCAGATAATTCACAGGTGTCCCCTCATCAATCATCACAATCGGATAGTTTGACAAAAACAGCTTCATTAACAATCAAATTAAACACATTGGAGGAGCAGAAACTAGAATCGGGAGAAGTCCAGTGAAAACTTTAAGTGTACCTTTCACTATCGTCAGCCGTCCCACTAGTAGCAAAAGACCGCAAGAAGTTGAAATCGAAAGGCAAAAGATGATTTCCTAGTTGAATAGCATCAGCAACAACAACAGTAGCACATTATAAATGGCAGAACTAAGATTACTACCAGGATTCAGCAACTCTCGAGTATTCTCATAGCAAGAAGTGAAAAGTAACATAACCATTTCAGATGGATAATCTAAAGGAAGCATCAAAGTTGAATGTCCAGATTTATTGATCGCTTCTAAGGAATTAAAAAAGAAATTGAAATAGGAAATAGAAATTTCAGAGGTAAATTCAGTAATCAGCAATATTACTTAGCTAAATAAGGAATTATTGGAGCTCAAAGGTAAATTAGAAGAAGCTGTGCAGCTTAGATAAAATGGAATGAACAACGGTATCACTGGATAAGATAGCCATTTCAATATGATTAATAGCAAAAATAATATTTTCTAAGATAACCTAATGCAAGTATCTTCTTCATCGTCATCTTATTAACGGAGAAAAGGTAGTTATGAGAGTAATGTCTCTAACAAAAAAGAACCACTTTATGTTGATAATTCAGCGAAAAAGCTCTTAATCAGCCCAAATAAGAAACACGAATCGAATTAATAACAAAATGAGTTATTCAAAATCAAACTAGATTCAGTGCTGGAGAGAACTGAACAGTTACTAAATAAGCATTCAGATAAAAAGAATCAGCAGATAGAAAGTTAGAATATACAAGATGAACAACTAAAAGACATAGATAGGTAGCCAAATGCAAGAAGCAGTGATAAGGCTGTTGGCGATGGGAGCAGCAATGTCACTCATGTATCTGAAGATACAAGTAAGGAAATAACCAATGAAAATGATGAAAAAAATTAATTAAACAAGGGTGAATATGGCTAAAGTAGTGAGATTAGAGCAATCATGGATTCAGTGAAAAGAAAAAGGAATCTTTCTAATGAAAATACTATGAATGGAAATGTAAACAATGATAAAATAGACGACATAGCAAATAAGCATGCTAAGAATTAAAGTCATGATCATCTTGGAGAAATATCACCAAAACAGCATTAAGGACAATAAGAACAATAGCAAACTGCAGCTGTGTCATCGGTTGGCTCATTCCCATCTCAGCAATAGTTGAATTAGAATCTTATGTCAAAATTCCTGGAAGTTTCTCCGGAATCTTTCAATAAATCTCCAGCAGTTTTGGGTTTTCAAGATAACTCCAAATATGGAATATCCTTACCAATACCATAACCTTCATCATCATTGTCTTCTTTGACACCAAAGTCTACAGTCTCTGTTTCATCTGCGAATCCTCAGCAGTAAGCATAGACTCTGTTAACTACTCAATAACCTCAATCTAGTATTCCATCCTATTAGCCACTGATTTCAAAATAATTCGAAAATACAATCCCTCCAACAGCCTAACCAAATACAGATATTTCTTCTGGGAGTGCTTAATAGACAACTGCTCTTAAAGCTAATGTTAGTATTCCGACAACGTTCCTTCAAGACAACTACATGAGTACCTTAGTTACATCTCCAATGATAGAATCTTCTTCATCCGATGCTAGATAAAATAAATTTGCAACTCCTCCTCCTGCTACTCTTCCTAGTTCTTCTTAAGTTAGCTAACTTCAAATAGAATAAGTGAAGAGACTAGATGCTTAATAGATGATACTCAAACCGGAGCCTTCAAATATTCCAGAAACCCGCAAAAGTGACTACCTACAGGCCCACCATAATAACAGCAGCAATCAAAGCAACAACAACAATAACAGCGGTCAAAGCTACACGACAATTTAGTCATTTACATCTCCACTGTCAGAGAAGAAATTTCCTTCATCTCCATCTACTTTTCCGTAGCCCCAGCAGTCTGTTTTCCCTCCTCTTTCTTCTTACACCTCTGATCAATCCTTGGTTCCTTTGTCATCGCATGACTTACCGAAGATTTCGGTGAATACTTTTGAAGCTCCAAATCTGCCTCAAACTCAAAAACTTCTTGACGTAGTTGGCTTCATAGCAAACTTGAAATCATCAATGACACCTTAAAACAAATCTTCTTAAGTGCTCAACGTGAACAATACCAATGAACGTGACGATGTCCGAGGGTCATATCACAAGAGTCCAGAGTTTCTTGATTCTGATTCTTCAGGTTTTAATTCAAACTAAATCAAGGTGAAATTGTCAGATCATGTCTCCAGTTAGATTATTTCTCCAAGCTAAAATGACACTATTATTGACAGATCTCCTTCAAATTTATATAATCGAGAGCTCAAAGGTGATCAACAAACATAAGCACCTTCTGACACCTAAGAAAAGAGTAATTTAAGTAGCTTAGCAAGGAATATTGAATAAAGTGGAGTCTTCTCTTCTACTTCTTCCCTTCCGTCTTCTCAGTCTGTGGTACTGTAGAAAATCACCTAGCAATAAACTCTAGGTACGAAAGCTGAGTTTAGAGACGAAGAATCCCTTTCAAATGATCCTGAAGATCGTTCTTAAGCTGCCAAAAAGTATCTTAGACAACTAAAATCTTCCAAGAGTTTCTTCTTGCCTCTGTATGAAGAGAAAAACCCTTTTAACTATAAATTGTCTAATTTCCAAATTGGAAAGAAGCTTGGACATGGTAAATTCTCAGATGTCTTCTCGGCAGTGTAAGTTTCTTGTTCGAAAAACATATTTATTCCAAGATATTTTAAATTTATTTTTTCGATGAAAATGATTTTTGCCTGCTTTTTTATTAGTGACAAGGAGACAGGCTTCAGAGTTGCCCTGAAGCAGATTAAAAAATCTACAATCAAAGAGTACAATCTCTACGAAGACATTCTAAATGAAATTAAAATATAAGGATCACTCTCTCACCCAAATATCATCTAGCTTTATGGTTTCTTCATTGATTAGGAAAATGTTTACTTAATCTAAGAACTAGCATGCGGAAAGGAATTGTTTGCTGAGTAGAAAGCCTCGGTTTATAAAAAATTTACTGAGAATCAAGCATCATTCTTTGTGAAACAAATAATTGAAGCACTTATTTACATGCATCAGAAGCAAGTTGTACATCGAGACATCAAACCAGAGAATATTATGGTCTTCAATGTAAATTATTCTCGAAAGAGTGGTTATCGGATTTATTTTATTTTTGATTATGTTTTTTTCTAAGAATTTACTGAAGATCTGCGATTTTGGGTATGCTACAAGAGTGGAATTAAATTCAATGAGAAAGACATTCTGTGGCACACTTGACTATGTGAGTCCAGAAATGGTTTAAGGAATGGAATATGATTACTCAGTGGATGTATGGAGTCTAGGAATTCTGACATATGAGCTCATTATTGGAAATGCACCGTTCCAAGGGAGAAACAATGATGAAACCTTCGACGAGATCGTTAATGTAAACCAATACTTTTATCCTTCATAAAATCAATTCTATTTGTCATTTTCTCTAATTTAACTTAGAATTATGCAACATTTTATTAAAACTAATTTTATTAATTATTTACTAGGGTGAATTGCGATTCTCTGGTCCAATTTCCTTTGAAGCTGGCGATTTTATTACAAGAATTCTAGAAAGAGACCCTGACAAGCGTATGACTCTACCAGAGTGTCTACAACATCCTTTCATATAAGAAGAATATATTAGGAGACTCAGAAATGATAAAGGAGGTGAGATTGATTTCTCAGATTTACAAAAGCTGTGAAAGCAAACATTATATGAGTAAAAGATTTAGTATCCAGAGGTTTGTTTATCTAATGATCAGATTCTTAGTTTTGAAATATCCTGTTTTATGCTGTGAATAAAACCTAGTAATAAATTACAGATAAAGATAAAAAATATTATTTATGATGCTATTTTGACTGAAAAATGCACCCTACCCAAAGAATGAACAAAAAGATAACTTATTTTCATGTATTTATGTACAACAAACACTTTCATCTCAAGAATATCATTTTCAAGATAATTAATACACTGAAAACGAAAAAAAGGTATGCTAATCTAAAAAAAGGTTTAAAAAATATATCTATTCAATGCTTCCAGATTTTCAGTAGTTTGTCTTTCCCTCCTGAGCATACTTTAAGACCATCAGGACTCCAATCAACACCGTAGACTTCATCTGCATGTCCTGGAAGATCGAACATAAGCTTCTTGGTTTTAATATCCCAGACTTTCATTGTGGAATCTTTAGATCCACTGACGAATAATCTTGAATCAGGTGACCAAGCTATCTGATAGACGCTGCTCACATGTCCTCTAAATGAGGCTATGTACACACCAGTGAACCCATCCCAGAGTTTCAGATTCTTATCAAAAGATGCTGAAATTACATATCTACCATCTGGAGAATATTACACATGATTAACAGGTTTTGTGTGTCCAGTCATTCTAATAATAGGTTTCCTTGAATCCACTGGGTCCCATATGTATAAAGTATTATCATCAGATCCACTGACTAATCTTTCATTCTTCGTTCCTTTTAATTTATTGTATTTCTCAAGTGCTTTTTTTTATTATTCTTCTGGGTTTTCGAGAATTTCACATTTTTCATCAAAGTATCCAGTTCTTAAAGCAAATTCTGTGCTTAAACAAATCGTATTCACCCAATGAGCATGTCCTCTCAAATCTTTGGAGATACTTCCATCTTTATTCCATACCTGAAAGATTCAAAAAAGGAAATTATTTTAGGCATTTTATGTCAAGATAAAGAAGACATTTTTCCATAAAATTCATTGTTTTTTGGTATTTTCTCTTACTTTGATAGTTGTGTCTTCACTGGAGGAGTAAATTAACCCTTAACCTCCCCATAGAACCTTAGTGATACTCTTTGTATGCCCTCCAAAGCATAGTGTACATGACTAAGTAGGTGTATGCCAAATTCTAATATTTGCATCTTTAGACGAACTAGCTAGTAGATCTGACTGATTGTTGACATGTAATGGCTCCCAAGACAAAGATGTAATCCATTTCGTGTGCCCTTTCAATGTCACTCCAATTTATTTTCCAGTAGTAGGATCCCATAAGCATATATCTCCATTCATATCTCCAGATGCTAACACTTTACCATTTGGACTCCACTGAATCACAAGCACCCAATTCTTATGCGCTTTTGTAGACGTTTCTTAAGGAAGCTCAGTGCCAACATCCCAAAACCTAATTGTAGTATCTCCCGAACCACTAGCCAAACTTACTCCATCAGGTGAAAACTACACTGAAAGCACACTATCTGTGTGTCCAGGGAGTGAACTAGATTATCTTGTAATCGGCCTGACGAAAAACAATGATTAAGGATGGTATGTAATTGGCAGGGTTATTTCGGTAGTGAAATTTTTCAATTTTGCTATGAACTCCGCGAGACTCCCTTTGATTTCTTAGCTCTCATAAAAGAAACTATACAGCTATCTCTCTTCATTTCCAAGCAGCAAATTCACATGCTCTTCTAGCTCCTTTGCTTTGGTATTCACATTCATATGCAGAACTTCACCAACTTCACTTCCTTCAGGATCCTTGAAGCGGATGTAGATCAACTTCTCATGTTCAGATCCAGCATCCTAAGCGCCAGAATTATCATCAGTTTTTAGTTTTTTATGAACGCCCTCCATGTCGCTTTATCTGTATGTTTTCCCTATGTGTATTTATTTTTCAAAAGGCAGACAAATTTTACAATTAATTGTTTCTTGAAAACTTATTCACAGAAATCTAAAGGAGTTTATTAAGTTCTCCTTGAAAAGCTGGGAACAATAAAAGTAGATGATTCTCCTTTTGGAGTTAGATGTGTTAATTTTGATCTCGATAGTTATAACTAATCAAACAAACACATGAGATTAATATATCTGCTTCAGATTCCACTAAAAGGTAAATTTTATGTAATGTTAGTCAGACATTAATTATTAGTTTTTATCACAAAAAATCTTTTAAAAATGCAAATAAACTACAAACAAGAATATTTCCATTATTTTTGGTTTTTGGTTGCTAATTCGTTTTTTATTAATTCAAACGAAGTTGATGTCTCAATCCTCAAACTCAATGAGAAACTAATTTTGCTTATCTTGCTAATATTCTTAATGAATTTCAATATCTTTGAGCATTTATTCCTATGCTTTGATTTCTTCAAGGTTATCTTTGCAAGGGTGCTAATCTAAAATTAATATTTCATTATAATTTAAACTATTTCCCTCATTTCTTCTGTCACTCTCACCATCCAGATAAATTTTTTGATCGTAGTTTAAATACCCTTCCTATTCTTTGGTACTCTTATTAGTTACATGATCTTCTTCATTTAACTCTTTACTATTTCCTTTGCTGTTCATTCTTTATTCTGTGATTCCTTCAGATTTATTATCAAAAGCAAGAGTCTGCTTTTAGATGATATTTTATAAATTACTTTCTATAACATCATTGTGCTATTTTCTTTGATTTTCAGCATATTGTTCTTTGTCTTCTTTTGATTCTTCTTCTTCTTCATCTTCATTTTCTCTTTGATTTGATATTCTTTCATCTCCTTCGTTTCTATTAATCATACTTCTATTATCATTTTTATCCCCTTTTTCTTCTTCTTCTTTCTCCTGAATATTTCTCATTTTCTCTGCAGGAAGAATCAATCTTCTCTCAGTTGATTCACAAGGCTATTCTCCTTATCTTTCTTTATCATGTTCATTTTCTACTCTTGAACTAATTTAGTTAAGTTCTACCATGTGTCGATTTTCAATTGACTGCAGAGGCTAACTAGGAGGACTACGACTTGGAGACTACTAACCCTACTAAATCTACTGAAATTCAATATTAAATGTATTATCATCTCTATTATTTTCTTAGCTTTTCCCTCCTTTCATGCCTTAAAATGATTCTTCCTACAGAGTTGCAACAGCCACAATTCTCTTAAACTTCCCTAGTTCTTTGTTGTTGCTTATTTGTACAACCTTAATGATCTTTTACCGACATAGATAACACTCTCCTGTCTTCTTCCACACATCAACAGCGCATTGAAAGCACAAACCTATTGAATTATCAATAATTTATTTGGTTATTTAGCAACCAAACAGGACATATTTATCGTAATAATTAGATTATTATCTTTACCTCCATGCCCACATTCAAGATTCACAGAATCTGAGGAGTTATCAAAGCAAACCAAACATTATTGGATACTCTCAGTGGAAGAAATCTTCTAATGTTCTTCATCAACGATGTTTCCAGTAGATTATTGTTTGTTTTCTTCATTTTTAATGTCTTTTTATTTCCTTCTGTCCTCCTCTTCTTTATGATCAGTAAAATCAGCTTTTTTGTTATTTCCCAAGTAGTTATCCTCCAAAGCAGATTAATTCATCTTATCAGCCTTGCTATTCATAGGTTGTGCATTATCAGTCTATCGCCTCTAGATCTCCTTATTGTTTTTAAGCTATTCCACTTGAATAAACCAATAAATAAAATCAATTATTTACGATCAATATTTTACTCATATTTTATACAAAACAACACTTTTTCAATAAATTACTATTCCTATTCTGCAGAAGAATGATTAGTTCCCTGGTCACATCTGCCTTCTGAAAGTACGTCGATGTGAGTTTGCTTACAAATTACGGGAAATGTCTAGGCACTGCTTTTATCTTAGAGATAAGTGTTTTTTTCTTATTTTTTCAAAATTAACAGTTTGTTAGCTTTTCAAATGATTTTATTTGTTTAATATCTTACTGGAGCACTTAAAGCCTGCTGTTGTTGCTGCTATTGAGCATTTAAAATGAATTATCTGTGATGCTCGTAAATCTCATAAGCTCTTTGTTATCTAGATAAACTTAGCTGTTGATTTTACAAATATTGTATCTCCTACTGTTGGAGTTCATCTTCTACCTGCTAATTGAAATTTAAAACGTCTTCTTGATCATTTGTGTACTCGATTGAATGCGCACCATTGAAGATATTATCAGAGTTAGCTAATGCAATGAATTTCCTTTGATTTTATCAAATTTACACACAAAATATAATTATTCAAGGTTCATATCAAGATATCAATGAATGAATTACTCTAGATCATCAGCAAACACAGCTGAATATAAGACGCAAAAGGAACTCCCAGCGAAAATAGATACACAACTGTATCGTAGAAGATTTAATCTATGATTCTCTTGATGCTCAAGTAATCCGATTGTTACAAATAACAATCCACCTATCATATTGCAGCTAACTAAGAAGCACCAAGTTAAACCTTTCACTTGAAAGAAGAACAAAAAAAGATAAATAATACAATAAAAATAGTTTCTCGAATAATAAATGCAATATACCTTGATATTTATCAGTTGTTCCTTTACACCAGTAGAAGTACGTACATCCAAGTAAAACAGCAAGACTGAATAAGTAAAATCCTAAGGAGCTTAACAGTATCCAAGTTGGAAGGAATATAGACGACCAAGACCAATAGAGAAACCCATCGGATTAAGCTGTAAAGAGAAATGCTTGCGTGATAACAAACAAACGAGCTAATAACTCAATCTAAGCAAAAATAATATAAAAGGATTAGGGAAATATGTTTTATCAAATGAATATTGACATTCCTTGAAAGTTTTTAGTTATTTTTTGGGAAGCATTATTTTGAATTATTTGTTACATGAAGATGAATTTTCTTAGAAGAGTGTGGTGGAACCATGACCCATCCGAGGAGATGCACAAATGGGGAATAAATCAGAAGATAAAGAATAGGTTGATCAAAGACTTAAAGGAACAGATATACAAATAGCATCAGCAGACTTAAGAAAACCCTTTCGATAGCTACATAATTCATTCTTTGTTTCAATTTCTCTTAAAATTACCTATGGAGAAAGGTATTTAGTTTTTTTAGTTAGAATAAATGGAATAAAAGAATCGAAAGTGAAGGAAAAACATTAAAAATTCTTTAGAATTTGTTTTTGTTACGGTGTCTGGCATTTGAGATGGATAATTCTCAGCGAAGAAATCAACAATACGAAAAACAATACTAAGAAGAAATGAGCACTAATCTTTGGTACGTATATCAGAATAAATGCAACCATTGATAAGATTGTTATCAACGAAAAGGTTTCAACTGCACTACGGAGCAATAACCGAGCACGCAATTTCTAGTTTAGATTCACTCTAACTGTGCTTACAAAATTAGTGTGTAAGTTTGGTCTTTCAGGGTAGTTATATGGCTATTCGATTCTGTTTCTAGGAATAAATGAAATATTAGAGAATTAAGAAAAGATTCTCAGAAAAATATTCCAAAAAATGTCTCTTGTTTAAGAAATTACTATGAAATATTAGGATTGTCTGGAAACTAGATTTCACCTGGATTTCTAATTATATAATTATCATCAACGAGCTGCTGTTGTTGCTGTAATTGCAACTAGTGTTAGCGTCTTTGTTGCTATTGCAACAATAATTATTATTGCTGTTATTTTCTAAGTTCTCTCTTTCTTCTTCTTTCTTCATGAAATTAAATTTTCTCTTATTCTTTGAGATGGTTTTCCATTTCTTTTATTCTTCTTTTGTTTTCGACTTCTTGCTCTTATTCTACCATTGATTATGGCAATGCAAATGAAGGTAATTAACCTAAATATTCAGATTTCCTTCTTTTATTGCTATTTCTGCAGTGATCTCCATTGATTTCTTCTCTTTTCTGTGTGTCTTGATTTGATTAAACTACTAAATCAGACATTTTAATGTCACTTGGTAATTCTTCTGGGTAATCTTAGCTCTCGTCGATGACTCTTTTCTAGTCAACTTTAAGAGAAAATATTTCCATACCAAATGATCGCTAATTTGCAGATTCTTTTTCGTCTTCATATCCTCCATCCATGAAAATTCTTTCTTCTCTGGGAGCATTACACTTATGATCGTTGCTGTTTTGATGACGATTTGGGTGATGATCTTCCTGGTAGAAGATAGTATCATTGAGATTGTTGGAAATATCAGTTCTTTAAGGTATTGTTATTGTGTTAGTTGTGCCTGTTTAGATTAAGCAAGACGTGTCAGATCGCATTGTCTTGTCTCCTGATTCTCTCTTTTGAGGTAAGTTAATTGGAAAATCATGTTTAGAATTAGAATTTGTTTTGAACACACAAAATAATTATTTGTACTTTGGAGATCTCCTCATGTTGACGCATATCATACAGATCATCTTCATTCTTGTCACAGCTCGTTAAGGGAGGGGCAAAAAATGACTACATTAGGGTATGTCTTGTTTGTGGAGATATGATGACTAAGTGTAGAGGGAAAGATGAAAGAGGAGAGTTGAATGGTAGCAGCAGTGATCTTGTAGCTTTTAAAGAACAAAAAGTTGATTGTTTGATTTGGTAGATTTATGAATCGTTGGGATAGTGAATAGCTCTACTTATTTTTGTTGTTGTAAAATATTAGAAAATATGTTAGTTTTTAATTAAGGAAATTTACTTGTGTTTTGATAATGATGCTTCAGTCTAATTTTTTAAATAGCATTTTAGAACAGTTTTTTCTTTCTTGCTTCCAGCCCATTAATTTGTTTACTATTTTTGAATAGTGATTATGTTGAAATGAAGGATCGAATGAAACAATCAATTAGTATGGAAACAAATAAAAATAATAAGACATTTCTTTGATTTTAGTATTTAATATCAACTGTTCTGTTTACTTTGATTTTCATTAAATATTTTTAAAAATTAATTTAATAATTTAATTACTTATTAAATAATAATAACATACTATTGTGCTATGATAGCCATTCATTTTATCAGAGAAAATAAATTAATTAATGCATTTATTATTTGTTAGTAATTAACGAATCTTTTTATTAAAAAAAAACTAATATTTCTTTTATGAATTTTGTTAATTGCTTGGCGATTGCAAGATCCCTCAGGTACCTTTTGGAAATCAGTGAATTGTTTTAATTAGAAAAACTTGTAATTTTGTGGAAAGAAATTACAAAAAGAGTTAAACAAACATTAACTATTGAATAACATTTAGGGGAACATATTTCAATAAATGGCTCAACGAAATGATGATGACTATGATCTTCTCTTCAAGATTGTCTTGATTGGTAAATATCAAGGATATTTCTAGAGAATTTAGCAGAATTATGGATAAGGAATGCTGTTTTTTGTGTTAAGAAATGTTTGATTTCTCAGAGAATAAAATGAAGATGAATATATTCAAGTCAATCTCTTGAAAATAATTGATTTTGTTTGAATAATTTATGAAAAGGTGACTCAGGTGTTGGAAAATCCAATGTACTTTCTAGATTCACTAAAAATGAATTCAACATGGAGGCCAAGCCAACGATAGGTGTTGAGTTCGCTGCTAAAACAGTCATTGTAGAGGGTAAATAGATAAAAGCACAGATTTGGGACACCGCAGGATAAGAGAAATACAGAGCCATCACCAACGCATATTATCGAGGTGCAGTTGGAGCGCTGACATTGTATGATATCACAAAGCAAGAAAGTTTTGAAAATGTTCAGAAATGGATGAAGGAACTTAAAGAAAATGCAGATGAAAACATAATTGTGATGCTCATTGGGAATAAATGCGATCTTGCTGATTAGAGGGAAGTCAAAATTGATGATGCAGCGAAATTTGCATAGGAAAACAATCTTGCTTTCATGGAGACTTCAGCTGCTTTAGCGATCAATGTCGATGAAGCTTTCCAGAGACTGATCACAGGTATTTTTTAGAGGCTTATAATGCAATTAAGAGTGATCTTAAGTTTTTTTGATTTTGTCTAAAAAATGTAAACTTTTACTGTTCTCATTATTGTAGAAATATTCAACCATCTGAAATCAAGAACAGATGAACCGAAAAAATAAAAGAAACAATCTCAAGGTGAAGGAGTCAGAATTGAAGATACGAATAAAGCAGAAAATGTCAAGAAAAAAGGATGTTGCTGAGAAAAATAGAAAAATTATTAAATTGCATTATTATTTCAGTAGTTCTTGTTTAGTCAATATTTTATTATTTGAAGTTTAGTTTTTGAAAATGTTTAATTATTTTTTCTTTCCAGTGTGATGTTGTTCTTCATTTCTTATTGAGGTTTTATTATTATTTATCGAATTAAGCTCACATAGCCAACCGTTTAATCATTATTGTTAAGTAAAATGAATCAATGGTTTATATTATTTTCATTTATTCCTTTCTGCTTTTAAAAAATACATTTTTAATAAAAAATTGCTAAAAAATAAGTTAATAATCTCCCATATGATTTTGGGTAAATTTTCATAAACTTTTGGACAGGTTTTGACAGTATTGAATCACTGATTACATTGATCTTTTTCTAGATCTGAATTTATTTATTTTACATTTGATTCACATTTGAGTTACAGATCGAAAGTTGCGGCTTATTTAATTTACTTGTTAAAAATGTAGTCTCTAATTTAGAAAATATGTTTTTAAATAATAAATGAAATATTTTTTAAACTAATTGATTCTCTCTCTCTGAATTCGACAAATATTCTGAACAAAATGGGACATCTTAGCAGAATAACCTTAACATTGACCATATTTCTTCTAATGTTATCAACTTTAACTATTTCCAGCATAATAAAGCCAATAGCGTTCTACTAAGATTTTGCTAATGTAAATTTAATGAGAAAACTTTTCTTTAGCTTCAAGCTATCCACTGAACTCCCTAAAATAGGATGTCTAAGATTAAGATTACCTTTTGCCTTGTAACACCCACCATTTGCGAGTTATTTCATAACCAATGATGCAACTTGTCAGTCTCTCAAGGACTACACAAAAATATTTTCTGCAGTAGTATCCAGAATACCAGGAAACGTACATACATACTGGATAACTTTTGAAAATTTGCTACTTAATACAGAAATCTACACTCTTGTATTAGAGTTTACCTCCCCTTTTGAAGCAAGTTGGCTTGACGCTGTAGGTGAATTAGCTAATCGCCCAATTGGACTGGATACTTTTACATACTTCGATCATCTAACACCTGATGATTTCTTGCTGATCGACACTCATCCAGTTTTCGGAACCTTTCAGGTTGCTGCAGAGGCGGTAAACTTTTAAATGTTTAGTTTTGAATTAATAATACAACATTTTTCAATTTTATCTAATTTTCCACAGAGTTTTATTTATTTTTCTTTTCAATTGCGGGTTACTACTGAGTTATCGAAGTTTTTTTAATTAAATTGCAGTGTATTTATCTTTATTTTGAATGTTCTATTTCTCCCTAACATTTCCTATTATCACTCTGCAGGCAAACACTCTAAAAATCTCATTCAGAGATTAGAGTAACCCAAAATTCCAGTTTACAGTCGCTGGGATAACTTCAAGCAATATTTACAGGTTGAAATTAGAAATCTCCGAGGTTTCAGATGCAACCTTTGATGATAGCCTACTCCCAAAGGATCAATGCTAGATATTCACCACAGGGACTGAATTAACCTATGATGTTGATTTCACATGCAAAGTTGATATCGAAGAAATTATTTATTCGTTTGAATCGCCTCTAATTATGAGCCAAAGCTATGACATAGCGTTCTAAATAGATCCTAAGTTCACTGGGGAATTAAAAATCACTGCTTATACCATGTTGAAAGGAGCTAACATAGCAATTTAATTAGGTTCGACGCAGAGTGTAATCTCTAGATCAATTGTAAACTGGATCAATGTGAAAATCTTAGGTAAAACAAATAAGAGAATTTTAACACATTTTCATGATTCCTCCAAGGGGCCACTTAAGATATCAGAAAGCTTAATGATGCACTCACAAAGCTTAAAAACATCTATTTATCAATTGTATTTGCTTGCTATTTGCCTTAGGTTTTTAGAACAAACATTTTCAAACAAAAAACAACAATCCTGAAGACAATTTGCTGTGTCTCTACAAGGAAGCTTCAAGCACAAGAATAACTTTCAACATCATTAAAATTCAATTCGAAGTAGATGGAGATCTTGAGCAAGGAAGAAACTTTAAGTTAACTCTTTATTATGGTGAAGAAGTCAAAGTTTTAACTAACTCAATAGCCACAACAAATCTTCAAGACTATTCTGCTTAATCCCCTGTAAAATGCACCACTCTTGGTTCAAAAATCGAGTGCATTAATGTCAGGGGATTGAAAAAGAATACCAACTTCAGCATAAGTGCTAGGTTTAACTTCCTGATAGACTCATCCTCTTCTTCAAATATGCCATCTCGATTCGGAGAGTTAAGTATTTTTCCAATGAATGAAGATAAAATAAACTATTGCGAGAATTCCTCGGTGACTTCGTAATCTGATTTAGAACTTGAATCCCTTGTGAAGGATATCTGTTTCAAGACAACAGAGAACTACTTACGATCTGACTCATAATCAATGTAAATCGTGCATTCTCGGTTGAATGAAGTACCTGCTTTTGACACTCCGATATTATCTACTGAAGGTTATGGCATAAAGGCGTAAAGTATCCCATAGATTCTTTAGTTTGATTTGAAATTCTAGGAATCTCAGTTTAACATGGATTGGACTGATTCTTCCATGATAAAGATTCTCACAAGTCATAGCTTTCTAGAACCCCCTGAGACTCAACTTTGCAGTAAATTTTGATAAATAAAAAACAGAATTTTTTCAGAGAAATATCTAAAATTATTATGTCTCAAAAAAAGTTATTTCTCTTTTATCTTTATAGCTATCCCTGAATATTTCAGCTAACCAGACACTATTACCTGTCAAAGCAGTATCACGACGGAGGAGTCACTTGAATTTGCTATGTTTCAATTTGGACTCAAAGATTCTGCAAAAAACCAAGCATTTTTCATGAATGCGGATGAAAATATTCATGCATTACTTTCCTTCAAAGACATAATAATTAAAGTCCCACCTGTTATTCATCCACAACTCGATTATCACATTGATTTCTACATTGGAACGGTTTCTGAAGTGAATTCAATGGGGTAGTATGAATATGTATCGACAGGCTTATTCAACAGTTATATTCTGCATTTTGAGAACTTTTCATCTTTCAGCATTACCCTTGTGAACTTTTGGACAAGTAATCTCTAATTGCTTTACCAAAAGATATTCTTATTTTTGTTTAATTTTAGGTGCTGATTCTGGTAATGATGGTTCTTTATTCCCTACTATTTTACGAGCAAATCTTTTCTTCCATGCTCCTCTACCGAATCTAAACACTGAAATGACATACAATTGGGTGATATATTTTGATAATTTAATATATTTAAGTGATATCAAGCATCCTTCTTTACCAAGCTGTTAATCCATATAACAAGAAGGATAACCACTACAATGTTCTTATCAAGAAGGGATTTAAGAACATCCTTAGTTTTAATTCTAAAATACATTTAAGTTCAGTAGTTTGATAGGCAAAAACATGGATTCCTTAGAGACTTCTTTGACAGTCAACTTCCTGGTTGGAACTGTAGCTAATGCCACTGCAATTCATGCAAGGATTGCTTTTTTCGATGATAAAAATATTCCAATAGCGATTAGCAAACAATTTGTATTTTCTTACCCAGCTGAAAAATTAGATCAATAACTCAGTTAATTCAACGAAAATAGTGATAGTAACTTACTAACAAACGTAAATCTCACAATATCTAATGTACCCTCTCAATTAGTACCATAAGATAACGATAATATAACTACTTCTTACGAAACATTATTTGATACCAAAGACATTGCATCTGTTTCTTTCTAAGATAAAACTAAGATTTTTATCCCTAATGAAGGAAGCTTACAAGGTGCAGGAGTTACTTTCGTTTCTGATTATAATTTCGTAGCTTCTCCTTAATTCAAGGCCTAGAAAGGAGTTGGAAATCTTATTTGTAAATCTAAAGATTTTTGAAATAAGTTATGAAAGCAAAATATTTTTTTTGATCTCGGCATTTAGATGATGGGAATCATTAGATGTGCTTGAAGTTCAGCTACTTGATGAGTTCTGCGCATCGGAAATACGGGTTTTATTGTCCAATAATCGAATTACCTAAAGAATCACCAGATCAAAGCTATGTAAACACACACACCCATGCATTACAATTAATTTTCAACAATTTGAATTCTTGTTATTAGCTCCTTCTGTCGAATATCAAAATCCCAATAGAACCTAAGAACAATGAATTAATCAGCTGCCTAAGCAATAATATTCTCAAGACAACTCTAGAAAGGAAAAATGATGATGATGACGCAATTGGAGCTTTAGCAGTCTTTCAAAGAAGTTATCTTAAGTTTTCTAGTGGTACTCTCCAATAAGCGGAATTCTCTAATAATCTCCCAATTGGATAGAGATTCACAACATTGGGATTTTCATTCACAACATCAAATGATCTCCCAAGTGTTTTCCTGATAGTTTTCACACTTCAAGATTCTGAAACGAATAGATTTTTCTTTTCGATGAATGAAAATGTGAGTTGCTAGTTTAACAAGTAACAGTTTAAAAAATAAATCATTACCATTAATGTGTCTTGTTAACGCTGAAACAACATTGTTTTTTTTGATTTTGTCTTAACTTAGTGATAAATATCAAAGATGCACCTAATTCTTCAAAAACTCAGAAGTAAATAGCATAATTAATTCAAAAAATAATTCATTTCAAACAATCTAAAACAAAAAACCTATTTTTTTCTAATTCTCATTGTTCTCCTCCATTCTGTTTAGATAATTATCAAAATTGAAAACCCCATTCTAAATGAAAAATTCCTGTCTGGAAGATATTCTCTTTTACTTCGAGGTATCACTGTCATTACTGAAGTCTAAATGCGACAGAATTTATCAATCCACACTCAAACCCTGAGTGGTATAATCATCGATGAGTTACACTCAATCAGTTTGTTCTACAATTTCTCTCCCTCCTAGCCATCATTTACGATTTCAGACATAAATCTGCATTTAACCAACAACCGTCATTCCACAACCACACTCAGCTTCACCTTTACCCTTCTCTTTCGAGAAATATTCTATGACGAGAGAATCCTATTTAACGTTGATTTTCTTCGCTATGATGATTCTACTTCCAATTTGATTTGTAGAATATTCATTCCAGCTACAGCAACTTATCCTGAAAGATTTGCAACGGAATGGGCGAAATGTAACTTTTTTCAGTAGGAACGATCTTATTTGTGGTTGAGTTTAGTACCAACTTAAGACATAATATCGTATTATGAAACTGATAAATCAACTATTGCATTAGTGTATAGAGTAGAAATCCAAGGCATACGAGTTCTATCAACTCCTATTAACGAGTATAACATCAAAGGGTATCTCTTCAGTGAATATTTAAATCAAAATTCATTTATCCTTGCAGCTTCTTAAGTATCTCTTCCATTCCGAGGAAACGATAAAACTATCCATTTCCCTACTTAAATCTTCTTAGAAGATAAACTATTCAATTCTGTACGATCACTTGCTTCATTCATCTTCTCTATTAAGCCAACAGAAAGAAGCCTCACAATAGACTCAGCAATAATAGTAGTTCTTCCTATATATTACCCACCTAGATCTATATTTGCCGATATTTATTGCTCTTATCGGTTAGCAAATGAGAAAAAATCAACTTTTGTGCGTTGCGATTATGTCTAAGATAGGACTATTGTTCTTAGGGATTTTCCATTTGACCTGGAGAAGAATTTAGCTTATTCTGTGACAGTTGCTGGAATTGATTAGCCGTTGTTCACTGAAACAAATAATATCTTTGTAGCTTTATCAAGTTCTGCTTTTTCCTACAATTAAACCATCTTGCATACTGCTGAGATCAAAGATGTTGCCCCGTCGATTATTGATCGTAAATCCAATGTAATTGTGAATAAATTCACTACCTAAAAAGGTGAAGCTATTGTTTAAGATGAGTATGAATTTCTGATGAGTTTTCACAGTGAATCTAACCCAATCACTCCTGTGAATTCAGTTCTTCTTTTAGATTTTAACTCAAAATGGATTGATAAAGAGTTGGATAGATTGTAAGGCCAAATTTATTTTAATATTTCCTTTCTTTTTTCAATAAAAAACACCCTCTAAAATATAGTTATTTTTTATTTTTTAATCATCCTTTCCCTGCTATTAGACCTGTGGTTTGTGAGTTTGGTTTATCTACCAATTCTGGAGAACTCGTACAGTGCATTCAAGAGGGTTTTCGGCTAGAAATAATTCTTGGAATTCCAATTGAAGCTGCACAAGAGTATAAATTAACAATCAAGAATTTCAGCAATTCCCATACAACTCACTGCATAAGCCTAGGGGTCATGATCTCTATAGCTGATCCAACAAAAAGAACTGTGATCTTAAAATCCCCTTTGGGTTTGTCTAACATGGAGAACTAATTGTTTATTTAAAACCCAACTTCTTAATTGAATTTTGCATGGCAGAAAATCATCGACAACATCCCTTATGATGGGGAACATACTTTAGAAGCAATAGAGTTTGATTCAGTAATGATATTCTATCCTGGAACTTACTCGAGTCCCTTGCGCTTGTCAGTTGCTAATGGAGATAGAATATAATAGAATTTTTAGCTGACTTTGTAAACATCTTTGCACAGATAAGGAGCTTTCTTTTTAGAGCGTTCGCCATTGCAGTTTAATCTCGGAGATTATTCTTAGGATTTCCGTATCGGCTGTGCTATTGACACAATTCCAGGTAAAGATTCCCCCTACCCCAGAAATCAATGAAGAAATTAATAAATAAAAATCAAATTGGTTTTTTTATGAATTTTTAGAATAAAAAAAACTGATCTTTTCTTATTTTAATTAGGTACTTACAGCCTTTATTTTGTAATTTCAAATGGAGGAAACTATCGCATTCCACCTCGCTTAATTGTGAATGTCCTCCCTAACAAATCACAAGCATATCTTCTCACATATCCTCCTCCATCTTCATCTACGTTCATCTCAGTATTTCTAATATTTACAATTCTTTTCCTTTTACTTCAATAAATTCCCCTTAATTTTCTTTTTCTTTTTAGGTTTCTAAGCTCGGTTATTCTTTACCTATCTATTGGTCGATGCACTAATATCTTCCAATCAATCAATTTAAGATCGAAACAAACATCGCTATTTCACCTGATCTTGAGCTTGATTACCAAGCTTCCAGTGATATTACGTTTTCCCTCAATACTTTATCCTCGTTTGTTCAGTTAAGAAGTGAAGCTGAGCCAATAAAAACTGAAAATCTCAGTTAATTGGAGATTTACTTTCCATCTTCGTAGGATTTATCTCAGATTCAAAAATAACCTTCTATTCCAATACATCTTTTTCCTTATTCATCATTGCGTCCTTCAATATCAATAATTCACACCTAAATATCCCCCACTAGTGCTTCTTTCACTATTATAACTGATATTCTTACATTAATCTATTTCCAAATCCAGTTGAGTTCCTCAAATCTGTAGTTTTCGTTGGAAAACATTCAAGAAAAAGTTCGATTGCTGGCTCGATATTCCTAAGAAGATGTGAATCAAGTTCAATATGGAATGTTCCCACTTTACAACAGCTCAGAATCCCTAACATATTCTATCACTAACTTGTTTGCTTCCAGATAATATAAAATCAAATTCTACCCTCTTAGCAATAATCAAATTCTCGGAAACATTGAAACTCGCATGTTTCTTACAGAATCAAATGGAGATTACCTCTAGAAAGTAATTATCCGAACAAAAACTCTGTTTTCTACTGATCATCTCCATTATCTTGCTTGTGCTCACTGTATTTACTTTTAATATCCAACTCCCAGGTAAGAATAGAATTAAAAATAAGGTTAACTTCTTTTCTTTTTAATATTTGTTTCAACAAATATTTATTTCACATATTTTTCATTCTTTTTGACTATTGCCCGATTAGAATAAGAACAATCTTTGAAGGTCATTGTGATTTATCCTTAAATCCAAAAAGCCTACCTAAAACATCTGAATCTTCTGAAATTTTATCTTACCTGTTCTATCTCTACCCTTTCGAGTATGTAAATGAAGTTTAGAGAAATCAAACCTAGCACAAGATTGTTCAACTGCAATCTGGAAAAACAACAGAAATCAAAGATCATTTCAATACAATTCTAGATGATCTTGTAATCCCTCCAATGGTTGAGTATTAATACAGCGGGAAAGTCGAAATCCATCAGCCCGTGTTTATAAAGGAAGTAAAAAAAGAGACAATTATTAAGAAAACTAACTTTCCTTTTATCTTTTCGTTAAATAGGGCAAAGTAAGTGTCACAAATACCTCATTTATCATTGAAGATATTGCTTTGAAGAAAAATGGTATACTCTTTGTTATCCTTGAGAAAGTGAAAATAGATTAAAAAGCTAACAAAGTAAATCCAATCCTATCAAGTTTTGAGTAAGTCAGAGCTGGAATAAGCGGAAATGGAGAGAAAGCTGCTGGTTCAAGTTACGCTGTCTTTGAAAAAACACCAGTGAGGTTTGTATTTTAGTCATTGCTTCCTGCTTCTCATTATAGAGCAGTGATTTATGCTTCAAGCGAAGATCCTTCGATATTTAAATTGACTGAATTGCTAACTGTTATTCATGAAGGGGTAACTAATACAGGCAAGGTTCTTTTACAAGCTGAGTTGTATGTAATAGTTGCGCTGTTCGTTATCATAGTTGTGTGAATTTCCCTCAATGTTAATATTAAGAAGATTAAAGCAAGTGAAGATAAAAACTATCATTAAGAAAGTAGAACAATATAATATTGATTTTACTATCTTTGTATTATGATTACTTATTAGTCTTGTAGTATTTCTGAGTAAACTTTCAAAGGCTTACAAATTGACATATAATCAACCAGAAGTTAAAATGAATTCATTTTTGCAAAATAATAAAAATGGTGAAAAAGTTAACTCATAAATTATTCATCATAAAAAAGGATTGTCCATTTAAACAATAACAATTATCATTCTGAGTTTTCCTAACTTAATTAATTGTATTATTATTGGTATTTTTAATTTAGATGAAAATACATTTGAAATCAAAACCACTCATTTTTTGTAATTTATTTAAATTTCGCGGAATAATTGAAAATTAAGCTATTGAATTGCTTCTCAGATTAATTCATTGCTAAGATTCGCTTGCTAAGAACATTTTTTAAATCAAAATATCTGATGATTAATAGAACAATTGAAAGTATTTATTATCCAATGGATTCGCATTAACTTTCAACAAATAAGGAAAAAAACAATGGGCAAAGGAAATGACAAAACAGAGAAGTCTCAATCCAAACTCTCAATAAGTGAGAGAATTATCAACAAAACAGAAGGGAAAACTCCAAAAAAGATTGCGCATTCAGTGATCATTCCTGGTTAGCTAATAGATGGCAGACTCCACATCGAAAATAAGAGTAGAAGGACAATTGAGTTGGAACCTCAATAAGTTCAAGAGAGAAGAATGAGACCTTGACTATAAAAGATGAAGATACAAGCAGCCCTTTGAATTCTTGCAATTAACATCCTTTTTGAAAGAAGTCAGCAGCAATCGCCGCCATCATGCCTTTAGAAGGAGATTTCATACTTAATAAAAGGTTGATAAAAGTAAATAAATAACTTGACGTACTAAAAGAAGAGAAAAATATACATATGAGGTGAATAATGAAGTCAGGAAATCACAAAATGAGTATAATAGTGCTCTTAAGGAGTAAAAGATTGGCATTTACTAATTCTAATGGCCTCGAAAAAGCACACCAAACCATACTCAATCAAATGGGAAAAGGTCTAAAGATTCATCTAAAAAATGAGCAAATCTAATTCTTAGGGAGATTTCTATGTTCAGCTTAGAGACAAATTCTTCAGTAAATGCATATTCTATGCCAATTTTGTAGAAACAATTAAGAATAAAGAGGCTCGCATTTAAGAATATTTAAAAAAAAGATTGAGAAATAGAATTGAAGAATCTGATTTCACCAAATACGAATTAAAGAACTCTAAGCTAGAAGCACATTCAAAGTCACAGATAATAATGGTTATTACTCCCCTTTTTGAAGATAATTCTTGATCCCTCACTCAATTTATGGCACTTTAATATTTTCTTTTCTACTAGTTACCGGATAAACAAAATATAAAGTGTCATAATTTGAGCGAGGGATGAAGTATTTTTTATTGATCTTTGTTATTTTATATTTGTTAAGGAAATAAATGAAAAATTAATTTTTAGAGATATTATTGAGGGAGTTAGAAAGGAAATTATTAGAGAGAAAAGGCAATCATTTAAAATGCAATACAGAGCTCAAATAACATTAAAACAAAAGGAAAAATAGACCAAAAGCAAAGTAATTTTAATGACATTCAATGGTTGGTCTGAGTAGAAAAGAATTGTTTTTAAAAAAATGCTCTAAATTCATAGATTTTAGATTATTTTAAAAAGAAATTATAAAATTAATACAGTTGATAATCCAAATAAACATTGGGAAAATATCAATCAAAGAAGGGATCATGTCAAAAGGAAAATAAAGTGAAAAGAACTAAAGCTAGAAGTCAAGGAACTAATCAAAGAAAAAGAAAATACAAAAAAGAAGATAAGCTTAGTTGAATCTTCATTAGACTGAAGAGGATGGTGTAGATAAACTCTATGAATAATAATCTGATCACTTACGAAATGAAGGGTTCTAGTTATTATTAGGAACTTAAGAAGAAGAGCTGCAAAAATAGCTAGAATTTGAACAAGAATACAAGGAATAGCAAAAACTGTATCAATTGAAGTTGAAGATTGAAGAAGGAGAAGACATAATTTAGAAAAAAGATAAGGTAAATCAATTAAAAATTGTTGATAATTTAATTGTAATTACCATTCTTATAAACACTAGCCATTAGCAATCAACGATAATATAACTATTGCAGAGAAGATTTATTAATACAAAATAAGAAGTCAATTAGGATAACATAAAGCAAATTAGAGATTATTAAAAAGATAAGAAGAATTATTAAAAAATAAAGAAGAATCAAGAAAATAAATTGAAGGATTACAAACAAGCTTAGAAAAATCAAGAAAATCTATTGAAAGATTAAAAAAATTCAAGAAAAAATAAAAAATAATTAATGAAGAATAAAAGAAATGGAATGAAAAAACGAGCAGCTAAATTAGCAAAGTAGAGCAGAATGTGTACTTACAAAATAAGGAATATTAAAATAAAGGAGAGTGTTCAGTATGCCAGAACACAGAACGATAATTTATAACCTACAAGAACTTTCTGAATTTCAAGAGGCAAATTCTCAATGAATATTTTTTAGAATAGTAAAATATGAGACATCTATTGGATAAGAGAGTTGAATCATATGGGATAACGCTTAAGTAGTTAGAGAAAAAACACGGATTTTGTGATAAAGAGCAATAATCAAGCCACTAATTAAGTATTTCGTTTCTCCAACCTGAAGTATTTGATAAGGGGATTTAAAGAGATTAATATGAAACTTTCATAATACCACCTTAAGCTCAAAGTACTAGTTGGGCAAATGAACCTCTTCAAGAATTAGATGCAGCTGTAAATTTGAAAAAACTAGGCAAAAAAGAACTGAATAATAATAAAAAACAAAAAATCGAAAAAAACAGAAAAAATAATTGATTTCTTTCATAAATAATTCTACTTTGTACTACCAACAAATTATTCCATTTTCTTTTAAATTGTTAAATTTTAATTCGCCATTTCAAACAATCAAACATACTCTTTATCTTTCTCTTAAACTAATCTATTCTTTTTCTTCCCCTTCTTCCTTCTTGTCTTCATAAACAGACTAAATAATATTTTTAACATAAACTTGTGAATAAAAGCTATTCCATCTGAAACAACTCTAAAACAAAACTTATTATTATCTCAACACATCCAGTAAAACAAAAGGAATATTTTTTTGTTTATCTTGAAATGCTCTAATCTCTCAATCAATAAATCACCTCAATTTATCTAAAGGATGTATTTTCCAAATATCCTTAGTCTTTTTTTCTTCCAATTATATTAACTCTATCTATCCCCCCTTCTCCCTCCACTCACGCAAGTTTTATTTAATCTGATTTATCACATTTCCATCAAATCACTTTTTGAGCTAAATAAAAAAGCAAACAGACTCAAATATTTGTTAATTATCTGATTATTTCCATAACTAGCTTAGCCAAGTATGAGGTTGTAACACCATAATAAATCAGTTTCTTTATGGATATGCATACTTGTGTTCCTCTAAATCCTCACTCTTGCATCAGCAGGCATGGTTAAATTCTTGAAATTCTACATGGATTACACAAATGAATCTCTTATGAAGAATCTTTTCTTCAGCTTCTCACTTGATACAGTCCTTCCTGCGACAGGATATATTCGCGTAAAGTTGCCATTTCAACAATCAGTAACACCAACCGCAAGTTGGTTTTAAGTTAACCCCGCAACTTGCAATCCAGTTACCATCCCCATGACTCCAACATCAGCTACATTAACCAGCATCAGCACTGTTGACAGCATTTACTATGTATAATTTGGAAGCATTCTTAGCTCTAATGTACCATACACCCTGATCATAACCTTCTCTACTGTCTTCAGCTCAACATGGCTAACACTGCTACCGTCAATAACCCAAAGACCAATTGCTATTGACACATTCTCAGCATTTGACAGTGTTAATCCAACTTAAAACCTCATTATCGACACTAATCCTGTGTTTTCAATGTTCTGGTACCATTCTTCAGCAAGCAGTAGTCTTTCAGTTAGTCTCGTCGCAGGATCCTCAGTTTCGTTATCTACAACTTCCACTCTTACAACCAGAGTTGTCCCTACAGCGGCGAAGATTTAAACCCTTAAGTTTACCCTTCCCTCTACTGCTACAATGTATTTTGACAGTTCCATCCCATCAACTTACTGCTAAGTCTATGTTGGAGGAGTATACCTAACCTTAGATGTTGATTTTTCATGCTTTAATGATTAAAAAGCAGTTATTATAACCTTCACTTCAGCACTGACAAATCAAAATTACGATGTTTAACTGACAGTGAACATTCCTATTTTCTATGAAACCCAAACAGTGACTGTCTATGCGATGCTTTTGGGAGTGAATAAAGTTCTTTAGTATGGAACATCAGCCACTTCAATCACTACTGCGCTTCCCAATTGGACAGGGTTTAAGTTATTCGGTAAGAAAAAAAAATTAAATAAGTTCATTTGATAGCTAAAAAGCAACAATTACTTACATTTTGTGATACATTTTAACAGGTTTCTAAAAAAAACGATTCTACAGTGGTTCCTTATCAGACATTATTTGCATCTATCGAGATCAAAGTGCGCCATACACGAAAGTCTACAATTTGCTTCGCTTCGAACTGTCAGTCGATCAGAGTGTCCTCGCTGGATATAATTATAAGCTAACTCTCAATCTAGGAACAGGCACAAAAGTCCTAACGAATTCAATCTAAACAATCAATCTCGCTGATTTCTCAGCTACGAGTAAATTGTCTTGCTCAGCGTTCGCTAGTGGCTCTGGCGTATCCTGCATAAACGTAGCAGCATTAGTTGTTGGGGTGACTTACAGCATTTCAATTCGAGTTAACCTTCCTTATGCAGCTTCATCCGAGAATGTATTCCCTGTGGGATTCGGTGCGTTAAGTCTATATCCTTTGTTAAGCACAGGAGTTTATTCTACAAGTACTTGTGTGACTACCTAGACAGCGGCCACATTGACAGCACAAACTTCAGGTTTTTGCCTGAAAAACACCTATGCTTTTATGCTACCTGATGCAGGTTATCAAGCTGCATTCGATTACTAGATCGCACATAGTAGATCAGCGGCGTAGGATTTAAATACGTTCATTACAGCTGCTGAAGGATACGGACTGAAGTCCTCTGCTGCTGCTTAATCCCTGCAGTTTTACTTCTATGTTCCTTAATATATGTTTAATAATGCAAACAACGCTTATACTGTTGTGGAAGTACTTGCCGATAACAACGTCTTCGCACTCCCAGGATCTGTGCAATGCTGTAATAGATAATACGATTCTACAAATCATACACTCCTTTTTCTCATAATTCTTCATCTCTTTTTTTCTAATTTAGCATTCTAGTCGAACTACAATGGATACAGTCTTCGATGCGAAGAAGGGGTATTCAATACATAGAGCTACGGTCCAAATCCTGCAATCCTTCCACCTTTGCCCACAATCCCTGAACAACTCGTTAGTTTTAAGCAGGGCATGTGGGATGGTGCATAAAATTATTATTTCTTTTGTGCACTGTACTATCGAGCAGGCGCTGCTGTAGTTAATTGGAAGAATATCGTTATCTCATCACCTGCATCTGCAAGTCCGATATTAGATTTCTCAACAGATTTCTATCTCGGTACGATAGTGTCCTATTACACTGGTTCAGCGTATTCTTACTACGTAACGGGGCTTTACAACGCTTATGTGTTGCCTTACTATGTTCAATCTACTTTCAACATAAATCTAGTCAACTTCTGGACAGGTAAACAACAAACACAAAATATCTGTTTTTCGTATTGGCTTATTCATTTTCTTGATACATTTCATGATCAGGAACTACTGGTGCTAACGATGGCAGCTCATTTCCAACATTCATCCGAGCTAATTTGTATTTCCCAAGCACCCCTGGTTATACAGTAGGGAATTGGATCGTTTTCTTTGATGACTTAGTGTATTTAGCTGATCCGTCTAGTTCATCTGTCCCAAGTTGCTCGAGTACACAAATCCCTGCAATAACTTGCACTTATTTCGCTGGAGATAGCAGCAGTATGCTGTTTTAATTCACGAATCAAATCAAATTTACCAGTGTTATCACTTCTGCAATGATCACTTAATCTGCTTCGTTAACCGTGAATATCCCTGTCTAAACTGTCCAAGCTTAGACTACGATTCGAATGAGAATTGGACTTGTTGATTCGAGTAATCTGTTTGTAGCAATTAGTAAATTCTATACTTTCTAGCTACCTTCGCTAAGTTCTCAAACCAATCTTGTGACGTTCAATCGAAATAACTATCTTTCAGTCTAAGGACTATCGTTGAGATTAAAAAGTTCAGGCTATCCAGTCGGATCAATGAATATCAATACAATTGCGACTGTCGCTGTAGCTGATACTACGTAATTATTGTCTGAAAATACATCTGCGGGAGCATCACAAGGAGCTGGTGTGACATTTGTATCGTATCATAATTTCATTTAGTCAGCGTCGTTTAGTGCCACAGAAGGAGCTGGCACATTAATTGGTAAGAGATACTAAAAATTACAAATTATTTTTAATAAAAAATACTCTAAACAGGCACTGGTGCACACTAAGTCTGCTTGACATTCAGTTATGTGGATGGTTCAGCTACACCCTTGACACGATATGGGTTTCATTGCCCTTTAATTAGCAACCCTGGATACTCTGAATCAACAAGTTATGTAAAATATTTCCTCAAAATCAAATAAAAGTCAAAAAGAAATTTTCATTTTGATAGTAACTTTTCTTAACTTTATGTATTCTTTTCAAAGATAAACTTATCGTCAGTATGGCTGCCTTTCGAAAAAGGTACAAGAATGCCTGACATAGTCGGGGCTTTAAGTAGCAATTAAGTCTCCCCTGTAGCTGGATATAATTCTGTGGGATTCTTGCTGAAATATTCGATTGACTCAACTCTGAATGCAATGAACCCTAATGCTCTTTCAGCTGTCAGCTTGAATATGGATTTCCCTGTAGGATAGAGATTCGCTAAGTTAACAGTGTACTTCACAACAGCGAATCCTCTACCTGCGAAATTTAAGTTTGCTATTACAGTTTCGGATTATGCATCACCGTTTTATTTTACAACATCGCCTTCATTCTATTGCGTTTTCTCAGGGTAATTTATGAACAAATTCAAGGATATTAATAGCATATGCTATCCATATTTTAATTGCTTTTTTAATTCTGTTTTGTTTAACATCTAAAACAGGGCTACCTCAGCAAGTTGCAGTCAACTCTTCCGAGGATTCTAGGTATTTTGTCAATTTGAATCTTTTAACCATCTCATCAAATTCCTTTATTTTGCACTAAACTTTTGATTACTTTTTATGCAGTTAATCTTAACTATCAATGGGCTCACTTTGACTGCAGCAGGCAGCTACTCCATAGTCATCGGAGGAATCAGCATAACATCTTTAGCTAAAATGAGATAAGATGTATATGTGGAAACTCAATCTTCCGAAGGAAAAAGAATCGATCTCTACCCAGGTATTCTAAGTATCTTCTATGATTTCACACCTTCCAATCCATCTTTCATTCTGTCTAACCCAACATTCCTTATCAACAATAAGCTCTCCTTCAGTATCTTGAGTTTTGTGTTTACCATCAAAAATCGTGGAATTTACGCTGATGAGCAAATAATGTTTGACTTAGACGTGTTTAGCGTTGATAGCTCTACATCCAATGCAGCGTGTAAAATCTTCATCCCAGCGACATCTTCCACACCTGAGACATTCGCAACGGAATGGGGAAAATGCTATTTTGCTACATCAACGTTCTAATCGTTAATTATCGTCCCAACGTAGGATATTATGAAATTAGATGTTTCTTTGAATATCCTCATAAGTTATAGAGTCGAAATTCAAGGTATTAGAGTACCTGTGACACCCGTTACAGAATATCTTCTAACAGGGTATTTATACAGTTCTTCGTCATCCAAAGAATATTATACTTTATAATCTCCTACGATTACTCTGCCAACGAGAAGCGATGACAAAACAATCGTTTAGACACCTCAGATCGTGCTGCGATATAAATATGTGAACTCTGTTGGTTCACTAGCGTAATTTGTCTTTTCCATCAAGCCAACTGTTCAAGATCTCGATGTGAATTCGGCGATCATAATAATTCTTCCAGGGTACTATTCTCCATAGCCAATATTTGCAGATCCCTATTGCACATTCTAGCTGTCAACAGCATCTTCCGCAACGTTTCTACGATGTGATTACACCTCAGATAGGACTATTATTCTACGAGATATTTCTCCTACAATGACGAAAAATCTTGCTTATACCGTGACAGTCTCTGGAATCATTCAACCTCTCTTCACAACAGCATCGACCATTTACATTGCACTATCCAGCTCAGCATTATCCCTGAATGGATCGATTTTAGAATCAATTGAAGTAACCGACATTGTGCCGACTCTCCCCAGCACAAAATACATAACAGTATCAGCTTTTGCAAGAACTCAAAGTGACTGGATTGTCTAGGATACCTATTCGATTAATTTAATATTCACATCATCGCCAGCAACTGCAGTACCTTCGAGTTCTTTCTTGATCGTCGATTTCCCTTCAGAATGGGTTGATAAAGCTTTCGACAAAGTGTAAGATTTTTTTAATTTTTTTTAAAATTTCTTGACTTTTTCTTGATTCATTTGTTAACTCCCTTCAGAGCTGTGGTCTGCACATTGGGCGTCACTAGTGGAGTAGCAAGTGCAGTGGCTTGTGTTCAATAAGGTTTCCGATTGACAGTTACTTTAATTAGTACCTTAGCTGATTCCACTGAATACACATTAACAATTAGCAAATTCAACAATCCGCATTATGCCTAATGCATCGGCTAAGGAATCATCGTTTCTATCATCGATTCTACAATGACAGCAGTGAATTGGCTGTCTTATCATCCACTTTTGAATCTCGACAGCTAAATATTCACTCAAGGCACAACTTCTTCAATGATGTTTACCTGGTAAAGTATCATTGACGACATTCCATATGATGGAACATACACCTTATCGACAATCAGTTCTTCGTTTTAGCTGTTTAGAGGAACATACTCTCGTCCGTTGAGGCTTTCTGTTCAAAATGGAGATCGATTACATTAAAATTTTTAACTTTCCCTGTAAACTGCTTTGAACAAAGCAGGCGCATTTTTCTTATCGACATCACCACTGCAGTTCTATCTTGGCGACTATTATCTTGAATTTCGTCTTGGGTGTTCTCTCACGACACTTCCAGGTTGGAAAAATATGGCAATAATCTTTGATTTTATTATGTTAACTTTTTTATTTGTTTTTTAGGTACTTACAGCATTTATTTCGTCGAAGCAAACAATGGGAATTACAATATCCCTCCTCGCTTGATTGTAACTGTCCCATCTACACCATTTTATACTCTACCTTCATCATAGACTCTTGTCTCGGTACTAAAACAAATCAATATGTTTCTCTAAAAAATTAGTAATATTTTTGATTTTTTTGTTATTTTTCATTTTGCAAATCTAAAAGGTATCTAAATTCGGTTATTCTTTGCCGATATATTGGTCGATGCACTCAGCTCTCCCAATCAGTGATTTCAAGCTAGAAACTAACATAGATATCACTCCCGATCTTGAACTTGACTACCAAGCCTCCAGTGATATAACATTTTCTCTAAAAACCTCTTCATCGTTTATTCAATTAAGAAGTGAAGCAGAACCAATTTCCTCCTTGGTGAGTACAACATCACTCGGAGTGCTTATTCCATCGAGTAATTATTTCTCTATTTAGCAATCATCTATTGCAGTGTCTCTTGCTGCTTATTCTTCTACTGCACCAGTTTTAACAGCTACAAAAACAACCACCCTTTCAACAAGTGTATCGTTCACACTTTCTTCAACGACTCTAACTCTAGTCTACTACAAAGTTCAGTTAGCTTCTTCAACTTTGTCGTTTTCTCTCAAAGACATTAAAGAAAAAGTTAGATTATTAACATAATATTCCTTTAACGATGTGGATCAAGTTTAGTATGGTATGTTCCCTCTTTACAACATTGGAACCTCCTTTGTCTTCACAATTTCAAATCTATTTGCTAAACGAACGTACAAAGTCATATTCTATCCCATAAGTAACAATGAAATCTTAGGATCGACTCAAGAAATCACTTTTACAACTTCCATAAACGGAGATTATGTCTTGAAGACAAGGTTCTATACAAAAGCGGTCCTAACTAGCAAGCATCTCAGCTATCTAGCTTGTGAGCTCTGCAAGAAGTTCTTCTATCCAATTAGCAGGTACAATTCGAGTTGTTTATGCTTTGAAACTTTCTGTGAAAGTATGCTTATTTTGCATTTTTTTATTTTTGTCATAGAGTTCGAACTGTCTTGGAGATATCTTGTGATCCTTCAATCACATTGGCAAGTCTTCCCTCAGTGGCTACAACAGCTCAAACATAGATCTATTATTTCTATCTCTATCCTTTCGAATATGTTGACTAATTTGAGCGTGTAGGGACATACTATGATGTAGCTCAAATGCGAGCTGGAACTATTATCCCATTTGTGACATATTTCACTGCCATTTTCGTTGGTCTTTCGTTCCCACCTCTCTTAGATTTCTAATACGGAGGAGTTGTGCTTCCATACACCCCAGTTTGGACCTCAACTGTAAGAAAATAACTAAACAAACACAAGATTTTAATATAATATTTGCATGATAATTACATAAAAAATAACTGATTTTTACTCTCTTTTTCTTCTCAAGGGTGAGTTAACTACCACCAAGAACACATTCACCTTAACTGACGTAGAACTTGCTTAAAATGGAATAATCTTCTGTATCCTTGAGCAACTGAGAATCAACATTAAAGGAAGAGTTGTCTACATCAAAAACCCTACTTTTGATTAAGTTCGTGTAGGACTGAACAGCACAGGGCTAAACGCAATTGCATCTTAATTCGCTGTTTACGAAGGTTCTCCAGTGACAATTGCTTTCACAGGACTCCTTCCATCTACACATTATAGAGTGGTTATGTATGCTATGAGTGAAGATCCCTCGATTTACAAGATCATCAATAATAATTTCTAAACTCAAGAAGCAACACTCCCAGCATTTGGAAGGCATATTTCCAGTCAGATAATCTTCATATTGATTTGCTTTTATATCTTTGTGTATTGAAGATGCTTTACTAAGGATATTGCCATTAAAACTATGAATATCTGTTCAATTATAGATTCTCATAGATAAAATAATCAGAATATCACCTTTCTTTCAAAACGATTTGTCAAAATTACTAAAAAAAAATGAAAAGAAACTGAACACTCAAAACAAAGATTTTGGTGGTTTTTCGGAAAAAGTTATTTTAATTGTTCATGTTTATTATGCAACAAATTTTACAAAAATTGCTTTTCAGACTAACGCATTCTTATTCAGATACCATTCACTATGCATTTATTCATTGTACTCCCAAATGCAAAAAGTGATTAAATAAACTAGATATTTTTGTTACAATACTGTCTCATCCACTTCCTCAGTCTTTTATTTCACAATCTCTGTAAATACCATTTCCCTATTTTTTTCATTTTGATTTTCTCGGTCGAAGTCGTTATTAAAAATTAACAATGTCCTTCTGAGCTTAATAGAGATCATGAACTATCTCATGCAACTACTCTGTATCCCTCAAGGGAGAATGTTTCAAAGACAAATTCAGTGACTTAAATTCACTGTGCTCTGTGACATCACCGTCAACTTGCAAGAAATCAGGGATAACAACATCTGATTCATCAATCTCTGAGCTATTTTTGAGTCGCAAGATGCACATATCGAAATCTTTGAATTTATCAAGGGAATAGAAATACCCAGCATAAACAAATTGTCTTCGATTCTTTTTGATTGTCTGCCTCTCACGATCTTGCTAATCCTTCACTAGTAAATATTCCCTGTAGTTCAGTCTTTTCTTGTAGAAAATTGTTTATTTGCCTTCCACAACGTGGCTCTCGCTGCACATGTAAATCACATCATTTCCTTAAATGCGCTTTCTGATTTTAGTTAGTTTTCCTTCTTGTTCGTTGTAACCCGCTTTGTACAAGAATGTGTCCTCAATCTCGAAAGATTCAACCTTATTAGTTAATAGCAGAAATATTTTAGAAATTAATAAAAATATCTTGGAGATTTACTTGTAAACCATCTGGTAGGTTTGGATGTGATTCTGGGTCAATAATGACATACCTCTTGTACAGTTTCTGCCCTTTGACGGGGACTCCACTAAGTTTCCTAACAGTAAAGAGGAGCTTCTCTAGTTTTTCTTAGAAGTTATTGACACTTTTATTGTCGATGATCTCAAGTTGCTAGTGTCCAAGCCAAGCTTCTTGGAATTTCTTATCGATATCGATTGCTTGTTCTAGGTTCTGGAATCGAGCTCCTTCTTAAACATAATAGTTCGGTGCCTTTTAATTGAGTTAGAAAATAGCAAAAGTTAAAATAAAAGAAGAGTAAACAAAGTTAATTTCCCCCTATTCCCCTTTAACTTTTATCTCTTTTATCTTACTCCATCTGCAGTAGTGACAAGATGCACAACAGAATCATATCTTTCATCTCGAAGATTCTGCTCGGAGAATTTCATATCCTTGAGAAGTTGCTCCCACTGCTCAGAACTCAAAAATGCTTTTCCATCAAGCAATCCTCTATCGCATAAGATGATAGATTAAGATTTAGAAAGCTACGCTAATCGATAGAACTAATCTTCCAAAGAGATTTACACTTACATTAGAGCCTTCTAAAAGTTTAATATGTCAGTGGTACTATACCCTCCGAAATTTAGCATACCTCCACCATTCGAAATAATCGTAGCTGCTTCTGGCACAACAAAAACATGGAACTCATCGTCTCGTAGTTTTTCACTTAAAAATGCCAGACCTGATGTCTTCCCAGCACAAGGTCCCCCCGTCAAGCAAACTTTAATAATCTTACGCTTTTCTTCTTCGACGATGGCTTTGGGGAGGACTGTCGCTAACTCTACGAGGTTAAGAACAGAATTATTCTTAGTTTTATTTGAAAATTACGATAATTAATGCGAAGATTTCAAGAGCTACTCGTCTTAAAGAGTACCAGATGGAAAATTCTGTTATTGACTTGTTTGTTTAGCTTCTGCTATGCTTTCAATTATCCAATAGTCTGTATTATCATATTCTATTGATAACTCAGATTGTGTGTTGTTCTGTTGTTGTTGGGTTTATGCCAACTTTGTTGGCTATTTTTTACGCTTTGAATAATCAATAGAAGACGCTAAACTATTTCGATGTCTTCTAAGTATTTTCCTTGTGAAGTGATAAAGAGAGTAAGCTACATAAGCGCCAGATACTACAAGATAAGTTCTATTTGCCCATTTCACAATCTCAGCCCTGTCCATTAATGATAGAAAGTAACACAAAAAATAAGAGCAATTATGTGAATGTGTTTGTGTGATGATTTTCTATCTCAAATGTAATTTAATTAATTGTTTTTAAATATTTTCCTTATTCACTCTTCTAACTTTTTCTTTATTCGCTGTTTAACAGATAGTAGAAACACTTTCTCAAAAAATAAGAAAGAGCAGCAACTTCCTGTTTTTAATGAGTAAACAAATTTCTCTTGGTAAAATATGTCTGTATGTTTGAATTTAAAATTGATAGGAAGATCTAATAAGTGAAGATAATCTGTAAAAGTTGAAGAAAAATCCAAAAAAAATATCAAATTATTTTTCTTATTATCTTTTACTTTAAAATTAAATAAAGCAAGTCCTTATCTTTACTTGAATCTACAAATTGACTTTCGAATAATTATTTTATGCAACAAAAGATCTAATATTGTTCTCTGCAAAACAAGTTATTCTTCATATTGAAATTCGCATTAAAACACAAAATTTGATTTTAAAGAAAGATCTTATTTTTGGATGCTTCAAATCAAGAAAACAAAGGGAAACAAACCCTCTATGGTTTATTGTAATCTTCCCAATATTGCTGAGATTTTGAATATGATCTCTTGCGTTGCATTTCTTTCCTTCAAACAGTTGGCCCTCTTTGTGCAATATCATTGATGGTATTTTTGACTTTATCGCTTCCTACAAAAAAAAAAGCAGAAACAATAAAGATATTTAGATGGTTTAGTGAGTTTTTAATTGATTTTTGCTTTATTTTAACATTTATTAAGAGTAATGCTTGTTTATTAAGTGTTCTTACTAAAGTATTTGCCAATGTATGGAATCCTACAGATTGGATCATATAGGAGTGGTAGAAATGTCTTGAATAGCATAAATAGTCCGTACATTTGCATTCCGAATCCGAAAAACGGAAATCCTATCACGATAACGAAGAAGCCCAAGAAGAATACCACCGAACCCCTAAAATTAGCTAGAAAGCTGGATGAGCAATATTCGCGAAATAAACTATTTAAAAACAATCTCTAAGGGATTATTACTTTTCTTGACGAAGAATGCGATCGTCTGTGAGAAACCAATTATCAAATACATTCCAATCAAGAAGCTCAGCTAGTTATACAAACGGAGAATAAATAAAACACTTTTTCTCATAAATCATTATTCAAGATAAATGCTCTTATTGTTGTTGTTTTGTCTTGCTAAATATGGCTCTTATTATGTAAATTATCTGCTTACATTTGCGATGAGAAACAGCGCTCTATCAAACAGCAAGAGGATACCTAGAACATAACAGCCAAGGCCTAAAAACACCAGACCTAATCCTATTTCTGTTAAATCAAAAACAATTTGTCATGCCATCATGCAGTAATCAAACTATTAATCTTCTGAGTACTTTTGTTGTCGTCCATTGAGAGCATCTACATTTTTTCTGCGTATTTTCTTTGAATAATAGCTATTTTTTAACTGTTTAAATTATTATTTGTTATTGTTTATTTAGGTTTGATTTATTTGAGCAGAGTCTACTTTTTGTTCTTTTGTTTTTTTGTTCAAATCCCAAGAAAGATCGATATCTTCAGTATCTCTTAGTTCCAGCACACGTATTGGATGTCTAAAGGGGATTTTGAGGAGGAATTACATTGTAAAATAATTATATTTTAAACCCTAAAATATCTGCTGAATTCTCTCTCACTTAGCTTTTGAAAAAAAAACCTTATTGATTTGTTTGATTAGAAAATACAAAGAATTCTTTACAATATTTGAACATATAAATCTTATGAACATTAAGCCATCTTTTGTTGCTTTTCTCTTTTCCTAAAATCCTTCAAAGACACAGCACATGCTTGTTGTTGAGTCCATTGTGTTCTCCTACGATGTGGGTGTCGAGATAAGGCAACACAGGGTCGATGAAATTTGGATTCTTCTGCTTAGCTAATGCAGAAAGTTTCTTCCATTTATCATCTAATTTCTGTCTGTCTTTGGAGCCATCAGTGATGAATGCGAGGAATGGACCTGTTTTCTAGTTCAGGGCTTTCTCGTAGGCTTAGTAGTCAATCTCCTTCAGGATAGTCTTAAGAGCTAAGAATGAATCCTTGAGAATTCTATGCCAGTGGTTGTCAGCAAGTTAGGAAATAACAGGGACAAGCAAAGGGAAAGTGTATGTCTTGAAGTTTCTAACAACATTCAAGAAGAATTCGTTCTCAAAGAAGCACATGGCTCTGTCAGCTACTTGGAGATGAGATCCAGCAATGCACTTCACGATTCTCTTGAAGAGTTTAGGGATAACATTGTCTAATCTCTTGCAGTCACAGACTTCAATAACTTCCAATAATTCCTGTAAGAAAACAGTTTCTTTAGTGGAATTTGCAAATGGCCAGTAGCGAAGAATTCCTTCCAACAAAGGGAATGCTAAAGTTGGATCTTTTGATAAGAAAAGCATCGAGCATCTCATGAGTTGTTCATGGTAAAGCAGGCAAGTTTAAACTTTGTGAAGAGGGATAATGACGTTCTTGAAGAAAATAATGTGTTCTTCTCTGAGAGGCACAGCGAATCCACTGATAATTGCAGCAAGGATATCGAGTAACTCAGCTGCACCCGCGAATTTGTAATTCTCATGGATGAGGGTGTAGAAACTGTCGTTAATGGCTCTTCTGATGAGTTTTCTTCTGGGAACAAGCTTAGCGTAGAGCTTGTGAAGAATATTCTTAAGATACTCTCTTTCTCTGGGTTCTTCAGAATGGAACAGTTCAAGGTAATCTTAGACAAATGAATGTGTCACAAACCCTTTCAGCATGCGAACATCGATGGCTTCGTTGACGATCAGCTACAAGAAAAAGTCCAGAATAGGTTCGATATGCTCCCATTCAGGGTTCACGTAGACTTCTTCATCTTCAGCTCCAGGCTCTTTAGGGGGGAAAGAATAGGAAAATAAGTTAAAATTTGTTTAAATATTCAAAAACTTGTTTTTGTTTTTTTATTTAATGTAATTATAATTATTTTTCAGAAAGATTAGCAATTAAAAAACAAATTGTAAAATTTCTTCAAGACAGTTGGAAGAAAAAGAATTAGTCTGAAGTGTTTCTTTTTGAATTTAACTTATAAAAAGAGAGAGAAAATAAGCTGAAGGATTAAAAAAGTTTCTCAAAAAACAAAAAAATATTGAATTATTTTGCATGAATTTTTAGTAATAAATGAAGTAACAAATTTAAGGAAAATTAGCAAGGATCAGCCTAAAAAGAAGCATTAAACTTGACTGCTTTTTAAAATTTAATAAAATTATTCGATAAACCCATAGAGAAGATAGTTAAAAGATTCTCCTTGCAAAAAATGATTGTGCCGCCTTTATTTTGATAACAAAAACACTCATCCCTATTTCCATAACATTCCAGATATTTGTTAATGTTCATTTACCTGAGATAGTTCCATTATTTTTGAGGATGGGTAGGGGTCTGAAGATGTTCTTCTCAATCATTTCTATGATCAAATCAAGATGAGGGATGAACAGTGATTGAACTGACGAAGGCTCGTTAAGAAGTTCCGAAAGCTCTTGGAGATAAATGAGTCGTTCTTTTTTCTCCTTGACGTGCTTGTTTGTATCATTGAGATCGTATTAATTCGAGCAGAATTGAATTCTCTTCAGGAACTAATCTCTAATCTCTTTTGGTAATCTCTTGTGATCTGTCACTTTTTGGAACTACTACGCAAGTGTTTTATTTTCCACTGGCTTAGTTGGCTAACTTGACTATACTGGTTAGCCAGCTTTCAATGGCTATGCTGCAACTTTACGTCCCTACATTGCTAAGATATTTTTGATATATCAGTTACTAAAAATCAAGTTAACTTTGAGTTAAAAGAAATTAAATAAAACTTTTTTTTGTTTATTTGAGCCTTTTAATGATGTACTTCTCCTTATTTAATTCACCCGTGCTAGCTTTGAAGTTGCTCTCCTCTTTTCAAATAACCATGTGCTTTTGAATTCTGATCATGAATGGAAAAATACAAGGGATTTTTATCTAAAGCCTCTTTCTCTTTTCTACATTGGAAAATATAAATTCTCCCTCATGTCATGTTTAGCATAAGTGTCAAGCCCAAAAGAAGCCCTAGTATGGACACAGAAAATACATGAATTTATTTAAATTAAGGTAGCTAAAGAAAAAAATTTACAATTTGTTCTGTGTTGTTACACAATCCACGTGTATCACACATGAATCATGCAGATAAATGCATGTTTTGAAGACAGTAATTTTAGATTTAAATAAATAAAAATTAAAAATTATTAAAGCGCTAAAGCTCTGAATTAATTATGAAAAATAAGCGATTTAATATTTGTTTTGTATTATTTGTTTTCTTCTTAAAATATCAGTCCATCACTTGAAAATCTCCTAAATAGATATCTACACCCATGATAGTAGTACAATCACTTAAATCTTGAACATTATTTTCCTTGCCTTATTATTTAAGTGCATTTCTAGTTAATTTTCAAAGTTATTTTCCTGTTTCTGTTGGCGATTCGAAAAATAACTTGATTTCAAATTGGGGAAAGTACTTTTTTACAAAAATGTTCAGTGCTTTGATTGTTCAAATTTTTTAAGTACCTAAAATATCCCACAAAAAAAGAGACAGAAAAGCAGTGATATATTAGTTGTACCATTTTCTGACCTTCATACAAGATAATTACCTAAATGATCAGACATTCACGTTCTAATTCAAGCTCTGTTTCAAGCAGCAAATGCTCCTCTTAGTCCAAAGTGAACTCAACAATCATTGAACTGCTTGGACAAGAAAGAGGAAACTACTCAAACGAAGAAACAAATGCTAATAACTGCTCATCATTGAGAGATGAAAATACATTAAAATTCATACAATCATTCCTGAACAGCAATCAAAAAGACATGAATAACTCATCTTACTTTAGTGCTCATTAAGCAACTAGCAGTACGAATTATCTGTCAGTTTGGGAGTCCTCAATAGCTTCCTAGCATGTTTAAAGTGTGAGTGGATGGAATGTTAATCGCTTAAATGACCTTCAAGATGCTTAGAAAGTGAAGGAAAAGTAATTAGATTTTTTTAAATAGCAACTGTAGAAAGAGTAAGACAAAAATGAAGAAAATAATGCAAGGATTCTAGAGATGATTGAGCGAGAAGAGGCTACCAAGGAGTAGTTGCAAGAGCAGATTCAAGAGGGGTAAGGGATTTAAAGAAGACAAGGAATTTAGGAGTAGTTTATTAGAAAAGAGCAACTAATAGCTAGTCTAAAATGGATAAAAGAAAAAGTTTTGCAGAAATGGAATTCTTCAAGATAATCAAGGGAAAACCACAACAACAGCGTATATCCTTACGATTCATAAAATTCTTCTCTTCAAGCTGATAGAATCATGCAATGGATTAAGTTTGAGGAGCTAGAGAAACGTGAAATCGGCTCGATTCTCAGGGCACTTGCAGATAAGGAAGAAGCATTTTATGCAATTTCAAATGCCGAAGAAAAACTGAATTTTCTCAGGGAAAGCATCCAAATGAATGAAGAAGAATTGGCCACCATCCAGCAACGGTAAATAAGCTTAACTGGTGAATATGAGTGCATGGAATCATGGTTAGATCTAGCTAAATAGTCTTCAGACAAAATGATACAATAATAAATAAATCTGCGATAAGTATGGTTTTGTTTAGTCTAAGAGAGTCATAACTACAGGATTCTCATCATTCAGGGACAAGATAAGCTCAAAGGAATGAGTGTAAAATTAGAAAATCTCACTGAATTCAAAAGAAATATTCAAAAAATTCAACTGCAAAATACTAATAAATAAAATAATCAAGCAATTATTTGGTCTAAGAATGAGTTACTTGAGGAGCTCAAAGCAAGGGAAATACTCAAGAAAGAACTCTCATTTACAGGAAAGCAAGCACTCGAGAGGATAGAAGAATTATTTTCAGGGTAGTTATCTGGAAAAGAAGCTGTTTATGATGCTAAAAAGATATTTTACTCAAATAATTATGATTTTTTGAGTAATGAGAGTTAAAACAATCAAGAAAAGGATTGTGATTCTTCGAAGATTTCTAAATAGAGCTAAGAACAGATACAAAGATGGAAGGGTGTACTTGAAGCACTGCAGTGTGTTGTGATAGCTGAAGTTAAGGATTATTTCGATGATGTTATGAACTTACGCTTGAAATAAGCTGAAAGTGATGAAACTACTATTGGAAGTTCAAAATAGAAGAATTCACTTATGGAATCGTCTAATCTTCAAGGTGATTTATTAGCTCGCTGTTAGAGTAGTTTTCATGTTCGGAGAGAATTAAACTCACTACTGAGCGAACTCTTGAACATCGAAAATAAGAAAATCATAGCTGAGAGTGTAAAGAGTATTTTAATTGCAAGAAGAGGAGATTTCTCTAGATAATTTGATATTTCGGCGAATTAAGCGGAGTATGACTGGAAAGAAGGGAAAGTCTAAGAGTAATTGAATTAGATTTCTGTGAAGATTTAAAATTAAACTAGCATTATTCAACAGTACACTCATAAACTTGATAGCATCGTCAATTAACTTCATGTGCTGGATACATAGACTTTTCCGTTTTTCTAGATTTCCGCTCCATTAGACATGCCTGAAGGGCTGTAATTCTTCGATGATTCTCCGAATCTCAATCTCACTGCGCTGAATCTTACTTATAAAATGCCTAAATCTTCAATGGAAAATAACAATAATTTAAAAAGAAACAAAGATATTGAGGAAGTTTAGAAAAACATTAAGAATAAAGACAGCAGATATTATTCAGAACAATTCAAGAGGAAGAACTAAGTTGATTAGGTCTTCAAGAGATTAGCTGAGATTCAATGGTCAAACTGCATTGACAAGATTAATTTAGCTTCTGTGACTGTTCAACTGACACAAAACAAAAAGGAAACTCAAGATATTTCTAAATTCATTGAAGACAAGGCATCTGCGATCATTCATCTGAATAAACTGCTCTAGAGAATGGCACAAGGACTTGCTTAAATATATCTTTAGAAATTAACTGAAGAAGACATGAAAAATACAAATCTTTGTATGAGAAATGCATAGGATCATGAAAGTAATTTCAGTGAAAGTCAGATCACCAGAGATTGTTCTGCTGAGACTCTTGAAAAGATCTTAGGTAAGGATGAAAACATGGCAGATGGGATGAGTTTCTTATTCAGCGGTGAGACATTGAATCCAGGGGTGAAATTGAAAATTTTGAATTGCGAACTTGAACGAAATGAAAGGGAAAGAATGTCGCTCAAGAAAAAGCAAGAAGAGTTAGTTTTACCGCTGAATTTAGAAATATCAAAGTATGATGAAATGATATGTAATTTGTAGAATTAAGCTCATTAGTAATAATTGTAATTTCAGTAGAATCCTTAAGGAAATTAGCAGTAAGTTCATAATGGAAATTACAATCCTTAATAGTAGTAATAAGTGTCACCTGGATCGATGGGGATTGAAAAAGGAAGAAATTTAACACTTTCAGATATTACCGATATTACAAATGAATAATAGTAGAAGTTCTAATATTCTTCTGCTGCTGGAGGAGTCACACTTACTCCATCGAAGCAAGATAATCCAGTGCTTTAAAGTTCACTCTTGAAAATGAGAGGTTCAAATAGTCTTTCATCGAAATAATAGACAATTACATCGTCTTCGAATAATAATAATAATCAGTTCTTTCTGGATTATTACAAATCGAACTAGCAAAGCTGCATCAATTCTAATTCTTAAAATCCCAGCTATGTGGAGAGAAGGTCGCATTTGAATAACTAAAGCAGTAACAACAACTCTGGAAGTTCGATTGGTTCTTAGAGGGTTTCATCTTCTAAAATATTACGATAATTCTTGGAATTTCCATTGATCAATGAAGATAAAGAGAATCTGAATGGAAATTAATAAGAATTTTCCTAGGAAATGTAAATATTTAAGAAATTCTAAATAAATTCAGGGAATCTTCTTGGTAAGAGTGGTTTATATGATGTGTTAGACTGTAAATAAAAGCATCCGTTGTTTTGTGGATATGGATTAAGGACTGTAAAGATAGAAGGTGATTGTTTCTTATTTGTTAATTCAAAGACCAAGCAAATCGAGCTTTCTGTGAAACGAAATGAATCCAATAATGTGTTCTTACCTCCTGTAACATTCGACATAATCAAAGCGAAACTGCAATATTAATCAACGAATTCGTAGTGTCTCCAATAAGCACCATTACCCATGTCGTAAACCACCAAGAAACTATTGGAAGTGTAGTTCATTCCTATTGCGTTGGAGCTGAAAAATAAAGGCAGAATAGAGTGTCTCGTTGAGTCTCTTGTGTAGCTTAAATAGCTGTATGGGTTGTTTCGTTGCTTTATTGAAAATAACCATCCTAATTTTAACACTTTTTCGTGAAATATATTTGTTGATTTCTGTGATATTATTGCAGTTAGATATGAGATATTGGATAATTTCTCAAATTTATGAAAAGAAACCCTTAGTTTTTGTGAAATTAAAATCATAAAGTAAATTTAAATATTTAGTCATTTTTCTATTATCTTTTTTATGAAGTTGGTTTTGTTCAAATAAAAGAGTCTAATAGGTAAATGACTTATGTTTGAAAAAATAAAAGGCACAAGGAGTTTCTTTCTCTTATTTCTTTTATTAATTCGTTATTTTCACTTTTAACTTAAAGAGCAAAAAAACTAGACAGATTATTAGATTTCTAGAAAGGAAAAAGGAAATCTATTTCAAATAAGCACACGTATGTATTCTTTAAATAACTATTAAGTTTCTAGCAGTGTGTTTATCAATTTAAAAAACAAAGAGGGCGGAAATTTTTTAAGATCAGGGGAAAGCATGTAGCATGGAATTCTACTATTGCTATTCGTTCTAATTTGAAATAATCAAAAAAGAAATGACAACTTACCTTGACGTCTGATGAGAAAAAGTGTTTTTGATGGTCAATTAATTGAAGGGAGAGAAGACCAGAGAGAGAGAGAGAGAGAAAGAGAGAAAAGAAAATAAGAAAGGGAAATATTAGTTCATTATTAACAAACAAAATTGAAAGAAGAAAAAACTTTAAAAAAAAAAGAAAAAGCTTATCAAACATACACACGCTACAGACACTCCGTCTACAATTCATTCTCAAACTTCATTGATTACTAACATTCTAACAATGGATTCCGACGATTGGTAAGAAATAGAACAAAAACAAGAAGCCTCTTCAAATTCTGAATTGGATGAAAATGGTTAAAACGAGACTTGGACAGTTTTACGATCATCTAACAGTGGATAACTCCTTCGTGAAGTGTGTAGCAGCGAACATTCAATTCATGAAGAGCTCTTCACTATGCAAGATCTCATGAAGATCAGAAAATAACTGTTAGATTCATTTGATGGTTAATTTACATTCTTAGCAGAGAGACTAGTGAATTTAGACATCACAAGCTCCTCTATTGCTCTTCTTGCTAGTACTTTCTCAGCTGCAGCAGCGGCGCTTCACGAACAACAGCAAACATTTGACTTTACAGCTGCTTACATTCTTAAATTATGTGCAGATTACTTGCAGAAATCTTTTCATTTGGTCTTAAAAGACATACTAGCAAACAAAGACAAGTAAAAAATGATTCTAATAAGTTTAATATTTAAAAATGAATGCTTGCAAGAGGGATAACTGATAAAATAAAGAAAGGAAGAGAAATCGTTTGAATTTCCTATAATTTTCCTTTGAACTTTATTTTATTCTCCCCTACCCCTCCTCCCAACGCTTGGTTTAATTTCCATTTAATTATTCGTTCTACTTTTCCATTTTGATGATAATTTATCATTCTATTAATTCCCTTCAGTGATGCTTGAATTAGTTCATTTCTCCCCATTTGAACGAATTAATAGTTTAAACAAGATCATTGATGATTAATTTATACAGACACGCACATACTTTATTTTTAATAATTAAAAATAAACAATTTACAACACATTTTAATTATTATTCACAAATTTTTATTATTTTTTGCAAATGTTAATAGGCACAAGAAGGAATACAGCAACTATTTATAAGAAGCAACGATCGAAATCATTGCAGCTGGAATGCTAGATGATCATGAAAGAATGGAATAATTGATAGCTGGGCACAGAGTTTGTTAGAATTCATTGAAACAGACTTAATTTCATCATAAAATGAATGCTATTATTAATGCATCAGATAATAGAAATGAGAAAACATAAGAGAATTTAGCACAATAAGAGGACTAGTCTGCTAAAGATTTCTCATTTCAAGCTTTGAAACTGAAATTGTAGATGAAATGTCAACTTTATTTAGAAAGCTGGTAAGGAATTATTGAGCTATTGGGATATTATAATAGTCCACAGTACTAAACCCAGCTTAATCAACTCAAGATTGACTGCGAAAACGAGATCAACTCGAAGTAAAACCCTCTTGAAATGTTCGTAGTCAAGTCTGTGTCACTTGAAATCCCTGAGATTATGCTAGAATTACAGAAACTCACCTTAAATGAACATCAAAAAATAGCTCTATTAGCTAGGGTTTTAGCATTTAAACCAGCTATTTCTTTGTCTAATAAGAAGGCAACAAATTAACTAGACAGTCAAGATATCTCAAAAGACGCTAATGGTCCCTTAGATGACGATTCTTTCCCAAGATTATCTTAGATTGAACATCATACTACTTCAAAACACAAAGAAGTACCTACAAAGAAGATCAATTGTCTTTCCCTCGATGGAGGTGGTATCCGAGGGGTTGTATAACTGATATTACTCTCTGAATTGGAAAATAAAACTGGTAAAAAATGTTGTGAAATGTTTGATTTCTTTGGTGGAACATCAATCGGTGGAATAATCGCTCTATCCTTGGCAGCTGGTTATTCAGCATAGACTTTGCTCTTCAAATTCATTGGGACAACTAAAAACCACATCTTCGCTTAACGCCACTACATGCGATACTTACTAGGTGTCAATCCTGATGGAGAGGAGTCGTAATTTAACTATGCACTTTATGACAAAGAAGGAATTGAAACTGAGTTGAAGGAATTCTTCAAGGACATGAAACTCAATGAACTTCCTAGTAATGTGCTTGTTACGAGTTGTGAAGTGAAAGGGACTGAGATGGTACCTGTGGTGTTCACGAAGCTAGGAGAAGAAAGTGGGATGAGATCGATCTAAGGATTACACCCATCGAAGAATATGGAAACTTAGTTTTCGTCAGCTCTTCTGAGAGATGTGGCTAGATCTAGCTCAGCAGCTTATCCGTTTTTGTCAGCTACAGTTATTAACGGATCAGCGTTTGTTGATGGAGGATTTTTATTCAATAATGTGGATATACTTGTGACGAACTTCCTTATTTCGCAAGGGTACAAGGTAAAATTAAATCAATAACCATTTATTAGAATCACTAAGGAACTTTAAATAAATAATTATATCTTCTTTTTTTCTTTTCTTTTTGCTAAATTCTACTTTTTTTCTTCTTAGAAATCTCAAATAAAAATGCTCAGTTTAGGCAACGCTCCACCTGAAATTGCTTCTTCAATGAGTAAGCATCCATTTCTTTTTGTATTTTCAAAGAAACTCCTTTTTTAACACACACATTGATAAAAATTATTCGCAGATTGACTCCAAACAATTATTTGATTTATTCTTTTCTTTCTTTATATTAGTGGGTTTAGAACAAGGAAGAACAGCAGCACTTGGTTTAATAAACTGTGTAAAAGGTCTTGCAAACCCTGAAAACTACTACGAAAGTTACATAGCAATGGCTAACTTAAATCTCGATCATAGTCTTGCTGAAACTTCTGCAGCCTTAGGAGAAGGTTATATTCGAATTTTCCCTGAATACGGTGGGTAGTTTATCAGCTTAGATGCAGTGGATATGGAAGATGTTTCCAAGCTTAAATCAATTGGATCAAACTGGATTAATGCATGCAGGAAGAATGGACATTTCAAAGAAATTCAAAAGAATATCTTGAATTAATTTGACTGGATTTCCAATGAAGTTGATGATATTCAAATTATCCCAAGATACTACAGCTACACTGAGGAGTATCTAGGATTAGAATAAGCGATAACTGCGAAAGAAGAATCAATCTGGAGGAAGAGTCTGCTAGGATTCTAATTCCGTGATAAACAGCAGATTGTTGAGCCTTACAGTCTCAGTAAAATGCTGAAAGGGTTTTTCGTAGCTAGTAAAATTGAGGAGCAAGCTGAGTTACTGAGCAAAGCAGCAGCTATTGGGCATATTCCATCTTTGAAGTATCTGTTAAGTGCATTGCCTTAGAATTAACAAAGAGAGTTGATTTTAAAATAAACTCATAATTACTGGAATAGCATGCACTATGCAGCAGCTAATGGAGAGATAGCTTCGTTTGTGTATCTTTTAGGAGTATTATTTGAGACTGATATGTTTTCTGAGAACAGCAGTGACATCATCCCTAAGAGAATTAGGAAGTCAATTTCATCCATTCATTGGGAGCAAACTAAGTAGAACATTAAAGATTTCATAGCTGAGAAATCAACAACATAACTACCTTACTCTAATTGCTATGCTCCTTTGTTCAACTACCACAGAGTAGATACTCTCCGTTTAGCTCTGGAAAACAAGTAACTTTAGTTTAATGGAGTACTCAATTATTTACTAGCTGATTGAGGAGGCAGTCTAATCAAGAGATGATGGATTCTTACTGATATATAAATAAAATATAACCAACTATGAATATGAAAAAATATACTAGTTTATATAAATACATCATAATACTCTCATTCTAACTTTGAACATTTTTTAGAGAAGCTTTCATTCAATTAATTAATTTTTTGTTTGTTTTATGAGGTGTCATAATAGTTTAGATTTATTAATTTATTTATTTTAATTATGAAAATAAACTCAAGAATAATGAAAAAAAATCATAAAATTTAGATTAATTATTACATATTGGTATGGGGTTGGGGTTGGGGTTGGGGTTGGGGTTGGGGTTGGGGTTGGGGTTG
>Ga0302271_10000210_pt1 | contig 53987 bp, 27 predicted proteins | sample III_Bog_N1_1_FD_198767 | JGI IMG/M metagenome (GOLD analysis project Ga0302271, IMG submission 198767) | Peat permafrost microbial communities from Stordalen Mire near Abisko, Sweden - III_Bog_N1_1 | ecosystem: Environmental > Terrestrial > Soil > Wetlands > Peat | place: Sweden: Abisko...
CAACTTTTCCTGTGAATCTTGTTTTTAAATATATTGTTTATATTTATGTTTTGGTAACCTTTTTGCGCTGATCTGTTGCTGATACTCGACTATCTGCTGCCTTTTATTGTTTCTTATTCTTATCATATATCCACTTTGTCCTTCCCTCCTCCCCAAGCATCAAGTTGATTTATCATAATCACTTAATCAATTTATGTTTTTTTCAACCGTTTCTCTTTCTCAATTTGAAAAAAAGAATCTTTTTTGCTTTCTACTCATGGAATCCCTAATAAATCATTGATTATTCATGTTTAACTAAATATCAAAAAAAATTTAATAAGCAACTCCAAAGATTTGTATCTATTTTTGATTTGAATATCTTGGCTTTTAAAAATAAATAAGACTATTATTAACCATTTTCTCTTGTAGATTGACTGTAATTGCATCCATTTCTCTCCCTCTTGGGATTATTAAAAATCAGGAGGAGATTCTATTTAATTATTTTTCGGGGCTCAAAAAAGTACAGAGAATCTAATTTCCTAAGTAATTATTTCATTTTGCATTATCCCTTAAAAGTCTTCTTCAAAAATTAAAATTCCAAAAAAAGATCCCCAATAGAGCGCAACTAAAATAGCAGCAAATAGCAAATGGTAATTAAATCATTTTTTGTTTGATTATCCTTCCATCTTAACTTTTCATAACGCTTTTTTCATTTCTTTTAGTCAGCATTTTTCAACTTCTCAAGCTTACTCATTTCCTTGCTGTTTATCATATGCACTTGCGCATACATTCGTAGAATCAAACCTGAGTTCATCAACCCATACACACAAGGGTAGAAATAATGATATTTTTTTAACTATAATAGTATCTGATTCCCTATGAATTCTCTTGAATAATTAGCTTATTTTTATTTGTAGATTCCGCGGTTTCTTCAGAAGAGCAGCAGTGATTGGTGATCGTCTTAGTCCTTATGTTTCTGTTATGTGCTTAATGATGGGATTTTCGTGTCTCTTTATGCGCTGAAATTAGACTCAAATGAAATTTAAAAATACTCTCAGAATCAACGAAATCTTCTTTTTTTAGTGTCTTTTTCTAAAAGACAACAACTCCTTAATAATCTTCAATTAGGTTCTCTCATTAAACTGTTCTAACTCATAAATAGCAAATCAAGTGCATAAAATATATTTCCTTTGTTGTTGTTTTGAATATGCAAAATATATTTTATTAGCAGAACATCACATTTATTATCTACTGTGTTTTTACAATCAACTAACTAAATCAACAATTTCTTCAATTCTGCTCAACTGTGTAACTGATTCACAGCATATTGAAAATGAATTGCAGCCTTTATCGGCTCGCATATATCCTCATCATCATACTTCATCCATCGGGAGTAAGTTGTATCGTCTTCACTTTAGGCGTTAAACATGTCACCGATTGTTTCAATCACAACAAAACTAGAGAATTCTCGATTGGATCTATGCAAAAAATAAATCAAAGATAAAAGAGGTTCTACTCAAAAACTTTGGCTTTAAACGAAATAAAGCCTATGAATGAATGATTTCACTGAAAATAATTAAAAAAAAATAACTAACCTGATGTCAATTTTATCCCCTATTGAAATAGTTTTCAGAGAATAGTCGTCTTCATCGGAATCATACTCTAAAGCAGTTTGCTTATCATTTTAGATCAGCACTATTTTCTATCGTCTCTAAGTAGTTTAAGCTTTGATGGTATCGTTCATTTTCTGGAAATACTGGAAGTTCAAAGAATGCTAGCGATTTTCGTCACGGAATAAACACATCTTTTGTTCAATTTTAGAATAAAAAAAGAAAATGATGTATGTAGTTGATCAAAAAAGAAAAATATAATTTGATAATTCGTTTTATCTCTATTTTTCTTCAAAGTTCTTAAAATACCCTTCCATTCAGTGATTGATAAAGATTTGAAGATCCTTGTAAGAATATATCAAGTGCTTTCAAGAAGTCTTTGTTTTCTTGCATTTCTCGTTGCATCTCTCCAGCGAATAATCTCGATAAGGAACTAAATTTGATGATCTCATCGATTGCAATTTATGCAGCATAGAAATACTTGTAGTTGTTTCTAATGAAGTCCGAAGCACGATTCATCACAAGACGAGCCTGTGAAAAGATTAAGTTGTTTTTGTTTTTTGTTCAGTGATGTAAGCAATCACATCAAGCAAAAAAAGCTAATTTAAAGAAATCAATAATTTTTACTCTTTTTTGTTGGAATGAATCAGGGATGAGCAGAGATTTTTTAAGGAAAAGGAAATAAATTTTGATATCTAATTCATCGATTTTAGGTTCTTAAAGGATTGATGTCCAATTATTGAGAATTTCCTCTAAAAACTAGAAGTTTTGCGTAGTCAAATATGCTTACGAATCAGTTATCGAATTCCTTGCTGATTTTCTGAAACACAATGGCAAGATCCTTTTGATATAAGCAGATAATTTGAAAGTTTCTATTTCATCTTTGTCAATTTAAATTGCTATTCTTGGCATTATCCCAAGTAGCATTCGTTCTTAGAATGGGCAGTTTGCAAAGGGCTACACACTTCGGAGGAGAATCGAATGTAATCTAATCAGATTGGTGAAATTTTTCTTTAAAATTAATAATTTCTTGTTTTTTTCTTTATTTTCTAAAAACTCATCGTAGGAGGATATTTTCTGTAATTAAGCTGAAGAAGACGATATCGCCGATTATTCAGATAGCTCTGTCGATTATGCTGCTCTGTAGTTGTTAAAGTCAGGGTATGTAGGACCGAGTGCTTTACTATCGCAGAATAGCATTTGCAATCGACCAATTAGTTTTTGGGAGATCAAATACCGTCTTGTGTAGGCACTGAACTCAGCAGCTTTACATAAAACTCTATTTAGTTAATCGAGCTATTTATAATCATTTCCAGTGCCATTCATGATAACATACATACAGACGCTCACAAATTGCACTAATACGCTCTGTTAATAGTAAGAAAAGGTTAATATTTCTGCCTTTTAATCCCAGAATATTTTTAATAAAACCAAAAAAGTGAATTCCTTACTTTCTATGAGAACAACTCATACGACAATGAATTATCTTACTCGGAGACATTCTCCAAGGCTTCAATTATCAACCCTGCTGAGAGATATTTCATATCATCAATCTAGCAATCCAAGAATATTTCTTTAAGGAAATTCTCATGTGCAGCATTCTAAATCAGCCATGTGCTCAATTAAAGATTCTTTTTCAGAATTTATCCCATTTTTTTCCTAAACAACGGTAAGTTAGATTTGTCAGATTGTCTTTGCCTACAGAAAAAGTAGTATTTTAAAAGAAATTTGGATATTCTAAATGAAGCTGGTGTGAGTTTATCTGGATCTAACGCATTAAGGAGACTTTGCGTGTATTCCAAAAAATCACTTGAGAAAAGGTACTTATTCAAATGTAACTTGAGATTTTCCTTAGCTACATTATCGAAATTTATGCTCTAGGAGACATTTGGATCGTTTATGAGAGACTCATCGATCATAGACTTAGACTTCTTTCCATTCTCATTGAAGAATGCGTCTTTCTCATAGAATAGCAGATATGCATTTTTATTCATGAGCGCATTTTGCATCGATTATTTCGATCCAAAATTATTTGCATTTGCAGATTGAATCTCTGCTTCAGCTCCTCCAAAAGCTTCATTTGATAGCTCAGATATGTCAAATTAGCTGACTTATGTATCATTGAATTCCTGCCATTTATCATCATCAAAATCTTTGATTAAACTGTAATAATGACCACTATCAGAAGTACCCTAATGAATCACAACACCGCGAAGTTTATAGGAATAATATTCCTCGGGTAAATTCTTATTTGGATCATCAGAATTGCCTTCTTCTTATTGTGAACTAGATACTCCATCATCTTCTACGCTTTCAAGATCGTTCTTCTTCGTTTGTTGATCTTTCTCTTTGTCTTAATCTACTAAATACTAATGAGTGAACGATTTAAGATTGAGTTTCTAAGGGAATTCGCAATACGAATTAATTTTGATTTTCTACATTGTATCTAAATCGAAATGAAACCGTTTTAGAACGATCATTAACTAGTTCGGTAGTTTCTTAATTGACTGCCGTTTCAGCGTTGGAACTTTTTTATCACATTTCTCACAGAAAAACGCATTCTCACCTTCAAGCATTTCACCACAGACAAAACTAGATAGACACTCACTTAGGTTCTTTTTACCTTTAGCTGGTAGTGATAATGCTAAAAACGACTCAGCTCGTTCGGATGTATGACTGCAACCACCTCCTCGACCGATTAACTCATTTGATAACTCACCCTCAAAGACATTTTTAATGATACATTCATTTTTCGATGGTTTCAAGAGAGCTTCTAATCTATCCATGAGTGTGCTGAAGAATTCATCCACGTCCATTTACTGAGTTACATTCATTATTTCTCCTTCTAAGTCTTTAAAGGCTCTGCAGAAATCTCGTGGATCGTAGTACTATCGTTATGAGCCCTTTAAAGCAGCGAAGATTTACTGTAACTAATGAAGCACGTTCTCGTAAGGGTTAAAATCTTTCTCACTGTTCTCAGCTTTGACTTTCAGCACACTCTCAGAGAATTCTTTTATTGTGAACAGCTGCTATATCAAAGAATTCATGTAACAAGTACACCCTAGATTCTTCAATCCTACTGGACAACTGCAATCTCTTTGTAGTTCCTCTCTGATATTCCAATCTGATTTGGAGGATGTCCGCCAATGACCAAAATCAAAATATTCATTAATTAGAGCATTTGGGTCTTGCATGTCCTTTCCAAATTAACTTGTTTTGGTCTATTATTCTAAGACAATCCCTTCAATAGCTACTAAGAACTAAAAAGCACATTATCTGCTCTCGAAACTTTTGCATTTCGGCAGATCTTCAGTTGAACTGCTATTTTGCATTCCAAATAGACACTCTTTCATTATGCTCGAAGCTAAATCCTAATCATTTACTGCGCTCATTGCTAAGGAATCATCCATGGAGATAATCTATTTGGCACATTGGAAGGCCCCTCGAAGCATCCCATCGACTATTTTTTGTTGAAAATTTTAAAAAATCAATAATTAGTGAAGAATATATTATTTAAAGGTTTTTTGTGTGTTCTTTTCATTTATTTTACTGTCTTTTTTGGAATGTTCGAATACAGACGATGTTTTGATCATTCTAATAAGTGTATTAAGAGTGGTTTAAAGAGATCCAAGAAGAGCAGGGGATATTGCTTTTAGATTGCTGAGTGACTCTAGAATTCCTAAATACAGCTGGAAAAATTCAAAACATGATCCTCTGCAGTTTGTCTGAAATGTTTGTTCTTCTTCAGCTAGAATATTCCCAAGAATACCTTAGAAATTCAGATGAGCTTGCTTGGAATTATCTAAATCGATCAATTATGCAAAGGATGATTTTAGTTATTATCTCAATGGTGTGTTATCCAGAAGAAACAAGCCTCTTGAGATAAAAATCAATGATGGCGTATTGCTGTGAAGATGGAGAGATAAAAGCTGCGGATATTATGCAAAGCAACTCGCAAGAAGTTAGAAAGATTAACGGATAAAGCACACCAAATATGTTTAGACTAAAAATTTATTTGTGCTTAAGTTGCTGTCATTTTAGACTCTTTTGCTACTCACAATGATTGAAGTGTTTAGGAAAGATGATTGGTTCAATGAAGAGAAAGCGGATAACGATGATGATGATTGGGATGAAAAGAAGAACTCGCACTTTTTTATGGAAAGTCCAATGTAGTCATTTGTTTGTTAGACGAGGAGTTTTAAGAATTCACTGGGTGTTTGAGTGGGCGATGCAGTATTCTAGGCAAGGAAGTCCTTAGGAGATGACTAAAAGAAGTATTTCACGAAGAATCCGATGACTTGGATTAAAGATGACATACAAAAAAGATTAAATGGTTTCTCAAATAGACTCTCAGTCTCACTCATGCTTAAGTAGATCCCAAGTACTTATCGCATGCCTCCTTTTCTTAAAAATGACTAGCACCAAGTTTCTTATTCTTTCTTTAATTTTCCTTCATCTTACAAGAATTAGTCGCATATCTTTAGGAGACAATTAAAGAAAAAATTAGAATAATTAATAAAATTATGTTTGCGAAAATGGTAACTGTATAAAGTTTTTTTGGGTACAATTTAAAGGCAGTAGAGCAGTTTTCTGAAGCAATTTTAAGGTAGAAGGTCATTCCAAGAAGAAGTTGAAATGTTGTCTAAGTTCTGAAGCTTCTTAACGATTTTGAGATTCTTTGGAAGTATATTCAACACTTCCCAAGCGTTGTTCACGACATCTTCACTACTGCTGTTGGATAGGAATCCAAAGAGAGTCTCAGAAAAGGTAGAATTAGCTAGTCCTTCCTTGAATTGGGTGATCTCCTAGAGATTCTAATTCTAAGAAAAGAAGAATACATTTTTTAATGAAATATCTTAAAATAAACTGAGATTAAATCAATTATTTCTATTAAAATATGTGAAGATGAGAGTAAACATCATGTATTCTTGTTGAATTATTTTACTCCTTCTTTGAGGTTTTGAATTTAGATAACAGGTGCCTTGCCATCACTTCCATTGAGTGAATCCACACAGTATTCTTCCTCTTGATTTCTGGTAATCATGAAATTCCGCGTGAAGAAAAACATATCAAAATCTTTGGTTTAAATCTTAAACTCTCTTGATATTTCCTTTCTAAGTCTCAATAAACTAGCCTATCCAGGAAGTTTAATTATTTTTTTCAAATTCCCTCCTCCAGCAGTAGCGTTGCTAGTGCTTGTAGTAGCTTGCATCATTACATTAATCACAACTTCTTGTTTTCGTCCTCCAAAAATCATGCGACCTTCGATGCTTTGGGTGTCAATAAAATGAAAGTTTTTCAAGGAATTACTGTGTTAATAATCTTCTGTTTTTGAATGAATATGTTCATTACTCCTGGAGGAATGTTTTGATGGTCAAGACAATATGAGCTTGCACAAGAGGCGAGTTAGTTTAAGAAAGTATCTCCTAGCATTGATCCTGCAATTTTTACCATATTTTGTATCTTGATTCATTTGATTTAGATGATTTTCTAAGATGTATATTGACAATTAATCCTCTAGTTTCCTCAAGAACATATTGATCAGTGGAATTCATGCTTAGTTTCCATAGAATATCTTTGCCTACAATCTAATCATATTTATTAACTAATATTATTTCTTAATTATTCAACTCAAACGCCTTGTTTCGAACATTGACAGAGACAAACAGTGTCTTGAAACAATCAAAAACTTCTCGATCCATTGTGAAATTACGAGTCAATTCACTGGATCCTAATATCTGCTCCAATACCTAAGCAATTAAGCTTTCTTCTAACGCTGGAGTTTATTGACTTCCACCATTGGAATTATTGGGTACCTCGTTCTTTCTCTGTTGATATCAAAATCAAATAAAATATGATTTTTCAAATTAAAAAAACCTTTAAAATTAATCCATTTTATTCAAAAAATGATTTGAAGTCATAAATCCAGATTATTTTACTGTGAGCCAGCTTAGGAATCTAGTTTTCTCTAGTGGAGTCTATGCACCAAGAACTAACGTTTTCCAAAGTCTTTTAAGCTACTCAATTCCAATATCCTTCCCCTTTGGACGAAGCAATTTGCTCACAAGCGACATGAACTCAAGTCTCACGTCTATATTAACAGAATGCAAGCACTTGCCTGTGAGACATTCTTCCCCAATGCGTTCATCTACATTTTTAACTTTAGGCTGGATTTATTTTAAGTAAACTTCAAAATCCTTTGCGATAGCATCGAAAATTGGCACTTCTTTATTTAATTTTATTGCTTAACTTTCCGCAGAGGAATCTCCCATGGATAGATAGGAACTGTTTTAGCTAAAACTCTTGAGTAGAATTATTGCTAATTTTAGACTTTAAGGGACACTATTGCCATTTTTTAAGTTATCCATCAGCAAAGATAAGAATTATTCTTTAAGAGAAGAAAAAAGGGAATTTTATAGCACTTCACTTAGCGCATCCACACAGGCATTGATGATTGTTCCAGATGCCTTCGTGTTGTCTTGCATAGCACTCCAAAGTTTAAAGACTCCATAATTTGGATACTGCTAGGAACTTTATGTCTTTAACTTCCACATTTCTTTAATTTTCATAATTAAAAAAATCAAATTAAAGAAAAATAGATGAAAAATGATAAAAAAGGCCATAAAAGCAACACTTTCCTAATCTTACTGGAATTTAAAGATGCAGTTGCATTGAGAGAGAAGTCTCTTAATAAATTGATTGTTAGTTCTGAGTAGTTATCAAACGGTAGAGCTTATATCCAAGTAAAAATAAGATCAAGATTCTTCTCTGATAGGATCTTCGCAAGTTCTACAATTGTCAAGTAGATTGCAACTAAATCAGCTTCATGTTTGTTTTCGCAAAGACGCCAAAGCATGTCTAAGTGTTTCGGTAGCAATGCGTTCTCTTCATTGAGAAATGCTAGCACATCCATTGATCTCTTGAGGATTTCTGGATGGAAAGTTTCAGGACTGAGTAATGCTTGAAGGAAATTCTCAAGTTCTAGATATTCACACAGTTTGGTTCTTCTTAATGATAGCCCAGAATTGTTTGAATCAGCAGCAACATAATATTGCCTGTTTTTGGCCAATAACAACTATCATAATCAATGTCAGAATATGAAAAGTCTTACTTAGTCAGAGAAGCTCCAGTTCTAACTGTAAGTGCTTTAAGGTAACTTATTCCAGCAATTTTTTTTTCTAGAAAAGGACATTTTATGAGTTTAATTGTGAATCGAATATCGAATCTATCCGATTCCTCTTGGATAATTTGATTTTCTGCAATTCTTTTAAATAATTCAGTGATTGAGAATGAGATCGATCGAACAGTTTTAGTATCGAGATCTTTAAGTTCTTTATCTGATATTTTTCCTAATCTCTCAAACACTCTCTGTTGTATCATTAAATGTTCAAAAACAAACAAACAAAACAATGTGATTTTGTCAAATAATACAAAAGTTAATTTTAATCTTTTCCTGTTATTTTTCTTACCTTCTTGAGCTCATTTATCATCGGCAATGACTTTTTCTTGTTCATGTAAGGTAAACTCCTCTCGAAAATCTCAAGAACTTTCTTCACAATCGGGATAGGAAGTAAGTAAGTTAACTCAGCTGAAATCTTCTATTCATAAGCGAGCAAATCTAAAAGAACATCAAATCCATCTAGAGTTCCAAAGTAGCTTAGAAAACTCAAGACTTAATCATGAGAAAGTATTCCTTCATTAGAACTTTTTTATGCAAACATTTCAGAGATCTATGGTGTTTCAAATCTATTATTCTAAAAAATATCAAAAGCAAAACTTATTAAAGAATCAAATGAATTTATCTATTTTACCTTGTAAAACTTAAAACATCTGAGTTAATCGCCTGCGAAGAGATTGTGAATTGCATAGAATATCTCAGCGTATCCTGCAGCTAAAGCGACTTTGGGATTGACTAGAAAAAGCAATTTATTAATGCTCATCGCTTCGATGTACGCAGGAAGAACTGAAGGCAAGACTTTGAGGAATTTAAGGAAAAGTCGCAGGTATGCTTAGAAAAATTCAATACAAAGAGGAATATCTTTTTCAGGGATTGGCTTTGAGTAGCTTAAGAGGGTGTCAGCAAAGACAAATAAAGTGCCTCTGAAAAATTGTGTGAATTTGTAAGAGTCGTTGAAAGCAAAATCTTCATTTTGGAGTAGACTTATTTCTTCTAATTGCTGATAAAACACAGTCAAAGATACCCTATTTAGAGTGAGATAGAGGAATCGATCTAGAAAAAAAGATAAAAATTACCTAACTCACTTCAGTTCTTAATGTTTCAGCAGAAAAATCATCCCTGATTGTGGTTTTTACTCCTCCAGTGTAGGGAGGTGTCCATTTCTTGAAAGCGTCTACTTTTCTGGATCCGATGTAATGAGTCTATGAAAAGAAAGAAAGTCAAATGAGAAATAGATTGATGTGTTAAGGTGTTTTTTTAAACTTATTCTAGAAAATAAAGATTTAGGAATAATGCTCCATATTGATTCATTTTCACATTTTGCTGTGTTAGAGATAAAAAGAATTGCTTCAAATCTAAAGATTCTTCTATTTGGTTTATTTCCCTTTTTGTTGGCGTATCTCTTAAATCTTAAGTATTCATCTCCATATGGATTTACTTTCCCTTCACCCATTTTGTATCTGTTTATCACTTTCCTTTATGAAATTCAATAAAAATCCATGTTTTTCTTACTTCTTTGTACTTATCGCCCCATCCATCAAATCGAATAGACATCATTCCTTTCTAGTCAATTGAAAGCACTTTTCCAACGCACCATGTATCCCTACTATCCATCACATCAAGATAGCTTCCAATAGTGGAGTACTTTTGCACTTGATATCCTTTTAAATCTACTAAACTCTTCTGCAGTTCTTCAACAACTGGATTTATCTGCGCCTTCTTTTCAGGCATCTAAGCTGGCTGTGTATTGCTCATTTTAGTTTATTTTTCTCAATAATCCTGTTTCCTCTCGCTATCCTTTGCTTTTGTGTCTGCGCTCCTTGTTGAAAAAAAGAAATTTTTTATTTAATCTCGATGTTTATTAACAAACGAGTGTTGTCTTTGTGAAAATATCGAAATTAATCTGACATTTCCTGAATGCCTTATCGAAAGAAATTATATTAAAAAAGTATGCCATATTTAAGGCAGCTTGTTTCTTGAGTTTTAAGAAAAGGAATTTTTTTAAAAATAATCGTGTTTAGTGAAGAAAGAATAGAACGAAAGGTTCATGAGAATAAAGAAATAAAATAAAATGAATATTTGTTTTTATTTGTTTCATTTTCCTTTTGCCATTGAGCGAATCGAGTAATAATAGCAATTCTTCATGGTTTTCATGATGATTTCTTAGCCTTCGAAACAAATCAACTTTTCATATGATAAATAAGAAAAAATATATACAGAATTCATACATAGAAATAATCTCAAAACAAGCAAGTTATCAAAATAGATTAAGTTACTTAATTAACTTGTTGTAACTTTTTGATAATAATAAATAAGAATAAAATCTACTTTTTTTCACTTTTTTGATTATTTTTGCATCTTCAAAAAATAACAAGCTTTTTCAGTGACTTCAGAAGGAAATTAGTTCTCTTGAATTTGATTCCATTTTAAGCAATCTACAGGTAGTTCATAGCCTTCATTTTAAACAGCTCTTTTTATATTCTCTGCATAGTCTGATTGTCAAGAACTCTTTGCATATTTGTAAACATATTCAAGGAGAAAATCGATAACTTCTTCATAGAAGATACTCTTGTAAATAAAGATAATATTACAGATTCTTCAATGCTAATAAGTTTTAGATTTAACGCAAATAAACCCTTGAGTCTTACCAATCCAACTGTGAATTGATTAAATTCATTGTTTGAAACATTTTCAAGAGAAACGCATAAGGTCAATTATGAAAGATTATTTTGATCTTTTAAGGAATCCATAACTTAGAAGACAGCAATTTCAGCTAATTGGTTTCGACTTAAATCAAGTGTCAGAGAAGAAAGATAAGTTAAGTTAATACCAAAGTTGTAGTGAGAATACTCCTCGATTAAGTTGTAATTTTGCTGATAATTATTATTATATCTATCATAGTTGTGTGGTCCAATTAAGCATTTATCTTCTATATTTTAGATTAGATTATTTTAGACATTTATCTTATTTTTTTATTTTTATTTTTATGCACTTTTTGATATATTATTAAACTGAATATTTACATTCAATTTCTCCAGATTCTTGAGTTATGATACTGTTTAGAAAATATATCTTTCACCAACACTTCCTATTGCATTATTCTCCAAATCTACCTTGCAGTCTCTAAGCCCTTCAAAGATTGTTAAAGCTGAGCAAAGGTGCATGACTCCAAAACAACTAATGTCGCAATACCGTACGTTTATCGATAGACTCTCAAGATTTTTTCATTGTTTCAAAACTTTGCTAAGATTCGCTATTCCTTTATCTTTTAAATTCACATTATTAGCTAGGAAAAATGAAGCTTCCTTGAGATCCTCCGAGCCTACAAGTTAAGGTAAAAATTCAAAAATATCTTCTAAAACTTCTTTATCGTCGATTTTTACAGTCTTGTAACGTACACTAAGTGATGCATGTTCCTGAAAAGGATGTTTTTTGATTAAGGAAATAGTGAAATTTTCCGAGAAATCATTTTCTTTAAAACACATCTAGATTACTTTGAGATGCTCAAGTGTTTCAACAGATTATACTATTAAGGCTTTTCCATTTCTGGTAAGTTACCCATTTGATATGATGATAGTTAGTTTTTGAAGATTATTGAGTTTTTACAGTGCCTATGCGAGGTAATTAACGGCAGTGTAATTCTAAAGGCAGATGTTTTCGAAATTGATTTTTAGTGATTTAAGATTTGGCTATTTTGAAATGGCTTTATACATCGGGTACATTGATGAAGTTGTCCTTTTCTTTTCTTTGGCGGTTACACATAATTTAGTTAAGTTCAAGAGTGGAGGGAGATATTCTTTGGAATTAATATGATCTATTTTATGGATTATTTAGGGATTTTTACTGTTGACTCGGATACTTCTATGGAATATGTTGCTGAGTCTAAGTGAGCACATAGAAAAGGATTCCATATTATCTAAGGATATTGGGTTATTTTTTGTACTATCCTGATTATTTGAGGTTTTAATTATGTCAGAAATGCATTGATTTGGTGTGTTGTAGTGATTAGTTAAGGATTCACTGGAATCTTATGGCAAATTGACTTCTTTTGATTATTTTCTAGAATGAATTAAGGATTCTTCTGATGAAAGTCTTGTAGATGTTTCTATGTTATTTAGAGACATTTGTTTGATCTCTCTTCTATCACATTTGATTATCTAAAAGAATCGTTTGAGCTTGAAAATGTTTGCGAACATTTTCATAGCTTATTAGCAAATTTATGTAAACATAACTTTAAACTTGATAAATTTTGTGTATTTAAAACAAATAATTTTTAAAAAAACATTCCTTTCCCTCCTTTTTAAGGTGCAAAAAAAGGGAAAAAAAGAGGCATTCAAAATAATTTTTTTAAACAAGATTCTCTAATAATTTAAAGAATATTTGGAGCAATTCAAGATCATCTCAGATTTCTCATTCATGATTGGTTTGCAGCGTTGCCTTCACTTCCAATCTTAAAAATCATAAATAATCCAAGGAAAACCTTGAGAAAAGACATAAAACTCAAGTATCATATTGTATCTACAAAAAAGTGGTTGGATTTCTTGTTTGCATACACAAACTTCTATTGTTCAGTTTTCATATTGCTACCCATTGCTACAAATACTTTTTCATCCCAAACACAGCAAAAATATGGAAATATGTACTTTATTGTTCTGCTTCCAATAATTCTCATTGGTTAATTCTAATTTCTAATAATTGATTTGCACCCACTATCCTTTTCTGCTCCATCCAGAAATCATTTGAATATCATTTTTTTAAATAATAAAAATAAAACCCATCTAAGAATAATTATCTTTTGATTCTCCCTTTTTCAAACCAAAGCATTAAATTTTCATATCTAAACTAACTATTTTTGGGATAATGCAACAAAGAGAAAAAAAGTCAATTTTGTAATCATGTTTTTGTAATATTATATTCCTTTTCAAGAAGATAAACAATAAGCATCTCAAATCTTGCCAAGAAACAGCTTATATTTTGTTCTCAAAGTTAAGTGTTAGAGATCATCTAACCTCCCTGATAAACAGACGTCACTCCATAGCTTGAAACAGCTTGTCCCTGGGCAGGTAACTCAGATGTGTACATAGAAGACTGGATCTATTAAGGAGGATAATTGTAGTTGTTCTATGGAACCTGTTGTTGTTATTACTACTATTACACAAAAGCTTACTGCTATTATTGTAACAATGCCTATTATTGCATCTATTATTGCTGCTATTGAGCTTATGAAATGTAAACCGATTGATTTTATATTAGTTCTTTATGCTAATCTAATTGTTTTTGAAGTTCTTCCTTTTCTTTCTTCAAGGCTTCTAGCTAATCAGATTGTGCTGATTGTACTTTATCTCCATCGCCAGCAAGCATATTCTCAAATTCTTTTTCAATCAGTGTAATGTCATCTATTTCTTTTTAGCTTACTGATGGCTGCTGCTGCTGCTATGGTACAATTGGTAACGAAGGATAAAGTTGTTTTGGTTACTACTATGGAAGTTGCTATGATTCCTAAAAGGGAGGGTACTATAATTACTACTATTGCTGTTAAAGAGGCTGTTAGAAGCTTGCTTATGGCTGTTGTTGTTGAGGCTGTAGAACTGGCGATCTTAGAATGGGTGGTTTTTGAGGATCAGTAGTCTATGAGGTAGTTCTTGAATTGGGCGTTTTTGTTTCTCCAATCTTATTGACAATTTGGCATCTCGTGCATTGAATGTAATCACTCACTGTTTCGATGAATCATTTCACAAACAGAATGTCAAAAAATAAGATACCAAAAGATATATTGATAGATTAATTGTTTTATGTGTTGTTACTTCCTGGCTCGAAGAGAACTCTAGCTTGACATTTTCCGCAGAGGAACATAGAGTACACGGGCATTTAGGAAATGGCTTCTTGGACTGTGCAACAATTGTAGCACTGGAATTTTTTGGAACAAATTGGGATGCGTTGTAATATCGTGCAGGAAGCGCATTTCACTTCCATCTTTCTGTTTTTTTTGGAAAGCAAACAAACAAGCATAAAAAGACAATAATATTGAAATTTTGGATAAGTTTTGGCTCTAGAAATATGCTTTTTTGATTGAAATATCCCCAAAATGTGTTACCCAACAACAGTCGGTTACTGCTATTATGATTAGGGAGGCACTTTCAAACCAGGTGGTTATTGCTGTTAGGTTTGCATTTAACTTTTCAGTTGATTAGCTTAAACTTGTTATGGTTGTTGTTGCTAGAGAGGTTTTTATTATTATTGCTGATTCTAATTCACTTTTGATTTAGCTAAGTCATCTAGAATCTTCTGCTGAAGCTAAACCTACTATTACAACTCATAATTAGACATATTACCCATACCGAACTAGTATTAAGAAGAAAGCATTGCTTAGTTATATGGATTATTTCCACAATTATTAGCTGCATAGATCATGCTTGGATTCGGTTAGACAAAACAACTTGACAAACAAAAAGGAAATTATTATGTTTAAATAACAATATTTTTCCCAAAAAAAATGTACTTTAGTTGAGGCTATTGCTATGGCTGCTAAGAGTCTAATAGTGCCTATTGAGGAATCACAGGAGCTTTTCCATTTATGAGTCCAGGGTAATTGGATTAAGGCATCAATCCCTGTTAGTAGAATTGCTATTACTATTGCTATTAAGTCTAGAATTACTATTACTACGGTTATTGTTTTTGTTGTTATGCTACGCCATTTGGCAGAGAAACTTACTCATTTTTAATGTTCTTCTCTGCATACACAACATCTACAAAACAAAATTAATTTCAGAATATTTCCATTAAAAAAAAACATCTTTTTCTTTTTTATTTAACCATACTATCGGATACATCATCAAGATTAACGTAGCCTTGTCTACTGGTGCTCTTGGAATCCATCACAGAAGTATCATTCAAGGTATTCAACTCAATCATATTTTGAGACATGTTAATATCGTTGTAGTTCTTGTTGCCTAATAATTGATGCTACATTTTTGTTTGTGGATAGTTTTTTTCCTCGGGAAACGTCAACTTTTAACTTTTGAAAGATGTTTTTTTCTATGTTTCTTGATTTATTTCTTATTCTTTTACACTAATTCCACTATTATCAAACGCTGGAATTAATTTTCTTAATATTTATCTCTTTAATTATTCTTCTCCCAATTTTCTCTTCTTCTAATCACATTTGAATTATTTGCTTTTTGTTTTCTTTGATTCTATTCTTTTTTTCCCTTTTCCTCTAAATTCTCCTCAGGCCTTCGGATCAGATGCAATTTGTATTTTAAAAATTTCCCAAGACATATCTCTCAATTCTTTTCGTAATCTGAGAAAAAGGCTGTAAGAGCACGATTGAGTCCTTTTAAATTAGACTCATCGACTTCTGGCCGAAATCCCCATACATATAGACAATATTTAACTTGCTTGACAGTAGACTCCTCAGCTGTTAGAGCAAAGGTATTTTGATTGTTTTTTTCTAATTCAATTCTTAAAATTCGCTGCACTTCTTCGATCACTCTTTTCTTTGTTGCCATGTCTTTTTTTAGCTCCGGAAGACCACGAACTAATCCATTCACTGATAAGGAAAAGAAGTAAAAATAAATGAAATTTTTTTTTCTTTTTTCAAAGATTTCTAAATGTTATTAGTGAAGTTCTTGAATGCTTTATCTTTCTCTCTCTCTTTTTCTTACATATGACTTCAATGAGAAGATAATTCGGGAAGATAGTCAGCAATTATTCAATACTGTCTGGTTGCTAGGAGATAATCTTTTCCTCAAAGCAATCACCTAACACTTTCTGCAAGTTAGAAGTATTCTCTTCAGCCATCCCCCAATATTTCTTCTAAAATGAAAAAAAAAATAACAAAACAAGAAAAAGATAAGTAAGAAATATCTAGCAAAAGCTACCATTTTCTAAATTAGATCAGAATAATTACCATTTTATCAAGTGAGGCTTGCAGAAGATCAAGCAGCTTTTGCACGGCTAATGTTGATTTCACAGAGAGTTACGAATCAATTTCAGCAAACAAACCCATCATATCTCCTTTAGCTTCTGCAATGCATCTAAATTTCAAACATCAACAACTCTATTATTACTTTGTGTCCACTTTCAAATACTGCAGATTATGTAATTAAGTTTAAACAAATTTCATCTAGTATTTTACTCAATATTGTAGAGATGTTCGAGGATATCTTCAAGAGTTTTCTTGCCTTCCTTGGACAGTTTCTCAAGTTTGTCAACACAAGTCTCTATCGACAATAGCTATGCTAAAACTATCTCCTTCTTCCACTCGTAGAGTTTACCTGCGTGTTTGTCTTTATCCATTAGTTCAAAAAAGTGAGTGATTATTTTCTAAAAAAATAAACAGATTTTTTTGTATCACAAATCAACTCTCAAATTAGCTCTTTTTTTATCTCTCCTTTGCTATGTTTATCGCAAAATCAAGAAGAATTAGCAAATAATATAAAAAGATAGATTTCTTAAGAATAATCTGCTATTTTTTTGTTGGAAATTTTTTTAGGGATATTTTGGTTTTCATATTTATCTCAACAAATGAAATGAACCTTTTTAAAAAGATAGAGTAATCATCGAAGATGTAGTCCTGCTTAGTAGAATCGCTATTGATCAGAAACTAACTTGCTTTTAAGTTTTTTTAAGGGGAATTTAACTGCTTAAGAATAAATCCTTAGACAAAACATTTAATTCTAAAAATTGCTAAAAACAAAAAAAATATTGATCTGATAATACATTTTTTTCAATTAATACTGCTAAATAGGTCCTTTTTGTAAAATAATATGAATAATTTATTTTAAAGGTTGTATTTGATTAATACGTAGTTTATTAAATTTTTTTAGAAATGATTTCGATATTATATGAAGCAGAAAGAAGACATAACTTCCCGCTCTGAAACTTAGAAAAGGGAAGGGAAAATTTACTGCAAAAAGCGACAGACTGAGAGAATAAAACTCAAAAGCAAAAGTAATTATAAAAATCAAAGAAAATTCAAATATCAAGTTAGACAATCAGCGCAAATATGAGTTGCCCAATCGGTGTGTCCGCAAGCACAGGCTGCTGCCCATTTGCTAGTGATAAGAATCAAAAAGTTACTCCCGTTCTTCTTGGTGCCCATCTTGCTGCACTCAATCTCGTTTTGATCGGCGTATATGTAGCTGACCTACATTTCCTCAGTTCATCATGCAACTTCCTTTCACTGTCTCTCCTCGCTTGTCTTGTAGCAGTTCAATTCAAGAAATACCTTGGCGTGACATTCAAGAAATGCTGTGCTCCCAAAGAATCCGAAAGTTCCCAGAAATCATCAGCAGAAGCATCCTCTTAATGCTGTGTTGACTTCTCTAATCCTGAATCCGTCAAGGGACTCTATATCCATCTCTACACTTGGATCAACAATGCAATTCAGAAAGTCAGAAAGGTTGTCATTCTCCAAGACAAATTATTCACACTCCGCGTCCTAGGAACACTTTACCTCATCACAAAATTCGCTCACTGCCTTGGAGACTTCGGATTCATCTTTGTCGCAGCAAATATCGCTTGTGTTTATCCTTACGTCAAACAGAATCACTCTGAGCAGATCAAGGCAATTTACACTCAAGTTAGATCAAAAGTTGACCCAATTATCGAATAGGTCCTCAGCAAGATCACAGCTAAGCCAAAAACTGAGTGAGGTTTTAAATCAAGAGAACAATAAACCTAAAACATGTGTTGTTTCATTGTATGTTTCTATTGTTTGTTCTTCAAACCTTCTTGAAGATTTAAGTCGCTAATGAGATCAACTGTCTGATCTTCTAATTGAGAAAAGAGTGAATTTTTTGAGCTGCCAATTTAGCAATCCATAATTTCATTAAAAGTAATTTAAACCCTATTTTAATCTAAATTGTAAATCGAAAACTACTTTAAACTGCAGACACATTCAATAAAAGATAAAAATATAATACATTTGATGGTTTTTTTAATCTTTTTTTCATAAAAATCCTCATTTTTTCTGCACTTCATAATTGGTTTCTTTCATTTGTCTGAGCAATAATTTTTTGAAGATAATCAAGACTCCACAGTGAATAATCCTCAAGACGAAGTAATTCAGAACTGGCAAGGAAATTATTTGCCTTTAGAAGTGATAGCATTGTGAGTAATTTCAATACAAATGAGTGCTTTGCCCTGAAGATATAAGGACCTTATTAGTTTACAATGAATTCCAAAGCCTTTATGGCTTCTTCAACAAATTAACCTAGCACACCCTCAAAATAAACAATATCATAACCAACAAAGGTTGGATCAGACATAACCTATCTTGGTGATGACTTTTCTGATGAAAAAGAGTATTATTTTCCTTATTCTTTTTCTTATTATCCTGAGAGTTATTTGTTTTAAAGAAAACTAACAGCAGTTTATATTTTTTCTGAAAAATAAGCTGCTTCAGAGAATTACTCACATTATTTTAGTAGATTAATAACCTAAACAACTAAGATTTTAGATTTTTCAGAGAGTTTTTCCCTTAGTGTCTCAATCGCTTTGACTTCAAAGCAAAACAGCTAATAGTTATCTTTTTGTTACTCATCATTTGTTATTTATCTTAAATCCACTAAATAGGAGTGCTTATTTTACTCTTATTCATAGCTGATATTTACTCCATGAAGTGCTAACACTACTAATGCTTTACTCAAGATCATTTAAAATAGCTGAATATATGTCTAAGGTAATCTTGGGAGTACTTCATCCAGATATATCTCAACACACAAATTAATCATTTCCAGTAATTATCTCTATTTTCTTTTGTATTCTGAAGGCTGTTTACAGGCATTCCCTTCATTATCTTCTTCGTATTTCGCTTCCATCTCTTATTGGAATTTGTTTTTTGGTTTTGATGAAAATAACAAAAAAATATTTTCATGAATATTTTTTCAAATCTACCTCAAAATTGAATGAAAGAATCAAACTTAATATTTTCAGAAACATATACTTAATGCTATCTGATTATTTGCAATTTGTATCAAGTATTTTGCTTTAAATATTGCTTTCAAAAACATGCAATTCATTGAATATTATTTTATCAATATCATTATTATTCATTTTTTCTTTTTGCTTTTGGAGGACGAAGGTAGAGGGGGAGCCATCCCTAGATTCTTCATCAAATCTCTAGTGAAATCTAAATCCCTATCATTTTTTTAGTTTATAACGGTAGGGTCTTTTTTAGGTGATGGTTTGTAGTTGCCTTTTTTGCGTTCTTCGTATTTTTACCTTTCATCTGCACCTTTCTTTTTAGAGAACTCAATGAACTCCCCTAAGAACCCAGGTTTATCAGACTCATTCTTTTGCTCGTTCATCTCTTAATCTTGTTCCTCATCACTGAATTATGGTTATTTTTATTTGATTTCTTCGTTTTATGAGTTCATAGTATTATCTTCTTTAATCGCTTATTCTGTTTCATTTTCTATTTATTTATACGCCTCTGTTAGATTCATCTATTTCAATCCTAGTTCTTTCTTTAACTTTAGGTCATCGATTTAGAATGTATCAACTAGATCCCTATAAAATGGTTATGCGAAAATATTAGATAACTCCATTTTGACAATCTCAGGATATTTCTTATTTGTTATTTCTTCTGAGTCAAAATAATCAATTTGCAGTTTGACTAGATTTCTCGAGAATTTTTCAATGAAATTCATAGTGAATTTTTAGTCTTATGTCATGATTTTTATGTCAATTGGGAGCACATCATCTTTCAGAAATTGATCGTATTTTGCAAGTAAAATATCAGCTAGCTTTCTTGCAGGTTCTACTTTCAGTCCAATACAAAGGACATACCTAGAGGTCGAAGAAAGTGAAGATGTTCTTGGCTTTGACATGACAGTTGTCTAAAAGACTTTAAAAAGAAGGAAAAGAAGTGTCAATGTCTTTGAACTAAATGAAGAGTAGAATTTAATCACACAATTCTACGACTCAGCTAAAAGAGAACAAAGTACCACCAGATCGAAGAGCAATCTAGCATGAGATTATTTCTCTTGTTCAGCATATCCTTCCGTTACAGGGATTGATTTCAGACCAAGATAAAGATCGAATCCATCCCACATAGGGTCATCCATTTAGCAATTATTTTTAAGTTCTTCAATGTAATTTTTCACTGAATCACCATTCATAATATCAACATTAGGTGTCTATTAGCTGTAGATTTCCATATCACTCCAGCCAGTGCTTTGACTCATTCGTTAGAACTTACTAGTAGGTTGCAGCCAGACTTTAAGAATCGAAGTTGTCAATGCAAATTCTACTTCTTTCTTCAAATACTCCAAATATGCAATATTCTCGATGCTTCCTAGAACTTAATAGAAAGTACTCACTTAGCTTGTCTTCTTGACAAATCCAGAAAGCATCTTCAATAGATTCTAACATTTAAGTGCTTTCAAATTGTCATATGTATCCTATCTAATCTATTTAAAGTTTTATTATGAAAAAATAAAAAATCAATTTTCTTCTGAAACAGTAAATATCTTATTTAAAGTGAATGTTCAAGTTAATTTTCATTTTTATTCTTTGCCTGCTAATTAATTCACTTACTTGATCAACGATAGTCGAGTAAGCTTGGATATAAAGACTCCTGTCGAAGTTGGAGTATGCTTACTTGAAATCTGCTTCTGAAATAAGTGAAACTGCTGCTTTAGGCGTATCTGGTCTAACTTCCTGCAAGAACCTTATATCAACTTACCTCTAGCTCACTTTATTATAAGTTATCTGCTCTAAGAGCTTATCTTTCTCCATCAAAACAGCGCTGACTTTCTTAGCTGTTTTTTTCTTCATCTGAAAATTATTGTTTTTTGAATTGTTATTATTGTTGTTCTGATTATTCATTCGAAGAGAATCACTTTTCATTCCTTGCTATGGCTATCGGAATACATTATCTTCATTGAACGGTCTTCCACGGTCAGGATGGCTGCGCTTTAGATTGTCGATTTCTCTGTCTTTAAAGAAAGTTCGACCTAAAGGTTCGATGATTTTCAAAGGATCATCTACAGCTTCTCGATAGTATTTGTTGCTGTCGTCGAAGAGATCTTATACCATAAGGAGTTTTTCTGCGAGTTCAGAGAGGAATTAAGAGGGGGGAAATTGTATTAAAAATTGATATTTTTTGGATTATTTTTGGGAGAGAAAACAAAAAGATGATTTTTTTATTTTTAAAATTTAAATGTCTAGACATGTCAAGTTAAACAAGAAATAACACATAATAGGTGTAGTTTTTCGAAGAGGATAATTCACAGAAGAAGAATCAAGTGACATTCATCGATAAAGAGCATTCTTGAGGAGATTCTGTTGTGTTACAATGTGAAGATATTCAAAAAAACCCTCCTTGCTTTCCATGCAAAATTGATTTATTTCAAATTTAAGAAACATAAGACAAAGTCTATTAATAAAAATCAAGTATGACAACAACAAATACTTAAAATAATCATGTTTTATCATTATTATTGTCAGCTTTAAGCTGGTTTCTCTTGAACCTCTTGGATAGTTTCTTATTCCTTTCTTTTGATATTGCTTCTTGTGATGCTTGGCTTTCTGTAAGGAACGCTTGCTGTACCTTGATATGGAGTACCAGGGTTGCTATGAGACTAATAAAAATGAAAATTAATAAAATCAATTAAATTTATCTTAAAACTAAATAAAAATAGTTTATTTTTGTTTGTAATCTTATTTCTTAGATTTGCTGTTCTTGTTTTTATTTCATTTTTTACCTGATTATCAGTGACTTCAGTGGGTTTGGTGACTTCGATTTCAATCTATGCATTGACATTAACCACAGGGATAAAGTCATCTTTAGAGGATTCTAGAATCGATGCAGGTGGAGTGATTGTCTTCTGCATGCTCTAGAAGATCTTTACAAGTTGATCTTTTTCATATCTAACCTTGATATCTTTGCCTTTACGGAAGTACACTGTTTCTTCATGTTTATTGGAAGGATTGTGACTAGCTGATGTCTCTCTCTTTCTTTCAAGTTATCTGTCTTTACTTTCGCTGACATTTCTTTCAGATTTTTCTTGTTCTTTTTTTTCTGCACTCAATTTTCGACTTGCACGAGTTTCCTGATTTTCAACATTCTTCTGCTTATCTGCTACTTCTTTTTCAACTTGCTTTCCTTTCGATGCATTTTTAGATTTGCCAGCGCTTTTATTGTTGTTGTTATTCTCACCCAATGATGGAAAGTTCTCTTCATTATCAAGAATATTCTTCTTTTGATTTCTTTTCTTTGAAGTCTAGTCATTTTTCTATTAACTATCCTTTTCCTCTGCTGGCTTAGAGTTATTCCCTGTTCTCTTGGAATTATTCTTATTATTGTTTCTTGATCTCTTTTTCTCTCCATCTTGTTAATTATGATTTTGATTGTTAGCTGATTCATTTTTCTGATTTAAATGATGATTATTTCTTTGATTTCCAGGGAAATTATTCATTCCTGCTGAGAGATATTGCTACTGCATCATCAACAACGCCAAAGGATGAATGAAATTAGAGCTATCATTGTTGGTATTTCCATTTTTTTCATCAGAATGATTGCTTTTCCTAACGTAGGGCTTTTATTACTGCTCTTAGCCTGGTTGCTGGAAGAAGAAATAGTTGTATGGATTTGCAAACACATTCTCTCCTACTCTTGCTGGGTTTTGTAGAGGTACAGTGTTTTGGTGCTGGAAAAATTCTAAGTTTTGATACATTTCCTCAGATTTCTTGTCAACTCTCAATCTTAGTGAAAAATCATTTTTTAGTTAATATAACAAAGTTTGGAACTTGCAAAGATAAATCATTACTTTTCATAGTAGGAATGGAGTTCTTCTTTCACGTTGTTTTTGAACACTTTGAATAGGTTTTCTTCGCGAAGAGAAACTTCAATTGGTTCGCCCTGAATATTTTAACAAAAAACAACACACAATTAGTTTAATTTTTAATCTAAAATAAACCTGTTCCCCCCACTCTTTTCTGCTAGCCCTTTTGGCTTATTTTTTTGCAATACCCCTAGTCTATTAGATGCAATCCATTCATTCATTTGAGCAGCTATTTCTTCATTTTCTAAAGTCAAGAATACCGATGTTGGACTTGTATTCTAAACATCCTTAACAGCGATCTGCGAGTGGTCTTGGATATGCGACACTACCGATGCAATAGAGGTAATTTTAGGATCAGCGACTCTAATGTAAATCCTAATTTTTCTAGGAATAATCTTTGGTACAATGTAAAGATGTTCTTATGACACCTAAACATTTGAGCATTTATTCAGCGCATGTAGCACATATCTCCCATTCGGGCAAATCTTGTAGATGTCTTTCTGCTAATATACGACTTAAAGAGGGATCTCCATTCTTTCATTCATTCTCGCGATGAAATACACATCTTTCTCTAAATTCTCTCGAGTAAATAAGCTTTGTATCTAAAAATAATAAAAAATATTAGCAAAAAATCAAGCACGCACCTTCTTCTAAAGTTTTGTCCTAAATCAAATAAGTTCATCTTGAAAACTAGCTAAGTTATTAGTTCTGCTATGATAATATCATTTTTGTTTTCTCAATTTTCTTTCCATTGAAATATCACTGCTTGATTACTTTTTGGATAAGTTCCTCTTGAACTTCATTGCTGTCTAAGTACAAATAAATACCGAATATTAAAGCAATTGCCAAAATGACTCACTTAAAATATTATTAACAAAATGATAATTACCTAATTTTCTGTGTCCTATCATTGTCTCTTGGATTCTATTTGTTGGCAGGTTTAATGGAGTCTTCGCACTTAACTTAAGCCTAGGGTGAGCTTGTTTATTTATTTATTATTATTATTCTTTCTTTTTTGATTATCTTTAATTGGAAGCCTATTAATTTGATTCTCTTTTGCTTGTTTTGTTTGACTTTTAGAGATCAAAGACAGTTTTGTCCATAAAAAGAGATAAAACTACTCACTTTGTAATTTTAATTCCTCCCCTTCTCTCAATTTGTTTGGCTCATGTTAGCTTGTGTTCTAAGCTTTTTATCATTAATTAGAATACTATCATCCTTGCTTAGTAATCTTAGATTTTGATAAAATTTATGTAAAGAATACAATTTTCAACAATCAAAAGTAAATTTCAACTTTTTATCCCTCCAAAGAACTAGAGAACTGAAAAGATAACTAAAACAAATAAAATTACCAAATAAAAGCAAGCAGATGTACACATTTTTCATGTAATTACATTTTGTTTTCAGGTTTTTATTCTCCTCTATCGTTCAATATCTGTAAGCTACCCACTTCCAAATAAGACTACTTTTCTTTGCCTTACAGCAAAATTTTGAGATTTTAAATAGCATCCCACAAGTTATGCAAATAAGATTGATTTATGAGGAAGCACATTGTATTTCACATGATTCACAAAGTGTATCGATATGATTCGTTTTGTTTGCAATAATTTTAGTTCGTTTTTCAGAAAAAAAAGAATTTACCAAAACAGCAGGAACCTTTCTTTTTCTTTTTCTACTATTTTTCTTTTATTTCTTCAGCTTTCTGATTTTCTAGTATCTTAAATTCACTGAAGAAATCAAATTACTTTGGAATAACACTCTCTTTTTTAGGATCAATCAGGCCTAATAATTTGCAGAAAGAGTTGCATTAATGCGAATAGAAGAATCTCATCATTCCTTCATATCCTAAGTCTCCAGAGCCATACAGTTTTGATCGATTCTTCGTGTGAATCTATGGATCAGTGAGAGTTCCTTGTTAGCCACCTTGAATGTCGACGACTAAAAGTTAGCCTCGAGAGTACTACCAAGTGAAATGACTAAAAGCTTGTGTGATTTCATTGAAAACTGAAGGAGATTCTTCATTTGTCCATCCGGCGTTATTATTGTATTTTTGGTAGATTCCTGGGATAAAGTTCTCAACAAAATAGAATTTTATATCCTTATTCGGATGGCCTGTCACTTAGTAAATCGAACTATTCACGAAATTCAACAAGATTGGGGACTATTTAATAAAAATAAAAAATTATTAATCTGAAATACACCAAAATATCAATTGAATTAAATAAATCTTCAAATTCATAATCTATTTTCTTTACCTTATCTTTATTCTCTGAGTTGTTTGATGTCCCAAGCAGTAATTTCGAGTTAAATTTCTCTGCAAAAAAATGGCATGCAATCAGACACATGGAGTCTCTTTTCATCAAATTGAAATCCGAATTATCTACAATGTTCTAATGCAGTTTCGCAACTAGATTCTAATTCAGAGTCTAGTCAAATGCATAGAACGCATATCTCATAGCACCTTCAGAGAAGTATTGCTTGTTGATTTTGATTGTTGAAGTCATTTCCTTCATTTTTATGGGCGGATTATTCCAATCTACTGTCTAGTTATCACTCACATATGGCTGCAAGCGAAAGCAGGAGAAGCTAAATGATGGATTTTTATCAAAGTCAAAACTACTTGCTTTCTAATCAACCAAAAAAGGAGTTGGAAGATACTCTGCTTCTTTCTATTTGGTGTTTTGATTTAGTTCAAATTCAATTTCCTGTTATTTTATGCCTTCATCAATCTTTTATCCATTCTTTAATTCACAATCTTTAAGTTCCTCATCATTTTCTTCTTCTTCTTCCTTGATCGCATGCTAGACAGTTTTCGTTTATCGTGTTGCCTTCATTTCATTTCCCGTTTAAGACAATTCCAGTTCAGTTTTGGAAAGACAATTTGTGTTAAGTAACCCTTTGTGAGCTCGTAAAACCGTAAATGCTTTTTTGAAGGTGTCATCTTCCCCTCCAAGGGTCTTTGCTTAATTCAAAGTATGTGTAATTGTCGCACAAACTGTTTTTTTAATATGGTTCCCTAGCTCAAGTGTATTCTACCCAAGTTTCATCCTCACTATTGGCTAGCCTCTTGCCTTCGAGTAAATCTTTGAGAATATCTCATACATTTGTGTAGTTTGATCTGTGATATCAACTACATTTAAATCAATTTCCTTTTTTCCAATTTTGAGAATTAGATCTTCTATGTCAATCTTCTTTGGGCAACCATCTGGATATTTATCATCATTAAGCGTGTGATACTTTTTTCCATGACATGGAGCATCAGCTATTATCACTAGTACCTTGGATTCACTTGTCCAATCTACAATACAAAAAAAATGCTTCAAAGTTTATTAAAATATTTCTAACAAAACCTTACTATTTTAGTTTAAAGCTGCCTCAAGTGCTCCTGCGATATCCTCAGGTCCATCATCACCACCATCGGCAGTCAAACTCTCAATGAAAGATTCTATTTTGCCATAGTCATTGCTGATAAATGGAAATGACTCGATCCTTTTCTCATCACCATGGTCTCTGTATGCAACCATTCCCACCCTCAGCTGATTATTATTAAACTCTTTCTTGACTCCATCGATGATACTTCTGATTTGCTACTTGCAACTAGTAATCCAAGATGACATTGAACCAGTACAATCTAAAACAATCATGAGATCACAAGAGGAATCTTTGCATTTGCCTCCTGAAGAGAGTTTGGCTGAGAATGGCTGGAGAATTTTAAAATCATCAGCCATTTCAGTCAAGTTAGCTTTGAGTTACTCAATATTCTATTTCTCTGTAGACATTTTATCTGCGCTCGGAAATTAACTCTATTTTTTAGATGTTCTAAGAAATTGTTTCTTCTCTTTTTGAGTTTGATTGTTTATTTATTTGTTGTTTTTTTTCTTTTAAATAAAAAGAAGAATTATTAATTTTCCTCTTAAACAGGCACTGAAATCAAAACTTTCCCTGTTCATCAGAAAATTGAATTTTTCAAAATAAAAAAGAGAATTACTAATTCTCTTCTTGATCAGGCACTGAAATCAAAACTTCCTCTGATTTATGATAAATTGACTTTTTGAAATAATAGAAAGAATTTAATAAAGTCTCCATATCTTTATGATTTTTTCTAGGTCTATAAAGCCTCTACCACAACTAATCACTTTTAAGTTATTAATTATCTGTTTGTGATTTCTTGATAAAATATTAGTTATTAATTAATACCCTAACTAACCAACAACTTAAAAAAATAATATTCTTTCTTTTTTGATTATCTCCAATTGAAAGCGTATTAACTTGATTCTCTTTTGCTTATTTTGTTTGACTTTTCGAGATCAAAGACAGTTTTGTCCATAGAAAGAGATAAAACTACTCACTTTGTAATTTTAATTCCTCCCTTCTCTCAATTTGTTTGGCTCATGTTAGCCTGTGTTCTAAGCTTTAAATCATTAATGAAATACTATCATCCTAGTTTAGTAAGCTTAAATTTTGATAATAGTTATGTAAAGAATACAATTTCAACAATCAAAAGCAAATTTCAACTTTCTTTCACTCCAAATCACTTAAAAACTAAAAAAAATTACTAAAACATATAAAATCACCAATTAAAAACAAACAATCAATCAGAGGTACACATTTTTCATGTAATTTCACTTAATTTCCAGATTTTTATTCTCCTCTATCCTTCAATCTCCGCAAGCTAGGCACTTGCCAATAAGATTACTCTTCTTTGCCTTACAGCAATATTTTGAGATTTTAAATAGCATCCCACAATTTAAGAAAGCAAGATCTATTTATGAGGAAGCCCATTGTATTTCACAGGATTCACAAAGAGAATAGATATGATTAGCTTTATTTGCTATTATTTTAGTTCGTTTTTCAGAAAAAAAAGAATTTACCTAGACAGCATGAACCTTTGGTTTTCTTTTTTTACTATTTTTCTTTTATTTCTTCAATTTTCTGATCTTCTAATCCCTTTAATTCACTAAAGAAATCAAACTATTTCGGAATAACACTCTTTTTCTTAGGATCAATCAGTCCGAATAATTTACAGAAAGAGTTGCATTTATGCGAATAGAAGAATCTCATCATTCCTTCATATCCTAAGTCTCCAGAACCATACAGTTTTGATCGATTCTTCGTGTGAATCTGGGGATCAGTGAGAGTTCCATGTTAGCCACCTTGAATATCGACTACTAGAAGTTAGCCTCGAGAGTACTACCAAGTGAAATGACTGAACGCTTGTGTGATTTCATTGAAAACTGAAGGAGATGCTTCATTTGTCCATCCAGCGTTATTATTGTATTTTTGGTAAATTCCTGAGATATAGTTCTCAACAAAATAGTATTTTATGTGCTTATTTGGATGACCTATCACTTAGTAAATCGAACTATCCACGAAATTTAATAAGATTGGGGACTTTTAAATAAAAGAAAAACAAACAATTATCATCCTAAAACAAACCAAAATATCAACAGAATCAAAGAAATCTTAAAATCCCTATCGCATTTTCTTTACTTTAACATTCTTCGCTGAGGTTTTATCAGTGTTTGATGTCTTAAGCTGCAATCTCGAGTTAAATTTCTCTGCGAAAAAATGACACGCAATCAGACTCCTGGAGTCTCTTTTCATCAAATTGAGATCTGAGTTATCTACAATGTTTTAATGCAATTTCGCGACTAGGATCTAATTAAGAGTCTAGTCATATGCATAGAACGCATATCTCATAGCACCTTCAGAGAAGTATTGCTTGTTGATTTTGATTTTTGAAGTCATTTCCTTAATTTTTATTGGCGGATTATTCCAATCTACTGTCTAGTTATCACTCACATATGTCTCCAAGCGATTGCAGGAGAAGCTAAATGATGGATTTAACTCAAAGTCAAAATTTTTTGCTTTCTAATCATCTAATAAAGGTGTTGGAAAATACTCTGTTTCTTTCTAATTGGTGTTTTGAAATAGTTCAAATTAAATTTCCTGTTATTTTATGCCTTCATCAATCTTTTATTCATTCATCAATTTACAATCGTTAAGTTCCTCATCATTTTCTTCTTTTTCTTCCTCATCTTCTTCTTCCTTGATTGCATGCTAGACATTTTTCGTTTATCGTGTCGCCATCGTTTCTTGTGTCATTTAAGACAATTCTAGCTCAGTTTTGGAAAGACAATTCGTGTTAAGTAACCCTTTATGAGCTCGTAAAACCGTAAATGCCTTTTTGTAGATGTCATCTTTTCCTCCAAGGGTATTTGCTTAACTCAAAGTATGGGTAATTGTCACAGAAACTGTTTTTTTAATCTGGTTCCCTAGCTCAAGTGTATTCTACCCAAGTTTCATCCTCACTATTGGCTAACCTCTTGCCTTCGAGTAAATCTTTTGGAATATCTCATACATTTGTGTAGTTTGATCTGTGATATCAACTACATTTAAATCAATTCCCTTTTTTCCAATTTTGAGAATTAGATCTTCTATGTCAATCTTCTTTGGGCAACCATCTGGATATGTGTCATCTAATTTGTGATATTTTTTTCCATGACATGGAGCATCAGCTATTATCACTAGTACCTTGGATTCACTTGTCCAATCTACAATACAAAAAAAATGCTTCAAAGTTTCTTAAAATATTTCTAACAAAACCTTACTATTTTAGTTTAAAGCTGCCTCAAGTGCTCCTGCGAGATCCTCAGGTGTATCACCACCACCAGTGGCAGTCAAACTCTCAATGAAAGAGTCTATTTAGCCATAGTCTTTGCTGATAAATGGAAATGACTCGATCATTTTTTCATCACCATGGTCTCTGTATGCAACCATTCCCACCCTCAGCTGACTATTATTAAACTCTTTCTTGACTCCATCGATGATGCTTCTGATTTGTTACTTACAACTAATAATCCAAGGTCCCATTGAACTAGTACAATCTAAAACAATCATAAGATCACAAGAGGAATCTTTGCATTTGCCTCCTGAAGAGAGTTTGGCTGAGAATGGCTGGAGAGTTTTAAAATCATCAGCCATTTCAGTCAAGTTAGCTTGGAGTTGCTCGATATTCTATTTCTCTGTATCCATATTATCTGTGCTCGAAAAATAACTCTATTTTTTAGATGTTCTAAGAAATCGTTTCTTCTCTTTTTGAGTTTGGTTGTTTATTTATTTGTTGTTTTTTTCTTTTCAATAAAAAGAAGAATTATTAATTTTCCTCTTAAACAAGGCACTGAAATCAAAACTTCCCCTGTTCTTCTGAGAATTGACTTTTTCAAAATAAAAAAGGGAATTACTAACTCTCTTTTTGAAAAGACTGAAATCAAAACTTCCTCTGATTTCTGATACATTGACTTTTTGAAATATTAGAAAGAATTGAATAAAGTCTCCATATCTTTATGATTTTTTCTAGGCCTTTAAAGCCTCTACTACAACTAATCACTTTTAAGTTATTAATTATCTGTTTGAGATTTCTTGATAAAATATCAGTTATTAATTAATACCCTAACTAATTCTTTTTCATCAGATAATTTTATGAAAAAAACAACAACCATATTTCAAGAAGAACAATCTTTATCTTTAATGAGATAATTATTTATTTTGAGTGATTTTTGTAAATTAGCAAACCCTCTATCTATTGATATGCGATAAGTTGATTTTATAAATTGTATTAATTTTTTTTTTCTACTGCAATTGTTTATGGGCCACCCTTATATTATCCTTACTTATTTATCTTGAATTTTTAGAAATTTATTTAAAGAACACAATTTTTAACAATCAAAAACCAATTTCACCATAGAAAGAGAGAACTGAAAAGATAAACTAAACAACTTAAATCACCAAATAAAAACAAGCAGAGGTAATCATTTTTCATGTAATTACACTTCATTTTCAGGTTTTTATTCTCCTCAATCCTTCAATCTCTGCAAGCTGGGCACTTCCCAATAAGATTAATCTTCTTTGCTTTGCAGTAGTATTTCGAGATTTTAAACAACGCTCCGCAAGTTATGCAAGCAAGATCGATTTATGAGGAAGCACATTGTATTTCACAGGATTCACAAAGTGTGTCGATATGATTCGTTTTGTTTGAAATAACTTTAGTTCGTTTTTCAGAGAAACATTATTTACATAGACAGCACTAGACTCCAACTTCCCTTAGATCAACTTTTTCCTCTGGAATCTACTTTTCTTGTTATTAAGATCCTTCAATAATCTTAGCCCCTTAGGCTTGTTTTAACTCTTTGGCGTTATTTTTTTATTCTTCTAGTAATCTCAATTTTTCCATTTCAGCTTTCAAAGCAGGACCTTTCTTTTTCTTTTTCTTTTTTTATTATTTCTCTTACTCTTACTGTTCTTCATTTTCATCTTCTTTGCTTTCTTCATTTAATGGCTCTTGAGATCTTTCGTTTTCCTTCTAGATCTCATTAATTGCAGCTTAGTAACAAGCTTCTTTTTTCTATTTGGAAGCTTTCAGATCTTCTAATCCATATAATTCACTGAAGAAATCAAATTATTATGGAATAACACTCTCTTTTTTAGGATCAATCAGTCCGAATAATTTGCAGAAAGAGTTGCATTCATGTGAATAGAAGAATCTCATCATTCCTTCATATCCTAAGTCTCCAGAGCCATACAGTTTTGATCGATTCTTCGTGTGAATCTATGGATCAGTGAGAGTTCCATGTTATCCACCTTGAATGTCGACGACTAGAAGTTAACCTCGAGAGTACTACCAAGTGAAATGACTGAACGCTTGTGTGATTTCATTGAAAACTGAAGGAGATGCTTCATTTGTCCATCCAGCGTTATTGTTGAATTTTTGGTAAATTCCTGAGATAAAGTTCTCAACAAAATAGTACTTTATATGCTTATTCGGATGTCCTATCACTTAGTAAATCGAACTATTCACGAAATTCAACAAGATTGGGGACTATTTAAAATAGAAAAACAAACAATTATCATCCTGAAATACACCAAAATATCAACAGAATTATTAAATGAACCTTCCAATTTCAATATTTTTTTCTTTACTTTATCTTTATTTGCTGAGCTCTCATCGATTTCTGATGTCCTAAGCAACAATCTTGAGTTAAATTCCTCTGCGAAAAAATGGCACGCAATCAGACTCATGGAGTCTCTTTTCATCAAATTGAAATCCGAGTTATCTACAATGTTCTAATGCAGCTTCGCGACTAGGTTCTAATTCAGAGTCTAGTCAAATGCATAGAATGCATATCTCATAGCACCTTCAGAGAAGTATTGCTTGTTGATTTTGACTTTTGAAGTCATTTACTGAACTTTTATGGGAGGATTATTCCAATCTACTGTCTAATTCCCACTCACATATGTAGTCAGGCAATTGCAGGAGAAACTAAACGATGGATTTAACTCAAAGTTAAAGCCCCTTGCTTTCTAATGATCTAATTAAGGCGTTGGAAGATACTCTGTTTCTTTCTATTTGGTGTATGGAATTATTTCAGGAATTGGTATGTCCTATTCTGGAGTAGGTTTATCATCTTTCTTGAGCTGTTCTTTTTCTTAATCGGTCTCGAGAGCATCTGTCTAATCATGGAAATCTCTGATCGCTCTTAAGTTCTCCCATTCCTTTAATTTAAAACAGATATTTTAAAAAAAAGAACATTCTTTAAATATTTATTTCTGCTTTTGCATACTTTTTTAATTTTTAATTGTTATTCAAGCTCATGCTATTTTATGCCTTAATCAATCTCTCCTTCATTCTTTGATTCACAATCTTTAAATTCCTCTTCACTTTCTTCTTCTTCCTCCTCCTCATCTTCTTCTTCCTTGATCACATGCTAGTCAGTTTTCGTTTCATGTGTCATTTAAGACAATTCCAGCTCAGTTTTGGAAAGACAATTCGTGTTGACTAACCCTTTGTGAGCTCTTAAAAGCTTAAAAGCCTTTTTGTAGACGTCATCTCCTCCTCCAAGGGTCTTTGCCGAATTTAAAGTGTGGGTAATTGTCGCAGAAACTGACTTCTTAATCATGTTCCCTAGGTCAAGTGTATTCTACCCAAGATTCATCCTGACTATCGGCTAGCCTCTTGCCTCAGTGTAAATCCTCTAGAATATCTCAAACATTTCCTTAGTTTTACGTGTGATATCAACCACATTCAAATCTATTCCTCTTTTTCCCATTATGAAAATCAACTCTTCTATGTCAATCCCATTTGGGCAGCCATCTGGATATGTGTCACTACACTTGTGATAGATTTGTCCATGGCACGGAGCATCAGTTATTATCACCAGTGTTTTGGATTCACTAGTCCAACCTACAATACAAAAAAAAAAAATTTCTTTCTTCTAAATTTTCTTGAAAATTTCTATCAAAATCTTACTATTTTAGTATAAAGCTGTTTCAAGTGCTCCTGCGAGATCCTCAGGTTCATCTCCACCACCAGATGCATTCAAATGCCCAATGAATGATTCTATTTAAGCATAGTCTTTGCTGATAAATGGAAACGACTCGATCCTGTTCAAATCACAATGATCTCTGTATGCAACCATTCCCACCCTCAACTGACTATTATTAAAATCTTTCTTGACTCCATCGATGATACTTCTGATTTGCTATTTGCAACCAGTAATCCAAGATCCCATTGAACCAGTGCAATCTAAAACAATCATGAGATCACAAGAGGAAAATTTGGATTTGCCTGAAGAAAGTTTGTTCGAGAATGGCTGGAGAGTCGCAAAATCCTCCGCCATTTCTGTCAAGTTAGCTTGGAGCTGCTAGATGTCCTATTCCTCTGTAGCCATGTTTTCTGTGCTTTGAAATTAACTCTATTTAAAATTATTTCTGAGAAATTGTTTCCTCTTTTTTTGCGTTTGGTTGTTTGTTTATTTGTTATTTTTTCAATTAAATATTTGTATTACTATATATATACTTCTTGAACAGGCACTGAAATTTATAACTTCCGCTGATTTCTGATGAATCGTCTTTTTAGATACAACAAAAAGAATTTGTTTAATTTCTTCACATCTCTCCAAAATCGATTCTGGGTCATTAAAGCTACAAGGGCAACTAATCAATCAATTGTATAAATTCTTTCGATTGCTAAATACTGAGCTTGAACAAGATAAAGATTAATAATAATTTTCAAAAAATAATAAAAATTATTTGAAGGAGTTTTTTGCTTGAGATTTCTTGAAAAGGCACAATAAGTAAATTTAAAAAAAAAGGAAACTTTTCAGATTTTATTCTCAAGAAATTTTTTTTATTCTGTCAGGAAATCGTTATTAAACTAAGCTACATTTTAGAATGATTTTTCAATACAACATGGATTCGCTGAAGGCGTCTTTTCAGGAGAACAACAAACAATAAACGAATATCTCATATTTTGAGAAAGCAATCGAGAGCAAGTTCAAGAATAGAATCTATTATTCTCGAATCTGGAATCTAAACTGATGCACCATAAATCGAGGCTGACATAGTGTCTTTGAATTTTTCAGGTGTCTCTGATACCTGTTATAAAGAATTAATGCCAAAAATTGAAGAGAAAGTGATATTAGAGTTTAGTAATATTTTTTAAAAAAAGTTTAAAGAATTCCTACCTCCTTTGCAGATGTTTTGAGATCTTAAATTAATTCCTAAACTTTTGCTGCTATCCCATGCGTAACTGAGATGTGTAGCGCTGGAGGGGATTGAATCCCAGAGATATGCCAACCCTTTTTGCTCATTGCACCTTGCATGTAGTAAATGTTCTTGGGGAATTGCTTTTTGTACTTAAATGCTACAACAACTGTTTTAGGATCACCGATAACTTCTAACTCAGATAATTCTGGGGATTCACGGAAGGCTTTGACAATTTCATTAAGAGCATTTGTGATTATCAATGCTTTAGTGACGAATCCATCTCTACCATGGAACATCATAGAATACCAAGCTCCAGAAACAGGTGCTCCTGCCTTTGAACCACAAGCTGAAGTTGTTGCATACATACCACCTGGCCAATCACTCACTAAAGTATAGCAGCACTGACGCATTAGTTTAGTTTTGAACATAATTACTGACACTCCTTTTGGGGCTAAACCATATTTATGCTGATCACAGCTAATTGCAGTCACACCTGAAAAATTACAGAAATATTAGAAAAATTTTACCTCAACAAAATTTACCTTCTAAAGTGAAATCAAATTGTGGAAGTTGTAAATTGCAGTCCTTGGCGAAGGCTACAATAAAACCACCAAGACAGCAATCAACATGGAGACCTATGTCCTTTGATTTGGCAATTTTGGCTAGCTCTGGAATAGGATCGATTGCTCCATGTGGAAAGTTCGGAACAGATCCAACAATCATGATTGTATTGGAGTTAACATATTTTAAAAGTTATTTTGATGATACAACCGAAGCTTCACTGACAGGCACTCGAATGCACTCAACTTTGAGATACTTACAGGCCTTATTGAAAGCTGGGTGAGCGGTTACTGGCATAACGCTAGGAAAATTAAAAGAAAAACAACAATAATCTTTTTCATTCGCAAAAAGAAGAACTTTTCTTTATTTTTTACATAGAAATCTTTAAAATTAAAGCATAAAAATTATAATTACATGTTTGGTTTGGTAATATTTTTGTATTTCGCTGCGTAGTTACGATGAGCAAGAACACTCATGAGTATGCTCTCAGTTCCTCCTGAAGTGACCAGCCCAAATCCATCATCTGATCCGAACATCCCACAAGTCATTTTGATCACCTCTGCTTCCATCTGCCGAGAAGCAGGAAACAAGTCTTGGTGCATTGGATTGTGGTACAAGAACTCCTCTGTTGTTAAATAAATTGTAAGTTATGTGAGTTATTTTGAAGGAATTTTTTTTACTTGAGAAATTAGCAACTTATTTCTCGTATTCCATATCGAAATCATATCTAGATCCTGAAATTTTCCCTGTGAAAGATATTTTGTTGTCTCTTTCGATCCAGAAATCAAGTCGTTTCATCAAGTCACCAGAAGATGTACCTGCTTAAGGCAACTACAGGCATTTTTAGACTGCTAAAATATTTATGGATTCATCCAATGTTGCTTCAAGTTTTTGTTTCTAGTTAGCAAACTGTTTCTTAGCATAAGGAAGATATTTCACAATGAGACTGAATAAATAGGCTTTCAAGCTAACTTCTTTTTCTGTGTGAAATACAATATAAAATAATTGAAATCAGTAAATAAGTCACTCAATTATCTCTATTAAGAAAATTTTCAATTATTTAAATTTCAGAAAAATAGAGTAAAAAGTCGATAATTAAAAAAAAAATCAACAATGTTCTGAAGCTTTTCTAAGTCAATTAATTAATTTAAAAATTAACTTAAGTAACCACCATTGTTTGTTGATGAAAAAAAACACTTAAATTAGTTTAGGGAATCGTAAAAATATTGACGTTTTGGAGAGAAAATACTCAAGAAAAAATTCACTTTTTTTACTTGAAAAGATGTAAGAAGCCGAAGAAAAGATCAGGTGAAGAACTTTCATCATAATAGTCATGTAAATTATGAAGAAAACCGCTTAGTCAAATGATGTCAAGTTGTATTTTACAACAAATTGCTTCATCGAATTCTCCAGAGATTCTCCAAAAAAGGAATAGGTAATCTAGTAGACATAGTCTTTGATTTTCATGTAAATCTCGATAGAACCATCAAGTGTGAAGGCTTTAAGCACAGAATTGATGCTCTGCTGAAAAACAGCTATGATGTTCATAGGAGATCTTAGAGGTTCTCTGATTTTTGAAAATATTCTCTAGGCTATTTATTTTGTTGATAATTATAATTGTTATAACCAAATGTGTTTCCCAGACTGACTTTGCGGCATTTAAACTCATCATCTAGCGTTATTTATTAGAAAGGATAATTAAATCTAGGAAAGAAAAAATGAAGGAATATTAGAAAAATGTTTCCCTGCCTGGATCAAGAGGAATCCTCTAAAATAACAATTTCATCTATGATTCTAATACAATGGCATAATTTTATCCTGATTGAGTTCCTGCAATTCCTGCTAAGACTGTTTTTTGAAGCTTTATAGATTTATGAGCTCTAAAAACCAAACATTACTTTAGGGTATTAGCTGTCAGCAGAATTTAACATAATACAAAAAGAAAAGTAACTATCTTTCTGGAAGAATAAGCTAACTATGTAATTTTATTTTGAGAGAGAATATTTTGTAATTCTTTGACTGTTCCCTTCTGATAGGAGAAGTAAATTGTTTTGTGAAGCTTTTTATCCCCAGTTAGATTATCTCACTTCTTTTGATAAATGCTTCCAAGTCAATTTCATATTCTTTTAAGTTTCGGAAGTACAAATTTCATTAAAATTATGTTTTTTTCCAGTTTTATTTGTCATTGTGATCTCCATCTTGATGTCGAACCTATGAGGACATAGAAGCTTAACACGGAAGTATTTTCATTTTACAATTGTTAGAAATAATCATTTTAAGAATAATCAAACACTAATTATTGGAATTCTTAACAAAGAAATTCTCAAAAATTAAACGAAAAAACACTTTATGCATTATGATATGGCTGCAATTGCAAGGTACATCGCTGATTGGGATTGATCAGAACAAAAAATTGTTTACTTTTACCATAATTAAAAAAAATAATGTGAAAAGAAAGCTTTTGTAAAGAAAAAATTCAGAGAAAGTCAATTTTAATGAGTTCAAGGAGTTTTATGATTTGAGTTGGGAACGAGGACAACAAGGTAATCTACCTTATGAATTAGGAATTTAAATTAGTTGGATAAATTAACAGAGTAACTAACTCAATACAAATGACGCAGTTGTTACAATAATATCCTCCTTTCATTTCCACTTCCAGGATAATTCTCAATCTAAGCCTTAGTGTTACCTTTCATTATTCCATTTTCTGATGATTTATGGCGTCTGTCTGATATTTTTTCTTATTTGAAATTCATCAGTTCATTGAGTAAAAAAATAAGTTTTATTGTGTAGCAGTTTTCTTTTTTAGTTCGTTCTTGAGTGGAAAGTTGAAGGTGTATTAACTAATGAAATATGGAAAACTATTTTCCATATTTGTTTTTGAATAGCAGAAAAATCATTAGTTGCTTCTCAGACGCAAACACCAGTAAATTCAGATGTAGAGCAAAAAAAAAACAACAAATATTCTGATCATATTATTTTGCTTGTATTGCCATTTATTGTGTTCGTTTAGCCAGATCTATTAAAAATGTTCTGAGCTCTTTCTTTATCCAATTGATTTCTTGAGTTATAGGTTTCCTTTTTCTGTTGTCATTGTGGTGTCTGAGAATGCTTCATGTGCATTACCGTTTTTCGAATGTTACCTTTCATTTACTGGATCAATTCTAAGTGTCTCTCCTTTAGGGTAAGATAAGTTTTGTAACTTATCCATAAAGCTTTTTTGGAAAATATTTGAAAAATCTTCCCTAGGTATCCTCACTAAGTCTCTTAAGAATTCGAATTGTTGGTATCTTTCTAATAATTCTCTTCAATAATCCCATATTTTTCCCATCATCATATCGTCATGGTTTTGTGTATCTCCCTTGTGATTCCCTATTTAACTTAAGGTATTCTTAGAGTTGGTCTGTTCGAATTATAAAGAAATTTATGAGAAGGTTGAACTGGATTGTATGCTCTTTATTTTTTTCCTCTTTATCAGCTACAATTACTCTTTGATCACAAGCAATTAGATTTTTATGAAAATGAGGAGAGGGGGAGCTCAAAAATATCTTAGCAAATCCAAATGATTTAAGAAATGCAAACTAGAAAAACAAAAGAAACTCTATTAAAGAATTGCTAAACTCGTTGGAGGAGCATGATAATGAAGTCTGGAGAACGTAAGAAACTTTAAAAAGGTTTTATTGAGAAAAATCATAGATTTCAGAGAAGTTCTGAAAAACTATTAAAAAAAATAATTGTTCATCTATCAACTAATGAATTCTCCTCGAAGAGCAAGGCTTAAATGAATTAATTACCTTCGAGCCAAAGGGAATCCAAATCCTATGCCATAACAGAAAAAAAAACTTCATTTTAAATCTACTTCTACACTTATTTTTTACTTCGAGAAAATAAAAAAGCAAAAACGAAGAAGAATCGTCATTTTTTCATCATATTTGACAGATAATCTTCAAATAGAAAAATAATTGTCTTTGATAATAATTCTAATAAATAAATCATTTCCTTTTTTTAAGAGGATAAAGTATTCTCAGCATACCAAGACATTTTCACCAATCATTTTTGCTATTACGTCCTTAAGACCGCTCAAGCGATCAAAGACACACACATAATATATTTCCTGAATTTTTGTTCATAATCTTTTTGAATATTCTTGTTTAATAAGTGGAGTTGTTCCGCAAACAGAAAAATAAAACATCATGCTCAACCAACATAGTTTAGCTTCTTTGTTTGTACTGTAATCATTTTTAAAAAGGAATTATCATTTCTTATCGTTGTGTATTTTAAAATGTTTTTCTCTTTTTTTCTCTCAAACGAAAAATACAATAACTTCTTCTACTTAACAAATTAAATAATTAAAACCAATAATGATAGAAATAGCAAGAAAATACTTCTTGAATCTTGTTTTTCAGTGTACTCTCTTTGAACAAATGAGGAGTTAAACAACCAATGGGATTTTCATTTTATAATTCATTTTTAATAGACTTAAAAAAGGTTGCCTAATTATTCATACCAGACAGAAATCAAAGGGGAAGTTATCCCCATTGATTCTTTAAATTTGCTTGAATATGAGTGATTAACTTAGTTTAGTTGTGAAAATGCTTCTTTTTTTGGAGATTTCCTAAGCCTGAAACAATTAAAAAGTCCTAATCATATAATTGAAAAAACCCACAAAGCTAATAATTATTTCTGATAATTTGCATTTTGATTCTTCCTCACAGTAGTACCAGTTCACCATTTGTTTAGTTACACTCATATGGCACCATTTTTCCTCGCATTCTTATTCATAAGTAAGCAAATACATTATCCTGCTGTAAATATTTTTATTAATCTAACCTGCGTTGGCTATTTCACAGTAGGTTCTTTAGCTTCTGAAGCTCATTCATCTCTTTTTTCTTCCTCTGAAAGAAGTTTCAAACATTCATTAAATAACTCAATTTAGAATAGAAATGTTCCATCTAGTCAAACTAAAAGCTCCATACCTACAGAAATGTTCAATTTTACCTTAGCTGAGAATTGGTAGAATCGTGGAGATGAGTATTTGTTCTTGAAACAACTAACCAACGAAATCAATAATACCATTTCATTTCACGAATTAAACTGTGTATATTTCCTCTCAAGAAAACACCCCAGCGTTATCTACAGAGTCTTTGAGCTCTTTGATTCAGCTGACTACAAGGACGGCCCTATTTCGGAACATTTTCCTGATGTTTCTTCTCGATGCCCTCCAGCTGTAAAATCATTATTGCTTGTTCATTTCGTTATATTTATGTTGTTCTCTATTTGTCTTAATTTGATGATCTTGCAACGCAGAAATTAATCGCCCAGTAACAATCAGGTACATTCAGTCTGCGCTTCTTCGAGAGTCCTTCAGATAATTCAATACAAACAGATCCCCAAGTAAAATAGTTGTTAACCAGTAATGTTGTTGCCAATCTAGGAGAGAACTTAAATCTACTTGAAAAAACTCAATAAGAATTTGAAAACTAAGATAATATGGCTGATGAATAAGAAATCCAAGATACTTTTATTGGAGATTAGCAAATAAAAATGTTACTTGTTTAAAATATCCCTGATTCAATGAATTGCATTGTTTTGAAGTAGATATGCTATGTAACTTCAATTAAAGCAATAATAGATCAATAAACCTCTTTTAACTACGCAGATAATATGAATTCTACCTTAAATAGCAGCAACTATCCTTTGGTAGCATCCTACAATGGAGACGATTCCAGTGAAAACATCGACATGTTTTATCGCTAACTAGCCAGTAGCAACACTGTATTTCTAATGGATAGCAACACTACAAACGAACTAACCGTGCATATCATCGGATCTGTTTAATTCCTTGAAGAAATGAACGTCGTCCTCGATGTAACTATCCAAGATGCCGTTTACACCTAAGTCATTCATTTGAAAAACTATGAATATTTAACCTACAAGTTTACGTTCACTCAGCTAGTTCCAGCAACACGAACAGCTGTTTTAACTGTCGCTCGTCCAACTCGAATCCAGCCGACTCCAGCTGATCTCACCCCTCTGTATCTTACTTTCAATACCGAACTATTTTACGATAAAGTTTCCATAAGCATCGCAGAAGTCCTGACGGGAATTGTAAAATTCGCACATATTGTCCTAGATTATGCATATGTCCTTATGATTCCATTCCACAGAAGTCACCATCTCCAGATGTTCATATTCTTACAGCAAAACATGCTGCAAATCACCGCATACAATCAATTTGTGTAAATTATTGTTAAAGCCAGAGTTTCAAAAATTAACTTTTTTCAATCAAATTCTTACCTAATATTCTTCATTGTTCCCCCCCTCCTCCATTTGTAGAGCCCCTGAAGCCCTTCGTAATTTCTTCAATGAAATCTAGCGCTCTCATTTTTCCGTGGATATATCCTCTCCAACGTCTTTTTATCAGAGCCCATCTGGATCTCCAAATGTTCGATTTTACCCTAATAACTAACAAACTAGTCTCACTAATATGGACATTAACATCGGTATCTACGGACTATTTGGTGCTGCCTTAGCATGCAATATTATCATGGCTATCTGTGTGATCCCTGGGCGATATTCCGTTTATCGAGAAACTCTAAAATAATTCTTTTTCTTCAATGTTTACTTATCCATCAGCTTTCTGGGCTATTCAGCACTTTCTGAGGATGTCATCTATCGAATCTACCACTCGCTATTCAAAGACGCCATCGAACAAGCTGTATGCTTTGTAGTTCTTGCACTAGTGTTGCTTCAACCAGTGGTGCTTATCCCAGCTTTGATTTTCTGTGAAAAAGAAGGACATCAAGCAGACGCTGGTGTTTTACCACTTTCATTCCTCTACATGAATGTCTAGATCAACATGAAAGTCTTATTTTTAATGTAGATTCCTGTTAGAATGCTGTTAATATCCATCGGCAATGCGATAAGATGTTTCTGGGATTCCTTTTATGTGTATTATTTACTTCTCTAATATGCCATGATTTTCGGGTATAATATCTGGCAGAAACCATTTGTCAAGGATATTGACTTAAAAGTAGATCTAATCAACACTGGTATTGCTGCAGTGCAAGTGGGGATTCTATGTCTAACAAGAAGCGAAGGATCTATGAATGAAACACTTAGAGGGAATTTCGCATCGATAATAATTTATCTTTCGTTGATATAAGTCCTAGCCATGCCTGTAATCTATGGGAGAGTCGTGTATTTATATTACAAAAGAATCATTGAAGAAAGAGCATATTCAAGGAGAGTAGCACCGATTGATGTGTTTCTAGAAGGAAAACCTTCCTCCACAATTAAAAAGAGGAAAATCAATTACAATAATTAAGAGGAGTAATAAAAAAGCTAATATTATCAAAATGGATTTGAAAACATTGCTAAATTGAATAATTTTGAAAATTTCGTTTGTTTGCAGGGAGAAGTTATCCTTAGAGGGTAATTCAAAGCTGCCTACCCATTCAGGAGTCGCGGAAGATGAGAAAACAAGAGACGCAGTTGAGCTAGGGAATAAAAATAGTCATATAAACAGTATCATGCCTAGAAGATAACCAAAAGAAAGAACTACGTTTATTCAAGTAAGCATTAACGAATCTAAAATATTTGGGAAGTGTTTCTTTTGTAATTTGCATTTTTTATTATAATTGATGGATTATTTTATTTTTTGCTTTTTGACATAATTTTGTTTGTTTGTTGAATAGACTGGAAACACAATCAGCAACAACACTTAATCAACAAGAATTATTAACCTGCAGCAAGGAATAGATGAATTTGGATAATGATAATATAACTGAATTTACTTTCTCAACTTTTACTAATGAATTACTGTTCTTATTTGAATAAAAAATAAAGGCTTTGCTTGAAATACTAGAGTATCATTAACTAAGGGAGTATTTATGATCAATTACTCTTTTTCTTTCTTAATTTTCTGTTCTCTTTGATGCTCTAGCTAGCTTCTACGTGTAGAGTTATTGTAATTTGTTTTGTTTATTCATTCCTTTTTGGTTTGCTATTAACATACAAAAATCAATTAAATGTACAATGAATTGTGAATGTGCCTAAAATCTTGAATATTAATTGAAAATAAGATAAAGAGCGAGAAAGAAATAATCTTATCTGAAACAAAGATTGATTCAAAACAATCTGCTGAACAACAAAAAAAGAAGCTTATTTTGATTATTCCAAGAATAACAACTCTTTCAATTTCATAATAGATAGCCAGTGTTGATAAATGAGAAAGAACATTTGGGCGATTAATGTTGTTCTGACCATATTCATCTCGATGATGATTTCTTAAAGTTTATTGCTTGTTCATGGTAGGGTCATAAACTTGAGTCCTTAGATCTCGCAAAAGGCCAAAAAAATAGCAAAAACTAAAGAAAGCGAGATGCCTAAATTCAGCAAAGAAATGGAAGATCTATGGAGGCACACAAAGAGGATCGTGAAACAGCCAAACGATTTAGAGGAGTTAAACTAGTGTCTTTTGAAATCACTTGTTTTCTTGAAGAAAAATGAAGCTGCATTGTAACTAGGGAAATATTGGCTATTTGGATGGCCGAAAGTTAAAATCACCAAGAGTAACAGATCTACTGAGAATTCCTTCTGCAAAAACTACTAAACTAGTAATGAAACTGAAAAGTTAGAACTTTAAGATTTAGAAAATCTACTGAAGAACGAGCAAGAAGGGTTAAAATTTCAAAGAAATATTTTAAACTCACTTTTGCTTTTCCACATCTCCGAGAAGATGCTCAACAAAGACGCAATAGTTTACATCGCATTTATCATTGAACTCAATCAGTACACAAACGCACTGGAAGGTCGAATTGACTTAGATTACCATGAATAGCAATTATTAGTTGTAGATCTGATAAATGAGAGTTCAAAGAGAGAAAGTGAATTAGGGTATTAATTCTATTTGTCGTAGATTATCCAATGCTTTAAATTGAATAAACAACGCGTAAATGTCCCTGATATGCTGGAGGAATTGATGATACAGACAATCAAAGGGAAAGTTGAAGGAAATTAGTTAGATATCTCGAGTAGTTCTTTACATCATTCTTCTTCGTCTTTAGAATTCACCGCTTCAACTAAATACATTCCTACAATCGATGAAGATGAAGAAGATCCAAAGTTTGATAAGGAGAGTCTCAAGGAAATAATGGATGATATTATTGGAGAGCGATAATTGACTAAATATCAAAAAAATTAAATCAAAAAATAGATCTAAAGAGTATTTTAAATATCTGATTTTGTTTCACCGGTGTTGATTTCGGAGTAGAAAGAAAAGTGTCCTTCTTGTTTAGATGCACTCACAAACGCAGCAATCGTTGAATCCTTCAAGATTAAATAACTTTAAAGGTCTCATTCTTCACATAATGATCCATAACATTGGTTGGATGAAAATGAAATGGAAGATGAGGAAAATGATATTGTAAATGGGATAAATGGAATTAATTCAAAAAGTGATAGTACATCTGGAGGCCAATACAATTCTTAGAACTCTGGGAGTAGTTTCACTGATCCGACTGGTTAGAATCACGGCCTTGGTGGTGATGGAGGTGGTAGACAAAATAATTAACATCATCACAACAACGATAATAACAACAATTACTTCGGGAACAATTACAGTTAGCTTGAATAGATTCTGTAAGCTCGAGCAAGATTTGGAGATCTCGAAGCTTAGCAGTTATTAGCATAGCATTATTATTTTGGATTTCCTTAAGAAAACATCTAATAGAATCTTCCTAGAGCCATAGAATATTTCACCATGGCTGCTGAGAATGGGGACACAAATTCACTATTAAATCTTGGATCAATCCATGCGAATGGAAGTGGCACGCCGCAAAATGGAACACTCGCAAAATAGTACTTCCTCTTAGCAATCAAAAATGGAAATTTTCTAGGGTAAGCAGTTTCAAAAATCAAAATAAAAACCTATCAGTTTGATGCTAAATTGCCTTTTATTCTTCTTCTTTTTTTTGCTTATTTTTCCTAAATTTCTCAACAAATAGGTACAACGGGCTTGGTTTCTTGTATTCCAATGGAGTTGGTGTGACCCAAAACAAAACTCAAGCCTTGGAATATTTCTCCTTAGCTGCTGAGAGTGGTGATCCTGAAAGTATTTTCAACTATGCCATGATGGTATATGACGGTACTGATGAAATAAGTGGGAATTCGACTCTCGCAACTCTAGAATTACTGAGTATTAAGACATAAAGTAAATCTGCGTAAATCTTTTTAGCACAGGAAATAATGTCAGGGATGGATATTGGGATTTCCTGTGAAGAAATGCTAAATCTCTTGATGACGGATATCGATAAAGATAAAAACAACAAAGATCACTACTCGACTTAGACAGAGTTGAGCATTCAAAAAGGAGACACTGATACGGCATTGATTTATTCGCTTTTTGCATCCTTCCTGGGGATTCACTCAGCTAATCAATAAGCTGTTAAACTGTGGAAGGAAATCGAGAAATAAGATGAGTTTTCACCGTAAACTCAAGGAAATTAGGAGAGAATGCAATGTGCTATGGGTGATTCGAAGTTATGTACATTAATATTTTAATTTAAATCTTCGATTTTGTTCTCAAACGAGACGTTTGTGTATCTTGGGCATTTGATCTATGAAGGGTCTTCTTCCTTTAACAGAAGTGCTGAGTATGCATATTTGATCTACAATGCATCGACATACATCCCTGAGAGTCTACATTCGATAGGTTATCTTTACGAAAAAGGCGAATACTTTGAAAAAAATCTAACAAAAGCGATTGAGATTAATGAGGAGATTCTAAATAAAGCAATTAAGGGATAATACAACAGGAGTATTACGTTTCCTGCGTTCTTTAGAAAAATTTATCTAAATATACTATATTACTTGGGTATTTGAGTTGGATATTACAGATGAAAATGTTATAAATTACATAAGAAAAATACAAAACAGGAATCTACTATTACAATAAGAATGGAAACATTCTGGCTGCATGTTGTTCTGTATTTATTCGTCTTTCATATCTACAAACAACCCATTTTATTTGCAACCAAAATGGTTTTCCTAAAAGTTCTTTTCAAAAGCAGTTTTTTTATCACTTTTGTTTTCTATTTTAGAGCAAAAAAAACATATTTAAAATAGCAAGTTTTTTGCTTTTTACACTGTGATTCATGCTATCTCATCAGATACCCCTCCACTCAATTCCAAACTTTGATAACGGAATCATCGCTAGCTGTTGCGAAGGATTTACTTGAAAGTGATAAGATGCATGTGACAGTCTAATTATGCGCATGAAAACAGAGCATACACTCTGATCTAGACCAATTCCATATTCTCACATTGCAGTCTATGCTTCCTGATGCAATTTCATGCTATCCCAATTTCGCTATGGTATAAATCGCAGCTTTGTGACCAGAGAAACTCCTATATTCTTTTTCTTCTTTCCATTTCCATAATTTGAGGAGCTAGTCACTTCCTCCAGATGCGATTATTTCTTAAGACAACACTTTTACGACAATAACTTATCCTAAATGACCTACTAAATGGCAAACTAATGATGATTTTTGAATGTCCCAGATGGCTACTTTTTACTCAGAAGAACCGCAAACAATACGAGATTTACTAAGAGAATGAAAGAGAAAGTTAGTGAAAAAATAAATGTTTTTAAGAATAATTCAAAATTAAAATACTGCGTATTCCCAGAATATATAATGTGTGCTTGGTTACTCAATGATGTCAATCGAATTGATTGTTGGCGAAGTTGTTTTGATTTTCTTAGCAAGAGATCCTGAATTGATGTTCCATATTCTAATTTGCGAATCGCAGCCTCCTGAAATAATTTAACCATTATCTAGCCTGCGAAGAGTATCCACTGAAATATCATGTGCGTCTTTGATCACTCGAATCAATAGTTTTCTCTTCCAATTCCAGACCTAGATGTTTTAAAAGAAAAATACCTTACAACACAACCAAATAATCCCTTTTTTTTTGTTCCTTACTGAAATCTAGCAACTCGGTCCTCCCGAGACCAATAAAGTGTGATTCAGTTTCTCCAAGGAAGTTATCTTCTCCTAAGTGACGATTTTCACAATAGGCTTGATGGATTAAAATGGATTCCATATGAGAATCGTCTTATCGGAGCTTGCAGATGCGAATACTTTTGAATTTATCCTGATTAATTTATTCACATGATGGGTATGTTCGCTGAGCTGCTTGATAAGAGTCCCCTTGAAGTCTATACGATTCTCCTTCCTGACATCGCCGTCAAAGTGAATCGGCTTTAAGATTTCTAAATTTATCTGCCAACAACAACAAAAAAGAGGGAAAACACAATCAGACAATTTATTTAAGTTACTCCTCGCAACTTTTCTTTGATAAAAACCTAAATAAAAACCCATAAATTTCTTATTCTTTGATCGAAAATTGAAAGAATTCTCTCTTGACTCAAAAGAGTAACATCAAAATCTCAAAATTTAATTTTTCTGACTTGATCAAATGCTTCTATGAACGATTGACGAAGTGCTTCGACAGATTTCTCCAACATTTCGATTGTCCCGAACACACTATCGACTATGCTGAGGAGTTTCCCACTTTCCACGAAGACGTCCCTTTCAAGAATCTCCCAGCTGAATTTCCGTGCTGTTTAAACTAAAACTTCCCGAGGACTATCCTTGTGGACTTAGTTCAATTTTTGGAGAATCTCTTCTACTTTCTCACTTCTAATTAATGGCTGCACATCGTTCTCTAGCCTATCGAAGATCAAATTCTAGCAGTCATTGAGTTTCTTGAGAATTTCTGTTCGCATATCAGCAAATCTCCCAGTTACTTCTTCTTTGATAGTCGAAATCGAGCGAGATCGTATGAGTTTCTTCGTCAACTCTTCTTTCTCTTGCCAAAGCTTCTCATCGAGTTTTCTTCCGTAGATATATTGATGACCAGCATGTTATCCTTACTCTCCTAGACATTAATCGCAGACTTCACTGTATTTCTCTATGCATCCATTTTAAATGCAGTAGACTTCACTGTGAATTCTATGATACTTGCAAACCATTTTCGATACAAAAAATAAGCACACTTAGGCTGTGAGTATTGCTTCCTATGGAGCGATTTTAATAAATCAAGTGCGCTTAAAGCTAAATCAATCTGCAGCATATCCAGCTTATTTGAAAAGATCATCGATGATTGCGGGAAAAAGATAATCACAAAAATAATTGAGATTTGTGCATCACGGGGGCTTATTAGGAAGTTAATTTCTTATCATAAATAATACCTTTTAAGCAACCTCCCCAAGATAGAAATAATTGATAAGCAATTTTTATATTATTCAAATAATCATAAATTCTAGCTGATTGCGGAGATTTGAGGGTTTAATTGGAAATCATAAGCAAAATGTATTTTTGAAAATCTTTTTTTAGATTACATTTTCGCAAAGATATTTTTATCCATTAATTCTTTGTCACAAATTCGTTTGTGAAAACAAATTGAATGGAGAAAAAGATGTATTTTTTATTAATAAAAACCCAGATTTATGGGAAAGAAAAGGTGAAGATTTATGTCATCTCAAGGGAGTGATGCGACAATTGGATATCGTTGCTTCCAAGTTCTGTTGGAATTAATAGATTTTACAGCGTGCTTATACAAAAATAGGAGGGGTTTAGTTTAATTTAAGAGAGAGAGAGAAAGCTTTCTAAAATATGTGTTGGGACAAGATCTTAGTAGGCAGCAAGACAGTTAGAAAATGGACTATCTACTCTTCAATTTGCTAGCTAACGATAATGATTTCCCTTTTATATCTAGCAATCTCTTCATTAAGCAACTACAACTTCTCCTTCCCATTGGATGATCTCTTCACAAACTGGCAGAAAACAGTAACCAATTACTTCATATTTTCTTACATCGCACATGATTTTTGAGAATGCAAATGACTTTTCATTTTCAAAATAATTTTTGCCATTTTGATTTTATCTAAAAAATCAGCCTATTTCGACTGTTTCTTCTAGCTCCACTTGCAGCGATGATTACCTAATATCTTACTATTGGAGTGGCTTCTAAAGTGGATGTGATTGCAGTTTAATCTCCGACGAATCAGATTCTATCACTACACAATTCTGCACTGCCACATAACTCGCTAAGAACTGCGTGTTTGTATCTGAAAAATCCTCCTAGACTCTCCATTCTTGGGAGAAATAAGCCATCCCTTCAACACTACTATCTTCTTTTCCTTGTAAGAAAAATCTTTCTCAAGGTTAATCATTTCTAAACAATAATTTTCCTTCAAATTCTCCTTAAACATGCATTTCCCCACTGATTCTATGTGGATCATCAGGATATGCAATGTGCTTAACATCATGTCCGCTGATTGATATTCTGAATTCATCTGATGGTGTACTCCCAGCGAACGCTATGTATGTTACTTCGAACATTGATTCTACATTATATTACACTTTCAGCAGTTTAAACGACTAAAAATATCCTATTGTTGAGATCCTTGCTTCGACTGTGCCAATCTGCTTACATTATTCAGATTCTATCCCTAGCAATCAAGACTACTAACTGCTCAACAAGTTCAACTACGACTGCAGTGAAGTCGACACTCGATATGAGCTGATCACTACATAATCCATTTCTGAAATCAATTTTCTAGCACTAAATGGAATCAACATAAATACAAATTCAGGATATCCTTCAACTACAAAAATATCCCTCTATCAAAGGAGAATCACTTCTTGGAAGGATACATGCAGAACAGCAGACTAAGTTAGTAAACTGTATTAATTCTACTCAAATACTGGGAGTTAAGAAAGCATTAGATAATTGCTAATTATTTGTATTTCCATAATGATCTCCATCTTGATGTTTCTCTTGATAACAGCTACCTGTGAAGAAGGTTATAAGCGGAAAAATCCCTTCTGCTGCAAGTACTAATCCCCTGAATGCATCTCTCGTATTTGTCGCAAAAGGAATCCTCATGAAACAGCGATATTAGATTATATTTCGTTATTCGATCCAGTCCATGCACTTTTTATTGTAATTCTCTGCTGTTCCTACATTTGTTCGATAGCCTTATCTGTAGTAGTTACTGTATAATCAACCTAAGACTCCTCATTATTAAACAATATAGCTGATTCGGAGTGTTCTGATGCGCTCACAAATAATCTTTTGCTGAAATTATCGAATGATTATTCCAATAATATCCGCAAAAAAGATCTTATTTTTGTAATAATCTTGATTCTTTTCTGCGCCCTTGCAGGAGGGTTTTTCGTAATTCTACTTAGAACTGTAGTCGATCATAAGAGAACATTTTTCAGAACTAAAATGGAGAAGAGGAACCTTGAAAGCTTGAAATACGCTGACCCTCTTTTGACTACGGAAGAGTCCGAAGAAGAGAAGAGCTTAATCAGTAGGAAATAAGCTAAAGCTGAGGAGATATTGCAATAAGAATAAGCATAAATACTCCAAGATGATTTCTTGAAAAGATGCAATCAATTATCGTAGTCTCTTCTGCAGTTCTATAATATACAGAATCAAAATCAGAATAATTAAAGTAACATAAATAACAACAACAATAATAATTTAAATAAAAACACTGCCTAGAATCCGTAGAATAGTAACAACAACAGCAGTAATAATAACTCATCAAACGCAATAGAAGTCATGAACTATTCCTCCAGCAAGAACAATAATAATCCAGTGAATTTCTCCTCAAAAATAAACAACAATAACAACAATAACACTTCCTCTTAGAGTTTTTCATATGAACTCTCAAGAGTAACGAACCTTCTAGCTAGCCATGGTGTATCAGCTTCAGGAAGTGTAAATGCTTCCGTAGCACTGCAGAAGCTATTGAGTACTACTGTAGATGTGTCTGTGAATGCTGATACCTCTAGAATTCTACAAAACAACAACAATAATTCTACATTTCTCTCCAGCACACTGAATAACTTATCTTTTTTGAATAATCCTAATAATCTAGGGATGCAAACGAACAGAAATAACAACAATAACAATTAATCTAATACTGGTTCATATATCATATCTCCTTTGAAAAGATCAGCAAGGGGGACAGCTGATAAAACAATTAACAGTAATAACAATAATAATATTTTTAACTTTAACATTCAGATGAATAACAATTAAGAGGATCTCAAGAATTCAGGTAAAGCTGGAATTAATGTGAATGATAATAATATACCAAACAAGGGTAATCTAATTAATCTAAGTAGCATATCGAATCCATTCATGAAATAACCAGCAAATGAAAATAATAGCAATATTTAACTCAGCAGCAATCCTATTAGCCATTTTAATATTGCTGTTAAAAACAACAACAACAACAACAACAACAACAACAACAACAACAACAACAACAACAACAACAACAACAACAACAACAACAACAACAACAACAACAATAATAATATCATTGAGAAAGCACCACCACTCAGTGATAGGCTAGACCAAATAGGTAATAACAATCAGTAGAAAAGCAACTTAGAGAACAGTGTAGTTCTCACAAGTTAAACTAATCACAACAACAATAATAATGTAGTCGTGACATTCTCCTCTTAGGTCTAGTAGAATGTATTCAACTATCCTGCAAAGCCAGCTAGGCCAGAACAACTCAGCAAATCGAACACAGGAATGTTTGCTAGTATCACGAGAAAATAAGAAACTCCGAGTGTTCCTGGTACTGGTGCATTATCCCCAAGATTCAAGAAGTTAGAATCACTCAGCGTGAGAGAATCTGATGCGATTTGAAGAGAAGGAATCGATCGTGAGACAGTAATACTATGAATCTATAATTATCCAGTTAATTAATAAACAAAAAAAGAATGGGGGATCTTTCACTCGGTTTTTGTTATGGTTTTGATTTGATTTTCTATTTTTTTTCTGTTTTAAAAAGCATGTATGCAATATTTTTATTTTTTGTTGTTGTAACCTATTCATATTTTCTGTATTATTTTAACAAAAATCACCTTTGCTCTCTCTGTTTAGCGAAGATGAATATTCTTAAACAACAACCAGATACTTACAAACTAAGTATTCTCTAATTTAGCAGCTTCTTTACAGTTTGCAGTCAATGTTTTTTCAAATAAGAAAATACAAGCTCATATGATGATACTTTCCTTTAAGATTTTATGTGTAGACAATAATAAGATTGCTATTTTATTTAATGTTAATTTAAACTTTGTATTTGATTCAGGTGAGTAGGAGCAGCAGTAGTTGCCCAAGAGTATGACATAGAAAAAAAATCTTTTTTGAGGTAGAGAGATTAATTATCTATTTTGTTGTTTTTGTGATCATCAAATTGAATGATTAAAGTGGATAGATTCTTTATGTGGAATAGAAGAAGAAAAAATTTATACTAGCGCGAAAAATAAAGTTTTTTTCTTTGGGGGTCTTTGAGGAAGGATAATTACATCAGGAATGATAAGTGTACTTGCTTTGAATTAAGTAGAAAATATTGTTTTGTGGGGAGTTATGAAAAGAATAATTATTTGGAGATAGCAAGGAATTGCAATAGAAGAATTATTATTATGAAGAAAGACACTTTAAGAACCAGAATTTGATAGGGATAAGTGGTTTCAAAACTGTTGTGATAATTGGAGGAATTCAGAAGAACAAACAATAATAACAAAAAACAAACAAATCATACTCGCATAACAAACAATCAACATATACAATAATCAGAATGGACTAGAAATCAGGAAACACTAAAGCCTTCAGTGACAAGAGAAACACAAAGAACGGCAACAAAAAATAAGACAAGAAGACTCAAGATAATAGTGATTATATGGGAGCATCCAGCTACAACAAACGTAAAGAAGACAAAAAAGTTACTAAAAAATCAGTCGAAAAAATGATGAAAGGAACCAGTTTCATGGCTTGAATGAAAAACAACTCAAACAATAGAGAAACAGAGATGAATCACCTTAACAACAACTAACTATTCAAGCAGAAAAAAGAGCTTAACTCAGTTTGAGCTTCCTTTTTTCTTCTCAACATTTCTAATAATTTACTTTTCTTTTTCCTTGCTCTATAATACATGTTTTAAGCAAAATTATTACACTATTTTGCATTTCAACAAAAAATATTTCCTCACCGTTTCAAGAGAATAATCCATGCAATTCATTTAGAAACAAAAACCATTTTAAACATTCTCTACAACAACATTTTCTTATTTTCTCTTTCGTAAATCCAGTGGGATGGAATAATTAATTTACAATCAAAATAGCTTATAAAAGGATTGAGTGACTTACTTGAAGCTCAACAAAAGTTTTTAGATTCTCTCTCTCAAAAAGGGGCAAAATCCCCATCCAATCAAGAAAAAAGATAAGA